>Ga0228669_1000287_pt1 | contig 29649 bp, 23 predicted proteins | sample 84DmetaG_FD_182700 | JGI IMG/M metagenome (GOLD analysis project Ga0228669, IMG submission 182700) | Seawater microbial communities from Monterey Bay, California, United States - 84D | ecosystem: Environmental > Aquatic > Marine > Coastal | place: USA: California | collected 2016-10-11 | reverse complement strand
AACAGCACTCGCACCTGCTGTGGTTATGCAAAAGCTTCTCGAAATTGAGCAGTCACATGGAAGGTCTCGTAAGCCAGGACAAGGCTATCAAAGCCGAACCTTGGATTTGGATATGATTTTTTACGATGATTTTCAAATTGAGACGCCACAACTCAAAGTGCCGCACCCCGCTATGGCACAAAGACGATTTGTGTTACAGCCGCTTTCTGAAATTGCGCCCAACAAGCAGCATCCTATTTACCAAAAATCAACTCAAGCGCTGCTAGAAGCATGTGAAGATAACACACCGCTCAGCCTTCACGAGATGCAACTGCGTCACCCCATTTATGCGCCACTAAGTTCGCATACGTTTATCTGTGTGGAAGGAATTATTGGGTGTGGAAAAACAACCCTGACAAAAATGTTGGCGCAAAAGCTGGGCTATAAAACCATTGAAGAACGATTTGCAGAAAACCCATTTTTACCCAAATTTTATAGGAATCCAAAACGGTATGCCTTCCCGTTGGAATTGTCGTTTCTTGCCGATCGATTTAACCAAATAAATGACGAATCTGAACAACTGGATTTGTTTCAGTCAGGGGTTGTGGCAGACTACCACATGAGCAAGTCGCTGGTATTTGCCCAAAACACCCTAAACGAAGACGAGTATCCTCTTTTTCATCAATTGTATGCGTTAATGTCTAAGAGTGCTAACCAGCCCACCCTTTGCATATATCTTCGTCAAACACCTGAGCGAGCCCAGGCCAATATTAAAAAAAGAGGGAGAAGCTATGAACAAAATATCGGAACAGATTATCTGGAAAAATTAGCCAAAGGATACGATCAGCACCTTCCGTTTTTACAACAACGCATGCAAGTAGTATCGGTAGATATTAGAGATATGGATTTTGTATTAAACCCCGACGACATGACTCAATTATTAGGCAATATCAATGCGCAGCTGGACGTAGCTGGACAAAAAAATGCCACAATACCACTCCGGCAGAAGTAGCCACATTTAAAGAGTGTTTAGTCCCTAATTGCGGAATCTCAATTGCCGCACCACAAGCATTAATCACTTCTTGCGAAACCCCCAGCACTTCGTTGCCAATAACCAACACCAGTGTTTGATCTGGCACCGCAGTTACTTGGTCCAAAAATACTGCGCCTTTGACTTGTTCAACGGCAAAGCAGTTGGCGCCAGCCTCACGTAGCTTATCCACCACGTCTGCAGCAGAGGCCTCTTGTCGCCAAGCAACACTTTCCGTAGCGCCCAATGCCGTTTTGTGAATGTCTTTGTGTGGTGGAGTAGGTGTGATGCCACAGAGTATTATTTCTGCAATACGAAAAGCATCGGCAGTACGGAAAATAGCACCTACATTATTTCGGCTTCGGATGTTGTCGAGCACCAATACAATATTAGTTTTTTGGGCCGCTTTAAAAGCGGTTGTGCTCAATCTGTTGAGCTCTTCCATGGTCCATTTTCGCATGTGTCAAAGGTAGGGATTGTGTTTGGCTAAAAAATGTAAATTAGCCATAACTAATATTTCGCTTTGTCTGCCAAGAAAAAAACAAAAGAAACGCCTTTGATGAAGCAGTATAATCAAATCAAGGCAAAGTATCCTGACGCACTGCTTCTTTTTCGCGTAGGCGATTTCTATGAGACCTTTGGACAAGACGCCGTTAAGGCAGCCCGTATTTTAGGGATTTTATTGACCAAGCGAGGCGCAGGAAGTACGAGTGAGACCGAATTAGCAGGCTTTCCTCATCATTCTTTACACACATATTTGCCAAAGCTGGTTCGTGCTGGACAGCGCGTCGCAATTTGCGATCAGTTGGAAGATCCCAAACTCACCAAAAAAATTGTAAAACGTGGCGTAACCGAATTGGTAACGCCTGGGGTAACCCTGACAGATGGGGTATTGGAAGCTAAAAGCAACAACTTTTTAGGTGCGCTCTATGCGCAAAACGACACCTTGGGCTTTGCCTATTTGGATATCTCAACTGGAGAATTTCAATGGGCACAAGGTGCCCTGTCTGAAATCAGTGCCTTGTTACAACAGCTTGAAGTAAAAGAGTTGTTGGTTTCAAAACCACAGCGCAAGGCCATTGCAGCATTGATGGGTGATAGCCTTCCTTTTTTTGTGTTAGAAGACTGGGTTTTTCAAACGGAATACACTGCCGAAAAGCTGATGCAACACTTTGGTATCAAAACCCTTAAGGGCTTTGGCTTTGACGGTGCTGACTTGGGCATGATTGCTGCAGGAGTTGTGCTTCATTATTTGTCTGAAACCGAACACGCCAAGCTTGGTCATTTGGTGCAACTCAAGCACCACAACCCAAAGCAACAGGTTTGGATGGATCGCTTCACGGTAAGAAATTTAGAGCTTATTTCACCCAACGCCCCAGAAGCTATAACCCTTTTGGAAGTGGTGGATCACACAGCTACGGCCATGGGCGGTCGCTTGTTGCGCCGTTGGATTACAGCACCCATAACGGATATAGCCCTCATTGAAAAACGATTGAATGTCGTTAGCTTTTTTAAGGAGCACCCTGGACTTCACCAACAGGTTTTGTACTGTCTCAAAGAGGTTACGGACATAGAAAGACTGGCTGCCAAAGTAGCTACGGGACGTATTAACCCAAGAGAAGTAAACGCATTGCGTCTTGCATTGATGCAAACCACTACCATAACTGGGTTGTTGTCCGATGCTGATCCCGTGGCCCCTATATTGGCTACCATAGATGAAAGTCAGACTGTTACAAATCATATAGGCACTTGGCTCAATGAAGAAGCTCCTACTCAATTGGGGAAAGGACAGACCATTGCTGCGGGCGTTTCTGCTGAATTAGATGAGTTGCGTGCATTAGCACAAGGGGGCCGCAATACTTTGGACGCCATGTTGGAGCGCGAATCAGCACGCACGGGAATACCATCACTCAAAATCGCGTTTAACAACGTATTTGGGTATTATATAGAGGTGCGTAATCTGCATAAGGACAAAGTGCCTGAAGACTGGGTTCGCAAACAAACCTTGGTCAATGCAGAGCGTTATATCACGGACGAACTAAAGACCTATGAAACAAAAATTCTAGGCGCTGAAGAGCGTATTGCTGTTTTGGAACAACAGCTTTTTCAGGAGCTAATCGTTTATTTGACCCCTCATATTCAATCGTTTCAAAACACTGCCCGTGGTATTGCACAGTTGGACGCATTGCACGGTTTTACCACCTTGGCTATCAAAGAAAACTATTGCCGACCTGAGTTTGTAACCCAGGCCTCACTTGAGATTGTTCAAGGGCGTCACCCCGTTATTGAGCAGCAGTTGCCACCCGAAAGCCCGTATATTCCAAATGATGTATATCTTGACAATGATACCCAGCAAATCATCATGATTACAGGTCCAAATATGTCGGGTAAATCTGCTATTTTGCGACAAACAGCCCTTATTGTTTTGATGGCACAAATGGGAAGTTATGTGCCTGCTTCAGAAGTGCGTCTGGGGATTGTAGACAAGCTCTTTACTCGCGTGGGTGCCAGTGATAATATTTCTAAGGGGGAATCAACCTTTATGGTAGAAATGCATGAAACGGCAGCTATTATGAATAATATATCAGCGCGCAGCTTGATATTATTGGACGAAATTGGCCGTGGCACCAGTACTTATGACGGGATTTCGATTGCTTGGGCATTGGCTGAGTTTGTACACGAACACCCAACCCATCCCAAAACACTTTTTGCCACCCACTATCATGAATTAAACGAGATGTCGTCACAATTTGATCGGATAAAGAATTTTAATGTTTCGGTTCAGGAAACGGCTGATGATGTATTGTTTTTACGCAAGTTAGTGCCGGGGGGAAGCGCACATAGTTTTGGCATTCACGTCGCCAAAATGGCGGGGATGCCCAAGTGGATTTTGGAACGCGCTAAAGAGATGTTAAAGCAATTGGAGACCTCTAGGCAGGCAGCTGAGTCGGGTGAAGACCCTTTACAGTTAAGTATGTTTCAGCTAGACGACCCCTTATTAGAAGATTTACGCAAACAAATATTGGATTTAAACATTGACGAATTGACACCAGTTGAGGCCTTAATGCAGCTTAACGACCTCAAAAGAAAACTAAGCAAATAGTATTGCGTAGAAAACATAGATTTTCTTACATTTGCGTTCCAATTGCGAAAGTAGCTCAGGGGTAGAGCATCACCTTGCCAAGGTGAGGGTCGCGGGTTCAAATCCCGTCTTTCGCTCTTTTTTTTTGCTCGAGTGGTGGAATTGGTAGACACGTTGGACTTAAAATCCAATGAGCAGTAATGTTCGTGCGGGTTCAAGTCCCGCCTCGAGTACTAAATGGGAGACATTCGAAAGTTTGTCTCCTTTTTCTTTTTTTAACCCTTTTAACTCATTGGTTTTCTGATAAATAAACCCAAAACCATCCTTGAACTTTGGGGTTCGATACTTTTCGCCATCAAATTCTATTTTTTCCTCAAATATCGAACTCATTAACTTATTCTTGATATGCACATCACTTTTTTCAAAGAACGTTTCTAAATTTTGCATCAATTTCAAACCATAATTTATGTACTCGCTTAAATCCTTTTGATAATCGTTGAGGCTTGATAACTCATTTCTTTTTTCAGTCAATTCTTTTTCAATACTTCCCTTGTGTTTTTTGTACACTTCATTTGAAATTACCTCCTCCAATAACTTCTCTAACAACTTACTCTTTTTGGTATCTAAACTTTCAATTTCTAATTCAACCCTCTTCATATCGTTGTATTGACTTTGCTTTGATGTCTTATAATGATCCTCTAATATCAGTTTAAATAAATCACAGACCTCAACAGGCGGTTTCATTGCTCTAAAAAGATAAATTAATTCATTATAGGCGTCTTTAACCTTAAAGCGCTCATTACATCCTTTTCTTGGGTTACAATGATAGTAGTAATGTTTTGCACCTGTTTTACTTTTTGATCCACTTCCTGTTAAATTCCCACCACACTTCTTACACTTCAAATGACCACGCAAATAAAGTATATCATTGTATTTCTTTGGTTTTTGATTGTATCTTGATCTTTCACTTAATTGATATTCAACTTTATTAAATGTATCTCTATCTGTAATTGCCTTGTGTAATCCTTTCACAATTTGTTCAGGTTCATCGTCTTTTGCAACAACTCTAATATCTCCTATGTAATTAATGTTTTTTAAAACTCTACTTAAATTACTTTTAGATAGTTTTAATTCTCTAAATTTTGACATTTTAAGAATTTCATTTTGAGAATATATACCCAATGCAAAAGTCGAAAATAATTTTTCTATCAAAGGCGCTTTTACAGGATCTAACTGCATAAGTGTTTTTCCTAATTCATCTTTTCCGGGCATATAACCAATCGGTGGTTTGACGTTCCATCGTCCTTCTTTAAGACCTTGTCGCATCCCCATTTGCACTTTTTGACTTCGTATCTTGTTGTCTACTTCGGGTATTCCTAAATAAATTAAATGCATTAATAAATCAGATGGACTATTATAATTAATCCATTTATTGATACAGTTTATTTCAATATCCAATTCCTTAAAGTCATTGACTACTTTTAGTCCTTCAAGTGCATTCCTTGAAAACCTATCCCAATCGACCAATAATAAATAATCAATTTTATCTTTGTTTTTTTTGGCGAATTTATAAAGGTTTTGCCATTCAGGTCTATTGAAATTCTTCGCTGAATAATCCTCTTGGAACTCTTTTGAAATAGTCATTGAGTTTTTCGTGCAGAACTCCCTTAAACTACCTTGTTGAGCGTTTAAACTGTTCCCAAACAATTTCTGACCGGTTGTACTTACTCGCCTATAAAGGATTGCACTTTTACCATTTAGATTATTCATTTTATTTAGATTTTACCTCGTCTATTAATTGCGCCATTTTGTAAAGATGGTCTCTAATTAGTTTGACTTGTTCATTACTGTACTTTTTCTTGTTTAATATGTTTTTACATTCTTCAATAGATAACATTCTTATTGTAATACATCCTTACGTTGGGGCTTCCATTTGTAAGTATCTATTCAAATTGCCTTGAATGGGGGCGTCCCTTATTTTTTTAATTTCTTTTTCTCTACAAGTTTATAGTGTTTACCTTTTCCTGTTCTTACAGAACTTTCTTCGTAATATTCTCCTGTTTTTTGCAGTAATACTTTTATCTCATCACGACTATTCTTGATATGTTCTTTTGTTAAAAGAATATCTCTATTACCATTAACGTTAATTGTTATTGACTTCACATCGTCATAGTATATTCCTTGTTGAACTTCTTTTTCAATAGTACTCAATGAGTAATTGGAGTAATCTGTTTCAATTTTCTTTCCCTTAAATCTCTTATTAATTAATTTTGCTATATCTATGGATATATAATCATCTTGTATAAATCCATATTGTACTGCTAAATCAATTGCGACTTGCCTTCCTATCAATGCTTCTCCTGTATCAAAAACCAATAACTTAATAGGCATCGTTGAGGTCATACAATGCGCAATATAAAAGTCTAATAAAGGGCATTGGGATTGATTTTCTGTTGAATTAAAAGCATCCAAATACTTTTTAACTTTTTTAATATTTTTTAAATCCAATCCAAAATTTCGAAGTTGTGATACAATACTAATCCATACAACTTCTGTAAAACTAAATTTACGCCAACCTTTACCTTTTGGTCTATTATCCTTTAAAATCTCTGTATCGTGCCAATGCTTCAATACTCGAGAAGATATTGCTTCATCTCCTATCTTGTATTGTGGTTCATTTAAAAACTCTTTAACACTATGATTTTCATATAAAAACCCACAAATAAATTGGTAGTCAAACCAATCTGTTTCTGTTAAATAATTTCTTTTTATTTCCATTTTCATAAACGTTACATATTTGTAATGTTTTTAAATATACATAATTTTATTTAATAAATATAGAAACATAAAAAAACCCTCACATTTCTGAAAGGGCTTCTTAAATTATTTTAAGTATGTATTAATTCTTTATAAACTTTCTATTGGTTTGACCCACACCATCTGATATTATAATCACATATATACCTTTTGGTAATGCTTCTACATTGATATTGTCTGTATTACTTATAGAAAGTACTTCTTTACCTAACATATTGTAAATAGAAATTGTTAGAGGACTTTCACTACCCGATATAAACAACGTATTGTTTGTTGGATTTGGATAGATAGAAATATTTGTGAAATTTTGGTCATCAATACCAAGATTTGGACAAGTACCCCAAATAGGTTTATTACTTTCAGACAATGATGAACCAGAACTAAAATCCGCTGGTTCTGAACTAAAATTTGTAACGCACCAATTTGATATATCTTGGTTAAATGAGGATGCTACTGTAAACATATAACTCATTTCTTCCACATTACTCACATCCCAAGAACCAATGTCTTGATTAAATGAGGTTGCACCTTGGAACATCCCTGCCATACTTGTCACATTTCTCACATCCCAAGCTCCAATATCTTGGTTGAATGCTGTTGCATTAGGAAACATATTATTCATATTAGTAACATTACTCACATTCCAATTTGAAATATCTTGGTTAAATGAGGATGAGCTACTAAACATTCCGAACATATTGGTTACACTGCTAGTGTCCCAATTTGAAATATCATCATTGAAAGTTGTTTTACCTGTAAATAAAAATGTCATATCAGTTACCTGACTTACATCCCAAGTAGAGATATCTCCATAGGTAGTTGTTGCTGCAGAGGGGTCTGAAACCCAAAGGTCTACTGCTGTCTGAATATTAGTATCTGTAAATACGTAAGGACAATCTGTTCCCGTTGCACGACCTCCATCTGTAATTACCCAACCATAAGTATCTATTAAATTTTGTCTTGCAGCTTCACCTGAACAATATTTAAGACCTCCCGCTCCAAATGGAACATTTGATTTGAGTGCTTGTGAAGACCAACCAATTAGGATATTATCATAATTATCAGTTATTAATCCTGAATTACCAAACATACCCTCCATATTAGTAACATTACTAATGTTCCAAACACTAATATCTTGATTGAAAGATGACGCTCCTGCAAACATATAACTCATATCTTCCACATTACTCACATCCCAAGAACCAATGTCTTGGACAAAGGAGGTTACTCCATAAAACATACCCTCCATATAAGTAACACTGCTCACATCCCAAGCACCAATGTCTTGATTAAATGAGGATGCTACTGCAAACATATAACTCATTTCTTCCACATTACTCACATCCCAAGAACCAATGTCTTGATTAAATGAGGTTGCACCTTGGAACATCCCTGCCATACTTGTCACATTTCTCACATCCCAAGCTCCAATATCTTGGTTGAATGCTGTTGCATTAGGAAACATATTATTCATATCAGTAACATTACTCACATTCCAATTTGAAATATCTTGGTTAAATGAGGATGAGCTACTAAACATTCCGAACATATTTGTTACACTGCTAGTGTCCCAATTTGAAATATCATCATTGAAAGTTGTTTTACCTATAAATAAAAATGTCATATCAGTTACCTGACTTACATCCCAAGTAGAGATATCTCCATAGGTAGTTGTTGCTGCAGAGGGGTCTGAAACCCAAAGGTCTACTGCTGTCTGAATATTAGTATCTGTAATGGGGGTTTTAGCATATCCAAATATTGAAATGAATACGAGTAAAAAAGTGATTTTCTTCATAGCGTTTTTTTCTTTCTATTTTCAAATATAATTTAAATAAGTAGGCTACAATGAATTTAGCCCCAATCCAACGGCTCATTAGTCGTATGCGATACGCTTGTTACTTTGGGTAACGCGTAAGGCATTAACTTAATAAGTAACTCTACCCTTTCTTTTGGGTTTAAAGCGTCTAAACGCTCTTGTAACGCTCCTATCTCGTCATACATTACGTCTTTAAGCAAAGACCTCAACTCTTTTGTAATTCTATTGGGTGTACCCTTTTCTCTACCTCCGTATTTATTGCCTGTTGTATTTGCCATACTATTTAATACTATTATAGTTTAATATCCATTAGGTAATAGTGAATGAACACTGTTATCAGGTTTAATAAGGGGTAAACCATTGATATCGGCTACACCCTCGTTATAGAGTAGTTCCTTTAAACTATAGATGTCAGTAAGGTTTTGGTAAAAAGAGTTCGAGAATGGGATCGTTAGGGGTACAGTTTATCCCCAAGAATAATTTATTGTTTTTGGGGATATTTTTTTAACTTTATTTTCAAATATTTAACCAATGAAAAAACTACTCTTACTCTCCGTTTTATTAATCTTCGCTTGTTCAAGTGATGATGAGGGTAATGGCAATAACAATAACTCAAGCAGATTAGTTGAGAGTATAACCATTTTGTCTGCAAACATAAGAACGGGTAATTATTGGTTTCAATATGACAATAATAATAGAATAATAAGTTTTGAATGGCAGAACTTAAGCTATAGTAGTTCGGGAGAATTAGTAGATGAAAGTGTCATTTATTTAGTTAATTTGGAATATATCGATAATGTCGTACAACTTTATGGGAATGATAGTTTTATTGGAGAGTTTGCACTAACTGAAAACAGACATTACGATATTGGTGGTTGGAACTTTGATAATGGATATTTACAGTCAATAGATTACATACACGATGATAATGAATGTACTGAACAATATTCTTGGGTTAATGATAATCTTGTTGAATCTTACGATAGTTGTGAAGAATTACCAGGAAGTGCTCGTAAACAATGGCAATATAGTAATCATACAAACAAAATTGGAGCTTTTATGTGGTGGTGGGGTGGTGGTAGTGGTTATGCTATATTACAATATCTTAGTGGTTGGCGTGGTATAGCATCACAAAATTTACCATCCATCCGAAAAGAATGTTATTCAGGGAGTAACCCCAATTTACCACTGAATCAAGAAAATTGCCCTCAATTATTCGAGCAGACTCATTACTCTTATGAGTTTGATTCACAAGGATATCCCATTGTTATTAACCATAATTATGATAATTCATCTTATGTTTCAGCTGCAGTTACATATTTTGATTAAGGTTTATATAATCAATAGAGGTAGATAACATTTAATTTATAAAGTGCATTTCTCTTGGGGTTGTCCCATTTGGAAACACTTTTCAAAAAACTAGGGGTTGTCCCTTTTTATTTTCAAATTGAAAATTTTCAGGAAATATCTAACCAATTAACCTTCTCTTTATTTTTTAAAAATGTTCGATAACAACAACAACTTGCTCTTGACACAAAAGGTGTTAAAATTGAATTAAATATAATTTTTCTATATTTGGAAAACCAAACTGGTTAACCAATTTAACGAATTTTTAAAAATGATAATTAAAAAAGTAATACTCCGTGTGTTTTTATTAATTTTTCTTCTGTACCTACAGGGCTGCACTCAAAGTAGTAAGCCAGCTCACCTAGCAAGTAATGTCATCCCTTTTTTTCAGCATTGGAATTTAATTTTAGGAAATGGCTCAAATGCGGGTGTAGCAATTGATTATGAAAATAAGGACTTTTTTTTCGCTACAAGTGATGGTGAGGAAGAATGGGTTGTTTTTAAAACGCCCAACGCTGGGAATACCCATGGTACTTCAAACAATACAAGAACTGAACTCGCACAGATAAAAAAGTGGTCGCCGCTATCCGACGCAAAATTAGATGCCACACTAAAAGTAATGAATGTAGCAAGTACAGGCGATGCGCGAGTAGCAGCAAGTTATTCAGTAGTAGTCGGCCAGATTCACAGTGCTGATGGACACGAAAATGAACCGCTTAAGATATTTTATAAAAAATTCCCAGGGCATACAAAAGGATCGGTTTTTTGGAATTATGAAATCAATACAGCCGGTGAAGACAATTCAAAAAGATGGGATTTTTCTTATCCTATTTGGGGTTATGACTTTTCTGTTGTTGGAACAGAAGAAGACACCTTTCCACAAGAACCGGAAGAGGGCATCGCTATAGGAGAAGCGTTTAGTTATCAAGTAGAAGTGAAAGACGGGACGATGTACCTTACATTTACAAGTGAAGGACATCCAACAAAAACCTTTACTAAGAACCTGATTGATTCTGAATATAAGGCAGAAGCCGATATTCCAAAACAGGTACAGGAATTATTTTCTTCTATTGGTCAAGATGGTGTTGAACGCAAAAACGCTTACGCTGAAGAAGGGTTGTTTTTTAAACTGGGGAGTTATAATCAAACCAATGGGAAAAACCCCCAAGTGAACAGAGTGTGGTGTTCAGGCGCAGAAACCCATGGGGGCGATCTTCAAAAACAATATGCAGATGGAAATTATGCTGAGGTATGGTTTAAGGAGGCGACTATCGAAATCAGTGATCAAGCCATTTCAAATAAAGGCTATTTTTCAGCCAATGATGATTTGAGTAAAAAGACCGTTTACCCTAGTCAAGTGATTCCTTTTATGGACAAGTTTAAAATTTTAATGGGAGACGGTTCAACAGCAGATAATTTAGTAGACTTTGAAAATAAAGACTTTTTCTATACCGTGATTGACGGGACAAGACGTTGGGTAGCCTACAAAACTCCTAATTCTGGCGTTACTTCTCCGAACTCCAGTAACACAAGGACAGAGCTACACGAAAAAAGAGAATGGATTCCAGAAGAGGGTGGAAAGCTAACTGGCACCTGTAAAGTAATGCATGTTTCTACTACTGGTGACGCTAGAGTTGCCGCTTCATTCTCGACCGTAGTAGGACAAATTCACAGTAGCGAAGGCCATGAAAATGAACCATTTAAATTATTCTATAAAAAATTCCCAGGGCATACAAGAGGATCGGTTTTTTGGAATTATGAAATCAATACTGCTGGAGGGGATAATGCAGGAAGATGGGACTTCTCAACCGCTATTTGGGGTCATGACATGTCAGTTGTGGGAACAGCAAAAGACGCGTATCCTGCGGAACCTGAAGACGGCATTAAATTAGGAGAAGAGTTTAGCTATGAGGTAAATGTTTATAAAGGAATCATGTACTTAACCTTTACAAGTCCAAACCACGAAACAAAGACCTTCACAAAAAATCTTATTTCGTCTGAGTATGTAAACAAATCTAATTTACCAGAACAAGTAAAGAAACTATTTGTGCCCATAGGGCAGGACGGTATAGAACGTGCCACTGCTTATAGCGGAGAGTTAAATTATTTCAAGCAAGGTGCCTATAACCAGACCAATGGTAAAAACCCTGAAACAAATATGGTTTGGTGTGGGGGTGCAGAAACCTATGGAGGGGATATCACTAAACAATATGAAAACGGAAGCTATACAGAAGTTTGGTTTAGAGAAGCTACAGTAGGTCCAGGTATACCACCAAAATAAATTAAAGCAATCTTAAAAAAACAATAAAATCAGAGAAAAAATGAAATCATTCGAATCAAGCAAGGAATTTAATTTTGGAAAAGACATCCAATGGGATAAAGTAGGCGCAGGCGTACGCAGACAAATCATGGCATATGACGATACCATTATGTTGGTAAATGTTGAATTTAAAAAGGGGGGAATTGGCCAAATGCACCAGCACTACCACGCACAAGTGACACAAGTAGTGAGCGGTTCTTTTAAAGTTACTATTGGAGATGAAACAAAGGTTTTAAATGGGGGAGATGCCTTTTATATCCCACCAAATGTGATGCATGGAGCTATTTGCTTACAAGACGGTATCCTTATCGATGTGTTCAGTCCAATACGCGAAGATTTCATGAAATGATAATTTTTTTAATAAAAAATTAGGATATTATTACATAATACTTATATTTGGAAAACCAAACTGGTAAACCAAAATGGAAAACCAATAATTTGGTTAAACAAAAAAAGGATAGACGCACATCTATCCTTTAACAACTAACTTCTTTAAGAGGGAAGTAGTAGTACCGCTTGAGTTAGCAGCAACTCAAAGATATAAATTTCTAAACTAAATAGAAATATCTTTTTGTAGTTCCATATGCTTAGGCGGACTTAGACTTAAACATAAACTAACACATATGAAAAAAAGTAATTTTCTTTTATTATTGGCCTTGATCGCCACAACAGTACTAAGTGCACAGTCTGTGCTGAACGGTACTGTCAGTGGTACTGATGGCCAGCCTATTCCAGGCGCTAATGTGGTGGTACAAAACACCAATAATGGAACAACTACTGATTTTGATGGAAAATTTTCCATCTCAGTTTCATCAGGGGACGTTCTAACGGTTTCCTATCTAGGATTTGCCACTCAAAACATTTCCATTTCAAATCAATCTTCGCTGAATATTGTTCTAGAGGCCGACGCTTCTGAGCTTGATGAGGTAGTTGTAATTGGATATGGTACTCAATTAAAATCTAACCTAACTGGAGCTATTTCAAAGGTCAATAACGACGACTTAGATCAAATAGCTGTATCTCGTGTTGATGACGCCTTGGTGGGTCAGGTTTCGGGAGTTAACATTCAAGCGACGGAAGGAGAAGCAGGTTCTGCCCCTACAATTCGAATTCGTGGAGTCGGTTCTATTAATGGTAGTGTTGACCCTCTAATTGTTGTAGACGGGATGGTTGTTGATAACGACTACTTAGGTTCCCTAGACATGAATGACATTGCGTCATTTGAAATTCTAAAGGATGCTGCATCTACTGCAATTTATGGTTCACGAGGATCTAAAGGGGTTATAATGGTGACCACTAAAGATGGTAAAGAGGGTAAAACGAAGTTCCGTTACAACGCTTACACTGGATTTAAAGAAGCACACCAGAGTGATGCATACTATTTCACAACTGCAGAGCAAGCCGAATTCGAGCGTGCAGCTACAGGCACAATACAAGACAAAACACAATATAAACTACTACTCGCTGAAGCTGGTGGAGATACAAACTGGCAAGATATTATATTTGATGGTGGTGTAATTAACAGCCACTCCTTGAGCGTTACTGGTGGAAGCAAGCGCACTAAATTTAGCACAGCGCTTAGCTACCTACACGATGAAGGGGTTTTGTTGACCGATGACTATAAACGTTATAACATCAAATTAAAAGTTGATAGTAAGATTAATGATAAGCTATCTTTTGGATTAAGTCTTACTCCCTCGTTTACTGACCGTCAACGTTTTGATGGATCTACACACGATATTTTACGTCAACCTTCTTGGTTACCATTATACTTAGACGATAATACAATCAATTTTGTTAATCGAACTCGCGATGGCGGAAAATATGCCAACGCTCAGGTTGGCGATTACGCTATCCAGCGTATGTTCGATGATTTCGACTTGGCTAATGGAGTGCCAATGGCAGGAGGTGCTAGCGGCTTAGATATTTCTAATACATCTAACACAAACCCTGCAGCCAAAGTATTGGAAAGCGACAGAGGAGACAAGAAGTTTAAAGCATTTGGTAATGCGTATTTCAAAGTTAAATTTAATGACAACCTAAGTCTCCGCACAAGTTTTGGTGGCGACTACCAAAACACTGCATATCAAAGATGGAGAGGAGTAGAGCATAACAGAAATGGTGCTTCTGCGGCCTATTTAGAGCTTCAAGACACCAACCGTATTCACATGGTTACAGAAACTTATTTTACATATGACCAGTCTTATGGAGACCATGTTATAAATGCAGTTTTAGGTACAGGAGCAGAATCTTGGAAAACAGAATACAACCAAACACGCGGTGGAGGATATACCTCAGACTTACTCCAAACTATTGCAGCTGCAGACCCACTTACGGTTACTGCCAGCTCAATGGAGTATGAATCTAGGTTGTTGTCTTTTTTTGCACGTATTAACTACACTTATAATGATAAATATTTGGCATCATTTAGCTTGCGTCGTGATGGTTACTCTGTTTTTGGTTCAAACCAAAAATATGGGGATTTTCCAGCGGTATCTTTAGGATGGAAGCTTCATGAAGAAGATTTTTTACTCGACAATGAATTGGTTAGTAACCTAAAGTTTCGAGTTAGCTACGGTATCACTGGTAACCCTGGAGTTGATACAGGAGACGACCAAATTGACAATTACCCTTATTTAGCATTGTTAGCTACAAGTAATGCGGTTATTGATGGTGGTACACTTACAGGATTTAATGCATTAAATATTTCTAACCCTGATTTAAAATGGGAGCGTTCTGTTGAGATAAACCCAGGTGTTGACTTTGGATTATTTAATAATGTTATCACAGGCTCTATAGACTACTATGAAAGAGAGAGTGACCAGCTATTATTGTACAATCCAATTTCTTCGACAACAGGCTTTAATAATGCCTTAGTGAATATTGGAAAGGTTCAAAACAAAGGTTTAGAAATTGAATTACGTTCAAGGAATATCTCAATTGAGAACTTCCGATGGTCGTCAACATTTATTGCATCTAAAAATGAAAATACTTTACTAAATTTTGCAGACTCAAATGGACAAATTCAAAGTGTAGATGCAAAGCGCGCTGCAGAGTGGATTAACCAAGTAGGACAACCTATTTCATCTTTCTATGGTTGGGTAGTTGACAAAGAAATCCCAACGGAATATCTTAAAAACGCATGGCATCCAATTGGTGCTCAAGCGCAAGATGTTTATGTACGTGACCTCAATGGTGATGGACTTATTGATGATGATGACAAAACCATTCTGGGTAGTCCATATCCAGAACTTGTTTGGAGTTTTGGAAACGATTTTAAAATTGGGAATATTGATGTAAGCTTCTTATTCCAAGGAAGTCATGGAGCAGAGGTGCGAAACATGGGAGATCAATACATCCTTAACCACTTTAATAGTGGTCAGGATTTTGATCCAGCAATAACTCCTGATCAGCAATTCATTAAGCAAAAAATCTTTACAGATTCTATTATACAAGACGCATCATACATTGCTTTAAGAAATGTAAATATCGGTTACACTTTTGGTGATAATGTTATTTCTAAGGCAGGCTTATCAAGAGCTAGAGTTTATGTTGCGGGACAAAACTTGATGTACTTGAAAGCAGATGGATATACCGGTTTCAACCCAGAATCTATTAATACTACAAGCTCAACAACTTACGGATACCAACGTGCAGGATCTCCTGTATTTAGTACGGTATCTCTAGGTATAAATCTTGAATTTTAATCAACTATAAAAAGATATTATGAGATATTTAAAATACACATTATTCTTTGCACTTATAGCTTTGATTTCCTCTTGTGAAGAAGGATATCTAGAGCCAGCACCAACATCGGTGATTTCAAGTGCTAACTACTATACTACACCTGATCAGGTAGAGTCAGCCGTAATTAATATTTATGATGGCATCCAAGGTGTATGGGACTTTAACATGGACGAAAATCGTGCTTTACAGTTAGAGTTCTACTTGACAGAAATGCGAAGTGATAATACGCGTACAAAGTCAAGCGAGGGAGAGGCAGCACAGTTTGAGAGTTATTCTGTTGAAGCGACAAACGGAATTGTAGCTAACTATTATCAGAGTTACTACAATGTAGTTTATCGAGTAAACGTAGTGCTTGAAAACCTAGATGCTGCTGGCAGCATGGCTGCAAAATATGAGGCAGAAGCCAAGTTTTTGCGCGCATATGCTTACTTTAATTTAGTACGCTTATTTGGAGACATTCCGTTGGTAGATAGCGTTATTTCTCCGGAGGATAAAGCTACAGCTTACACACGTGTTGCTAGCGCTGAAATTTATAATCTAATTATTTCGGATTTAACTACTGCAATTAGTGGATTAGATAATAGTTCATCATATAGGGCCTCGAAGGCTGCTGCACAAACACTTCTTGCCAAGGTGCACCTCAACAAAGGTGAGTATCTAGAGGCACAACAATTATGTGAATCTATTGTAGAATCAGGTAATTATGCACTTGAAGCCAATTTTAAGGATGTTTTCTACAGCGAAGGTAATGACGAAGTAATTTTTGCCATTGGTTATGTTGGAGATTCTAATGAGGCACAGAATTTTTCTGCTGAATGGTTAAATGCCGTGGGTAGAACTTCAGGTGTAAATTATGTTACTAATGATGCTAAAGCGGCTTTAGACGCTATGGGAGGAGACAGAACTATGTATTCTTACAGAAACGATGTATCTCAAGTAACTCAAAACCAAGTAGCAAAATATATCCCAAATGGCGATTCTACACTGGGAATTTCCTCTACGTCATCAGACCCACAACGGGCTGGTAACGACTGGATCGTTTTGCGTTATGCTGATGTATTATTACTACATGTAGAATCTATATTAGCTGGTGGAGCTTCAACAACAAGTGCTGCTGCATTGAGCTCGTTCAATCTTATTCGAAATCGTGCAGGATTGGCAAATGATGCTGATGGAACGATTACCAAGCAAGAACTTATGGACGAGCGTCGCGTAGAGCTAGCATTTGAAAACCATAGATTATTTGACCTTATGAGAATGGGAGAAGCACAAAATGTACTTTCTGCATTTGCCATTTCTGTAGGAGTTGGATTTACATCCTCTGATTTGTTACTCCCAATACCACAACGTGAAATTAATTTGAGCGGTGGAGATATGAGTCAAAATCCAGGATACTAATTGATAAATAGGTTAATATATTTAAAAATGAAACAAATGATGAATTTTAGAATTTATGAAACAATCAAGCTAAATTTGATTTTAGCTGCCTGTGTTTCAATTGGTCTATTGACTTCTTGTGAGGAAGAAGTTTATCCTGAAACAGGATCAATAGTGGATAAAACGCCACCTTCCGCTGCTTTTAGTGCAACCCAAGGAGTCGGACTTAATGACGAATGGAAGACATACACATTCTCTAACCAATCATCTAGTGCAACTGACTTTGCATGGGATTTTGGGGATGGCAACAGCTCTACAGATTTTGAACCTTCTAATGAATATTCTGGAGAAGGCACATTTGATGTAAAGCTCACTGCAACAGATAAATTAGGTGTGTCAAGCACGTATTCAGAACAAATTGTAATCGTAGAGCCTGAAGCTCCTGAAGCAATTATTCCTCCGATTTATGAAGCTAGTTTTGAAGACAATTCGTTACCAGATGGTACTGGTGATGGACGTGATTCTTGGCGATTATCAGGTGCTGGGGTAATTCAAATTACAAGTTCTCCAGTATATGAAGGAAGTCAAGCTGCCAAGTTCCCTTCAGCGGGTGACCGTGCAGCATATCAAGTACTTGAGGTTACACCAAATTCTGATTATACACTTACATATTATTACACTATGAAAACGAGCCCTACTGGTGGAAATGTTACCGTATGGATACTCCCTGGTGAAGTTTCAGAGTTTTCGCAGATTGATACCGATCAAGCTATCGCTAGCTTTGCCGGTACAGATCAAAGTAGTTCAAATGATTATGTAAAAGTTGATTTGCCGTTTAGTACAGGTGCGAATGATAAAGTAGCCATTCTTGTCACGAATGAGTTGGTAGAGTCTCGAGTAGATTCTATGTCTATTACTGCGGATTAATTGGATTAGATAAATTTTAGGAAGTAAATGAGACTCAAAAGATTTACAACAGTTGTTCTTATTGTTTTTTCATTTACTTCTTTTTTTGAAGTTCATGGACAAGAGTCTTCCCCTAAGACAGAGAACAAAATTAAAAAGAAGAAGCATAGAAAGAGAAAAATAAGACTTCCAGAAATTGACTTATCAAACTGGTCTGTAACTGTTCCAGCTGAACGAGCTGAGGGTAAACCTGTTGTCGTTGAACCACCCAAAATTATGGATTATGCACTCAACGAAGACCTCAAGCCCTATATGTACACGGATTCAATTCGTGGATCAATTGTTTTTTATACTGAGCCAACAAAAGCAACAACACCAAATTCAAAATATTCCCGCTCTGAATTACGTGAACAAATGGTTCCTGGAGACAATAATATAAATTGGACCTTCGCACAAGGCGGGGTTCTAAAAGGCAAGCTTTCTGTAGACAAAGTATCTAAAGATAGCTCAGGGAAATACCACCGTGTTATCATTATGCAGATCCACGGAAGACTAACCGATAAACAAAGAGATTTAATAGGACAAAAGGACAACAATGCACCTCCCGTATTAAAAATTTATTGGGATAAGGGTAAAATTCGAATTAAGACAAAAAAATTGAAAAATATAAATACCTCTTATGAGCGAATGTTAGATAAAAATGCTTGGACTGACGATGAAGGATTTAATTTTGAACAAGAGGTGGGCTTTCGTAAATTTTATCTTGAGGTTTATGTTAGTAAAGAAAAAATGATTGTTTCGCTCAATAAAAATGAATTTAAAACATATGAGGGTATTCACATGGAAAAGTGGGGAGTTTTTGAAAATTATTTTAAAGCGGGTAATTATTTACAAACACGCGACCCGGGTGCTTATGCGCAGGTTAGCTATTTTACTTTAGAGGCATCTCATTAGTTTATCAATATGAATAAACAGCTCATTTTATTTTATTTTTACATGGCTTGCTTTCTGTTTTGCACATGCAGTTGCGAAAAAGAAAGCAATGGACTTTTTCAGCAAGACGATGTAGTATTTAATGGTACAGAAGATGATACATCTCCACAAAATGTAAAATTACCAGATATCGATTTGTCTCATTGGAAAGTAACACTTCCAATAGGAAACCCAACTTCGATAAAGCCACCTGAAATCTTGGATTATGCAACAAACGATGTGTTGAAACCCTATATGTATAACGATTCTATCGAAGGGGCTCTTGTGTTTTTTACCAAGCCTGGTGCTTCGACTCCAAATTCAAGCTACTCAAGAACTGAATTACGCGAGCAAATAATCGCAGGTTCGGATAGCTATAACTGGACGTTTAAGGATGGTGGCGTAATCAAGGGTCGTTTGCGAATGAACGAAACATCCCGAGATAGTTCTGGAAAACCCCATCGGGTTATCGTTATGCAAATTCATGGTAGATTGACAAACGAACAACGAGACCTCATTGGTCAAAAAGACAATAATGCACCACCCATTATGAAAGTATATTGGGATAATGGCTATGTTCGATTAAAATCTAAAGTTTTAAAAAATCAAGGTGCAAGCTACCCTGATCTTTTACATACTGATGCTTGGGACAATGACAGTGGATATACCTTTTCGGAATACGTAGGTTATGAGCCATTTACCATAGAAATTAGAGCAAGCCAAGGAGAAATGGCAGTAACGCTAAATGAAATACATACACATTCCTATTCTGGAAACAATATGCAGAAATGGGGTGTTTTTGAAAATTATTTTAAAGCTGGAAATTACTTGATGGCAACAGAGAGTGATGCTTTTGCAAGACTAAAGTATTATACCCTTGAAGTTAATCATTAATTGATTTTAATTTTAGCTATAAATTTTTTAGATTTACCAGAACAAATCTGGTTAACCAATTTGGTCATGAAAACAGAAGACATTAAAGGAATGAATGGGCTAGCTACAAAAGAGAAGTTTGTCATTTCTGAAATTAAAAAGCTCATAAATCACAAGAATCTTGAGCCTGGTGAAAAGCTTCCTTCTGAGCGTTTGCTGGCAGAGCGTTTGGGTGTCACGCGAGGAAGTATCCGTAATGCCATTCAAAAATTAGAATATTACGGACTTTTAAAGTCTATGCCACAAAGCGGAACATTTGTGTCAGACTTAGAGCGAACTGCTTTAAATGGAATGATTGATCAGATTTTGACGCTACCAACGCCTGATTTTAAATCATTGGTAGAAACTCGTATTTTCTTGGAACTTAAAATTGTAAAGTTCGCAGCAGCACGTCATTCGGAAGAAGACATGGCTGAAATTGAACAAGCACAACTTAATTACCGTCTCAAAACTCTTGCGGGTGAGGATTCTGTTGCAGAAGATTTGCTATTTCATTTGGCCATTGCCAAAGCAAGCCACAACGCATCACTTAATCGACTAATGTTGTCGATTACACCACAAATCATTACAAATTTTGAAAAGTACCATGTGTGTAAAAACAATACTGCTATTAGTGCTATTGAAGAACACGAAGAGGTTGCAAAAGCAATTCGGACCAAAAACCCTGAACTTGCTGAAGCAAAAATGAAGGAACATTTTAGTATTTTGTATCAGTATTGTTACGAAACCTAAAAACTAAACATTAAGAGGGAGTGAATTAGCTTTACGCACATTTAGGCAACGCACATTGCCCAGTGTTTTAGCTTTTTTCTCATAATAAATTATCGATATGAAATTAAATGGTCTCCGTTGGTGGGTAATCGCATTGGTATGTCTGGCTACCATCATAAATTATATAGATAGATCTGCTCTAGGCATCATGTGGCCAGCAATGAGTGAAGATTTAGGCCTCACTAAAGAGGACTACGCATGGATTATTAACATTTTCACAATAACCTACTCTGCAGGTAAATTCATATCAGGTAAATTATATGATAAAGTTGGAACTAAAATTGGTTTCGTTTTGTCAATATTCTTTTGGTCATTAGCTTCAGTACTTCACTTTTTTGCCAAAGGAGCTGCTTCCCTAGGCATATTTAGAGGGTTACTAGGTGTTTCAGAAGCAGGAAATTGGCCAGGGGCAGTTAAAAACAACGCTGAATGGTTTCCTGTCAAAGAACGAGGTTTAGCCCAAGGCATTTTTAATTCGGGTGCTGCTATTGGATCGATAATTGCTGCGCCGATTATCTCTGGTTTGTTTGAATCTTTTGATTGGAAGTGGACATTTGTAATTATTGGGTTTGTAGGGTTTTTGTGGATAATTCCATGGTTGATTTTTAATAAAAAGAAACCTGAAGAACACCCTTGGATTACACAAGAAGAAAAAGATTATATACTTTCCGATTCACGCAAGCAAACAAACACTCAAGCGAATGAGAAGGGTCTTAGTGTTGTTAATATACTGTCTTTTAAAGAGTCTTGGGGGGCCATTTCAGCTCGTTTTTTTATTGAGCCAATATGGTGGCTATTTGTCTTCTGGATGCCAATCTACTTAGCAGATCAGTACGGATTTAATGTAAAAGAAATCGGGCTTTATGCATGGTTTCCCTATGTCGGGGCCATGATTGGTAGCTTGTCAGGTGGCTGGTATGTAAAAAGCTTAATGCAGAAAGAGAGTCTTGATAAATCACGTAAAAAGGTAATTTCAATTGGAGCAATAATTATATTTCTTGGCATTGTTGGCGCTATTCTTTTCGCCGACACGCCTGAAAAGTTTGTTTCTTTTGTTTTTGTGGTTCTTTTCGGATTTCAGTTTTCAATTAGCAATATTCAAACAATACCAAGCGATTTGTTAAGTGAAAAATCTGTCGGTACTCTTGCAGGTCTTGGTGGTAGTATAGGTGCACTTTCTGTGATTATAATGAACTGGCTTATCCCAATTATTACTGTGGATTCGTATACACCCGCATTTTTGATTTTGGCTGTATTAGCCCCTCTTTCAGTACTGTCAATTTTTGTTTTGATTAAAGAGATTAAGCCGCTTCAATCAAACGATTAAATAATTTTAAAACTTAAATAATACATATAATGACAAAAAAAGAAGGAAAAATAGCAATTGTAACAGGAGCAACTGGCGGTATTGGATTTCAAGTGGCAAAACGCCTTGGCCAAGACGGTTGCACCGTTATTCTTAACGGTATTGAGGACGATAAAGGTGCAAACAGCGTTAAGGAGCTTCAAGCCTTAGGGATAGATGCAGAATACTATAGCTTTGATGTCACTGACGAGACTGCAGTAAACGAAAATATAAATGTAATTGGGACTAAGTATGGAAAAATAGATATCCTTGTAAATAATGCTGGTGGTCTTGGCGGTAGATCTCGTTTTGAAGATATGACTACCGAATTTTTCCGCTTTGTCATGGCTTTAAACCTAGATTCAACGTTTTTTGTTTCAAGAGCAGCTATTCCTTTTTTGAAAAAAGGTGAAAATGCTACAATCATTAATTATACGTCTAATGCAGGCTGGAACGCTGGTGGCCCTGGTGCTGGTATTTATGGTACTTCAAAGGCTGCTGTTCATGCGATTACTAGAGCACTTGCTAAAGATTTGGCTGAATATGGCATTCGTGTAAATGCAGTTTCCCCTGGAACTATTGATACACCTTTCCATGCACAAATTAAATCCACTAAACCCGAAGTTTTCGCCTCTTGGAAAAACAATATCATGTTAGGTAGACTGGGGCAACCCGAGGAAGTTGCTGCTGTTGTTTCGTTTTTGGCTAGTGATGATGCTTCGTTTATGACTGCTGAGACTGTTCAGATTGGTGGTGGTCAAGCTCTTGGGATTTAAACATAAATATCACATATTAACTTTAACAAATAATTATATATCACAAAATGAAAAAAGTAGTCACTTTTGGTGAAATCATGTTGCGTTTAGCCCCTCCGGGATTTTTACGTTTCTCTCAAACCAACTCTTTTGATGTCATCTATGGCGGTGGCGAATCTAATGTTGCTGTTTCTTTAGCAAATTATGGCGTTCCAGTACGTTTTGTCTCGCGTGTTCCCAGTAACGACATCGGAGAATGTGCGCTTATGGAAATGCGCAAACGTGGTGTTGAAACCGATTTTATGCTTCGTGGAGGAGACCGTTTGGGGATTTATTTCCTAGAGACTGGTGCTGTAAGTCGAGGCAGTAAAGTGGTTTATGACAGAGCCCACTCGGCCATGTCTGAGATTGAGACTGGAATGGTGGATTGGGACAAAGCCTTTAAAGGCGTGGAATGGTTCCACTGGACTGGGATTACCCCTGCCATTTCACAGTCTGCAGCAGATGCTTGCCTGGAAGCTGTGAAAATCGCAAGTGAAAAAGGAATCACCATCTCGACAGATTTGAACTACCGTGCCAAGCTTTGGAAATATTGCAATGATGCGCACCGTGAAAAAATCATGACCGAGCTTACATCGTATTGCGATATTGTACTCGGAAACGAAGAAGATGCCGAAATGCATTTTGGTATTAAGCCCGAAGGAATAAGTGTACAAACCCAAGGTCATGATGTAAAAGCGGAAGCGTTTTTGTCTGTGTGCAAGCAAATGATGGAGAAGTTCCCAAAGGCCAAAAAAGTCATTACAACCCTTAGAGGATCGATATCGGCTTCACATAATACTTGGGCAGGCGTATTGTATGACGGAAAAACCATGTACGACACCACCCAGTACCAAATCACGGACATTGTAGACCGTGTAGGTGGTGGAGACTCGTTTATGGGTGGTCTTATCTATGGATTACTAAAATATCCAGACAACGACCAACATGCACTAGACTTTGCAGTGGCAGCCTCTTGCTTAAAGCATACCATAAAAGGAGATGCGAACCTTGTAACAGTTGCAGAAGTAGAAAAACTAATGGGTGGTGACGCATCAGGTCGTGTAGCCCGATAAAACAAAAGATATGGCACAGTTTACAAGAATAGAAGTAGCACAAACGATGAAAGAGAGCGGCATGGTGCCTCTTTTCTTCCACAGCGATATCGAAGTCGCCAAAAAGGTATTAAAGGCCTGCTATGACGGCGGTGCACGCCTTATGGAGTTTACCAACCGTGGCGATTTTGCTCTTGAGGTATTTACAGAACTCACCAAATATGCAGTAAAAGAACTCCCTGGGATGATTATGGGCGTTGGTTCTGTAACAGACGCAGGGGCTGCATCTGCTTACATGCTTAACGGCGCAAATTTTGTTGTAACTCCTGTACTTAGAGAAGATATTGCTGTGGTGTGCAATCGCAGAAAAGTGCTTTGGTCACCAGGCTGTGGTTCACTCACCGAGATTGCAAAGGCCGAAGAGTTGGGTGCGGAGATTGTTAAACTATTTCCAGGAAGCACCTATGGACCAGGCTTTGTAAAAGGAGTGCTAGCACCCCAACCATGGACAAGCATCATGCCAACGGGCGGTGTATCACCAACAGAAGAAAACCTCAAGGGTTGGTTTGATGCAGGTGTTACTTGCGTTGGAATGGGTTCAAAGCTTATGGCAAAACATGCAGACGGTTCGTTTGACTATGCTAAAATTGAAACTCAAACTCGAGAAGCTTTAGCGATAATAGCTGCAATTCGATAGTTTATCTTTTACAGCTCTATTCATGACTACAAAGAAAACTTTGGGTGAATTCATTATTGATAATCAAAATCAATTTGAATACTCCACAGGCGAACTGTCTCGATTACTTAATGCTATTCGGTTAGCTGCCAAAACAGTTAATCACGAGGTTAATAAGGCTGGTCTGGTTGATATCATTGGGGCTACCAGCCAGACAAATCACTCAGACGAGCAACAGCAAAAATTAGATGTATTCGCCAATCAAGTATTTAAAAAGGCGCTTATCAATAGAGACATTGTTTGTGGTTTTGCTTCTGAAGAAGAAGATAGTTATGTCAGTATTTCGTCAACCTCCAAAACAAATCAAAACAATTATGTTGTCTTGGTTGATCCATTAGATGGCTCTTCAAATATTGATACCAATGTTTCTGTGGGTACTATTTTCTCTATTTTTAGACGGATAACAGCTCAAGATACAACTGTAAAGGAAAAAGATTTTTTACAAAAGGGTGTTAACCAAGTTGCTGCTGGGTATGTTTTATACGGCACTTCTACCATGTTGGTTTATACGACAGGGTATGGTGTAAATGGTTTTACACTTAATCCAGCCTTAGGAACTTTTTATTTATCTCATCCAAATCTAAAATTTCCATCTACAGAGAACATTTATTCAATTAATGAGGGTAATTATGTTCATTTTCCTGAAGGAATAAAAAATTATATTAAGTTTTGCCAGGAAAATAAAGACGATAGGCCATACACTTCTCGTTACATTGGTTCATTGGTTTCAGATTTTCACCGAAACTTAATAAAAGGAGGTATTTATTTATACCCACCAACCTCAAAACATATAAATGGGAAGTTACGGTTGTTGTACGAGTGCAATCCCATTGCCTTTTTGGCAGAGCAAGCAGGAGGAGCTGCTTCTGATGGAAATGAAAGAATAATGGAAATAGAACCAAAAGAACTGCACCAGAGAACACCGTTTTATTGTGGGGTCAGAAATATGATTGAAGATGTCCAGAGACACTTATCATCTTAAGTTAACCAGTATAAAAGCATCGTAATTTTCAAATTAAATTTATTTCAAACCTGAAACTATTACTGGACATAAAAACCAAGAAAGTTTATTTTTAAAGATCAAAATATGTTAACGAATCAAAAAGAAAATCATTCTTTTATTATATTATACACGAATATTAGCTTCTTCAAGAACAGTTAATTGTTGCCTGCATACACCTGATTCAATATTCGATTAATAGTTTTCTGTTATATGCGACATCATCTATTGCTATATTTTTTAGACTTAACTTTTAGTTAATTCAATAATTTGTAATTTTATTTTCAAATAAATTTTAACAATGAAGCAAATAGCAGTAATACTTATATCACTAATAGTACTAGGGTGTACAAATAATGGAGTAGTCGTGAATTTTGATGATGATAAATCTAGTGCCGTAAGACAGCATTTTCAGCATTATCTCAATAACGATATGGACGGATTGAAATCCCTTTGGTCTCCAGAACTACAAGTTTTCTTAAACAGTAATGAGGCCATCTCTTTAGATGATCTTGTTGTGCTTTTAGGGGCGCAACATGACTCTTTTTCTATTGAGATGCAATGGGGCAGCAAACAAGACATAGGTGCTTGGGTAGAAACCACCAGTTATCCAGGCGGTGATGCCTATGATGCAGTAACCGTTACGCAAACATGGTTTAATTGGATAGCAACAAGTAAGCTCACAGGCGAAACCATCAACATGCCTGCACATATTAGTTTTATGTGGGGCGATGATGGAAAAATCGCAGCAGAATATCATATGTATGATACCAGTCAAATGGTTGCGGGCATTGAAGCAGCACAAGCTGCTGCAATGATGGAATAGTCAAGTTAAGTTTTATAGAAAATAAGCCTTAATGTAGGTAACTCAATAAGTCATCAAAAACCCTCCTATGATTATCCTAAAGAATAATTTTTTTGTTTTTGGGGATATTTTTAAAAATTTAGCCTAACCCCAAAATAGGTAGTTCGGGGCTTAGCAGGTCCATAAACATAATTACTATCTCTGCTTTTACCTAAATCAAAATCACTTTGATATTGGTTAAAAATATTTTTAATCCCCGCATATAAGTCCAAGGAAATAATGTCAGTGGGGATGTTGTAGTTAAATTTCAGGCTAAGCTCGGAAAATGAATCCGTAGTGACAATTTCATCAACGAGTTGATTGGGTGCGCCAGCGAAGTGGGGAACTTTCATACTTCCTGTGTACACATAGTTTAGGGTGCTTGATATGTTGTTCTTGGTGTAAGTCAGAACGGCATAACCATAATCGTCAGGGGTTCTTATAAATTCTTTTATTCTAGGTATTCCCTCAATATACTCAACAGCATTGTTAAACGTACTCGACTGAATCGTATAGCCGCCTTCTAGTTGAATTAATCTATTAAAATTGGCTCTAGCTTCAAGGTTTATCCCCTTGATTATAGCGCTTTGACCATTTTGTTTTTCAAAAACCTCCCCAAACTCGTCTTGCCCAATTGGCTGAAGAATGAAAGCGTTGTTTAGTTGGTTGTAAAATAAGTCCATCGTAAAGCCTGCGATCCAATTTTCTTTGGCTTTGTCATAGTTCAACGAAAGATTAAAACTTTCAGATTTTTCTTCATTTAAGTCTGGAGACAAGCTTACTCTTGAAATTCCTCCTCCTGCAAAAGCGATATGAAGGTCAGTATCAAATGCTTGGGGGGCTCTAAACCCTGTCCCATATCCTAATCTAAACTGTAAATTATCATTTGCTTTGTAGAGTAATGAGGCTCTTGGGCTGTATATTAGTTTGTCAACATAATTGTGAAAATCGGCTCTTAGACCTGTTAATAAACTTAGCTTTTGGTTGATTTCCCAATCGCTTTGAAGGAAAATACCTAGATCCTTTGATACTTGATCTACCAAATAGCTGTAGGATGGTATCTCATCGAAAACACGATCATGCAAATAATCAACCCCTAATGTCAGCACATTATCTCCAGAAAAAAATGGGCTTATCATATGGTTTAGCTGGAAGCCTGTATTGATGGTTTCGACATATGAAACCCCATATGGAGGGTTCTTTAGGAACGCATCCAATTCAATAGAATCATCATCGGGTTTAATGCCTGTATAGTGATCTCGATCTGTATTTTGATAGGCCAAATAAGTGATAAATGAGGAATCGTAATTGTTGAAGTTGATTTGATAATCTATACCACCTGCGAAAATGTTGTGCGTTCTTTCTTCTGATTGCTCTGCAAGGTGTGCGGGGTTTTGGTCTGTTATTTCACCACCATATCGATTCTCGTAGATGTAATTAAAATTGAAATCCAGTTTTTGATTTTCTTTAGGCATATAATACATATTGGCACCAAAGGAAATATTGTTTAAATAAGGGAGTTCAGAGAAACGATCGTCGTTGTTGTCATAGGCTTCGCGCTCCCTTTTGTTTACAAATAAAGACACCCCTGCTTTTTTAGATGCAGAAACAATACTAGAATTTCCGAGAATAGAATAGTCATTAGATTGTCGATCAATCGAATAGGTACTAAATTCTATTTGTGAACTATTTTCCTTGGGAATTTTGGTGATAATATTCACTGTACCTCCTATGGCGCTCGATCCGTATAGTGTGGATCCACCACCTTTCAAGACTTCAATTTTTTCAATCATGTTGGAGGGAAATTGCTCCAATGCATATAAACCCATTAGCGGACTAAAAGTGGGTCTTCCGTTAATAAGAATTTGAGAAAATCCGCCACTCATCCCATTGATTCTCAATTGGGTGTAGTTACAAGTTTGACAGTCCGTTTCAACCCGTAAACCTGTTTGAAACGAAAGGCTTTCAGAAAGATTACACGCCTGAACATTACGGATGGATTCGCTGTTAATGACATTAATAATGATCGGTGAGTTCGTCTTTCTTTTTGGGGTTTTTGTGGCTGTTACAACTATATCTTCAAGATTGACAAAAGAGTCTTTTTTAGAGTAGGTTTCCTCAAGTTTGCTTTGAGAAAAAGCGTTGGGGATTACAACAAAAATTAAAAATAGGTATCGCATAAACTTATTTCGCCGAAAAATCGAATTTTATTTAAATCTCAAAAATTTAATTTCAAAATTAAACATCTCTTAGTTATTGAAGATAAATTATGAACAAAATATTCATCTATAGAAATGAGATTTAAATCAGGCTTTCATCATACGTTTATAGCAACAAAAAAATAAAGCATTTATTTGTTATTTAATATGGCCACAAATGAAAGGCTTTGTTTCGAAAATAACTCAATTGGGTGTACAGTCGAACCCGCAACTTAGTTTGCGGGTTTTTTGTTTTCAAAAAGATTTTAAAATTTTGTTTAAAAAACAGAGATTTTGCTTCGAAAATAGATTAATAGAGTCTACCATTATCCTCAAGAATAATTTTTTGTTTTTGGGGATATTTTTTCTTTAAATGCCTTTTAAAAACGTTTTAGAAAGTCGCGTGTTTACTTCAAAGAATTCAATATGGAGTACAGTTAAATACTCATTAAACTGACAGTAAAACTTCTATATAAATTATATGATTTTGAATGTCTAAGACTGCGGTAAATAGATGTTCAGTTTTTCTTTATAACACTTATTTCATCAAACAGCGTTGGTACTCCAAAGTCCCATTTTG
>Ga0228669_1000272_pt1 | contig 30338 bp, 42 predicted proteins | sample 84DmetaG_FD_182700 | JGI IMG/M metagenome (GOLD analysis project Ga0228669, IMG submission 182700) | Seawater microbial communities from Monterey Bay, California, United States - 84D | ecosystem: Environmental > Aquatic > Marine > Coastal | place: USA: California | collected 2016-10-11 | reverse complement strand
GGTCAATGGGAGCTATATTTGGAGGTTTCATTGTGTTTTTAGGTATTACTTTTATTTATTGTAGATTATACGATAAAAAAGAAATTTTTGGAAGAGTTTTTGGAATAATTAGCGGTGTTTCATGTCCTCTACTATATATGCAACATTTGGATATATTTTGAATTCTACTTAATAATCACTCTGGTTAAAGTAGATATAAATGTTTTTGATGATTAAATTTCATAAAAAGTTTTTAATGAAAGTTTGCAAAAAATATAAGAGAGTGGAGGTAAAAATAAATGTCATATAAATTAGTATAAAATCGTGACTTATCTTAATAATATCAAGCCCAGAAAATATCACTAAAGGAATTGGGATGACAACATAGAAAAAAATAAGAGTAACCATCCAAAAAAATCTCCTTTTTTTTTCTTGCTTATCATAATTGGCGAAAAGCTGCTCGTATTCTTGAAGTGTTTTTTTTAAATCCAAAAATCTTTCTTTGTAATTTGTATCTTTTCCGCTCATTTAATTAATATTTACTTTTTATACCTGTGTTGTGTCTCAACAACTTAGTATTCTTAATTTGTATAATATATAAGACTAGATAACGAATAGCCATTTTTGTCCTTATTATCCTTATTTTTTTTAAAAAAATCAATTTCACTAATTTCATTAAAATTTTCATCTAAATATTCGGGACATAGTTGGCTTAAATATTTACTGAAAAACATTGGAAAATCAAGTATTCCACTTGTATCTCCACGATAAATTATAAGACCATCAGTTCTTATACACATTTTTTCTAAATAATAGTCAAATGATTCTTCATTAATAGGCTTTTTATCATCCATCCATCCAAAATCAATTTTTGTATCCAAGTAGCCTTTAATGTCATCATATGTTAGCTCTAGTACACCAAAGCTTTCAATGTAATCGTCTGTTTCATTTTCAATATCATCTTTTGTAATTCCTTTTAAATCATGCTCTCTTTTCATCAAAAAGTCCTCATGTTTACCTTGAAGTGAAATCATCATTGATTTTAATTCTGAGTTAATATCATCCATTTTTAGTGATTTAAACTCATCATTGTTTGATTGTATTAATTGAAGTGAAAAATTCATATTATATATTTTTTTAATTTGATACTTAATTATTATCTAAAGTCCGTCGTATTCACTTTGTAAATTAATGATTCTATCTTATACCTAACTCTTTCAACATGTTTTCAGGAAATGAAGAATAAAAATAAGACTTGAGATTATTCGAAATATATTTTTCTTTTGCTATTTGAATATATTCTTTTGCTTTTATGTTGTTTTTAGTGTAGTAATATATTAAACCCACTTGTCCATAACTATCCCCTATATAATTTGTTGGATTTTTTTTATATAATTCTAATGCTTTTGATGCATTTTTCAAAGCTATTTCATATTCTGAAGTTTTCATATAAACATTGGCTAAACCATAATAACCCTCTGGATTATTTGGTTGTAATTTAATAACAGTTTTATATCTAAATATTGCATTCCTCCAATCCTTTTCTTTCTCATAAATTATTGCTAGATTTTGATGGGCTGAAATACCACTAGGAAAAATTTTAATAGATATTTCATAACTTTCCTTTGCAAGATTATAATTTCCAAGCATTCTGTAAGATTTACCTAAATTATCATAAGCCTGCACAAATTTTTTATCATAATTAATAGAACTTATGAAGTGGTCAATAGCTTTTAATAATGAGTTCTCTTTATTAGTTTGCTTATTTAAGTTAATAATTATTGTAGTTCCTTTATTATACTCATCAATTGCCTTTGAGTCTATTTGATTTGCATTAGGATATCCATACAAGACATCAAATGAAGTAGGTATTTCTACAGTTAAAGTTCCATTAGAATGGTAAATCCCAGTTTGACCATATGAATCAATAAAAATCAATAAAAGGAATACTAAAATTTGTTTTTTCATTAATCTATTTTTTTAGAATTTGTATTCTATTTATATGAATCTGGATTAAATTTTAGCATAATAAGGAATTTTCCATTCTTGTCTTTGTAGTAATAAGACATAGTTACTTTATTATCTCTAAAATTTTATATGCAATTTTTTGAGAGCCTAGCATCTACTAACGCTAGACTCTTTTTTTGTAAATTTTGAGAGTATCTATAATTTTTTATTAATCATGAACATTAATATCAAGAAAACCTGGTGTGTATAAATCTACACTCTCTCTTACAGATTCATCTCTTACGTTAACCGATTCAATTTCTCCTGTAAATTTATTAAATCTTAGTACATCTTTTTCTCCTTTGTCTGAAAATTCATAAACACTATTTTCTCCTATTTTCAATTTTGTAGCATTAATACTTAATAATATCACAAATGCTCCTAAGAACCCAATCAATACACTTTCATTTTATTTAATTTTATGAAATTTAACTTACTCCTCTTTTTAGTCTTTTTTCAGTTTATTCGGACTTTTTGATTACACACAAACTTAAATGTTATTATTTTATTTTTAATCTACATTATCCAATCGGCTTAAGGAGCTTGAATTAGATTATCTTTTTAATACACCTTAGCAACCTCATTTCCATGGAGAGATTAAATTTAAATATATTAGATTAATTATAAAATATTATATTTAGTTAAAAATATAAATTATGAAAAAAATATTATTCATATTTACTTTAGTTTTTTCTTTTGGTTGTTTTGGGCAAACAAAGGAACATATCATATACTATGAAAGTGGAGCCGTTAAATCCAAATCCAATTTTGTAGATGGGGAACAACAAGGTGAAATGATTATATACTTCGAAAGTGGAGCCGTTGATTCCAAATTGAATTTTGTAGATGGGGAACAACAAGGTGAAATGATTTCATACTTCGATAGTGGAACGATATATTTTGATCCTACAGCCATTAAATCCAAATCCAATTTTGTAGATGGAAAACTACAAGGTGAATGGATTTATTACTATGAAAGTGGAGCCGTTCGAATCAAATCCAATTATGTAGAGGAGGAACTACAAGGTGAATTGATTGCATACTTCGAAAATGGAGCCATTCAAGCAAGAGCCTATTTCGTAGAGGGGAAACTACAAGGTAAAAGGATATTTTATACCCTAAATGGTGAAATAAAAAAAATTGAGAATTATAAAGATGGAATGTTAATTAATAATAAATAAATCACAACAATTTAAATCTTATAAATGAAGATATTAAATTTAGTTAAGAGAATCAAACAAGAGTTTCATGTTGGTGATAAAATCATCCATCTTTAAGCCATCATATTTTGAAATATAGGGATACATGATTTTTCCATAGTTTTTATCTGAATTATTTAAATCATCAAGATTTAAAATGTCATGCGATAACTCATGATAAACAATGTAATATCTTTGAGTCTTATTGAAAGAATCCCAACTATTCTTATTGATATATATTTCTACTCTATCATCATCTTTGTAACCAAAAGAGATACCATGAGTATGAGAAGTATTTTTATGAGACTCCAAATCTGAGAATTTTACAACAAAATCTTTAGGAATTATAGGTGTTATGGAGTGGTTGCTTAAATCTCTAAAGAATTTGTCTATATATGGTTTAATCTCATCATTTGATTCAAAAGACAATTTTCTAATAGGTTCTATAGTTTTATTTTCTGCAAACTTAATTGTCCAAAAAATTAAAATTATTGTAACTATTAGGCAAACTAAACCAATTATAAACTCTTTCATTACAAAATAAAAAAATGTATTAAAAACCCCATTAAAAGTCTAAAAGAAAATACAATTAGACTAATTCCGATTCCATATAATATTGGGTATTTAATTGATTTGTTTTTTTCAAAAATCTGTTTTTTTATAAAATATCTTGATATATAGAAATTAACAATTACTAAAATTGCGAAATTCCCTCCACTCTCGGATATCTCTGAGATGATTTGTTCAAAGAGTAAATGGAGAAACCCAAAAATGAATAATCCACTTCTTGATTTTTTCCAAATCTTATTTTTAAATGTAGTTACACTCATTATATTAATATTGATTCAAGAGTTTTATTGAATTTGTTATTTTAAAAAAATTATTATAATAATCTTTACTTGAATAACTACTTCCCATAAAATATATCAATTGGTCTTCAATGAAAGTTGCCCAAATATGAACTTTCCCTTTCACTTCAATTCCCATTCTTTCTTTTTGGATAGTCCCATTTGTGTATAAGAAAGGATAGTTTTCAATTGTCACAACTTTATTATTTTTTAAATCCATACCTGAATTTCTCTCAAATGTATTAATAAATCCCTCTCTAACTTTTTCGTCTTCAAACCAGTCTCTAACTTCTTTTTTCGTTACAAAACTACCTGTTTCTTTAACATATATAAGATACATTCCATTATCCCTAACAAATTTTTTAACTATGTGAGGTCCATCCCCTTCTTCAATTTCCCAACCTAAAGGTCGTTTTAATTTAATTTCTAAACCATTAGATTTAGGATGATTAGTTAATTCTATATATTCTCCTAGATTGAATCTCAATTGGTCAAATTCCTCCCAACGAATACTTATTGATTTAATTATTTTATTATTTTTATAATAGTTGTAACCCAAGTCAATCTCGCCATTAATATACATTTTTTCATATCCTCTATCAATCAAATCTCTAACTAATGTTTGTTTTATATCATTGGGCGGATACCAATTTTCAGTAACGTCATATTGAAAAATTAATTTTCTTTCAAATGAAATGACATTTCTACCCTTGACTCCACTTGATGGGTCTATATTCAACCCAATAAATTTTTTATTTATTTCTTCTGAATATTTTTTTATTTCATTAATTGAAGGCTTCTGCCCCATACAATTTAATGCTATTAATAAAAATATAAATCTATAGTTTATCATATTTTCTTAATTAGGTACATAATTAATCCAATTATAATATAACCTATTGGAGGACCTTTAATTAAACCCATAATCAAGAATCCTAATACACCTACTATAATAGAGATATTTCTCTTTCTCTTTTTTAGCAATAGCTTTTCTTTTCTTATGGTTATATTTTTTTGATATTCCTCTGGGTTATCTTTTTTTAACTTTTCATTTTCCTCAACTAATTTTTGTTTTTTCTCCTTGTAAATTTTCCTTAATTCCAAAGATTTCTTTCTGTTGTTTTTTAACAAAAAAAAGATTGCAAAAATTAGTAATATCAAAAATGTTGTTACAATAATTAATTTTCTTGTTTCCATAATTTATTATATTAATAGAAGTGAAAAATTCGTGTTTTTAAATATAATCATCAAAGAATATATAAAAGAATTAATATTTGAACTCCTATAATACTTAAATGAACTTTTGGGTTATAATTACGAGATATTAGTTTATATATCCAATTAAAGAGTGTTCCAAACACAGATGACCAGAGGATAATTGAAACAATTTTAAATACGATTCCATAGCTTTCATATGCAAGTGTATCAAAGAGCGAATTATTAGAATTTCCTATAAAAACATATTTAACAGTAATAATACCTAGAAATATTAACCACCAAACTGCGAACTCTTGTTTAAATATTTTTCTCATATTTTTATTATTAGAGTGTTAAATTATATGATAAAATTAATTAGAATACCCCTTTATTTTGAAATATGTTAAAATTAATAGCAACAATAATGGAAAGACAAAATATGAATACCCAATAGGCCAATCCCATTTCTTTTTTCTATATCTATTAACTAATAACATAATCAATTTAGGGGGGTAATATGCTAGTACTAATCCACTAAAACCAGAGGCCATGGCTGGGATAAAATCTTTAATACTTTCAATTTTGTTCACCCCTATCACAATGTTAAACAAAAAACAAAAAATAAATGGAATGACTATTAAATTATATATTCTATAGTAAAATATTTTAGAATTTTTACTTTTTCTTTTTTCTAAATTTATTTTTTCAACTTTCTTTTTAATTTCAACATCAGTTAAATTTTCGCAATCACTACAGGTATCTATTGATTTATCAATAAAATCCTCACAAAATTTACATTTATTCATTTAAGATTATTTAATATTTTTAAAAAAACTTCATCAATTTTTTTACTTTCAATTTCAGAGAAATTTGTAAGTCATAAAATTTACTTGAAATTTACTGATTTAAAGATTGACCGATATATGATAATATTAAAAGTATAGGGGTTATTATACCTAATATCTTGCCAAAGGTTTTTTCTTTTTTCACAAAAAGTGAAATTACAAATGATAATAAAAAAGGGATAATACCTCCTCCTATAAATGACGCAATAGCTCCAATAATTCCGTCGGAGAAACCCCCAGTTATTAGAGTGTAAAAAAATACTGTAACTAATGCAATTATGTATCCAGCCTTGTTTAATTCATTGTTATTCCCCTTGACAATATTATTTTTAGGTTGCATTTGGTTGAGATTTTAATTTTTTTTATAAATATAATAAATTTTTAGATTTTAATTTATCTATTTCTTTCACTAGTCATTTTTAGAGTATACTTCTATTTACCTATATTATCATGATGTATTTACTTCGCTACATTAATTAAATTAACCTACCCTAAATTTGTCTAACTATTTTATTAAATATATATTTGCCTTATGAGAGTAAAATATATACGAGTTTCAACAATAGAGCAGAATACAGATAGGCAAGATGATTTTAACGGCAAAACATATAAAGACGAATGTAGTGGGTCAATAGCTTTTAAAGATAGAAAGGAGGCATCTAAGTTATTAGCTAATGATGAGGTTAGTGAAGTTCTAGTTCATTCTATCGATAGATTGGGTCGTAACACTATTGACATTATGAATACAATTCAAGACTTTACCAATAGAGGTATAAATGTTATATCTGAGAAAGAAGGCTTGCAAACTATAATAGATGGAAAAGAGAATCCTGTCGCTAAGATGATGATAGGGATATTAGGAACATTGGCTGAGTTTGAGCTAACTAGAATCAAAGAGAGACAAGCAGAAGGTATTGCTAAGGCTAAGGCTAAAGGAAGTTATCTAGGGCGTTCTAAGGGTAGTTCTGAGTCTGTTGAGGTATTTATGAGTAAGGCATCTACTAAGGCTATAGTGAGGTATCTAAAGCAGAAAGAGAGTATATCTAGAACTGCTAAGCTATCTAGTACATCAACTGGTAGTGTTAAGAAGGTTAAGAAGATGATTAAAGACGGATTGATTGAACTATAAAACTCTTTTAGCCTAAATTCATTTTGCTACCTCAGAAATTATGCGAAAAGGTCGAATTGCGGTAAAACAAGCTTATGGATTCTTTAGTATTAATCTTCAATAAATTCAACAATAAGTCGATACCTCAAATAGTCAAATATTTTTTTACTTTAAATCGACTAATCAATTTTGAAAATTTAGAAAATAGTCCGATAGTATTAAAAGTGATTAATTACAGTATATTTGTTAATCAATCTCAAATTACCTAGCTATGGAAAATGAAGACTATGAGTATGCAAGAAGATTAAAAATTTTAAGTAATGGAGATTTTTATGAAATAGAAAGATTTGTTAAAGATGTGGAGGAAAAGCGGTCTGAAAGAATAAAGCCTATGCGTCGAGGCGGGGGAAGGGTATTTATCAACAGGAGCTTACCAAAATATTATAAGTTAGATGAAAAAATTATTTATCGTTATAATTTTTTGAAGCGAAAACGAGAAAGATTTAGTAAGAAAAATTTAATAAAAACATTCAAAATTGTTTTGGCTTTGGCAGTACTTATTGTAATTATATTGCTTCTTTAATATATGTTACCTTTAGTTAATTCAATATCCTTAAGATGTGTGCTTGATAGAATTATTAAAGATGAAAACGTTAGTTCTAATTCTGGAATAGTAACTTCATCAGACGAGATAAAAGCATTTGATATCAATATTTAACTGAAAAAAATAGATTTCCAGGCTCAAGTTATAAGGTTAATTAAAAAGATAGCTTAAAAGGTTATTATTTATTACTCTTAAATTTCTTTAATTTCAAATATTATGTTTGCTTCACGTAATTCGTAATAACTCCACCAAAGTAAGTCTGATTCACTATCCGTATGTTTTTCTAATTTATAATCATCACATTTAAGTTTTATAGCTAAATCTTGAAATGCTTCACAATTATGAAAAATTTCTAAATCACTAAGGAATTGATGAGACATATACTCTAGTTCCTCATCTTCGTTTTCATCCAGATACGCTTTAATTTCATTTTGAATCAATCCAATAAATGTTTTAGATTTAAAAGTGCTTTCTTGTATGATTTCTAAATTGTCATATTCGTGAATTATTCTTTTTGGGTCGTGAAATTCTTCGTTATCTAAATTCATATCACCCCATCCACTTTCATTATGCACTTCTTCATCAAATTCAGATACATCATCTTTGTTTTGTTTATCCTCTAAATACTGCCAATGACAACCCTCATATATTTCTTCAAACTTGTGATATATTATTGCTTCACTGTTTGGATTCATATCCATAATTTCTTCTAAGTTGATTTCCATAATTATAATAGTTTTTTATTTATGATATCAATTTTAAACTCCCACTCCTGTCCATTATTTTCTTTAATACAGCAAGTAGTTACTACATTAGAATCCCTATCTATTATTAACTCACTTTCAATTTCTCTATCAATTAAAAAAATGTTTTCACTTGAACCATTATAACCCTGCACTCCAAAACTCTCTAATACTCCTCCATCTCCACAACTTATAAGATAATCTTGGGTAAAATTATACCAACTAATATCATTATAATTATCATCCTCATAAAATTTTTCTAATAGTAAAATAAATGATTTTGGGTTGATTTCACATTTATCTAAAATTAGTAAATCACCATCGAGTATGTTTTTCCCTTCACTATAATTATGAAAATCATTAATAGAGAATAAATCCATTTCGTCTTCATTAATTATATTTGAATATTCTGAAAATTTATTATTTTCTGTTTGATAATATCCTTGACAATTTTCAGTAAAAGTTAATGTGATTTTAATTTTATCTAAATTATCTTTAATTTTTTTTGATAATTTTGAGATATCATCTTCATTTATTTTCATTTTTTTTCATTTTTTTAATAAATTATTTACGATGTTAGAGACTTTTTTGACAAAAGTAGCAGAACTAAAAGAGGAAGATATGCCTAAGGTTTAGTTGTCTTTAACTTTTTTAAAAATTTATAAATCTCAGATTCTTTTTCTTCACCCTCTTCTTCAGAATTACTTTGGTTAAAATCACTTAAATAACCACTTACAGATTCTAAAATCTCTTTGACGTTTATAACTTTATCCATATCTAATCCTCCATCATCTCCGTAATATCTTATGTCCTTCTTTAGTAAATTTTCTAATTCTTCTACTTCATAAGTATCTTCTTGTTCAGCATTTCCTATATATATATTTGAAAAATCTTTACCTATATCATTATTTTTAGTGTCAACATAATATCTTAGCAAAGTATCCCCAAAATTTTCATCATAACTATACCAATCATCACCATCATACTCTTGTCCTCTAAGATTGTATTCAATTTCTTTTAATGGATTATCTTCTTCAGTATCATTATTAAAATATGACAAATATTCACTTTTTATTATTACCAATTTGTCACTAAACTCTTTTTTTTGTTTTTCAAAAAATTTCTCATGATCTTTTTGAATTATATTATTTTTATCCACGTTAAAAGTATAATCATCAAAACTAATTGATAACCTCAATCCATTTTTATCAAATTTTTGAACAACTTTAGTATTGGTTTCAAAATTTTTAAATTTGAATATTCCTGTTGGTGAAGCAGTTGAAGTTTGTTTAACTATCCCATTTTCATAGTAATGAATACTACTTATTTTACTTCCATTCCAAATAAAAGAACTCTCACCATCTTCCCTCCAATACTCCCTTTCTAAAACCCCCGCCTTATTAAAATTTTTACAAGTTTTCCCATCATTGATTGATTCTATTGTATCATCAGGATAAAATTTTGTCTCTTTAACCTTTATTCCATCTTTAATAATTACTAAAGGTTCTTTATTTATTTTTTGTTTAGCCAAAGGCTTTTTGTTATTATTTTTTAAAAAATCAAATATTCCCATAATTATAACAGTTTTTTATTTGTACTCTCTTTTTTGAGAATGCTGATTGCTTTATCTAAACATTTTATGTCTTTTATAATATTATCATTATGTGAATCTTCGAGCATATTGTCTAATAAGTTTTTAATATCTGAAAATCCTTCAATCAAAATATTTATGTTGTCTAAATTTGATAAATAATTTTCCTCCTGTAAATATTGCCTGATAGTGAATCCCATTTTATCAGCATTGGTAATCTTGTTATATATATTTTTTAAATTGGGGTGATCATCTAAATAGTTTATAAATTTATAAAAATTTGGGTCACCTTGATCAGAATTAATATCACTTACAGCTTCCTCTATAAGTTTTATTTCTGAGTGATTTTTATTATAAATACTAGGTGATATAGCTTCTATAATTGATTCGTTTAAACCATATTGATTTAATATTTTAAATATTTCTTTGTGTTTTATTTCTGAAACATTTCCCAATTTATTCATTTCATTTATAAGACCTATAATATATTTACTTTGTTTAGTATTAAGCTCTTTTAATAAATTACTTCTTTCAAGTTGTGACAATGTAACTTCATCTTCGGGATTAATTTTAAAGGCAGTTACTATATCAATAATAAATAAATTTTGCTCCTCTGTTAATTCATTTAATCCAATAAATAAAACAATCTCAAGTATTGCACATTTTTGTTTAAAAGAAAACAAATCAATGGCAGTTTGTTTTTTATTTATTTCATAAATCATATTCTGAATTAAGCCCTCTAACTCTTCATTAATTCCCATAAAGAAAATTATTTTTTCAATTTCTGTCATATACTTACCCTGATGGATAATATTTCCATTATCGTCCAAAAGATTCTCTAAATCTTCTCTATTACTATAGACTAATAACATTTGCTTAATTGTTATTCTTTTATTTTTTAAAGTTAAGCTTGATAAAACTTCCTTAAAATGTTCATAATCATTATTAACTACCATATACTCAAAAAAGTTCTTCCTGAGATCACAATCATAATATTCTGAACCTATATTTAAAGATTTGGCTAGGATTTTTATTATTTCAAAATCTTCATTAGAAATTTTATTCTCTCCCTTTTTTGCTCTAGTCATTGTTGCTATAAACTCAACACATAACAAAATAGCATATGTTTGCTCTTTTGCTTTATCCAGATTAGACATTTTTGAAAACTTACTTCTTTTAAAGAAATCAAATATTCCCATAATTATAATATTTTTTTATTTATAATATCAATTTTAAACTCCCACTCCTGTCCATTATTTTCTTTAATACAGCAAGTAGTTACTACATTACCTTAAGAAATTTGTATTTTTCTTTTGTACTTTTTTATTACTTTTTAAACCATCTTCGGATTGATATTCCTTGATTTTATTACCATAAATTTTCCTCAAGCCATTCCCATACTAAATTAGTTACCATAGTCCACTCTGAACTTGCACCAAACTCATCTTCAAAAATCTCATCTCTTTCCTCTTGAGAAGCATCATCATTTAATCCAATTTTTTTATTAGAAATATGTGATAAATTATCAGGATAAATACAATCTTCAAACATTTCTAACCATTCTAAACCATCAGCTTCTGCGTCCTCAAGTTGTTTAAGGTTATTTATATCTTCTTCATTAAATTTGGGTATCAATTTTTGTTTAATATTTTTTATTTGCTCTTCATTAAGGTAAGGATAATTTAATTTCATAGTTTTTTAATTTATATTTATTTTACAATAACCTCATTCTTTTTATCAGACCAATAATGAATAATTTCTTCGCTATATAACAGGATTATTACTTGATTAATGTGAGTATTTGACCATTTCATTAAACTTGTATCTTCCTTGATATTCTATAATTTCTCTCCATCTTTGAAATTTGCTTCAACTGACAATTCACCATTACTTAAATAGATTTTAGTTAATCCGTCACGTTCTCCATTTTTATAGTTTGCTTCTTCTTCTATTTGTCCATTTTCGTGAAAATATTTAATTAGCCCCTCAGGTTTACCATTAATATAATTTATCTCACTTTTTAATTGCCCATTTTCGTAATAAGACTTGCTTATTCCTTCACGTTTATCATTTTCATCTGTTGTTTCTTCTTTTAATTGCCCATTCTCGAAATAAGACTTACTTAACCCTTCTCGTTTTCCGTTTTTATAGTTTGCCTCTTCTTCTATTTGCCCATTTTCATAATAATGCTTTATTATCCCTTCGGGTTCACCATCTTTATTTAACTTAATTTCTGATTTTATTTTTCCTGATGGAAATAATTCCAATTTTATAGTATTCTCTGTTGTTTCCTTTTTTATTACCTCTTTTTGTTTTTTCTTGAAGAAATCAAATATTCCCATAATTATTTATTTGTAATATTATCTTAATAGTCTCGTATTATATTTGTAAAAACTTAAAAATAATAAATTTTTTGATTAAACTACACCATGAAATACGCAACAAACCATATACAAAATCGTTACCAGGCTCAAATATTTTTTAATTAACTTTATAATTAATATATGCTATACACACAAAATGCCAAAAATATTATTTGTAGGAGTCTTATCATTTATAATCTTATCCATAATAATCTTAATTGCTTACAAGCGTCATAAAAATAAAGAATTAATCAAATCTGTAACTTCATTAAATAGAGGTACAAATTCAGAGCTTAATCTAATTCTTAAACTATTGAAAAGTGGTATAAATTCTAAAACAATATTTCACGACTTAATTGTAAAAAAAGAGAATGATAAGTTTTCACAAGTTGATATGGTCATAGCAACAACTCAAGGAATTATTGTAATAGAAGTTAAAGATTATAGCGGTTGGATATTTGGTAATGGTAATCAAACTAATTGGACTCAGGTTTTGGCCTATGGTAGAGAAAAATATCGTTTTTATAATCCAATAAAACAAGTTAATAGTCAAATTTTGAGCCTAAAGAATAGTCTTAAGCAGTTTGATAAAATCCCATTCTTTTCAATAATTGTATTTTATGGAGATTGTGTTTTAAAAGAAATTAATTATGTGCCAGATGGTACAATTATTGTAAAACCTCATAGATTAATTGAGGCGCTAAACTCAATAAAGGTAAATAATGAAACAGCACCTTATGAAAATAAACAACAAGTGTTGGATATATTAAAACAAGCTGTTTTGGATGGTTCAAATAAAGATTATTGTAGACAGCATATTGATAATATCAATAATATTGTAGGAAAACATAGAATTCTTGATTAGAAGAATATGAGAAGAGTTAAGCAATTTACATTCCCAATTAAAAAAGGTGTTTTGTCTCTAATTAATGTACCGTAAGATTGGAATTAAACTTAAAAGTTCTGTTAATCGAACTATTGCATCATTTTTTTTAAATTAGTTTTTATGAAATATAAGTATCTAATCCCTAAATATATTGATGGGCATTTTGCAACAATTGATTTTGACAATCTCTTTGTCGTTCAATTTTTTAAAGCTGATCCCATAGAATTATTTTTTGAAACTAAAACGCAAGATTATAATTACGAAAAATATGTAGAAAACCTTTATAAAAAAATCATTGATAAGTTTGAAAAAACTAACAATTTTATCGATTTACTTAAGGATTATAGATTTTTTAAAGAAAGTTATAATGTACATTATAGATGGAGAATTTATGAAAAATTTTGTGATTATTTAATTGAAATTAATAAACCTGAAGATGCATTTGAGGAATGGATTATATTACAAGAAGAAGAACGTTTAAAATCAGATGGAAGTTTTACCTATAGAGATAGTGCATTACAGAGATTAATATATTTTGAAAGTATTCTTAGAAGAGGATTAATAAATGGTTATCATATACATAAAATAGCTGAGAAAGGACACCAATTAACTGCATTTGGAAAACGAAATATAAAAGAAGTTTTTTTGACATTAGATATAATTATAAAAAATACAATTAGCTCAAGTTTCTTTGAACAATTTTACTCTAACTACAACTTTGAAAAATTCAAAAAAAATAAATCTCATAAATATGAATATTACAACAAATATTTCCAACATAACAATAAAGTAAAAAAACATTGGGAATGGATTGTAAATATTTCTCCAAATTATATTTTAAAAGACGGAAGCGCATCAACTAATTTAGTTTTTGATTCTATTAGAAGTGAATCATCTAGGTTATTGAGGGAGTCTGAAAATAAATATAGAAGTAGAATTGGTGCAAAAAAAATAGGTGAATCTTGGATTAGCGAAACTGAATTATATTACAAAATCCAAAAAGCATTCCCAAAAATAAAAATCATTCAACACGGAAAACCAAATTGGATAGGAAGACAGCATTTAGATATTTGGATACCTGAATTTAAAATTGCTATCGAGTATCAGGGAAAACAACACGATGAACCAATTGATTTTTTTGGAGGAATTGAGTCTTTTAAAAAAATAAAAAAATTGGATAAATTGAAAAAAGAAAAATGTGATGCAAATGGGGTAAAGTTAATAGAGGTAAGAAAAGGATATGATTTAAAGGAAATCATAAACAAGATAAAAAACTCTATTGATATTGGTTTTCCAAAAAAAATATAATGGATTTTATTATCCAATAAACTTATCTCTTTTATCTTGATTATCCTTTCTCCAAAGTGGTTGAAGATTAGTGTAATGAGAATAAATCTCTAATTCATCAATTGTAGAACACCATGATAAAGGATAGATATGGTCTAAATCCCATTCATTCATGTTGTCCCATCCCATGCCATCTACGAACTTATTTTCTATGTATTCTTTGAATATTTCCCAATCACAACCTAACATTTCATAGGTTTTTGATCTTTTTGTAAAACCACCTTGTTTTATAGCTTCTCTTGTTCTATGTCTTATTCTACCAATCATATTATATTGAGGGTCATTATCCCTTCTTTCCTTGGTGTATTTTCTGTAATATTCACTATCATATTTGATGTCGCCACTTTCTTTACGTCTTCTATATTGAGTTTTGTATTTACACTCATTGCTACAAAACACTTGATTTGATACTATCGCATTAAAATTATTTCCGCATTCTTCACATTTTTTTTTCTCACTAAACCCTCCTTTCAATTCTTTATTTTGATGGTATTTTTCTTTAGCTAATTTTTTTTGATTTTCATTTTGACAAGTTGAACTACAATATTTATTATTACCTCCCGTAATAATAAATAATTTGCTACAAAGCCTACATTTTTTTTTTCTGTGAGGACTGTTTTTTAAATTTTCAATTCTTTTATCGTTCTGAACTTTATACTTACATTTTTTACCACAAAAAACTTGATTTGCAACGGAAGGGGAAAAAATTTTCCTACAACATTTACATTTTCTTTCTTTTGGAATAGGAATTGAAGAAACACCTGCATCTAATTTACAGTTCTCACTACAATACAATTGAGCTGATGATTTTAATTCAAAATTGTTATTACAATAAACACAATTTTTATGGGTGATTTTGTTTTCCTCACTCTTACTTTTATTGTGTTTTGTGTAGGCTATTTTTCTTAGATTCTTCTTACATTCATTACTGCAAACTCTACTTTGTGGGGATGGTGCGTCGTATTCATTCTCACAAAAAGCACAAATTCTTTTCTTTGAGTATTGTTGTTTATTTATCATTAGTTTTTTGATAAATTTTTTATTTCTGTAATCTTTTTAAATGAATTCACTTGAATAGAAAATATTAGACCTCCTACCATTATTTTTATCTTTTTCAGTTAGTATTATATCAACATTCATTTAATCAAATATTCCTAAAATTTTTTTATAATATTATACAATTAGCTTCATATTATATTTGTAAAACATAAAAGTAACGAATTATTTGATTGAAATAACTACACCGTAAAAAGAAGAAAGATAAGCTGATGGTATAGCTAAGACTTTAAGTAAACTTTAGAATTAAATTACAATCAATTTTAGTTCTTACAACAATCTTTTTTAATAAAACAACATTAATGAGGCCTTTTTTGTTATTCTTTCTTATTGTGTTTTTATAATTTTACTAATAAAAATAATGAGTATGCAAGTTACCTTTCCAATTCTATTAGTCAAGAAAATTTTTAATACAAAGAAAGAATTTTTCTTTTATGAGTTAAATAAATCCAATGAAGTTAAAAATTTTACTTTCACTAACGACCCCTCGAGACATTTGAAAAAATTTAACAACAACTTTTCTTTAGTAAGTGATTTGAAAATAAAGTTTGATGAACAATTATATGTTAATTTTTCAGAAACAGATAATACTATTTTTGAACTTTAAAATAGTCCAATAAAAAACCCCTACATTTCTGTAAGGGTTGTGTATTTGTATACTTAGATTTATTTGTATCTAGTTTTATTATAAATCTATTTCATCCAGTAGAGCATTAAGTTGCTCATCTAAAAAAAACTCCTTTTCCTCAACAATTTTTTTAATAGGTAATTCCACCCTCTTCGTTTTAGTTTCTATTTCAATATGTTCATGCTTAATAGGAATTCGGTCGAACAAAGCATCTAATTGCTCATCTAATGGGAGAAACTCAAAAGGCAACCCATTTTTAGTAATGTATCTCCTCTCACTTAGTATATTTGGGTCGGTTAGACTTTCATAAAGAATCACATCACTTTGCCCATTGTGAACCTTCCTTAGTTTGTTATAATACCTCCTAGTTAGATTTCCCATTCTCTTTTTACATACCCCATAGGCAGGTAATTTGTCATTACCCCAAGATAAGAGTAGTGCTCTAAGTATTTCTACAAATAGCTTCTTATTGTTTAGCATAGTGTCAAAACAATTAAGAGAAATTGGAAGAAACTCTTCCCCCTTTAACTCAGGTATTTTGTAACTATACTTACCATTGAACTCTCTAAATAAATATTCTTTTTCTTCTAGCTTATTTATGATTTTAGAAAGGTTTGGCTTTTTAATGTTAGTTTCATTTGATAGCCTACTTAGTGATATTGGAAACCAATTACCTTTCTTGTAACATATTTTATATATGTATAGGTATGTAATAACGTGGTTAGTAGACAAGCTAGTGTCTAGGATTACGTTTCTATATATACCTCTCCAATGTTCGTTAAAAGTTTCATATTCTTGTATGTGTTGGAATAGGTAACTTAGTTCGTGCTCTTCATAGTATTTCTTGTTATTCATCGTTATTATTTTAATTGTTATTATTTATATTATTCTTAATTATTTAAGAAGATGTTTGTTAGTTCTATGAGTGTGTGATTTACATAACCCCTTGTGTGATTTGCATAACCCCCTTATGTGATTTGCATAACCCCCTTGTGCGATTTGCATAACCCCCTTGTGCGATTTGCATAACACTATAGTATAGTTTAAAGTAAAGTTTAAAGTAAAGTTTAAAGTAAAGTTTAAAGTAAAGGTGAGGTTGCAAGCAATACTCACATTCACTTCTTATTCTTTCTTAATTTCTATTATAGCTCTTATTAAAATAGCAGACCTTATGATTAAAAATCATTACCACTTTACTCTCATGTTGTTAAAAGAGGAATCATAATATTTTTGTGGATTATTTATATTTATTCGTTACATACATAAGGTAAAAACAAATACCAATGAAAAGTGCTATAGCCCGCTATGACACTAGAATTATATTGGATACTTAGATGTCCTACAGAGTGTTTTTAGAGTGTGTTTACGGGCTTTGAGATACAAAGTGACGTGTATGTTTGACTTGTGTTTTTAAAACCCCTTAAATGGTCTGTTTTTTAAAAACTATTAAACTAGGTTATGAGGTTAAATTGAATAAATATCTTTTTAAACATCTAATTCAAAAGTCTAGATTAAAACGACTGTAGTTTCATATACATTGACTAAAGGATTTTTTAATTGAATATTAGTGCCCTATTTAGTGAAAAATTTAAAACGACTATCTTTCCTAATAAGGGCTTTGAAACTATTTTTCATAAAAACGACTACTTTATCTATATACTGCCTTTCAATATTTTTCTTGATTTATGAAACCATAATAAAAAATTATAAAAATGAAGAAAATATTAAATCTGATATATTTAATTGCTTAAAAAAACAGCCCATTTCCCAAGGGTTCTGTCTCTATTATTTTATTCCTAAAAAGAATTTAAATGGTTGAAAAAAGGTAAACAAAAGGTTGTTTGATGTACGTTTTGTCTTAAAATGGATGTTTTAATGTCATTTTGTGTTAGTTCTCTGAAAGGTCTTTAATGAAGTTTATTATGTCGCTCTGTAAGGTGTTTTAAAGCCTTCTACTAAACCCTTCTATCTCTTTGATGATAGTGGTTAGGCTTGTTATTTTATTACTTAATTATCCTTCTGTCGGCTTGTCTCTAAATTATATAGACGGCTAGAAAGTGGTCAAAAAAATACATTGATAAATACTAACTGAAAAAGCAGAAAAGAAATAGATTATGAGAAGACATTTTTGTCTAAATTAATACCAAAAATTTATCCTTCTGATGTCTGGCTCTCCAAAAAATAATTCACTCATTGCTCCACCTTCACTCAACCATCCATTAGGATTGAACCAAACAAATAAATTAAGGCATATTATTATTAGACCCCAAAAAATATATATAGTAAAATCTATAATCTCTTTTTGCTTATACTTATTAACTGCTGATTTTATCAAATCAAAACTTAATTTCATTGTGAACAGAGAGCCTAAAATAAGAACAATACCAAAAGATTTCTTAGAAAACCATAGTGTTACAGGAGCTATTACCAAATCTAATAAAGGAATTAAAATCCCGTCTAATATCCACAAAAAAAACATAGGACCTAAAGTGAGGATAGCTACAATTCTTATAAATGAAGCTGTATATTTTTTATATAACTCAAACACTATCAAATATAATAATTATTTCTATCTCTCAAAATTTGTTATGATAGGAGTGCTTTTAGTTTACTTTTTATGAAAAACATATAATATCGCTCTGTAAGGTGTTTTTAAGCCTTCTGTTAGACCCTTCTAGCTCTTTGGTGATTGTGGCTTAGCTTGTTGTTTTGTTGCTTCATCTTCATCCTGTCGGCTTATCTCTAAATTAGAATAATCGATATTAAATCGTTAGTTTATTGACTATTCATTTGATTTTAAAAATTCAGATTTTGTTTAGGGTAATGAGGTTCTCTTAATTTATTATATTTGAATAAAAAGCTAAATGTCCCAATCACAAAAAACATTAGAATTTCTTAAAAAACTCAAGGATAAAGGTCATTGGAATGATGACTATGATTACTCTGAGGTTGAGTATATTAATAGTTACACACCAATAAATCTAATTGATAAAAAACTAAATACAAAACATAGACAAAAACCTTCCAAGATTTTACTAAGAGGAGTTTCTCTTGGATTTGTGAACGCTGTAGATAAAAAAAGTTACATTATTAAATTTTTAAAAGAAAATGGTCTTTACAACTCCAACCAAGATTTCAGTTTATTTGATGTTAAAAAATCTAAAGAAAAAGGAATAGTAATAAATAAAGAATTTTCAACCCAACATCTATTAAATTTTGAATCATTAAAAATCAAAACTAAGTGTGGAATCAAAAACGCAGTTGATAAAAACAAATTTGTAATAAAAGAATTTAAAAAGAAAAACGGAGATATTTATTCTTATGAGAATGTTCAATACAAGGACGACGAAACATACGTATTAGTTACATGTAAAACTCATAGTGATTTTCCAATTACCCCAACTCATCATAAACAAGGAAAAGGTTGTCCAAAATGTAAAGGGAGAGTAAAAGATGTTATGGATATTCTCCCAGAATTAAAAAAAGCAACCAATAATGAATATGATTTTATAGGATTAAAAGATATAAAAACTCAGAAACAAAAAATGAATGTTTTGTACAAGAAGTACAATACTATTCACAGAATTTCCCCTGAAAAAATTTTAAATGCTGGCACAAAAGTAGCAATCAGAAATGCCATAGATAAAAATGAATTTGTAAAATGTCAATTTAGGGAGATTCACGGAGAAATGTATGATTATAGTCAAGTAAATTACAAGAATGAAAAGACTGATATTGCTATTATTTGTAAAATTCATAACGTTTTTTATTTGACCCCAAACGAACACAAAAGAGGAAGAAGTGACAAGAATCGAGGTGGTTGTCCTATATGCAGCTCTGGTTGGAATACTGAAAGGGTCATCAATTTTATTAATGATATAAAAAACGAGGATATCTTAAATATGGACCCTGTTGAACTTAATATGCTCATTGCACAAGGAAAACTACCAAAAGAATTTGAAGAACTTGTTTTTACGCTTGAAGGAACAAAAGAAAACTCTCTTAAAACCCTAAAAGAAAAGTTAGGTATTGAGGAAGAAGAGGAGTTAAGTGAATCTAAAACAGAAGAATTATCAGATAAATTACAAGAGTTTACTTCATCCAATGAAGATGAATTAAACGATGCGATTTCTGCTATTGAAACACCATCTGTTAAAGAGGTTGAGTCCTCTGAAACTGAACAAAAAAAGTGTCAAGATTTACCAAGTATTTCCAATGAAGATATCCTTGTTTTAGATAAAGAACTAATTGGTACTTGTGATGATGAGGCTATTGAGTTTTTCATTCAGTACAAACTCAAAAAAGTTTGGAATGAAGTCATTAATGATAAAAGAGAAGTTGACGATATAAAAGCCTTAAATGGGGGAGCAAACTCATCTAGACTTCGAGATTTATTTTTAGAAGAATACAAAAAGGTAATAGCCTACACCCCCCCTAAAGGATACGCTTTTAAGTATCAACCAATTATGATGCAGAAGCTTACCGTACAAAGAGTTAAAGACTATAAACGTTATGGTAACTGGAGTGGAACAGGAGCTGGCAAAACAATTTCATTTATAATAGCCAGTAGGGAAATTGACTCAAGGCTAACCGTTGTAATATGTTTAAATTCTACAATTTTTCAATTAGAAGAGGATATATTAGATGTATATCCTGATAGCATAGTTCATTCAAGCTTTAAGAAAGGTCAAAAGTTCGATAGGTCAAAATACAACTACCTACTTTTAAATTATGAAAAATTTCAGCAAGGGTATACAGAAGAGATATTTCAAAATTTAAATGAGAATAACCTCATTGATTTTATTGTTTTAGATGAGGTTCATAACTCAAAGCAAAGAGGTAAAAATGAGAGTCTACGTAGAGGCTCTTTAATGCGTCTAATTGGACGTTCAGCTGAAATGAATACCAACTTCCATCTGCTTGGAATGAGTGCAACTCCAGTTATAAATAACCTTATTGAGGCTAAGTCATTACTTCAACTCATTACAGGTAAAAAGTATGATGATATTAATACCCGAGGGACTATTTCTAATGCCTTAAAAATATTTAATCAACTCCTTTTAAATGGATTAAGATATATACCTAAATATGATATAATATTAAAAGAACTTACTGCAGATAACACCCCCATATTGAATATAGATGGGTCAGACCTAACAGATAAACTTAAAGAAAATAGTAATAAAGATTATCTAGGCTTAGAAAAAATATTGTTAGAGAGTAAGCTAACTGTTTTAGGAGTTTACCTAAAACCTAAAACTATTATATACACTTATTTTACTGATGATGGTAAAATACCAAAAAGGGTAGCTAAGTATGTAAAATCTAAAGGGTACTCATATGGTCTTTACATTGGGGAGCAAAGTACCAATGAGAGGGAACAAAATAAAAGTGCTTTTATTAATGGTGACGTGGATGTACTTATAGCATCTAGAACTATTGGAACTGGTGTAGATGGTTTGCAACATGTTTGTAATAGGATGGTACTACTAACTCTTCCATGGACAGACTCAGAGTATACTCAGTTAAAAGGGCGTATATATAGGCAGGGTAGTAAGTTTGGAGATGTGGAGATTGTTATACCTCAGATTTATGTAGATTTAGAAGATAAAATATGGTCTTGGGATAAACAACGCTTACAATTAATTAGAGAGAAAAGAAGGCTTGCAGACGCCGCTGTTGATGGTATAATTCCTTCTAAGTACATTCCATCTAAACAAAAACTATGTTCGGATTCTTTACAAGCATTAAGGTCCTGGAAAGAAAGAGTAAATGATGGTAAGATAACTTCAGTTGAACGAAAAGATTTGGTTTTACCATTAAGACCAGAAATAATTAAGTACTTGAAACCTAAACTAGGAGACTTCTCTGAGATGAATAAATCTTGGAGCACCTCAAGGTCTGAAAACACTAGAAAGAGGCTTTTAAAAGACCCAAGCGAATGGTATTACTACCATAGCTTGTACACAGACAAAAGAAAGAGTTGGAATGAAATACCCTACATTGAAATAGCCAAAAAGATAAAGGAAAGACCAGAATGGATTGTTGCAGATATGGGTTGTGGAGAAAATCTATTATCGAAAGAGGTTTCTAACAAAGTACATGCCTTTGATTATGTAGCCATAGATAAGGATGTTACAGCATGTGATATGAGTTCTATTCCTCTTGCAGATCAAGAGATAGATGCCATTGTCTTTTGTTTATCTTTAATGGGTTCTAACTATTTAGACTATATTAGGGAGGCTTTTAGGGTAGCTAAACCGTATGGGAATCTTTTTATATGTGAACCAAAAAAGAAGGTTGAAAAACGTATTGAGGAATTAAAAAAAGAAATAGAATCAATAGGATTTAAAATTGTTGAGGTTACAACTAGCTCGCAATTTGTGTATATACAAGGAATTAAATTATGAAGTATAACAGAATAATGCCAGGAGGAAAAAGTATTCATTTAGACGAATGCTTGGGAGGTGAATTTATAGGTGTAGATTTCAATTTAAATGAAGACTTAACTAAGTTTTTTAACACTGATTGGGAGGGTTTTAAGAAGAAATTTAAGCCCTATTATAAAAGTTTTAATCCAGATAAATCTAATGTAGCTATAGGACTTCATTCAGGTAGTGTCTACACTGTTTGTGCTTCCTTATCTATTGGAGATATTATTTTATGTCCTGATGGTAATGGTATTTACCACGTTGGAGAAATAGCTTCAGATTATTATTTTGCTAAAGGAGAAACACTCCCTCACAGAAGAAAAGTAAATTGGTATAGCAAAACTATAAGTAGAGCTGATATGTCTAAAGCTCTACAAGGGTCAACAGGTTCTGGTTTAACTCATTGTGATCTTAAAGATTATACTGAGGAAATTGACCAGTTGATAGGTGGTAAAAATTTACAGTCTATCGTATCTACTGACAAAACTATTGAAGATCCTACAGAGTTTGCATTAGAAAAACACCTTGAAGATTTTTTGGTAAAAAACTGGAAGAATACTTCTTTAGGTAAACAATACGATATTTATGAGCTTGATGGTGAGCTTGTAGGGCAACAATTCCCATCTGATACTGGACCTTTGGATATACTTGCAATTAGTAAAGATAGGAACACCTTTCTAGTTGTAGAGCTTAAAAAAGGAAGAGTTAGTGACAATGTTGTAGGTCAAATACAACGGTATATGGGATATGTAAAAGAAGACTTAGCAGAACCTCATCAAGAAGTCAAGGGTATCATAATAGGCTCTGAGGACGACTTAAAAATACGCAGGGCTTTGTCCGTTACAACCAATATTGAATTTTATAAATATAAAGTGAATTTTAAACTACATCAATAATTACTAATTTAATGATATTTTTATGGTAGGAACAATTGGATTTTTTTCAGGAACTGTATTTTTAGGGATGTTTTTGATAAACTATATTGTGAAATACAGAAACGAATGCAGAGAGAGAGTCGAGCAAGTCAAAACACTTGCAAAGATTATTGAAAAACTTAATAAAGAGTTAATCATACAAAAAGGTGGTAGTGATTTTGATATTAAGTATCCAAGAATGGATACGACTACTATTAACCACCTTAAAACAAGGAAATTAAATTTCTTTTTGCCAAATTTGAAAGAAATCCATGCTTTATATTGGTTTTGTTTTTGGGTCATATATGCAATTTTATTTGAAATGGTTACTTCTTTTTTTTAATCTAGCATTAATAAAACTAAACGATAGGTATGAATAAAACTATAGGAATAAAAATAATCTTAAGTATACTTTTTTTGGTATGCTTGTTAGATATGCCATATGTTTATTATCAGTTTGTTAGGTTTATAGGTATGATAGGTTTTGGCTTATTAGCCTTTGAAAACTACCAGAAGAATCAGACATGGTTTGTTATATGGATAAGCTCCGCTCTTTTAATTAATCCTTTTATCAAAATAGCTTTGGGAAGAGATATGTGGAATATTATTGATGTAATTTGGGCAGTTTTACTTATTGTGAGTATGACTTTAAATAAGAGGGATATCGTTTAATTTTAAAATATAAGTATATGGAAAAGTTTTTTGAGTCAATGATTGGAAAATTTTTAAGATGGTTGGCTATAATACCAGTAGCATTTCTGGCGTTAATTTTAATTCCAATTGTTATCAATTTTTTTATTAGTTATGTGTGGGGGATTGGTGAAACATTTTTATCATCTTTTATAAAGTCCATAATTGTTAGTGGATTAGGTTCATCAGCCTTTGTTTATTTTGGTTCAATAATTGCGCCATTGTACAAGAGAGCTGTAAGTATAATACTTTGTGTTATTTTGGTATCCCTGTATATAACATTATTTCTAGGAATTATTAAATATGATTTATTATGGACGGATGGTATTTCGGAAGGATGGCATGTTATTGTTTCGTTTTTAGCATTGATAGGGGGCTCTATTCACGGTTTAGTATTAGTGAGGGGTGAAAATTAAGTTAAAGATTAACTTAATTAAAAGATAAATGAATGTGAATCTGAGACTGTCTTGGTTAAAACTAAAGAATAGTTAAAACAATTTCTTATATTTTTGAAGTTCTAATCCACAATAAATCACTTACTATCAATTCAATAACTGCGAAATATGAAATAACTTATCATATGAATTTGTAATATCGCTGTTACTAAAGAACCTCCTTTTGATGGAGATTCTACAACTATTGTTGCCGTAGACAATCCTGCAACAATTCTATTCCTTTTTAAAAAATTTTCTCGCTGAGGAGCTTCGTTGTGAAAAAATTCTGTGATGAAACCACCATGCTTATTTACACTATGAATATATTTTTTATGAGCTTTTGGATACGTATTTTCTAAACCGTGAGCTAAAACTGCAATAGTTTGCAAATTGTTTTTTATGGCTGTTTTATGCGCACAAATATCAATTCCATAAGCAAAACCACTTACAATAATTGGATTGTATGCCGCTAATTCATCAATGAGTTTTTCGCAAAAACTATTGCCATAATTTGTCATTCTTCTAGTACCTACAATAGAAATAATTTTATCATTTGAAAAATCAATAGTTCCATCTTGAAAAAATAATATTGGGGCATCCACACAATGTTTTAAATTTATTGGGTAGCCTTTATCCAAAAAATAAGAATATTTAATCTTATTTTTTTTATGTATTGAAATTCTAACTCAGCCAAGCGCTGATTAGAGCTATCAAATAAATTTTGAATCGTGAGCTTACCAATCCCATTAATTTTTTGAAGTATCTGTTTCTTCTGTTTAAAAATATCGGTGGCGGAGCCTACATGAGCAATTAGTTTTTTTGCTACAATATCTCCAATCATTGGAGTCTTTTGCAAACGCAAAAGTGCTAGAATTTCTTCTTCATTCAAGGTGCAATTTTTTTATTTTCAATATACAAATATATTGTTGATAATTTTTGGAGGCTTTCTATGCTTCCTTTATTTAATTTTTTATATTTGTTACTATGGCTATAGAAGACTACATTAAAGACTTATTGTACAGGTATGATTGTGTTATTATACCAAACTTTGGCGGCTTTGTAACAAATAGAGTTAGTGCTAAAATTCATGAAGATTCAAACACTTTTTACCCCCCAACAAAACAGGTGGGTTTTAACGTTAATCTCATTCATAACGATGGTTTATTAGCCAACTACATCGCTTCATCAGAAAATATTTCTTTTGATCAGGCAACATCTAAGATTAAAGTCACTGTTTCTGAGTGGAATAAATTAATCAAGACAACATCTTTACCTATTAAAAATATTGGTTCATTTTCTATGAATGAAAAAAATCAATTAATTTTTAGTCCATCAAATAAAACAAACTACTTAAAATCTTCTTTTGGATTAACGCCCACAGCATCTCCCGTGATTGTTAGATCTGACCAAAAAATTATTCCTCTTAATCCTATTAAAAAGACACAAAGAAAAGTACCTGTGTTTATAAAATATGCTGCTACTGTTGCAGTTTTGTTATCGCTTTCTTATGTTGGATGGACAGGTTATGAAAATAAACAAGAACAATTAAATTTTGCTGAGGATCAAAGAAAATTGGAGGAAAAAATTCAAACGGCAACATTTATTATTGAAAACCCTTTAGCTACAATAGAATTAAATGTAAATAAAGAAGTTCCAAAATCTTTTCATGTTATTGCTGGCGCATTTCAATTTGTAGAGAATGCTCACAAAAAAGTAGATCAACTTAATTCAAAAGGATTTAATGCTACTATTCTAGGAACTAATAAATGGGGTTTAACTCAAGTTGCCTATGCCTCTTTTTACAAAAAATCTGATGCCTTTCAAAGTCTTTCCGACATAAGAAAAGTTGACTCTAAAGACGCTTGGTTATTAGTCAAAAAATTCCAATAATCTAGAAACGCCTCACTTTAATCATTCATAAACAATCTTTTTGATTGTATATCTTTGTAAAAAATTCATTAATGATAACAAAAAAACCGAGTGAGTCTTTGACAATACTCACAGATCTTGTTTTACCGGGAGAAACAAATTATCTTGATAATCTTTTTGGAGGGGAACTATTGGCAAGGATGGATAGAGCTTGCAGCATTGCTGCTCGTCGTCATTCTAGAAGAATAGTAGTTACTGCCTCAGTAAACCAAGTTGTATTTTCAAAATCTGTTCCTGTTGGAAGTGTAGTGACATTAGAAGCAAAAGTTTCTAGAGCATTTAAGTCATCTATGGAGGTATATGTAGATGTTTGGATTGAGGATAGACAATCTGGCTTAAAAACTAAAGTAAATGAAGGGATTTACACTTTTGTTGCAGTAGATGAAACTGGTAAACCCGTTGAAATTCCTCAAATAAGTCCTGAAACGGAACTAGAAAAAGAACGTTTTAACGGTGCTTTAAGGAGAAAACAGTTAAGTTTGGTTTTAGCTGGAAAAATGGAGCCAAATGATGCTACAGAATTAAAGGCTTTGTTTATAAACTAATTAACTTTTAGTATCCAACTTTTAGGGTTTAATCGAGTAGTATTTTTTGACAATACAAAAATTAACTTCGTTTTTCCTGTAATTCTATCGGTAAAAATTTTTCCTAAAGGTTGTCCTGTTTTAACTTTTTGACCATCATTAACAAATACACTTTCTAAATTATTATAAATAGAAATATAGTTTCCATGTCTAATTAAAACTGATTTTTTTCCTTCAGATTGCGTTTGAATTGCTAAAACCTCGCCATTAAAAATAGCATTAGCATTAGATCCTTTTTTAGTGGCAATATGAATTCCTGTACTATTTATAAAGTTTCCTGAATATACGGGATGGGGTTGTTTGCCAAACCTTCGTATAATAAGACCACTTTCAACAGGCCATGGCAGCTTTCCCTTATTTTGTTCAAATTTAACTGCTAATGCCCTGGCCTCAGGAGTCAATGAGAACCCCTTTGCCTTTTTAATTCCTTTCTTAGCATTGGATTTAGCAATAGCTTCTTTAATTATTTTATCTATTCGTTGCGATATTTTCTTTTCTTCTTGCTGTTTTATTCGAAGCTTTTTTTTGTATTTTTTTTCTTGGGTTTTTAGCTCAGAAATTAATTTTTTCTGATCATTCTTTTCATATTCAATCTTTGTTTTTTGTTCCTTTTCATTTGACAATAAAGTGTCTTTTAATTCCTTTTGAATTAATAATGAGTCTTTTAACCGCAAAAATTTGTTCGTTAGAAGATATACCTCTTCTCCTTGTTTTTTTCTAAAAGAAGCATACTGTTTCATATACTTCACTCTTTTATACGCTTGATAAAAACTTTTGGAAGAAAATAAAAATAAAGTATTGCTTTGCTGAGATTTACTTTTGTAAGATTTATATATCATTTCAGCATAATCTTCTTTTAGCTTAATTAGTTTTATCTCTAGCTGATTTATATCACCTTCATAAATAGCGATATCATTTGATAGAGATGCTACTTCTAAATTAATTGTTGAAATGTATTGTTCTCGAATGGAAATCTTCTGATTCAAATCTTTTAAATCTTCAAGAGCATTTTGTTCGCTTTTTATTGCGGCAAAAAGTAGCTTATTTACCATTTTAATTTCTTTTTTTATTCTTTTTCGATCGAGTTCTAACTGCTTTCTAGATTTGTTTTGGGCAAACGAAACCATTGTTAGAAAAAGAAAAAATAAAAGAGATATGTACTGGTACTTTTTAAACATTAAAGTTTGATCGGTTTATAACTAGATGGTATTTTATAGGGAGTACTAATTTGTTTGTTTAAAGTTACTGATTTAAAATCAATAGTAATCGTTGTATTATGCTCAGGCTGTAAAACATTAATCATAATTTTCTTGGGCACTAATTGTTTTTCTATTAAACGGTAGCTTTTATAGTCTATATGCAACGCTTTATCTTTTTTATCGGTTTTAAGCAACTGTTTTTTTAAGGTAAAATTACTTGGGTCAAACAAAAAGAAAATACGATACAATTCATCTTGCTCTTTAGGAGTTAACTTGTAAACAGAAGCATCCACCTCAGATATAAATTTTTGCTTTTTTAAATCTAAAATAGATTCGCCAAGCAATAAGTTTTGAACCTGCATAAAAGTAACTTTAGTTCCTAATATTTTTTCTAAAAGTGAGAAATCACCCTCAAAATATTTTTTATCAATTAATGAATAATAACTAAAAGATGCTGGAGTTATTTTTACTCTAAAAGCACTAATAATTTTTGAACCTCTCATCCATATTACAGAGTCTTTTAGTACACGAAGATTTACTGTAAAATTTATTTTATTTCTTTTGCCTTTTTTATAATCTGCATAACCAACTTTTAATTTAGCATCTAGTGTTTTTGCATCGAAGAAGAGAGCAGAATGCTTTTTAATAATTTTTTTAGCTGATATTTTTTTTAATACTTTAGTATTTGTTCTAATAAGGTTGCTTTTGCTTTTACAAGAACTAAATACAATTAAAAAAAGAAGTAAACAGCTTATTGTTCTCATATTATATTTTGTTGTTTTGAAGTTTCATTTTGTATTCTAGAGCTTTTTGGGGTTGATTTAATCTCTTATATGCACTTATTAAAATGGTATAGAACTGGACTTCTAATAAAGAGTTTTCAATTATAAAATCTATTCCAATTTCTAGAATATCAATAGCCTCTTGATGCTTCCCTTGAAGCTGTAATGCTCTTCCTTTAGATAGATAGGAAAATGGTTGTGCTGGAAAAAGATCTATCGCTAAGTTGCTGTACATATGATATGCTGGAATATCATCTTTAATAGCCAGTGTCAATATTTTTTTCAAGGTATTAAAGGAAGGAGGGTTAAGCTTAAAATCTAAAATTAGTTTGGGCAAACTATCAATAGTTGAGATTACAGTTTGAGGTTTATTTCTCAATACCAACTTATTTTTTAATTGTTTTAATCTTGTTGTTAAACCATAATCTTTTTCAAAAACATCAATCAAAGACAACGCTTGCATATATTCATCATTTAAGTAGTATAAATAAATCAATTCTGCACGCTGTTTAGGTTTTTGCTCAACTATGATTAATTGCGTATTTATTGCCTCTTGATAATTTTTGTCTTTTTTATGAATGGCTACCAAATGTTTAAGCATCCAGAAATTAGAAGGCGCTAAACGTAATGCATTATTAATATACTGTAGAGCTTCACTTGTTCTGTTTAAAAGTAAGTAATTTTTTGAAAGTTCAAAAAAAACGGCTTTGTCGTTTGGAAAAATTGCATTGCACTCCTCTAAATTTTGAATTGCAATTTGATAATTTTTAATTGACTTTTCTGAGAGCGCTTTAAAAAAATATTCTTGAAATTTAATCGTATTTTCTTCTGTAATCTCTTTTATCTTTGGAATACTGTCTTGGGAATACAAGAGAAAAGGATTGAACAAAAGTCCAAAAAAGACATAAAGTACAATCCTTTTAATCATATCTTTTTTTTAAGTCAACTCTGAATAATCACCGATACTTAAGGAG
>Ga0228669_1000269_pt1 | contig 30496 bp, 32 predicted proteins | sample 84DmetaG_FD_182700 | JGI IMG/M metagenome (GOLD analysis project Ga0228669, IMG submission 182700) | Seawater microbial communities from Monterey Bay, California, United States - 84D | ecosystem: Environmental > Aquatic > Marine > Coastal | place: USA: California | collected 2016-10-11 | reverse complement strand
TTCTTGTTGATCTCAAGTAAATCAATAACTTTTTTTCTTAAATCATTAGAATATGGAACTGGCATAGTTTTTGCCAGAATTTTATTCTCCTGGCGCAAGAAATGCAAGCTTAATTTAATTGGCTATAAAAGACTAGAGACTATACAAGCTACATCAACGCCGCCACAAACTGCTGTAGGAGGAGCTAGTGCTTCAAGTCATATGGGTCCGGACCAACGTTGCAAATAACATCCATAATTTATAGGAGTGAATATTGTGAAAGATATTAAAATTAGAAATATCACATCCAAATTCATCTTAAAAAAACAGACATAAAATAGGCAATTAGCTTGTGACTGGTTTAACAGAAATTCTATTATCTATTGGGCTGGATCTTTCCCCATATTTCTTCCTAGTCATTCCGCCAGCAAGGAAGGCATGACGGCCAGATTCAACCGCTAATTTCATAGCCTGAGCCATAAGGATAGGATTTTTAGCGTGAGCAATGGCACTATTCATTAAAACACCATCGCAACCCATCTCCATAGCAAGAGAAGCATCGGACGCCGTGCCAACACCAGCATCAACCAAAATTGGCACTTTGGCATTGGAAAGAATAATCTCAATATTTAAAGGATTTTGAATTCCAAGCCCAGAACCAATCGGCGCACCAAGTGGCATGACCGCCACACAGCCAATATCTTCCAATTCCTTAGCCACAATTGGATCATCATTAGTGTAAACCATAACATCAAAACCTTCACTAACCAGCAATTCTGCCGCTTGCAATGTTTCAGTAATTTTGGGATAAAGAATATCATCATTGGATAAAACTTCTAATTTTACCAAATTCCAACCACCAATAATTTTGGCTAATTTGAGAGTTCTAATAGCATCCTTAGCCGTAAAACAACCTGCAGTATTGGGTAAATAGGTAAATTTGGCAGGATCGATAAAATCCTGAAGCATTGGTTCATCTTTTTTTTCAATATTAACCCTTCTCACAGCAACCGTTACAATCTCGGCACCGCTGGCTTCAATGGCTGCTTTTGTTTCTGGCAGATCCTGATATTTACCCGTTCCAACTAATAATCTGGAGGTAAATTTTTTACCCGCTATTTCTAGATAATCCTTATTTGTCATGATATTAAAGTGTAATTTTTAGCCAAAAAGATAAAGATAGATTATTTATTTTAAGTTAAAAGGATTACTTCTGGGAGAACTATCCCTAGAAGAACCAACAGATGGAAATTGTACTGTGGACTCTGGTCGTTGTCTACCTTCTGCCGATGCTGCTCGTTTTCTAACTTCTGCCGATGCTGGTCGTCCAACTGAGGCGACTGCTGGGGGTTGGGATTTCTCTGAACCCACCACTCCATCATCAGGTCTAGTATCAAGCCTGGAGGGTGGTCTGACCAACCCCCAGTACCCTGGCACTACTGGGGGTTGGGGTTCCTCTGAACCCACACTGGCGGTACTGGGGGTTGTTTTTCCTTGTTCCTGATGCTGACCAGCATCTGACCTAGGTGAGGATGGTACTTCATCAAGTGCAGATAATTTTTTTGGGCTTCCTATTGGCGGTGTAGGTTGCAAAGGCAGTCTTGCTGGGGGTTGGGGTTGCTGTGGCCGTAGTGGAGGGTGATAAGGTAGCTTTTCCCCTTGATTATCACCTGTATTAGATGATGATGATTCATTTACTTCATCTGACCTAGGTGCGGTTGCTTTGGATTCTAGCCTAATTCTTGGCACTACTGGGGGTTGGGGTTCCTCTGAACCCACACTGGCGGTACTGGGGGTTGTTTTTCCTTGTTCCTGATGCTGACCAGCATCTGACCTAGGTGAGGATGGTACTTCATCAAGTGCAGATAATTTTTTTGGGCTTCCTATTGGCGGTGTAGGTTGCAAAGGCAGTCTTTCTTTTGGCGGAGGTGGCTTTTCCCCTTGATTATCACCTGTATTAGATGATGATGATTCATTTACTTCATCTGTCCCAGGTGTGGTTAGTTTTTTAGATGGCAGTTTTACTTGCCGTTGAGGATCAGGTGGTGTTGCTGGGGGTTGGGGTTGCTGTGGCCGTAGTGGAGGGTGATAAGGTAGCTTTTTCCCTTGATTACCACCTGTATTAGATGATGATGATTTATCTACTTCATCTGTCCCAGGTGTGGTTAGTTTTTTAGATGGCAGTTTTACTTGCCGTTGAGGATCAGGTGGTGTTGCTGGGGGTTGGGGTTGCTCTGTATCCACACTGGCGGTACTGGGGGTTGTTGTTTCTTGTTCCTGATCCTGATCATCATATGACCTAGGTGCGGGTGGTACTTTAAGTGCTGGTACTTTAAGTGCTGGTACTTCAAGTGCAGGTAATTTTTTTGGGCTTCCTATTGGCGGTGTAGGTTGCAAAGGCAGTCCTTTTTTTGGCGGAGGTGGCGGCTGTTCATCTACCCGAGATTCAATTGGTATTACACCTTCTAAATCCCCTGGGTCTAGGCCTATTTCTTCTGGGTCTATTGCTTTTAGGTCTGAATTAGTTGTTTCTTGTTTCTTATGCTGACCAGCATCTGACCTAGGTGCGGGCGATGGCAATCCTACTCCAACCGACTTTACATCACCAGGCGGTGGCAGAACTGCTCTTTTTTTCCCTTGACCACCGTTATACTCATCAAGTATTTTACGAAATTGCTGTAAAGATCCTTCTTTTCTCCCTCTAATAATAGCTATAGCCAGATGAGAAGGAGAAGGCTCTTTATCATCAGGCTCTTTATCATCAGGCTCTTTATCATCATGCTCCTTGTCTGCTATCTCATAAGTTTTATCAATCTCCTCCTGCATCTTAGCCGTTTGTAAAATGCTTCCACCTCTTATTATTTGGCAATTTTGTAAATTGCCTTTTCTAAGTTCAGTAATAATTCTATATTTAGCAAATTCATCAAACTTACCTTCTGGAGCAGTAAATTCCAAAATATCACCCTTTTGAAATTCAACTAATTGGGCTAGACCAAATTCTCCAACTTTTTCAACTGTTAATGATAATTTCCCTCCTTCTTCTGCAATTGAAACATTCATATGCAAACCAGCATAGTTTTCATTTTCTCTCGTCTCATCTTTTTTCTTTAAAGCATAAAAACTTGTATCATCTATTTCTTGTTTAAGAACTGAAGCGAGTAGTTCGTCATGACCTCCTCTTAGATAAAAACTTACTTGCTTTTCATCTATTGGACCCCGCTGTCTCAAAGAAAAATTATACCATAAAGATTTAAGCAGTTTTTCCTTATCACTGCTAAGATCAGATTGACCTCCTAAAAATTGTGCAAATTCATTAAATCTTTTTACATCTCCTGCACCTTTTTCTACACCTTTTTCTACACCTTTTGCACCAGATTCTTTAAATAAAGCCTCTCCTCCTGGTATTTCTTTGATTCTTGCTATTGCCTGTTTTTTTTGCTCATCATCAACATCAGAATTGCTTAAAATCTCGAAACCAACTGCAAATGTAAAATTTTTTTGATAAAATTGATCTCTTCTAACCTTTGTTCTTATTACATCTTCTAAACTCTGACTTGGATAATCATCCTTATCAACAATAACATCTATCTGTAATAACTCATTATTTATGTGAAATGGAGTTTCTTCAAGTTTTTTTTCTAGCTTTCCTGTAAAAATTAATTTTAAGCTATTTTGCCGTTTTTTTCTTTGCTCTTCGTCATCTAGGATTTCTTTATTTAATTTTCTATTTAATTCCTTAAAAAACTTAACAAAATCATTAAAATCATCCTCATTGGTAACAGCAATTATTGCTGGCTCATTCTTAAGTAATTTATCAAGTAACTCTTTATATTGATCTTGCTTCTTATCCTTGCTCTCGGACATCGTCTGTTGGGAAAAAAAAAATACAATTCCCATATCATCTATATCTGCCACTGCCTCTTGATTAACCATAATTATTAAATTCTACAAAAATTATTCTGAATCAAAATATCCACAAAAATTTTTTAAATTGCAAATAATTCATTTAAGGAATCTTTGAAAAGCTAAAATTAGAATTTTTAGCTTTTCAAAGATTCCTTAAATTACTATCATGTTTTATTGTATCATAAATTAAACAAATTATCCAGTTTTTTATTGTGAAAGTAAAAATAAGATTTTAGAAAAAAAATGTGCCCGTGGGGCACATTTTTTTTCTATCAAAATTATTAACGTAAATTTCCCTCATTTCCCCTAGACAATAAAGGATTTGAAGGGCTAGGTTTAGGAGAATCTTTAGCAATCGGCTTTCCAATTACATAAGCATATGAAGCATTTCTTTTCGTAATAGGAGTTCCAAGAGCCACACCAGCAATATCTTTTGGCATTTGATTTACAACAGGATCATGGTAATAATAATTATTATTATTTTCAGATGGGGTTTTAACAAAAATAACTGAGTAATTTACTGCCGGAGACCTAGAAATAAACGGATAATTTGCTGCTGGCGGCTTTTCTTTACTTATGCAACTTCCCATAGAATAATAAATTAATTGTTAATTTTATCTTTCAGAAATAGTAGATCGTGATCTAGGGAACCTCTGAAAAATTGGAGATCCTTGAGTAATTTTAGGAGAGTTATCTGGGGTTCCAGCAAGAAAACTTGCATCAGACTCTTCTGTTGATAATATTTGAGGTACTCCTACAATCCTGATTTTTTGATAATTTACCAATACAGCCGCTCATAATTTAATTGCAATATTTTTAATATTAAAGAAAACTCTGAAAAATTCCTAGAATTACTTTAGAATCAAAATATCACGGGAAATTTTCGATTATGAAAGATTCCTCTAACATCATTTAAAATAGCGTAAGCACAAGGTACCCAAATTATTGTTAAAATCGTTCCAGCACTCAAACCCCAAAGCATAGAAAGTGTCATTGGTGACAAAATTGGATCATAGCCACCAAGCCCATAGGCAGTGGGGAAAAGACCAGCAATTGTTGTAAAGGAAGTAACTGTAACCGAACGCAGCCTCATGGCTGAAGCATGGGCAAGAATTTCTACCAAAGTTTTTTGCCCCTCTAATTCCTTACGCAATTGACCAATATAGCTAATTAAAATGATACCAGAATTAACAATAATTCCGCCAAGACCAATAATTCCAATCATAGCCATAAAGGAAAGCGGCTTACCATGTAAATAAAAAGCAATGGAAAAACCAAAAAAGCCTAGCGGAATTGTAGTTAGAATAATTAAGGGCTTAAAATAGCTTCTAAATAATAAAACCAACATAGCAAAAATTAAAATCAGAGATAATTCAAAAGCGGCAAAAAGACTTTGCAAAGATTCATTAGTGCTTTCTTCAACACCAGCAAATTTTACCGAAATGCCCGGAAATTGACTTTGATATTTTACAAAGGCCTCTCTAACCAATTGATTAGCAACTGTTGGAGTAATGATATTCTCATCAACATCGCCAATTAGGGTTTTTGATCTTTGATTATCAAATCTTTTTACAAAAGAACTGCCTGATTTTTTCTCAAATAGAGCTAAATCTTTTAATAAAATCAGATTTTGATTTTGGTCAAAAATAATGATATTTTCCAAATCTTGCAGCGAACTTCTTTTTTGATCTTTAAATCTAATAAAAAGATTCACCTCCTCATTATCTAAAGTAACATCAGAAATAATCTGCCCAGCAATTGCGGTTCTAACAACATTAGAAATATCTGAAATATCTAAATTAAGTCGATTAATTTTCTCATAATCAAAATTAATAAAAATCTCATCCTCACCAATTACATCATCATTAGATAGATTAGAAATACCCTCAACCCCCTTAACATCAGCAATAATCATCGAGATCATTTGATCAATATCTGTCAAACTATTTGATTGAATTACCGCCTCAATATCATTACCAATTGGCGGGCCATTAACCGCGGCCTCAAAAGTAATTTCAGCAAATTCACTAAAATCAATTTTTTTCAATTTAGAAATAATTTCTGATGCTGGCACATTATATTCCGTATAGTCATTGACTTCAATTGAAAGATAGGCCACATTTTCTCCACGGGAATATTTTGGTAAATGTTCTTTAAAATCAGAAATTCCAGCAAAGCCAGTTATTGACTCAATATTATCTTGTAATTTTTCAGAAATTTTAATTGCTGCCTCTTTGAGTAATTTATTAGTATTTTCAATTTTACTATTTTTATCCAATTTTACCCTAATGGTGTAATTTTTAACCTGCTCATTGGGAAAGAGGATAAATTTATTTTTACCAAGAAAAAAGAAGGAAATAAAAATTACTGCACAAAAACCAAGCAGCATAAAATATCTTTTTTTGACCAAAATAAAAATCATTCTCTCAAAGCCAAGTTCAAATTTAGTAAACCAATCTGTTGCCTTCACTTTATGATTTATTTTATTTTTAATCGAAGCTAAGCGAGCTGGTAAAAGCCAAAAAGATTCAATTAAAGATAAGAAAAGCGCCAAAGATACCACAACCGGAATCCATTTAATAAATTGCCCCATAATCCCTTTGGTAATAAGCATTGGCATAAAGGCAGCAATGGTTGTAAAAATAGTGATAGAAATTGGAAAGGCCAGATTTTTAATGGGTAAAATTGCCGCCTCCTTAACATCCAGACCGCGACGGTAATATTTAGAAAAATTTTCACTAATAATCACACTATCATCAACCAACATCCCAAGCACAATAACTAGTGAAAGAATGGTAATAGTATTTAAGGTCAGGCCAAAAAATACCATAAAAGCAATAATAGCCGAAATAATAATCGGCAAAGACATTGAGGAATAAATAGCCACCCGAAAAGGTAAAAAGACAAAAAGAGAACAAAGTACAATAATCAAACCAATAATGGCATTGGAGGTTAGAATTTTCAGACGATTTTTGACCTCAACCGATTCATTATAGACAATTTCTAGGCCAATTTCTGGATATTGATCACGATAGATGGTAATTTTTTTCTGGATCTTTTCTATTAATTTTAAAATATCAGCGCCAGATTTTTTGTAAATATCTAAAAGCGTTGTATCCTGACCATTAAAGCTAGTGATTACATCAATCTCCTCCTCATCATCTGAAATATCCGCCAGATCTTTCAGCCTAATAATTTGATCATTAAAATTTGATCTAATAATAATATTTTCTAAATCAGCAACATTTTGTACCTTAGCCTCAATTCTAGTAAGAGCCTGAATAGAATCTGACTCAATATTACCACTTGGAACGGAAATATTACGCGATCTAATTTTGGCAGCTACTTCTAAAATACTAATATTATTTTGCGACATTTTTTGAGGATCAAGATCAATATTAAACCTTCTCTCCTTGTAGCCCTTAAATGATACTCTTTTAATATTTTTAATTTTTTCTAAATCTTCCTTGATAATTTTAGCAATAATATCTCTGGCCCTATTTTCATTTGAACCAGTAATTGCTAATTGCAAAACCAATATTTCTTCCGATTTAATTTCAGTAAAAGTTGGATTTTCTTCCAGATCCAATGGTAAATTTGGTGTCCGATCCACCGCCTTTTGTAAATCCGACATAGTCTTATCAATATCTAAGCCTCTTTTGTCAATATCAAGACGAATGGTGATTGTGCTTTTACCAGGCTGACTCACAGATTTAATATCTTTGACATCGCTAATGGTAGAAATTTCATCCTCAATTGGTTTGGTAATTTTGGTCTCAATATCAGCAGCTGAAGCACCAGCATAATTAGTTAAAATAACAGCAGTAGCAAAATCAACTGGCGGCCTAGTTTCTGACTGAATATTTTTAATAGAGTAAAAACCAATTAATAAAATGGTCACCGTCATCACTGCCGTAAATTTACTATTTCCAATAAAGAACTCTGTAATTTTATACATCTAAAAGTGTGAAGATTGTTAAATAATTGAAGATTAAATCAACAAATTGTTCAGAAATAGAAATTCTAGAAAGGGAGTTTTCCAGATCGACATTTTGATCATCAATTAATCTTTGTAAGGAAATTCTGGCCTGTTTGTATTTTCTACGAGATTCCTTCAAAATAATCGCTGAACTTTTGGTGCTAATCTTTTGATTTTTTAGAGATTTTTGTAATAAATTACTATTTTTAATAAATTCTAGATGATAAGAATTTAGCTCAGATAATAATTTTTCTTTTTTCACCAAATAGGATAAATAATTAGATCTGATTTTTAATTTTTCATTATCCCTTCTAACTTTACCAAAGGGTATGGTAATTTCTGCACCAATGGCATAATATTCATCATCCTTATTAGCTGGAATATTATCATAAGAATCTGACAGGCTATTATTACCATCAAATCTTTGTATTTCGGCATTTAATTTTACATCAATATCACTATGAGTGGAATTGATCTTTTTTTGCATCTTGTAGGAAGATTTTTCCTTAGCTAAAATCTCATCATAAAGGCTATATTCTTTGGGAGCTAAATCTTTTGAACTAATGTAAGAGAATAATTTTAAAAATCTTTTTTCAATTTTATCATAATCATATTTTGATAATTGAATTTCTTTCTTTGATAAATTTGGTAATAATTGCCTTAATTGTTTGAGATAAAATTCTTTTGTTTTTTCTAAAGATAAAATTCTGCTACGACGAGTCATAACCTCCATCTTTTGTCTTTCAACATCATCAATATTGGCAATTTTATTTTGATATTTTTTTCTTAAATCAGCTAATTGTTTTTCAGATAATTTTAATAATTTTTTAGAAACATTAATTGATTCCTGATTAAGAACTAAATGATAATAAATTCTAAGAATAGCAAATTTAAAAATTTTACTATCAATTTGTTTTTGTAAAGATGAAATTTCTTTTTGTAATTTAGCATTTTTTACTTTTGATTTAGAAGTTCTACCAAAAAAATTCTTATAAAGATCAATAGAGGTGCTAAAAAATAAAGCATTTCTAGTTTCTGGGCGATTATTTGCATATTTACGACGATAGGAAACATTACCAATAGAAGTGTCGATACCACTTTGGAAAGATTTATCAATAGATGTTGTAAAATTAGTAAAAGGCGAAATAACGGGGAAAAAATTCTGAAATGATTGATTGGTCTCCTCATAAGAATAGGCGCCAGTTAATTTTGGTTGAAATTCTTCTAAAATTGTATTTTCATTAATTTTGCTATTAATAAAATAATTTTCTATCTCATTAATTCTGGCTGGATCTTGAGCAATTTGCTGCTCTATTGAATCAGGATTTAACAAAAAAACATCACTAGCTAAAGCATTATTTATATTGCAAAATAATAGGATGGTGGAGATAATTTTTAATATATTAATCACTATTGTGCCGATTATCATTGTGAAGGAGTCAATAAAATATTCTAAATAGTGCTATTGAAAAGAAAAGAAATTAATAAAATTTTTGAAATTTTTTCTGCAAAAAATCCAAAGCCCGAAACAGAATTAAATTTTCATAATAATTTTACCCTATTAGTCGCTGTAGTACTTTCTGCCCAAGCAACTGATATTGGTGTTAATAAAGCCACAAAATCTCTATTTAAAATAGTTAAAACGCCAAAAGATATTTTAGATTTAGGTCAAGAAAAACTTAAAAATTATGTCAAAACTATTGGTCTTTTTAATTCTAAGGCCAAAAATATTATGGCTTTATCCAAAATATTAGAAGAAAAATATCAAGGAATAGTGCCAGATAAATTTCAAGATTTAGTAGAATTGCCAGGGGTTGGTGAAAAAACAGCAAATGTCGTTCTCAATTGCGCCTTTGGCAAAAAAACTATTGCAGTTGATACTCATGTTTTTAGAGTTAGTAACAGAATTGGTTTAGTTAATGAAAAGACAATTGACAAAACTGCTAAAAAAATTCTAAAGAAAGTTCCCATAAAATGGCAATTACATGCTCATCATTGGCTTATTTTACATGGTCGCTATATTTGCACTGCTAGGAAGGCAAAATGTCATGAATGTTTGATAGAGAATCTTTGTAAGAAAAATAAATTATGATTAAAAGCATTATTTTCTCATCAATATTTCATATTTTGATCATTTTGATTATCATTTTTAGTATGGGAAATCCTGATCGTAAACAGCCAGCAAAAACTAAAGAAATTAAAGTTAATATTATTGAACAGAAAATCAAAAAGAAGAGGGTAAGAAAAGTTACATCAAAAAGCAAAAAAACTAGAGCCAAATCAAAAGTAAAAAAGAAACCTAAGCCAAAAACCAAACCAAAAAAAATAAAGAAAAAAGAAATCAAAAAGCAAATACCAAAAAAAACTATTATTAATAAAGTCAAAAAAAAGAAAGAACCACCAAAAAAAGAGCTAAAGGAGATTAAGAAAGCTACAAAAAAAATAGAAAAACCTCAAAAACTCATTCATGATATTAAAGAATATCAAGGGGTGGATGATTTTGGTATTTCGGGCAGGGAAAAGGCAAATTTGAAAATTCAAATTACTAGATGTTATCAGGAATCGAAAAAGAATTTCCAGAAATTAAATCTTGATGTTAGTATCAATATAAGAGTGGCTAGGAATGGCGTGATTGATTACAAAAATATGATCTTCACCAATCAGATAGAATTAAGCAAAATTGACCCTAAAATATTGAAAAAAATTACAATTTCTATCGCCAAAACTTTACAAGATTGTAGCCCCCTTCGGAACTTACCAAAAGATAAATATGATATTTGGAAAAATATGAATATTAAATTTAAATATTAAAATCTAAAAACTATTTTTGATAAAAACTCTAACCTCTTGATCAGGTGAGGCGTTAGTCATGCCCAATAAAAATCCAGTAACTATATTAAAATTCTTATTAATTTTGCTAGAAATAAAAGGTCCAATCTGGTGATCTTGATCAGCAAAAGTTGGAACTTCCTTAGTTGAACCATATTCATTAAACATTTCAAGGCCGGTTGAAAATCTAGAATTAAATTTATATTTTACACTAGCTCTACTCTCCAATGCAAAATAAGGATTTTGATTTTCGCCAAATTCTCTAGCTGTCATTAAGATCAATCGAGATGATAATTTATCATTAAATTGATATTGGTTGGTAAATCCTATAGCAAATTCATTAGGATTATTATTGGTAGCAAAAGTTGCTTCATAACGAAGGGCCGATTGATATTTATCATCACCCAATGTCAAACGCTGCAATAATTGCAAACGACCATAATAAAGATCAAAATTATGATCAGAAGTTTTTTTAGTTTTCAATTGGATTCTAGCGCGATATTTTTCATTTAGCGCCTCTTGATAATGTAACCTGGTACCAAGAGCATGACTCTTAAGATCGTGAGCCATCCTATATTCCACAGATCTGTGATCTTTTTTAAAAGTTGGGCTAAAAACACTACTGGTATTTTGTGCCAATAATTTCCCTGATATAAATAGAGAAATTACCAAATAAAAATAAAATTTTGAATTAAACATATAAAATATTACTTAATTTTTGATAATAATTTTGGAGAAGTAACTAATTGCCTTACGCCATGAGATTTTTTCTCATTAAAAATATTATCCTTTTTAGCCCATCTATGTAAAGATTTAATATTTAATTTTGCACATTGTGGTCTTACGCTCCAAGTAACTTTTAAAGGAGAACATTCAGTTTCAGTATATTTTGGACCAGTTGTAGAACCTCTAAAAACTACCGGAGTTCCTGTATCGGAAGGGATTCTCTTAGCTTGATGTAAGCCATTTACAATATTGTTATCATAGGCATAATCATTAAAATCCAAAGCAGAATCATCATTGACTAATAAAAATACTTGCGCTTCAACTCTTAATAAAGGATTTTTACAATCATCTGAGAGGCAAGAGCCTAAACCTTCGCCAGGCTTAACATCGCAAGAAGTATGAACCCAATGAACTTCTATGGTATCGCCAGGTTTGATATTTTTAAAAGCCCCCTTACCATTATATGGATCTCTTAATTGAGCAGGAGTTAGAGATGTTGTTTCATTGCAAGCATAACCACCAAAATCAGTATTATTTACAAAAACATTAAAATCCGGCCCCTTATGTTCAGCATTGGTATGGGTGTGAATATTGCAAAGATTCATTTTTTGATAATCTGGTGCCATTTTAAATTTCACCTTATTTTTACCATATTTTTTTGAAATATCTCTTGGTGTTTGCGGCCCAGCATCTTTACAAATTTCTTTAGCAATGATATTTCCCGAAAATAATAATGAAGATAGAAAAAGAATGGTAGAGAATTTTCGTAACATAATTTACTAATTTGAATTAATATTAAAAAATATTATGGCACTATATATTTATAATAGTCAAGTATTTTAGTTGGGTATTATACCACTTCTCATCTTTAAAGCAATTTTTGCTGTAGGGAAATGGCATAATACCATTTCATTGCAACAAAAAAAATAAGTTTTACAATAAAAATCAAATGATTTTAAAATTAAACAATGAGAGAAAAACTATATATCATAATTTTACTGATTAGCATTAGCCCAAATATTTTAGCTTCAGAAAATAAATCCATTTCAGGTAAATTGAGAACTGAATTTTTTGCTGTCGATAATTATAACTCAAATAATAGGCAAGAAGAATTTAAAACATATTACAACCGAACTAAATTAAGCTTAAAAGCTCATCTTACAGAAAATCTATCTTTAAATAATATTACCAGAATTTCTGAAATGAGGCAAAATTCAGAGGATATTAAGCGTTCTTCTTCTGAAAATGGCTCTGGCACTAGATCTTTTGAAAATCATGGTGTTTTCCTTGATCGATTATATTTCAAATATCAAAAAAATAATTTTAATCTTTTTGCTGGTAAAAAAACCTTAAATTTTGGTCAGGCTTGGCAAAGAGATAATTATAGCTGGATCTTTAATAAACCCTTACAATATTACCGTTTTGATGAAAAATTTGCCCTAGCTACAGCTTTAAAAGGCGGAAAGGCAACTGGTAATGGCAAATATATCCTAACTTTTGGAACTTACTTTAATGATGATAAATATCTTGATAATTCAATTATTACTAAAAGAGATTATATCAATAATTATACCCTTGATAGTGGTAATGATAAATCTCTTTTAGCGTCATATTACACCTCTTTAGATATTAATTATGATTTTGGTAGTAAGGAATTATTATCATATCATTTTGCCTATGTTAAATCAGCCATTAATGAACGCCGATCAAATCTTGAAAGATCACAAATTTCTGATCAAAAATCCTATAATGCCAATATAAAATACCAAATTCCAATTACTGATAATATTATCCCAAAAATCTTTATAGAATATGCTTTTCTTGATAATTTTAGAGGTAATAACCTTACAGATGCTCATCTATTAACTAGATATATTGCTTTAAATCTCTACCAAAATTACTCCCTAACATATACTATATATAATGTAAAATATTTAGAATTGGCTAATAATGGCCTTGATGAATCTGTAAATAAAATTTTCCTTGGCTATCAATTTAATAAAAATCATATTCTGGATGGTTTTTCAACATATATTGGTTATGCAAGAGAGAAAATTGATGAAAAAATCACTAATCAAGAAACAGAAGCAGCAATATTATATCTCAAATATGAAATCGAATTTTAGATGGGCTTAAAAAAACTTCTATTGGTTAAATCTAATAGCAAATACGGCAGAGATTCAATTAATTTTGAGGATCTGGACTATGAAATAATAAATGCCAATATTTTAGAAATAGAAGAATTGCCATTAGAAAAATTAAGCGATGATAATCAGACTATTATTATCACTAGTATGAATGCTATTTTTGCCTTAGAAAAACTTAATATTTCTAAAGATAATCAGATTTTTACTGTTGGAAAAGTCTCGGCGAAAATTCTAGCAGATTTGGGATATAAAAATATTATTTTTGGGAAAAATTCGGCTCAATCCCTGTTAGATCAAATTATCACCAAAAAACAAATTGCTAAAAATCAAAAAATTCTCTATCTTTCTGGAGAAAAAATTACTATTGATATCGCCCAAAAATTAAGAGAAATTGGCTATGATGCTACTCGTAAAATAGTCTATAAAATTCACTCTTCTAGCTTAGCAGAAAATATCAAACAGGATCTACAAAATAATGAAATAAATGATATAGCCCTATTTTCAAAAAATGGTGCAGAGATTTTTTTCAATTTATGTCAGCAAGAAAATATAGATCTCTCTAGAAAAAAAATCCTCTGTTTAAGTCAAAATATTGCAGATTATTGTAAGGAATTAGGCTTTGTAGGGAAAATAGAAAAATCTCAAAGAAATTTTAGATCAAAATAAATTCTGACTCATAGTTATTGCCCTTAGTGAGTCTATATAATCCCTTCTTTCAAAGAATCTTTTTAAATCCTTTTTCGGTAATTTTTTACTAATAATGGTTTTCATTTTTCGAGGATCAATTCTTTTATTATTTTTCCTAACCTCATAATGTAAATGTGGCCCAGTTGAACGGCCAGTAGTGCCAACATAACCAATAACATCACCCTGCTGCACTCTCGATCCCTTTCTAAATTTTCTATTAAATCGACTCATATGAGCATAGGCCGTTTTAAAGCCATTATTATGTTGAATAGTAATAAAATTACCATAAGCACCTTTTCTACCACGATATTTTATAGTACCATTTCCAGCAGCAAAAATTGGCGTACCACGAGGTGCGGCAAAATCAAGGCCGCGATGCATTTTATTATAGCCTAAAATTGGGTGACGCCTAAGACCAAAACCAGAAGAAAGTCGGGCGCCATTAATTGGCGTTTTTAAAAGTGATTTTTTAATACTACGACCATCCTTATTGAAATATTGGTTAAATTTATCATTTTTAAAAAGATAAATATCAATTGGTCTTTTACGCAAGGTGAGTGAGGCAAATAAAATATCACCATCTTTAATAAATTCATCATCATTGTCATAAAAACCTTCTAATAATAATTCAACCTTATCGCCTTTTCTAATATCACGCTGAAAATCAACATCAAAACTATAAAGATTAATGATATTAATCATGCTATTTGCTGAAATTCCAGATTTTTGACCATCAACAAAAAGACTATTATTAATTACAAAATCATGTTTGATAATTCTTTTAGTTAATTCTTTTTTTGATTCAAAAGATGTATATGATCCATCATCTTGCCTAACAATAACTATTTGTTTCTCTGGATCAATTTTGATAATCAATTCATCTAAAATAGACTTTTCTTCTATTTCCTGATTAGCATTTATAACATCCTTATAACTTTTTTTGATATGATATTTTAAGGTTAAATCTTGCCCAGCAATAATTGATTTAGGATTAATTTTTACCTTCATTGCCTTTAATATATTAAAAGTAGCATTATCAGAAATTCCTATATCAGATAAAATTTTAATGAATGTATCCTTCTTTTTTATCTTATAATCAATAACATAATTAGTGCTCAAAAAGAAGTTAAAATCCCCCGATAGATCAACTTTTATATTTTCATATTCATCAGATTTGATATTAGTTTCATCTTCATTGTTAAAATGCAAAAAGAACTGTAATATTACTAACGAAACTATGAAAAATAAGACAATAAGATCAAAAGATTTGCAATCTAGTAATTTTTCTATGTAATTTTTAATTTTAACCTTAAAAAAAGGATATTTGTTCATGATTTTTAAATTGCAACTCTTAAAACCTGATGTTAATATCATATTGATCACATCTCTAGAGTAACTTTTGTTGCTCGGAAATATCGGATATTTTATTTTATTTTATTTTAAATTGCAAAATGATAGTGGAGCAAAAAAAAGCTACTACAAATACAAAAAAAACAACATTTAAGGCTGGTAATTATGTTATTTATCCAAGTCATGGTGTTGGTAAAATTCTTAAAATTAAGGAGGAAAATATCCTTGGAAAAAAATTACAAACCATTGAAGTTTTCTTTGAAAAAGAAAATATGAAATTAACTATTCCATATCAAAAAGCTACAAAGGTTAGTTTACGTCATCTTATTAATTTAGATGATATGGAAGAAATATTTTCTATATTACAAAGCGGTACCAAAAAACAAAAGGGTATGTGGAGCAGGAGAGCTCAAGAATATGAGAATAAAGTTAATTCTGGTGACATAAGATTATTGGCAGAAGTTTTGCGTGATTTAACTAGGGACATATCTAACGCTGATCGTTCTTATAGTGAAAGACTAATTTATGAAAGTGCTCTGGAAAGATTATCAACAGAATATTCTTTAATCAAAAATATCTCATTTGATGAAGCAAAAGAGGAAATTATCTCAAAGGCTAAAAATAAAATGATCTCCCTAAGGTCATCTGATATTGATGATGATTTTGATGATGATTTTGACGGCGAAGATGAAGAGGTTACGGATGGCGATATGTTAGAAGATGAAGATGAGGAGGAAGATGATGATGACTTCAGCGATAATAAATAGATAATCAAAAACTATGGCTACTCACAAACAAGAAAATATCTATAATAAAATTATGAAATATTATAATTTTATTGATCAATTAATAGATTTACCACATAATCATATAGAATTGAAACAAAATAGAGAATTTAAACTTGTAGAATCTGTAATTAAAACCTTAGAAGAATGCGCTGATGAAATGGCAATAGAATTCATTAATTATATCAAAGAGCCAAAATCAGAAAAAATTAAAACTAAAGCCCTGGTTGCAATAGATAAAATATTAACCAAAGTCTATGATGCAAAGGAAAAAATGATTTATATAAAGGATCATCAAATAGATTACAATAATATATAATTAAATTCCATTTTGCTAAAAATTTCTAGAAAATTTACTAGCAAAAATAATATCAAATTACTCCATCGATAAGAAAAATATCAATAACTTCCGGTGGGACGTGTCTGCTGAACTGCAAGAGCTAGTGCCTCATCTCTATAACTATGATTGTCAAGGTTATCATTCGTCCCCCTTTTCCAAAAGCAAATTAATAACTTCTTGTGAGGCACCACGCTCAATTGCAAAAGCTAATGTATCATCTTTATAACTACGATTACCGAGATTATTAGTGGCATTATTTATTACTTGATCTCCTTGAGAAAAAGCTTGCTTAACATCATTAACATCATTAACATCATTACTTATAATCGCCTCCCGAATATTTGACATCTCTCCCTTTTAATTATTTTCTAAATTATTTCTATACATAATATTTTATGCCACTTCTCATCTTTAAAGAGACTTTTTTCAATAAAATATTTACCTTAAAACCCAGAATTGGTATTAATATAAATAATATGCCGAAATTGTACTACAAACCCTATGATGTGTCAACAACTTTTTATTAAGTAATTTTCGGAACTGCTAACTAAATATAGATTCTGATAAATCTTTATTAAACAACAATATCAAACTAGCCTCAATCATATCAATTGTTTTGCTAAATCTGTATGTTCTTCTGTTGAGCCTAGCTAAACATCTTCTAATAACGGAGTTATTACTTTCTGCCAAACAAGTTTCACTCTTTGATGCAATATAATGTTGAGAGATTTTGTATTTCTTGTAAACAGCATACTCACAGAGAGGTTTTTTTAATCCAAGAACATCTCATCTATTTCCATAACAGCAACACCTTCCTTAATATCAATATTATTAATCGCCTGCTAAATATTTGGCATTTCTCTATTTTAATTATTTTTGAATTATTTATATATTGCATCACTTCTAATCTTTAAAAATGGGAAATGACCTTACTTCTTAAGCTAACTGATTTCATATCCAATAATCCATATTTTTTCATAAAAAATTTAACAATGTCACTGCTTTGCAATAAATCTTCTATTGTTATGTCTTTATTTAATATCAGATCATTTTTAAAAAAATTGCTTAATAAAAATAATTTATCTTGATATTTCCGACCCTCTTCATAGGAAACAGCCTTACCAGATTTTGGTGAAATAAAATATAAATTATTATTTTTACCATTTACCACGCAAACAGATAAATCTAAACCATAACCAAATATTTCAAGTAATTTTAATTCAAATTTAATGATATTAGATAGGGTTGATTTTTGGTCCTGCTCTAAAGATTCAAGAAATGACAGAAAGGAAGAAAATAGACTTTGATTTGGATCTTGCTCCATAAAATTTTTAGAAATTATTAAACAAAATAAATTAATTATATTTAATTTAGTAAAATCTAAAATATATTTTGAAGCAAAAGATTGTAAATTCTCAATTTTAACATAGGCTAAACTATCATTATTTTTAGCATAGAGATCAAAAAATATTAAATTGCCAATTTGATATTTTGAGTAACTTTTAGAGCTTATAGCATTTTTTATAAAAGCATTACAAATACCATGATTTTTGGAAAGTATCTTAATTATCAATGAATTTTCCCCATATTTTTTAGCGGAAATAATAATACCCTCATCACTAAATTTCATAATAATATAATTTTCTGATCGGTAAAATTATTTAAAGATTCTAACATTTCTAAGGCCGAGCCAGAATTGCTGTCTTCCCTAAAATTAAAAATAATATATTCTAAATTTATGTTATATTGTTCTAAAGATTTTATTGCTGTAAGAGTGTGGCTAATTGATCCTAAATAATTACTAATAACTAAAAGAACAGGAATTTGTAATTCCTGCATTAGATCAAGAAAGTTTTTATTAGAAGTAATGGGGCTCATAACTCCACCCGCCCCTTCTATCAATAAAAATTCATCACTTTCTTTTGATTTTTTAATATTTTTTAAGCAAAAATCTTTGATTTCATTAAAATTAAACTCTTTTTCTTCTCTTTTGGCTGCAATATCTGGAGATAATGGAAATTTTAATCTAAAGGGAGATATTTTATCAATATTTTCACTATTATTTTCTAATTTTAAGATATCTAAAATCTCAAGAGTGTCATTATTATCAGAGTCAAAACCGCTAATTACTGGTTTAATAATATTTGCTTTTTGACTATTATTTAATAAAGTTTGGTATAAATTTGTAACAAAATGGGTTTTGCCAATATCGGTACCAATTGCTGTTACAAAATATTGTTTATTTCTAAATAACTTATAATTTATCATAATTTCAATTGTGATTTATACCAATATAGCAAATTTAAAAAGAGATTTACAACCAGAAAGTAGATTTTTAGGATTAGATGTTGGAACCAAAGTAATTGGTTTGGCAATTTCTGATCCTTCAAGAACTATATGTAATCCAATTGCTAGCATTGATCGCTTTGGTAATAAAAAAGATTTTCCAAAAATAAAAGAATATATCGATCAAAATGAAGTAGAACTTTTAGTTATTGGCTTACCAATTCATCTTGATGGTAGTGAAAGCGATATTAGTAATTTTGTTAGAAGATTTGCCAATAATCTTGATCTATTTTTATCAGGTAAAATTAAAATTATTCTGCAGGATGAAAGATATAGCAGCTCTTCTGCTAGAATATTTATCGATGATAATTTATCATTAAAAAAGAAACATAGTAGAAAAAAAACAATTGATAAAATTGCTGCGAATATTATTCTAGAGTCGTTTCTTTTAGAGATTAATACCAGTTCCCAACTTTAAAGATTTATGAATTTTAATAAAATTAGAAAAATTCTTGGCTATGGATCAAGTAAAGATGAAAAATTAAAAAACCCCTTACCAAATATTGCCAAATTCATTGAATCATCATTTAATAGATTTATATTAAATCTAAGGTTAATGGCCAAAAAACTGAAGGATTTACCTAATTCAAATTTAAAATTAGGGAAGAAATATTATAGAAGAGGTAATTTTAGTGAGGCTGTCTTTCGCTTTACCATCTTAACCATGTTTTGGCCAGATCATCATGAAGGTCATTTTATGCTGGCAAAATCCTTATTGGCTCAAAATAAATTTAAAAAAGCTGAAAAAGTTTTAAATAAATTAGTCAGGAGAAAACCTGTTTTTAAAGATAGAGCGATAGAATTATTATATGGGAAAAAACCACAATAATAATTTTTACTTTTAACGAGAAATGCTCCTTTTAGTCCAAAAAGTTATCAACATTCTGGTTAACATAATAGATGAGAACATAGAAGCCAATATACCAATTGATAAGGTAATGGCAAAACCTTTTACTGATCCCGTACCAAGAAGATATAAAAATAAAGCAACAATTAATGTTGTAATATTAGAATCAATAATTGTTCTAAAAGCCTCAGAAAAACCATTATCAATAGCAACCATCTTTTTGTTATTTTTAGACATTTCTTCCTTTATTCTTTCAAAAATTAAAACATTAGCATCAACAGCCATACCAATGGTTAAAACAATACCAGCAATACCAGGTAAGGTCAGTGCAGAATTAATAAAGGCAAGTAAAGAGATAATAATTGCAATATTTACTATCAGAGCAATTATGGCCATCAAACCATAAATTTTATAGATAAATAGCATCAAAAATATTACTAAAATAAAACCAATAATAATTGAAATGACACCAGACTTAATTGAATCCAAACCAAGTGAGGGACCAACACTTCTTTCTTCAATAATTGATAAGGGTGCTGGCAAAGCACCAGCCCTTAAAATGATAGCAGTCTCCTTTGCTTCCTCAATAGTAAAATTACCCGAAATTACACCATTCCCCTGATTAATCACAGTATTGATTCTAGGTGCAGTGACTATTTGCTCATCTAAAACAATAGCAAATAATCTGCCAATATTTTCTCTAGTTATTTTGCCAAATTTTTTGGCACCAATAGAATTGAATTTAAATGATACTGCTGGCTCGCCTTCATAATATGTAGCATTAGCATCAACTAACATATCACCACTTAATATTACCTCATCATATATAATATATGATCTACCAGTCCTATCATAAATTCTACTAGTGTTAGATGATAATTCAGCAGATTCATCAATTTGCATGCCACCTTCAACCAAATGGAAAGTCATTTTGGCAGTTTTACCAAGAATATTTTTGATTTGCTCAGGATTATTAACTCCAGGAACTTGAACTAATATTCTATCAATATTTTGTGACTGGATAATTGGCTCTTTAGTGCCAGTTTCATCTATTCTTCTTCTAACTATCTCAATTGATTGCGACATTAATCTTTTCTTGATTTCAAGAATTTCTGTCTCAGTAAATTTTATTACTAATCTTTTATCCAGATCGTCAATTTCAATATTATTATTTATTTTATAAGCAATCTTCTTGATATCATTAAAATATTGGTCATTTTTGGCAATGATAATGATTTTATTGCTAGATAATCTCGGTAAGGCTCTGATCTTCTTTTCTCTAAATTTATCTTTTAATTCTAAACGGAAATTTTCTAACTGCTCCTTAATATAATAATCAGTATCAATTTCTAATAATAGGTGAGATCCGCCTCTTAAATCTAAACCTAAAGATATTTTTTCCCCAGAGAAAATTTTTGTAGTGATAGAGTCCTTATGAGATTCTGGAATAAAAGATGGAATAGCAAAATATATAGAAATTAAACATATTGATATGATGCTAGCAATCTTCCACTTAGAAAAATATAACATTATTTCTTATTATTACTCTTCTTAGGCTGTTTCTTAACAATTTTGGGAGAATTTTTTGATTTTGAATTTGAATTTGAATTTAAAACCTTCTTTTTTCCCTCAAGATCAATGATATTTTGCTTCTTAATTTTAATAATATTATTTTTGGAAATTTCTAATAAAATCAAGCCTTCCTTATCATTAATTTTTGAAACAGTACCATAAATACCAGAATCAGTAATTACAGAATTACCAATTTTTAAAGAATTAACCATTTGCTCTCTTTCCTTCATTTTCTTTTGTTGAGGTCTAATCATAAAGAAATATAAAATACCAAAAATAAGAATTAATGGCATAAGGCTACCAAGCATAGTTGGCTTAGCTACCTCTTCAGTTGCAAAAGATGGCAATGATGAAAATATGATGGAAAAAAATATAATTTGTTTAGACATGATTTAGTTATTTAATTCATTGAATAATTGATCGGTATTAGCCTCAGAATTGGAAATTCTTTTAGATGCAGAACCAGATTTAATTTCTTTAATGCAGGAAGTGCAAAAAAATAATATAGATATTATTGTTATAAATATCTTCATTTTTTCCTTTCTGCCTCTAATTCTTCAAACATATCCTGAACTGCTTCTTGAGATTTATCGATATTTGCTTGACTCATATCAGAATTAGTAGCTAATTGCTTAAATAAGGCCTGACTATCCTTTAAAACTTTAGCATAATTATTTTTTCTAATTGCCATTCTAATAAATAAAGAACCGTCATCTGCTTTATATATGTCAACTCTTTCAGCTCCAGATAATTTAACATCTTTTACAACATTCTTTGTTGCCTGAGAAAAGAATTCTTCAACATCATTAACATCATTTAATTTAGATTCCCTAAGAGCATTTTTAGTTACACGAGAAATTTCAGATTGTAAAATCTCAGCAATATTAGCTCTAGCATCAGATTCAGCTTTTGGAATTTGGAATCTTAAGCCGCCACGACTTGGTCCAGAAATACCAACTGCAGCAATACCATCTTCAATTTTTGGATCAAGAATCCATGCCGGTAGATCAAGATTTTTACCCGCAGTTTTTGGCTTTTCTTCAGGAATATCTTTATCAGTAGCACATGATGTGACTAAAAAAATAACAGCAATTAATTTGATTAATAATAATTTTTTCATGAGTTTTTAATTATTTTTATGCAGATAATAATAATCCCTTATTATTAATAATAAAATAGAAATAGCAAGGATAATTACCGTAAATATCCAGGTAGAAACAAAAAATGGAATAAAGCCTGAAGCCCCAAAAGCATAAGATACGGAGATTGAAATATAAAGTAAAAAACTAACCAAAATACCGATAATAAAATTAACAATATTATTTTTATTTCTAGCATTTGCTATCGAAAAATAGAGAGAAATAAAGGATAATGCAACTAACATAAAAGGAGTTGATAATAAAAAGTGATAATGGATCTGAAATTTTCTAGTAGAATATCCAGAATCCTTCATATCTTCTGTTAAATTGGGTAATTCAAATATTGAAAATGACTTAACTTCAGTAAAATTATTGCTGATTTTCTGCTTAATGAAATCGGAAGTTAAATCCGTTTTCATGCGAAAATCTTTCAGAGATTTATTAATTAATTTATCATTATTAATATTAGCAGTTTGAGCAATAAAATAATTATCTTCTAATTTTAGTTCTGCAGCATCAATTTTTTGGTAGAATTTATTATGTTCATCAAAAAACCAAATTTTTACATCATAAAAAATAACATCTTGACTGTTGGCCGATTTTGAACGAAATATGATTTTACCCTCATTTTTATCAAAATTTTTCTGCTTAAACCAAATGCCATCTTGCGGATTATATATAAATTTTTTTTTCTTATCTTTTTTAATAGAATTTTCAATTTTTTGATATTTTTTATCTGAAATAATAACAATTTCATTAAAAATAGTAACCAATAAAATACCAATAATAAAAATAGATAAGGAGATAGGTGCTACAATTTTAAATAAAGATCGGCCAGAAGAACGCATGATGGTAATTTCATTAGTTAATGATAATGAATAAAAAACGGTCATTACCGATATCATAATGAAAAATATAAACATTTCCCTGATAAAATTGGGTAATTGCAATATTGCTAAAAAGAAAGATGTGGAAAGAGGAACGCCACCAGAAGCATCCAATAAATCAAATAAATTAAAAGTTATAATCAATATTGAGATGCCACAAGTTATAATGAAAAATCTCTGTAAAAATTGCTTTATGAGATAAAGATTTATTATTGAAAACATATGATTAAATCTTGTTTTTTGCTATTAAAAAAGAGCAGAATATAAAAAATATCAGAAAATTTAAATAAATTAATGGAGTAAAAATCATTGATTTTTCCATCATATTATAAATTAATACTGACAAAATAATAAATAAGATGGCCAAAAATATTGCTTTTAAAATATTTTTTAAATTACCCCTTCTATTAAAAGAACTGCTGAATAATGATGAAGTAGCAATGAGAGTTAAAATAATGGAAAATAAAGGCATAGTTATCCTCTTATGAACCTCAACCTTATATTGAGCAATATGTTTAGGATGTAAATTAGGATCATAATCTAATAATTCGCCAAAATATCTTTCTCTAGCTTTCCAAGTTACATCGCTAGTTTTTTCTTCTTGATTTAAATCAACAACATAACTATCAAATTTTAAAATTTCTGTTATCTCAGTTTCATTATTAAATCTCTGTATCGTGCCTTTATAAAGATGTATTAATAGAGAATTTATTTTTTTTTCAATCATACCATCAATAGCCGTAATAGTGATTGAATAATCTGGATTACTATTATCATAAATTAAAATACCAGACAAAATATTACCCTCCCTCTCTTCAACGATAATGGTCCGATCATTTAAATGCTCAAACACCCTTTCAGAAATCATAATATTACTATAATTTAGCTGAAAATTATATTTTTTCATTTTTAAGACTTTATTAGCCATAGGCATAAGATAAAGTGCAATAATATAACAAATTATCGAGGAAATAATGGCCAGTAAAATAACTGGTTTAATTATATTAAATTTACTTAATCCAGCATTTTTTAAAATAGCAATCTCATTACTATAGATCATTTTATTAAAACAAATCAAAAGAGAAATAAATAAAGAGGCTGGAATAATGATAGTTAAAAGCCAAGGAATAAGTAAGATAAATAAGGAAAGGAAATCTAATAAACCAATACCCTTTTCAGTAATAAATACCAAAAAAGATGAAGATCTGGTAAGCAAAATTACTGAGACTAAAGTTAAGGTCACAAAAATAAATTGCTTAATATTGTTTTTTAGAATATATTGATAATATAATTTCAAAAGCTATCGAATTCAGAAACCTCTGAAAAACTAAAAATTGGAATTTTTAGTTTTTCAGAGGTTCCTTTACTTAAAAAAAGAAATAATGACAAAAATTAAAATAAATCTCAATGGAAAAATAACCGAGATTGCAGAAAAATCTTCTATATCTGATCTAATAGACAATCTGGGATTTGATATTAAAAAAATTGCTGTTGAAAAAAATCTAGAAATTATCTTTCCAGATCAATATCAAAATGAAATTATTAATGCAGGTGATGAAATTGAAATGATCCATTTTATTGGCGGCGGTTAAACTACGTTCAATTTGTTGGATAAATTTTATTCACTATTTGGATCAATGATAATATGCTCATAATAACCACCTAATCGATAAAATTGGCGATAATTATCTGATTTAGTTTTTTGGTAAATTTCAAAATATTCAGAATATTCATCCTCAATTTTAAAAATTATTGCCAGATCATTATCTTTTTTATATAAATCCCAAATATAAAATCTTTTATGACCTTTTTTATAAGAAGGGCTAGTTTTGATATTTCTATCATAAATAGCATCAACAATATCCAATTGCCAATTACCATCATTTCCTAAAATTGCAATTGCCGTCAAAGAATTAACATTAATAATTTCCTCATTAACTCTCTCATCAATTATTTTTCTTATTGAATATAAATTAAATGCCAATTCCTTATCAGAAATCTGCCAAATAGAAATTGGATTCAAGGAAGTAATAGCGCTATCATCAATTTTCTTTGATAAAAATTCCTTTATTTTATCTGCTAATTTTGGATATTTATCAAATTTCTTTTCCCAATTATTTTGCAATTTATTATTAATGACTAATTTATATCTAATTTCATTCTTAATAAAATTATATTTTTGCCATTGGATAGGATATTTTTGATAAAATATTCTATTATCTAAGAAATTTTTGGCCTGATTGGTAATTTTATAACCTTTGAGTGCGCTAATTCCTATCTCTGAATTAGCATATTGATCTTTTAAATATTTCTTAAAAAATAATATTTCATCTGGATCATAGGATATTTTCAATTCTTGTACTATTTTTTTCTTTTTATCATCTTTGTTTAGCAAATTAAAATTATAGGGATGAGAAATTAAAGCCTGTTTAATAATTTTATTATTACTTCTTATTTTTTTAGGAATATTAGGGAAAATAGTGGGATTATATTTTAACGCCATTTCAATCAAATTATGATCTTTTTGCAATTTATGAGATAAATAGAAGTAGGATGAAGAATTGATATTGATGAGTTTTTTAGCAAATTCCTTATCATTAAGTAATTTTGGATTAATATAATCTAAAATACGCACATTTGATCTGACCGCATCTATGATAAATCTGCGATCTTCTTTTAAAGAAGCAGAAGCATATTGCATAATTTTATAATCTAAAGGTAGGAATTTAAGAAAAAAAGAAGATGTGGAGCGCAAAGAAATATCAGCATATTTAATATAATGTGGATCAATCTTATTAATTAATATTGAAAATAAGGTTTTATTATTTTTTTGACATTGATTGAGATTCTTAACAGATTTAAGATTATTTTTTACTTCAATAAAAATATCAGCTATTTTCTGTGTAGAAATTTGACAAATAGGAGGATTAGAATATGAGATCTTAGGAAAAATAAAGAAGGAAACAATTAATGGAGCTATCAATAATATCTTCCTAAAAAAGATCATCCCTGCATTTTAGGTTTAAGATTAATATCTAGTTTGGATCTTAGATTGTAATAAACAATTAATATGGCAATTCCAATAGCAGCTTCAGCTCCGGTAATAACCAAAATAAAAATTGCAAAAATTTGACCCAATAAATCCTGATTATAAGCAGAAAAAGCAACCATATTAATATTAACAGCCAAGAAAACTAATTCTATAGACATTAACATATTTAAAAGATTTTTTCTATTCATAAAAATACCAGAAACACCAATGGTAAAAATAATCGTAGCTAAAATAATAAAATGAATTATGTCAATATTTGGTATCATGATTAAATTAAATTATACATCTACTCCCTTGCCCGATCCAACCTGAACAATTTCAACAGAATCTTTTTTCTTTCTGGCGACTTGATCTGATATAATTTGAACTTTTTTAAATTTATCTTTTTCCTTTAAAGTTAAAACAATAGCGCCAATCATAGCAACAAATAAAATCAATCCCACAAGCTGAAATTGTAAAAAGAAATCTGTATATAAAATATCACCAATGGCCTTACTATTAGAAATTTCATTATTTATTTTATAATGACTTAAGAAAAAATAACCCTTCTTTAAATATTTGGTTGGCTCAAGAGAGCTGACAGCAATAATATAAATTTGAGTGATAAAAATAGCAGATATTAATGAAAGAATAGGAAGATATTTCCTAACATTATATTGCCTCTTCTTATCTACATCCAGCATCATTACCACAAATAAGAATAATATAGCAATTGCTCCAACATAAACAATAATAAAAAGCATTGCCAAAAATTCAGCCCCTATCATTAAAAATAAAGCCGAAGCATTGACAAAAGCAAATATCAAAAACATGGCAGAAGTAACAGTATTTCTTGAAAGAACGACAAAAAATGCCGATATAATCAGAAAAATTGCAAATTGATAAAATAGAAAAGTTGAAAATAACATTAATTAGAGGAATTTATTTCAATATTTTTTTGTAATACCGCCTCCCAGCGATCACCATTATCTAATAATTTTTGTTTATCATAATATAATTCTTCACGAGTTTCAGTAGCATATTCAAAATTTGGCCCCTCAACAATAGCATCAACTGGACAAGCCTCCTCGCAAAGACCACAATAAATACATTTAATCATATCAATACCATAGGCAGTGGTTTTTCTACTACCATCTTCCCTTTCTTCAGCTTCAATAGTAATAGCGCTTGCCGGACAAATTGCTTCGCATAATTTACAAGCGATGCATCTCTCCTCACCATTTGGATAACGACGAAGCGCGTGCTCCCCTCTAAATCTTGAACTAATTGGGCCTTTTTGATAAGGATAATTAATAGTGACTCTTTTTTTAAACATATAAAAAAAGGTCAGAGCCATACCCTTAATAATTTCCTTAATAGCAAATGCTGTAATAAATCTTGTCATAATCTAAGAAAGAAAAACAATATAAGAAGAAGTTAAAATAACTGATAATAATGATAATGGTAGGAATATTTTCCAGCCTAATCTCATCAATTGATCATAACGATATCTAGGAAGTGATGCCCTAACCCAAATAAAACAAAATAATAAAATAAAGATTTTTAATAAAAACCAAATAACGCCAGGAATGAATGATAAAGAGTCAATTGGAGGAAGCCAACCGCCGAGAAATAAAATTGTTGCCATTGCTGACATAAGAATCATATTAGCATATTCACCAAGGAAAAACATAGCAAAGGGCATTGAGCTATATTCTACATTATAACCTGCAACCAACTCAGATTCAGCCTCTGGTAAATCGAAAGGCAGGCGATTTGTTTCAGCTAAAATGGAGATAAAAAATAAAATAAAAACAGGAAATAATGGAATAACATACCACATATCCTTTTGAGACAAAATAATTTCAGATAGATTTAAAGAACCACTAAGCAAAATAACATTGATAATAATTAAACCAATTGAAACTTCATAAGAAATCATCTGAGCAGAAGAGCGGATTGCACCAAGAAAAGCATATTTAGAATTAGAGGCCCAGCCAGCAATAATAATACCGTAAACACCAAGGGAAGAAGCGGCTAAAATGTAAATCACGCCAACATTAATATCAGCAACAACAAAATTTTCTGAAAAAGGTATCACAGCCCAGCCAATTAAGGCCAAAACAAAGGTAATTACTGGTGCCAATAAAAAGAGAAATTTATTAGCATTAGCGGGGATAATAACCTCCTTAAACATCAATTTAACACCGTCACAAAGAGGTTGAAGCAAGCCAAATGGCCCATTAACATTAGGCCCTTTTCTGAGTTGCATAGCAGCAATAACCTTCCTTTCCATCAAGGTCAAATAAGCAACGGCACCAAGAAGTGGTAAAATAATCAAAAGAACTTTACCAATAATTTCTAAAGAATTTGTTAAATAGGTTAAATAGATATCTTCCATCAAAAAACTTTTATTTATTTAGGCGTTATTAACCCAGTTACAAACTAGTTGTGTATTATTAAAATAAGCAACTAGTTTGTGACTGGGTTAATACCGATAAAATATATTCTAAATATTATTTAATTCAACCAATTATTTGTTTGATTTTAGGATCTGTTAACAAAATAAAATCCTTCTTTAAATTTATTCATAAATTTTGCTTGTACATTGCTAGATATTGTCATAAGTGTTACTATAACGATAAACTGTAAGAGAGATTTTTTTTAACCACCATTTATATGTTTATTAATTTCCCTTTAAGAACCAGACATCTCAGAGATTGCATCAAATCTCCTTGTTCTTAATTTTTGAATTTTGTATGAGTTGAATATTTTTCATCTAGCAAAAAAAGTTTTCGTATTTCCATTAACAATGTAAAGTTTTAAATAAGGGTCGAGTGTAGAGAAAGAAATATTCCCCTCTTAACGTAGATCAACAATTATAATGTTACTTTTGATTTTAAAGAGAACCCACCTTCTATTTTTATCACCTGTCCAGTAATCCAATCATTTTCTGGATTAAGTAAAAATGAACAAGCCCTTGCAATATCACCGACATTACCAATTTTACCCAAAGCGTGCATTTTATTAGATGCTTGCAGCATCATTTCATTCTGGGTAATCATTTTACTTAAATTAGTATCGGTCAAGCTTGGTGCAACTGCATTAAATCTAATATTTTTTGCAGCATAGGTGCAAGCTGCTGAGCGAGTTAAGCCTTCAATTGCTGATTTTGCTGCAGCTATCGCTTCATGATTGGAAATACCAATTGATGCAGCCACAGAAGAAATTAGAACCACAGATCCGCCATTATTCATATATTTTCCTGCTCCTCTAGTAATAGCAAAACTTGTAGTAAGGTTTTTATGAATAACATCTAAATATTCTTCAAATTTGGTTTGATGAGCAGCTTTCAATAAAATTGAACCAGAAAAATTAACCACCCCATCAATTGAACCAAATTTTTCTTTAGCAATTTTAAAGATATTTTCCACTGAATCAAAATCTGACAAATCTGGACAGATTTCAAAATCATAACCAAACTCATCTTTAATTTCCTCCGCCTTTTGCTCGTCTCTTGAAGTGAATAAAACATTACAATTAAAGATTTTTAATTTCCTAATTAGATCTTTAGCAATTGTTGATGTTCCTGCAAAAATAAGGTAATTTTTTTGATCAAATGCTTTCATAATTTTTTCTTACAATATTTTCCAATTTTAGGAAGATTCATCTAAAACCATTATAATTTGGTTCTTGAGAAAGATATCTAGCATATAGTATATTAATAACGAATATATAAAAGACAATATTCCTGAACACAGCAAAATCTTTTTTATTTAATGTCATCGGTTTTTGCAAGTTAAATTTATAAATAATTTAGGTAATTATCCCTTGACACACAAAATAACTGCTCTACAATAAGGCTATTACTAACTTAATAGCTATTCATATGAATTTTCAAGAATTTAAAAAGAAATTCCCTAGTAAAAAAGCAATAATCTTACAC
>Ga0228669_1000258_pt1 | contig 31183 bp, 28 predicted proteins | sample 84DmetaG_FD_182700 | JGI IMG/M metagenome (GOLD analysis project Ga0228669, IMG submission 182700) | Seawater microbial communities from Monterey Bay, California, United States - 84D | ecosystem: Environmental > Aquatic > Marine > Coastal | place: USA: California | collected 2016-10-11 | reverse complement strand
GGAGAAAAATTTATTTTATATAACCTGCTTTAGTCATTTCACGTATTGCAAATTTTTGGCTATTTGCTAATGCATCTTCAACGCTAGACTGACCCGCAAGTGCTGCAGCAACTTGCTGACCTACATAGTTACCAATACCTTGGAATTCAGGAATAGCAACGAATTGAACACCTGTGTATGGTGTTGGTAGAAGTGTTGCGTCTGCAGGATCAACTGACAAGATTGCATCAACAACAGCTGGTGCAAAAGGTGCAGCTTCTACACGACGTGCATCTTCTTCAACTGATTGACGTGTTCCAGAAGGTACAGCAACCCATCCTTTAGTCTCCCCAACCATTTCAAAATATTCTTTAGATGTTGACCACTTTAGGAAATCTTTAGCAGCATCAACTTGGTTAGAGCTTGCTGGAATTGCAAGTGCCCATGACCAGAACCAGCCTGTGCCTTTATCTGTTGCTTGCTTTGGCGCTTTGACAAATTCAGTTACGTCGGCAACAGTTGAAGTTGCAGGGTTTCTAACATCCCCAGCAGCTGATGTAGCATCAACCCATGTTGCACATTTGCCATCTTTGAAAAGAGCGCGATTTTCGTTGTGACCGTTCGCAGAAGCTCCTGGAGGGCCTGAGTTTAACATTAAGTCTACATAGTAAGTAACCGCAGCGTTCCATTCTGGGCTATCTAATTGGGGGGTCCAAGATTCGTCGAACCAGCGTGCACCGAATGCATTTGCAAGTGTACCGACAAATGCCATATTCTCACCCCAACCAGCTTTACCGCGTTGACATGTTCCGTACATTCCGTTGTCAGGATCGTGCACAGCAGCAGCTAATTCAGCAAATTCAGTATATGTCATTTGCTCAGATGGCATCTCAATACCAGCTGCTTCAAAAACGTCTGTTCTGTAAAACGTGAACGATGTTTCAGAATATAATGGAAGTGCATAAAGGTTTCCGTCTGCAGACAACCCGTTACGAACCAACTGGAATACATCATCTAAATCGTAATCTGCGTCATTAGCAAAATCATTTAAAGGTGTTAACCATCCATTTGCGCCCCAAATTGGAGTTTCGTATGCACCAATGAACATAATATCAAATGACCCACCATTTGTTGCAATGTCCTGCGTTGTACGCTGCCGTAAAACGTTTTCTTCCAACACAACCCAATTAATTGTGTTACCTGTTGCTTTCTCCCACGCTGGGGCAAGCTCTTGCATAGTAATCATGTCTGCATTGTTTACTGTTGCAATTGTGATTTCATCAGCCACGGCGAACGAAGAGGCAATTCCATAGCTAATAGCTGTAGATAATAATATATTTTTAATAGACATTTAAGTCCTCCCTTTTTTACACGTGCAAACATAAGCGCAGAATCACTTCATTGTGTCAAGATATTTTTGCACGTGTAAAAATAATTTTTAAAGTGCAGGATTTTATCAGGTAGACTCTCTAATCTTAAGCGTACCTTCTAATCGTTGCATCAAAGTTACTCCATCTCGACCATTACGAATACGATTAATCAAAAGTTTGACTGCCTCGTTGCCAATATCGTCAACTTCTTGAGCAACAGTTGTTATGGATGGGAAAATATAGCGACTTAAAGGATGGTCATCATGTCCTGCAATACGTAGCTCACCTCGGGATCCAGAACCACCAAAAAACAGATTATGTGTATTAGCAGCGCGAATTGCACCAATTGCTATTCTATCATTAGCACATAATAAAGTTGCATCAACATAACGCCCCTGCCCAAAATGACTATCCATTACTTCAAAACCGTATTGCTCAAATTGCCATGACGAATTACCTTTCGGAGTATCAACGATCTCAGGTTGAATTCCAAGTTCACGCATCTTTTCAAAGTACGCCTCCTTCCGCTCTATAGCATTTGTGTTCAAATTAGGCATAGCCAGAAATATTGGAGCCTTACCGCTACGACAAAGGTATTCAACTATTAAACCAATACTTTTTTCATTATCAGTCCCAACAAAATCTGAATTAGGCAATGGTTTTGATGGTCTAGAATCCGCAAATATTATTGGAAAGTCAGAAACAGCAGATTTAAAAGCTTCAAAATTCCCTTCAATTCCTAGTGGTGCTATAATTGCTCCATCTACATTCATAGATCGCAATTTATTCACTGCCTGCTCTTCATAGTCTTTTTCACCATGAGAGCTTTGAGTAATAATCGTATAACCAGCTACTCGCGCAGCCTTCTCTATTGAGTCCAGCAAACTCGCAAAAAATAAATCTTGGAAACGTGGGACAATTACACCAATTAAACCAGTCGTTTTGCGGTTTTGACGAGTAGCCAAAAAGTTGTAAACATAATCTACTCCCTCAAGACGATCTTTAATTTTTTTTGAAGTAGAGGGCAACACTTTTGCCTCATCCTCAAAGAAACGCGCCAAGGTCGGTCGAGAGATACCAATAGCTTTTGATAATTCTTTCATCGTATTAATCTTGGGTTTATTCATCTATTCATTCCATTTTTTTATCCACATATACATGAAATCTGTAAGATAAAACAATATATATTTTGACATGTGTAAAAAGTTGACTATTAATATATATAAAAATTAAGGAATCAAATGCTTCAAAAATCCAAAATAGTCACTTTAGGAGAAATACTTGTAGAATTTGTTTCACATAAGAAAAATTGTGGCTTACATGAAATTACTAACTTTTCTGGACCGTTTCCGAGTGGAGCACCTGCGATCTTCATTGACCAAGCATCTCGCATGGGGGCCAATACTGAAATTATCGGAGGTATTGGAAACGATGGTTTTGGTCAATGCATACTCAAACGGTTTAAAACAAATAATGTGGGAACAACCGGCATTACTGTCAACTCAAACTGTCCTACGGGCACTGCATTTGTAACATACTATGATAATGGAAGCCGCGATTTTATCTTTCATTTAACGAACACTGCAGCAGACAGCTTTTCACTGAAACAAGCTTTGTTTAATCCGAGTGATACATTTCTACACATTTCAGGCTCCTCACTTGGCAATCCAATAATGCGTCAAATGATTATGGAAACAGTACGAAACGTAGATAAAGCAGGTGGATACATCAGCTGTGATCCTAATGCTCGAGCTACTTTGATGAGTGATGCCGCAGTTAGATCCTCTTTAAGCGAAATAATAGAACGTAGCACTTGTTTGATGCCCAGCACTAGTGATTTAGAATATCTTTTTCCAAAAGTATCCGAAGAAGCTGCAATAGATCAATTACTACAATCAAAGACAAAAATAATAGCCCTCAAACGAGGGTCTGATGGTTCCACAGTGATTGGGAATGGCGATAGATTTGATTATGAGGGACACTTTGTAGAAGAGATTGACCCAACTGGAGCAGGTGATTGTTTTGGTGGAACATTTATCTCACTTTTAAGCCAAGGTGCTTCTCTTTATGATGCTGGCAAACAAGCTAATGCAGCTGGTGCGTTATCAGTCAAAAATCGCGGTGCAATGGAGGGCAACTCTTCACCAAAAGATATAGCTGATCTGATTAATAAAAAATATGAGCAAATAGCATGAATATCATTAAAGAGCTGATTGAACGCAACAGAGCCGGTGAAGCTATTGGACTACCTTGTTTCTGCAGTGCAAATGAACATGTATTAAGATCTATTTTATCTTTTACAAAAAAAACTGGATTCCCAACAGTTATTGAAGCAACTTGCAATCAAGTTAATCAGTATGGTGGTTATACTGGAATGACTGCTGAAACCTTTAAAAACTGGCTGAACACGATGGCTTCAGAAATTGGTGTTTCTATGGATCAAATTATTCTTGGAGGAGATCACCTTGGTCCCAACCCTTGGAAAAACGAACCATTAGATATCGCTATGGAAAAAGCACGCGAACTGGTTAAAAGCTATGTTCAAGCAGGCTTCAAGAAGATCCATTTGGATACCAGCATGGCTTGTGGTGGAGAAGCCAGCCCAACATTTAAACAAATTGCAGAACGTGCAGCGGATCTTTGTGCTGTTGCAGAAAAATATGCACCTAATCCATCAGATCTATTTTACATTATAGGTACAGAAGTCCCGATTCCCGGTGGAGAAACAGAAGAACCAGATGCACTTAATCTAACATCTGTTGAACGATTTCATGATACAATTGAAACACATCGCACTGCATTCGCATTTCGTGGGTTAGACAATGCTTGGTCTCGAATTATCTCTGTTGTTACTCAGCCTGGTGTGGATTTTGGACATACCTCAATTTATCCGTTCATATCTGAAAAGGCCAAACCTTTAAGTAAAGCAATCCTTGAAATAGATAAACTTACTTTTGAAGCTCATTCAACCGATTATCAAAGCAATACAGCACTTAAAGCACTCACACAAAATCACTTTTTTTTCCTAAAAGTTGGTCCTGAATTAACTTTTCGGTTTCGTGAAGCCATTTGGGCCCTTGCAGAGATTGAAGAGCAAATAAGCGTTAATGAAACTTCGGAAATCCGAAACGTTCTTATACACCGAATGTTTGAATCACCAGCTAATTGGAAAAACTATTACAGCGGATTAGATGATGATGTAGAACAACTAATGGTTTACAGTTATAGCGACCGTATTAGATATTACTGGTCAGATAAATACGTGGCCTCAGCATTATCAAATCTAATAATAAACCTATCATCAAAACTATTGCCTGAAACGCTTATTTCACAATCATTCATGGGACACGAGTTTGGAAATATACCTACTAACCCAAATCATCTGATTGAAGGTCATATCCACAAATGTGTAAATCGCTATTTTGAAGCGGCAGGTTTCAATTATAGAAATAATTAGAATGTGCTGAAGAAAGGTTGCAAAGATGAGTAATCGAATTGATAGAGATGAAATGGGCGTTGCAACTCCAACAAGCTTTCAAAACAAAAAAACCTATTTTGAGTTTCTCAGTCATTTTGAAACTAGAAATTTAGAAAAAATAAAAGCTGGTGTTCTTAATCACTTTGATGCCAGTGCAAAAGTAAATGCCAGCCACCCAATCAATGAAGCGGTTCAAGGAATTGGCTATTATTTAGATATAATTCTTCCAATTATACAGTCACTTGATGGCTTTACTCGACAAAATTACATTGTTCTTGGAGGTGAGTACCAAGGCACAGAATGGGTTACCTCTACTGGATATTTTTACGGACACTTCAACAAGTCTATGTTCGGCATTCCTCCGAGTAACAAAATGGCCTTTTTGCGCTTCGGCGAGTTTCACAAAATGGAAAATGGTAAGATTGTCGAAACCCATGTATATCTGGGTCTTGCAGAATTAATCATAGCAATAGGACGTTGGCCCCTATCTCCTAGCAAGGGGTATGAAGGCTTAGTACCTGGACCTGCTATGCATGACGGTGTTCTTAAAGAAGAATCCGATCCACTTACATCACGATCGAGTGCAGATTTGGTGGAAGGCATGCTCAAACGATTAGCAACAGAAGATGCTCAGTGGAAGCCATATTGGAGTGATAATATGGTTTGGTATGGACCAGGAGGATTAGGTACTTACGCCACTATTGATGCGTTTGACGTTTTTCAACGACCCTTTGAAAAAACTTTTGCTGGCTGGGGAGATGGAAAAGCAGATGGGATTTCTGGTGTTGCAGCTGATTGTAAGGCGGGCGACGGTGACTATGCGTTTTTACATGGTTGGAAAATGATTACAGGAATTCATGTAAAACCGTTCCTTGGAATTGAGCCGACAGGCAATCGTGTCTTTATGCGTGACTGTGATTGGTGGCGGTGTTCAAACGGCAAGATAGTTGAAAACTGGTGCATGTTAGATACTCTCCATCTCGCACTTCAGCTTGGTCGAGATGTAATTAGCGAAGTTCAAGCGAACCAAATCAATAGTATAAAATTAACAAAAGAATAGCTGTGGCAGCAAAAAAGTATCAGTTTTACAGCCATCCTGCTGTAGTTGCCCAAAATAAAGGTTGCTAAAGTAAAATTGTAGAAACAGTCGATTGAGCTACGAGGAATGGTTTAATAGAAAGGAGGAGCAAATGATGCAACCAGATTTAGAACTTGTACAAATAGGGCGCGGTGAGACATTTAGAGCTTATGAACACGGCTATCCATTTTCAACGGTGCGCTGGCATTTTCACCCTGAGTATGAGTTGCATTATGTCGTTACAACGAAGGGCCGTTACTTCGTTGGCGACTTTATCGGCACGTTTGAACCTGGAAATCTTGTGCTGACCGGTCCGAACTTGCCGCACAATTGGGTAAGTGATGTTAAGACCAACAAAAAAGTTACTTTGCGCAATCGGGGAATACAATTCACGGATGAGGCCATCCGTGGCGCGATGGGCGTCCTTCCCGAGCTTCAATGCCTTTCAGAAATGCTGAACAAAAGCCGCAATGGCCTGTTGTTTTCGAATGCCACATCTGAAGTCGTAGCGCCCAAGTTGGCCGAACTAATGCATGCGCATGGTATCCGCAGGATTGAACTTTTCATTGCGATAGTAAATGCCCTTAGTCAGGACATACAAATGCAACAACTAACCAGCAACGATTACCTGCCTGACCCTTCCGGCTACATGTCTAATGGGCTGAACAGGGCCCTTGCTTTCATTGACGCTAACCTTGTTGAATCATTTAACGAAGGTGACCTAGCCGAGATCGTTGGCATAAGTAGATCAACCTTTTCACGCAGCTTCCGGAAGCACACAGGCATGTCCCTTGTGCGTTATGTAAATCGACTGCGCATCGGCCTGGCCTGTCAAATGCTCGTCTCTGATCATGGCGAGAGTATCACCGACATCTGCTTTGATTGTGGATTTAACAATCTGTCAAACTTCAATCGTCAATTTTCAGCACAAAAAGGGATGCCACCTTCACAATTTCGAACCCATATGCTTGACCATGCAACCACGAACTTCGGCCGAGATCGAATTATCCATGCGGCATAAGCGCCTCTCTTAGTAAGGACAGTCCCCACACTAACGTTCGCTACTAATGACAAAGAATGTATCTGTAACCTGCTGGGCTCTTCCAGTGGGGCAGTACTAAACAACCGGCTTACAGAACAAAGCCGGTCAATCAAGAAAGAAACCAACAGAGGAGACTCAAATGAAACTTAAGTTAACAACAGTAGCCACAACGCTTACTGCGCTTTTTATTAGCAGCACCGTAAGCTTTGCTCAAACAACAGGAACCGTCGCGTTCTTGATGCCTGATCAAGGCTCGACCCGCTATGACGAGCACGATTGGCCCGGCTTCAAGGCAGAAATGGAATTGCTATGCCCAGATTGCACAGCCATTTACCAGAATGCCAACAACGACGTCGCGCTACAGCAGCAACAATTCAACTCAGTGATTGCGCAGGGCGCAACCGTTGTAGTGCTTGACCCCGTGGATTCGGGCGCAGCAGCTGCCATGGTCGAGTTGGGACAAGCACAAGGTATCAAAATTGTTGCCTATGACCGGCCAATCCCCGATCGCGCTCCAGACTTCTATGTCTCCTTTGATAATGAAGGAATTGGTTATGCCATCGCGCAAAGCCTCATTGAGCATCTGCGTATTACGGGTGTCTCACCCGAAGGTGTCGGCGTTCTTCAAGTAAACGGATCTCCAACCGATGCAGCCGCCGGCTTGATCGCTGATGGCTCGCGCAGAGCAGTTGAAGAGTCTGAATTTGAGCATCTTGCTGAGTTTGACACGCCGGGCTGGGCGCCGCCAAAAGCACAAGAATGGGTTGCTGGTCAGATTACGCGATTTGGAGACCAAATCGTAGGTGTGGTAGCGGCAAATGATGGCACTGGCGGCGGCTCAGTTGCAGCCTTCAAAGCTGCTGGCGTTGATCCAGTCCCACCAGTCACTGGTAATGACGCGGAGATAGCTGCACTTCAGCTTATTATCGCCGGAGATCAATTCAATACAATTTCCAAACCTAGCGAAATTGTGGGTGCAGCTGCGGCCAATATCGCATTCACATTCTTGAATGGTGGTACTCCTGAAGCCACAACAACACTTTACGATGCACCGTCGCAACTATTCGTGCCGGCCGTCGTGACACGTGGCAACCTTAAGGAAATCGTGATAGACACAGGCATCGTTACTGCCGAGCAGCTTTGTACCAATGATTTTGCAGCATATTGTGCTGAACTCGGCATCGAGTGATTGAAAACATGGCCTCGGACCTCCCACCGAAGCCGCAAGAGAGGGGTGCTGGCGGGCGAGTGTGCCGCCAGCACCAAACCGAACTAGAGGGGATCACAGCATGATACAAACACAAACAACACGAAAACACGGGGAATTACTCTTGAAAATGAGTGGAGTTTCCAAACAGTTCGGCCCTGTGAGAGCCTTGGACGACATTGATTTGGAAGTCCACGCTGGTGAAGTCGTTGCTCTGGTTGGTGACAATGGCGCGGGCAAGACTACACTTGTTAAAGTGCTTGCCGGGGTGCATCAACCGACGTCGGGCACGATCGAATATCTAAGCGAGAAAATTACGTTCGACAACCCACGCAAAGCACTTGAAATGGGAATTGCAACGGTTTTTCAAGATCTTGCACTTTGTGAAAATCTAGACGTCGTTGCAAATTTGTTTCTTGGGCAAGAGATTTCACCATGGCGGCTGAACGAAGTTGAGATGGAAGTCCGCGCGTGGAACTTGCTTCAAGAACTGGCGGCCCGTATCCCGTCGGTCCGTGAGCCTATCGCATCACTTTCAGGCGGGCAGCGTCAAACTGTTGCGATTGCGCGTTCACTTGTCATGGAACCTGAAATAATTATACTCGACGAGCCGACGGCAGCCCTTGGTGTCGCCCAAACCGCAGAAGTCCTGAACCTCATTGAGCGAGTAAGTCGCCGAGGACATGGAGTGATCTTAATTTCTCATAACATGGAAGATGTACGCGCAGTCGCTGACCGAATTGTTGTGCTGCGTCTTGGCCGAAACAATGGCGTGTTTACGACCGAGAATTCGCATGAGGAACTTGTCTCTGCGATCACCGGCGCCTCCAACAACTCTGTTTCCCGGCGTAATGCACGAAAACTCAAAGCGAAGACAGATCTAACAAAGGACCGAAAATGACCGACGAAAACAATAGCCAACAACTTGATCGCGCAGATACGCGTGTACGTTACGACGAGGGAATTTCCGGCGCATTACGAGATTTAATAGACCGAACAAGGTCTGGGGATTTGGGCATACTTCCAGTTCTTGTTGGCCTCATTCTTATATCGGTCGTTTTTACTTTGCTTAACCCGGTCTTTCTCGCACCGATCAATCTCGCCAATCTTCTTTTCGATGCGTCCGCCGTCGGTTTCATCGCGCTTGGTATCATATTTGTGTTGCTGCTCGGAGAAATTGATCTCTCAGTTGGGTCAATGAGTGGACTCGCTTCCGCGATGATCGGCGTCCTTTGGGTGAAAACAGGTTTGCCGCTTCCCTTGGCAATAGTGGGGGCATTAGCTGCTGGGGCGCTCGTTGGCCTCCTTTTCGGCCTTCTTCGAAATCGCTTTGATATGCCAAGCTTCGTGGCAACTCTAGCTGGGCTCCTCACCCTATTGGGCTTGCAACTCTACATTCTTGGACCAACGGGTTCAATTAACCTACCGTTCACATCTCCGCTCGTGCGGTTTGGTCAGCTTTTGATCATGCCAGCGTGGCTGTCTTATACGTTGGCAATCCTGCCGGGACTCCTGCTAATCTATGGCGGAATTATGGCTGCGAAACGTCGCAATAAAGCGAACCTTTCCTACACTAATCTAAACGTCACTGCTTTAAAGGCTGTGATGATAACTGCTGTTTTGCTTTTTGCCGTTTACTACCTCGAAAAGGGCCGAGGCGTGCCATGGATGTTTGCCATATTCACGTTTGTTGTTATGTGTGCTGAATACGCCCTAACACGCACAAAGTGGGGTCGTTCAATGTTCGCTATCGGTGGTAACGCTGAGGCAGCCAGACGATCTGGGATCAATGTGGACTCAATTCGAATGACGGCCTTTGTGCTATGTTCAACCTTTGCAGCGCTTGGTGGTGTTTTCTCATCGGCTAGACTGGCCTCAGCAAGCATTCAGGCGGGGACTGGCGACGTCAATCTTAATGCAATCGCGGCAGCGGTCATTGGCGGCACCTCTCTCTTTGGAGGTCGTGGTTCAGCATGGTCGGCGCTTCTCGGTGTTCTGGTCATCATGGCAATCTCGAACGGTTTGACGCTTCTCAACCTGAATTCCTCACTTCGCTTCATGATTACCGGCGGTGTTCTAGCCTTTGCGGTCATCGTGGACTCAATCGCCCGCCGCTCACGTGCCAGCCATGGCCGAGCGTGAAACCAATGTTTGTAAAATGTACAAACAAACTTTGGTAATAATCTCAAAATGTACAAATATATAGAAAAAGATAAACACCATGACAAATCAGCTTATTGGAAAAACGGCCGCTATTACAGGTGCGGCCTCTGGAATCGGATTGGAATGCGCACGCACAATGATCGCAGCAGGTGCTGACGTGGTGCTGATCGACCAATCAGAGGAGGGGTTGGCAAATGCCTGTGCAGACTTAGGCGACAAAGCGCACCCACTGGTTGTCGATCTTCTTGACGGCCCCGTGGTCACGGCAATGATGCCTAAAATTATTGACCTTATCGGGGGAGTGGACATTTTCCATGCCAATGCAGGTGCATACATCGGGGGTTCCGTTGCCGACGGAGATCCCGACAACTGGGATAGGGTGCTTAATTTAAACACCAATGCGGTGTTCCGATCTGTTCGCGCGGTATTGCCTCATATGATTGCCCGGAAACGTGGCGATATCATATTCACAAGCTCAGTTGCAGCCGTCACACCAGTTGTGTGGGAGCCAATCTACACAGCCTCGAAACATGCAGTGCAAGCGTTCTTGCATGCGACCAGACGCCAGTTGATCAAACACAATATTCGCATGGGGGCTGTCTTGCCTGGCCCGGTGATATCACCACTGCTTGATGATTGGCCAAAAGCGAAGATGGATGAAGCGCTGGCCACAAAGTCGCTGATGGGGGCCAAAGAGGTCGCTGATGCAGTGATGTTTATGGTGACCCGCCCGCCAGGGGTTGTGGTGCGCGATCTGACGATCTTGCCGCATGGATGTGACATCTGAATCACCAGAAACCGTTTTACGTAAAAGAACACTTTAGGAAAGAGTTGGAATATAAATGCTTAAAAATAAAAATTTACTGAACCGCTTCAAGCTTGATGGCAAAGTTGCTCTCATCACGGGTGGTACCCGCGGTATAGGCCTGGCCACTGCCAAAGCACTCGGAGACGCCGGGGCACGGCTTTTTATTAGCTCGCGCAACGATAGCGAAGATGTAGAAAAGAAGCTTTGTGCATTGGGATACAACACCACATTTATTGCTGCTGATCTAACCGATACTAGAGCACCGGCGGCACTCATTGCTGATGTCCTTGAACGGTCCGGACAGTTAGACATTCTCATTAATAATGCCGGTGTTGCTATCCACGGTGATTCAACTGAATTCTCAGAGGAGGATTGGCAGCGTGTAATGTCACTGAATGTTGATGCAGTATTTCGTTGCTGTCGAGCAGCTATTCCAGCTATGCGAGCGCAGGGCGGCGGGGCAATTGTTAATGTCGGGTCCATCTCCGGCATCGCCTCGAACATCCCTCAAAATCAAGTTGCCTACAATAGCTCGAAGGCTGCCGTGCACATGATGACCAAGAGTCTCGCCAGCGAACTTGCTTTGGACAATATCCGCGTTAATGCTCTCGCGCCGGGTTACATTCAGACTGACATGACCAAAGGCGGCATCGACAACCCCGAATGGTTCCCAATCTGGAGAGACATGACGCCGATGCAACGTGTTGGCCAACCAGAAGAGGTGGCGATGGCTGCGCTTTTCCTCGCCTCTCCTGCGTCAAGCTACGTAACGGGCGACATTCTGGTGATCGACGGCGGATACACCACGCGATAGCACCCACAAAGGACGAATTTGAATGCCAATGAACAACACACAACAACTTGCGGGAAAGACCGCACTCATTACGGGCTCAGCGCGGGGCATTGGCCGTGGCTTCGCTGAGCGCTTTGTCCGGGAAGGCGCCCGCGTCGTCATAACCGATATAGATCTTGATGCTGCACAGAAAACAGCATCTGAAATCGGAAACGCAGCAATCGCACAGCACATTGATGTGACCGATCAGAATAGCATCGACGCTTGCGTGGCCATTGCTTTGGAAGCCTTTGGCGGTATCGACATCCTCATCAATAATGCAGCGCTTTTCGATGCTGCCCCAATCGCTGAAATCACGCGTGATAGTTTTGACCGGCTCTACGCCGTGAATGTTGCGGGTACAATATTTACGATGCAGGCGGTGGCCCGCCACATGATTGCGCGCGGTAAAGGTGGAAAAATTATCAATATGGCTTCACAGGCCGGTCGACGCGGCGAGTCGCTTGTAGCGGTATACTGTTCGACCAAAGCTGCCGTGATTTCACTGACCCAATCCGCCGGCCTGAACCTCATCGGGCATGGTATCAATGTGAACGCAATTGCCCCTGGGGTCGTTGACGGCGAACACTGGACCCATGTTGATGCAATGTTCGCCAAGTTGGAGAATAAGAAACCTGGTCAGAAGAAAGCTGAGGTCGCAGCAAGCGTGCCTTATGGCCGTTTCGCGACACCAGATGACCTTGCCGGTATGGCCGTGTTCCTCGCTTCAGATGATGCCAATTACATCGTTTCACAGTGCTACAACGTAGACGGTGGCCAATGGATGAGCTGACTTGCCCTCGCGTGCGACCTGCATTTTCAACGGGCGCTTGCCAGAAGCAAACCGCATGAAGAAAGTCGTGGTTATTGGCGAAGTTCTGGTTGAAATTATGGCCGACGGCATCGGTGATGGTTTTCTTGAAGCAATTGGGCTTACCGGCCCTTTCCCGTCCGGTGCACCCGCAATTTTCATCGATCAAGTCGCACGCCTTAATCAGCCTTGCGGAATTGTCTCGGCAGTTGGAGATGATGACTTTGGAAAAATAAATCTCAACCGGCTTTCTATGGATGGCGTGGACATATCGGGGATCTCAATTGACCCTGATCGCCCGACAGGCAGCGCCTTTGTTCGGTATCAAATGGATGGGTCTCGCGATTTTGTTTACAACATAAAGCACAGTGCTTGCGGAAAAATCCCAAGAACACCCGAAGTGGCGAAGGTTCTCGGTACCACAGATCACCTCCACATCATGGGTTCTTCGCTATCCAGCCCCGAATTTGTTGCGCTGAACCTTGAGACCGCCTGCAAAGTCAAGGCCAATGGCGGAACAATTTCCTTCGATCCAAACTTGAGAAAAGAGATTCTGAACACGCCTGGATTACGCGACGCCATGGTCGATGTCTTGTCACTAACGGATGTGTTTCTTCCAAGCGGAGAAGAACTAACACTCCTCACCGACGCGGGTGATCCGGCGATTGCCGCGAAAGAGCTTCTGGCGCTTGGGCTTCAATATGTTGTTCACAAAATGGGGTCGGGTGGCGTCCGCATTTACGACACAAGCGGCACTCGTTTCTTCCCAGCTTATTCGGTGACTGAAATCGACCCAACCGGCGCAGGTGATTGTTTTGGCGGCGCATTCATTGCGCTATGGCTTCAAGGATTGGACATCGACAAAGTCGTTTCCCTTGCCTCAGCTGCCGGTGCGTGTGCCGTTCAGCATCGTGGCCCTATGGAAGGTGCATTGAGGCTCGAGACGCTTGATCGTTTCGTCAAAGAATACGAAGACCAACAAAACATCGTTGGGGGTACAAGATGAAAAACATATAAATAAATATATTAAGTTTTAGCTTAGAAAGCACCCTGCCAATTTCTAGTATTTTGAACTAACCATCCAATTAACAAAATAAAAACTAGGCACCGACCAATGGAACGTCAAGTTTGTGTAACAATGCCAGATTAAGAGTTTTATCTGGCATCATGTTTCAGGGTGGATTGAGTATGATGTAAAATAAGCTACATCACTTAAATGATACCAAAGTGCAGGCATATATGCATTTCTATAGATATCATCTGTTACTTCATTGTGGGTAGCGTTATGGGTAATCATATGTAAATTATATTTTATTTATATATAACAATTACTTAAAGCCAGTAAGTGGCGGTGTTGTCAGACAAAGCCTAACACGTCTCAAAGTGCCACGATCACACAAACCTATGAAGCGCAGATTTGGAACCACTCAATGAGAGCGGCACTGCGTTTTTGTTTGTGTTGTCATTCATCAAAATTAGGGACCAACCAATGGGACGTCAAGTTTGTTTGAGATTGCCGTAAAATGGGCTGGATCTACGATAGTTTGCTGCGAGGCTCAAATTCACTCCCAAATAACTTAATTTTTATACCACAAACACAGATCAGCCTAGCGTCCAAATTTTAAACCCATACCTGTAAGTCTCACAGACTTTTATCTCATCAATCTGATCTGAGTGATCGTATGGGCTGTCGCTCAAAATTACAAAGTCGGCGATTTTCCCAACTTCGATTGAACCACGCTTGTATTCTTGAAATACCTGCCAAGCAGCATCTATAGTGTGAGCTCTTAAAGCGCTCGTCACAGACAGGCATTGGCCTTTACCCAACACGCGCCCGGTGAGAGTTTTGCGGTTCACTGCCGTGTGGATCAAATGCAACGGCTTAGTCGGCGTAACCGCTGCATCATTGTGAATGGTGAAACGAACACCTGCTTCTTCTGCCCAGCGCGCAGGAGAAATATTTTGCGAGCGTTCAGGTCCAAGAAAATCTGAGTAATGCTTATCACCCCAATAAAAGACATGCGCAGGAAAGAAGCTGACCGTTACACCAAGCTTGGCACATCTTTCCAGTTGGTCTTTTCGCATAAGCTGGCCATGGATAATGGTATGACGGTGATCATCTTTAGGGTTGTTTTTTAATGCAGCTTCAACAGCATCTAAATACATGTCACTCGCGGCATCGCCATTACAATGGGTATGGTTTTGAAATCCCATATCATGGAGCTTTCTAACTTCGCTAAAAAGATCTTCCCTATCCATATAGGGAAGTCCATTATCTGGCTTGGCACCATCGGCACCCGTATAATATGGTTGCGTAAGGTAGGCAGTACGCATCAAAAAAGAACCATCTGTTAGAAGCTTCCTTGGCCCCAATATTATGTGTCGCGATGGGGGCCAACTTGCCGCTAACCCAGTTGAGGAAAGTTCCGGCTCATCTTCTGATACTGGCAATAAAACCAGATCAATTCCAGGATCATCCTTTGTTGCAAAATCTCTGAACAATTCAAGTAGCGGCAATGCTGTCCAAGAGTTTTGCGCGAGCGTCACTCCTTGAGAGTGGTATTCTTCTACGGTTGCTTCAAAACTCTCTGCAAACTCTTTTTTGCCAATCAAAAAGTGAGTTTCACCCATCTCACCCATTGCTGCAAGGCCTTCCATATACCCATTCAACCGACCATTCTCATCACGCAAATACCGTCCACCTGCTGGATCTGGAGTATTCTCATTGATGCCTTGCATGGACAGTGCTAATGAATTGGCAACACCGCAGTGACCCGATGAATGAATTAACCAAATCGGATGATCCACCGAAAGTTCATCTAGCTCATCTCGAGTAGGAAATCGACCTTCAGCAAGGGCAGTTTCGTCGAGACCTGCGCCCATGACCCATTGACCCTTTGGTGTTTGGTCTATCTTCTGCTTTATCTGTTTAAAAACATCATTTAGTTCAGCACATTTCCCTCTAGGAGGCGATGTTAAGTCTGCTCTGTAAAGTGAAATAAAACCAGTATCTGGGAAATGCCCGTGCGGATCAATAAACGCAGGCAACATGGTTTTACCATCAAGATCAATTGCCTTACAATTGCTAGGCATTGATTTTTGAACATCTTCCAAATTGCCACTGGCGACAATGTGTTCTCCTTTGACACCGACTGCCTCCACCGCTGAATTACTTGCATCCATAGTATGAATATTGCCACCAGTGAAAATTAAGCAATTATCCATGGTCCGCATTCTCCCATATTTCTGGGAAACTACATCTGTATGCACTCACTGAACCGCTATTGTTCCATTTCGGAATTTCATGTCGACATGATGATTGAACAAAAGGGCACCTAGTATGAAATTCACAACCTTTTGGTCTATTGAGCAATGAAGGTGGTTCACCTGCAAGTTCGATACGCATCAACTGGGCATCAGGATCAGGTTCTGGATTAGCCGCCAAAAGCGCTAGTGTATAAGGGTGCTGAGGCTTTGAAAAAACGTTATCAGTGTTTCCTTCTTCAACGAGTTTTCCAAGATACATTATTCCAACTTTGTCAGTGATATGCCTCACCACATTTAGATTGTGAGTGATGATCATTATTGCTAATCCAAGCTTATCTTGTAGTTTTGCTAGCAAGTTCAACATTTCCCCTTGAATCGACACATCCAGTCCAGCTGTTGGCTCATCTGCGATCAACAGTTTTGGGTTAAGCGCTAAGGCTCTTGCGACACCAACTCGTCGAGCTTGCCCGCCTGAGATTTGATATGGGTATCTGCCTGCAAATTCGTCCGGGAGCCCAACCATTGCAAGAAGTCTCTTAGCCTCGGCGTTCAGATCCGTATTTTTCATTCCTTGAATTTTAAAGGGTTCGGTAATCAAGGAGCCAATCGATAGGCGTGGTGATAAAGACCCTATTGGATCTTGAAACATCATCACTATTTCTTTTCGAAGTTTTCGAAATTCTTTCTCAGGAAGCCCTTTTAGCTCTTGCCCTCGATAACGTATCGATCCTTCGCTTGCATGATGAAGTCCAGTAATTGCCCGTGCTAAGGTAGACTTACCCGAACCGCTTTCACCAACAATTCCGTAGGTTTGCCCTTCTTCAATTTTTAAGCTTACGCCTGACACAGCATCAATACTGCCCGCACTACTCAAAAGCCCGCTTCGCAGCGAAAAGCTAACCCGCACATCATCAATCTCTAGCAGTGCGCTCATAGTGCGTTCTCCTGTCCAGTTAAATGGCACGCAACAAAATGTTCGGTATTCAAGGAAGAAAATTGTGGTCTTTCTTCGCACGCATCATGCTTCTTTGAGCAACGCTCAGCAAACACACACCCAGTTGATAAATTTACAAGGTCAGGAATTTCACCAGGAATTGTAGGAAGGTTTCGAGTTTTTTCTTTAATATGCCCAGGATCACATTCAAGCAAAGCCTTGGTGTAGGGATGAGCAGGTGAATGAAAGACATCGCGAACAGATCCGCTTTCAACAACCTCTCCCGCATACATGACAACGACTTCGTCGCATAGTTCAGCGATTACACCCAAATGATGAGAAATGAAAAGAATTGAACATCCAATTTCATCTTGAAGTTCGCGCAATCGTTTAATGATCTGAACTTCTAAAGTAGCATCAAGTGCAGTGGTCGGCTCGTCTGCAATCAACAGTGATGGTTTTGCCATTAGGGCCATAGCAATTGCAATTCGCTGACGCATCCCACCAGAAAACTCAAATGGATATTGTTTCAATCTTTCTTCTGCATCTGGTATACCAACCAATGACAGCATTTCTGACGCGCGATTATATTTTTCAACCTTTGATAACCTATCACGAAATTGAATATCGACCATTTGGCGGCCAATCGACAATACAGGATTATGCGTTTGCATAGGGTCTTGGAACACAAGTGAAATATCAGTCCCCAATAATTCACTCATCTGTTGATTGCTAATTTTCAAAATATCGGAATTATGAAACTCAATTTCACCAGATTTTACTGTTGCATTAGTCGCCATCAATTTCGATATGGCAGAAATCAATGTGGATTTACCACAGCCAGATTCACCGACAATACCAACTATTTTCTTATTCGGAATTTGTATTGAGACATTGCGAAGTGCTTTTAACTCTCCGCGCGGTGTACTGTAGCTAACAGATAGGTTTCGAATATCGAGCGTTGGAGTAGACATTATTTCCCCCTGCCACGAAGTTTCGGATCAACGACATCTCTCAATGCTTCACCTAAAAAGGTAAACCCTAGCGTCGTGAGAATGAGTGGAATGCCACCTGCAATAATCAACCACGGTGTATTTCGAATTAGGTTATAACCGTCATTCAATAGTGAGCCCCATGAAGGTGTTGGTGGTTTAACACCCATGCCCAAAAAGCTAAGCCCCGCCTCAAGTCCAATAACAGTTGGAATGTCCATAGCTGCCAAAACAGCAATAGGCCCAATTACATTTGGCAAAATATGAACGCGCATTATTCGGAAAACGGATGCACCAAGCGAACGTTCTGCCTCAATAAATTCACTGTTGCGCAAAGATTGAGTGAGCGTTCTCACGACCCTTCCATAGGTTGGGATCGATGTAACCATGATTACCAGAATGACAGTATTAAGGCTTGGCCCCACAAGGGCAACAACTGCCAGTGCAAACATTACTGTTGGGAAAGAGCGAACCGTATCAAAGAGTAACACAATGACATTGTCTAACCATTTAGGGCCGTAGCCTGCGATCATGCCAAGTATTAGACCTATCGTGATAGCACCACCAATTGTAGGAATTGCAACTTGCAAGGCAACGCGGCCACCCATGATGACCCGAGAAAACGTGTCCCTTCCTAACTGGTCCGTTCCAGCCAAATGTGAAAGGCTTGGCCCTTGCATCCTGTCAGGAATGTTCATTGCAATTGGATCGTAAGGCACAATCCAAGGTGCAAAGATTGCGCTAAACACAATCAATCCAACAATGATCAACCCTACCAAGCCAAGAGGATCTCTCACCAAATGATAAAAGATATCACTTAACTCAGAACGAGATTTTGTTTCATTCATTTTGCCAACATCTGAAGTCATAATTCACCTAGCTCCCTTTCCGTGTTCTTGGATCGAGTAGTGCATTTATGATGTCTGCAAGTGTGGTTGAAGCGACAAAAATTAACGTTGAGAAAAGAACCGATCCCATTACCACCGGGTAATTGCGGGTTGTTATTGAATCGATGACCAGTTTTCCAAGGCCGGGGCGGGAAAAGACGATCTCTGTAAAGACCGCTGCAGAAAGCAGAAATCCCATCCCAACACCGATAACGGTCACAGTTGGTAAAATAGCAAGTCGCAGGGCGTACTTATAAGTTATCCAAGACTTAGGCAGACCAAAAGCGCGTGCTGTTCGGATATGCCCTTCGCCTAATACTTCCAGCATAGAGGCTCTCACTAGTCTGGCAATATACCCAACCCATGAAAGGCCGATGGCCAAGCTTGGCAATACTAGGTGCCAAATTTGATCAGGTAAATTCCCTGGTTCACCTGCGCCAATTGCAGGAAACCATTTTAATTTCACAGCGAATAGAAGCAGTGAATATAACGAGACAACAAATGCTGGAACTGCAATGACGCTAACAGACAATATTCCAGCCAATCTGTCTCCAAGAGAATTTCTATTTACAGCTGAATAACAACCAAGGGTGATGCCCAAAATGGCCGCCCAAGTTATTGAGACAAATATTAGAGCCAAAGTATATGGCAATTGTCCAAATACAATAGCGGTTACTGCCCGACCTGAAAATACATCAGTGCCGAGATCTCCCCGTAACATATTTGTGAAAAATAAAACTATCTGAATTGGGAGTGGCTTATCGAGGCCCATACGCTCTTCTAAGGCTGCACGCAACTCTGGCGTCGCACGAGGTCCTAGCATCGTTGTAATAGGATCGCCCGGGATCATATGAATGATCAAAAACAATAGAGTTACAGCCAAAACCGTTATGATTGCTGCAAGCCCCAGTCTTTTGAAAATGTAACCTATCATAGAGAGAACTCTGTAAAATGAATGATTGTTGAAGTAAAGTAAGGGATGGCAAATGCTCGCCACCCCCAATGTTTAATCGAGAGTTTAGTCTTTTTTGAAGTAGCGATACAAAGGCATCCCATCAGGGCGCAGCGCAGGAACAATTGTGTTTCGATACACATTTGGTGTCGCCTCATGCGTGATGAACTTGTATGCACCAGACTCTTCCATTAGATCTTGCGCACGTTGATACATCGCATCGCGTTTGACCAAATCAGATTCTGATTGTGCATCCTTGTGAATTTTGTCAAATTCAGCGTTTGCGAAACGCTCCCAATTCCAAACACCTGCTTGTTCTGTAATGAACCATGACGTTGCATAATATGGGTCTGGTGTCATTGAGTAGCGGTTTAGTACCAATTCAAGTGTTTTGTCTTCACCCAGTCCCCAGAAGGTTGCTCCTTCGTGTAAATCAACTTCGACTGTGACGCCAATCGCGGCAAGGTTAGCTTGAATGATTTGCGCTGTCGTAACGTTTACTGATTTATTCAGCACTGAGATTTTAAGCGACACATTGCTTTCACCTGATTCAGCCATTAATTTCTTAGCTTTTTCAAGGTTAGCTTCAATGCCTGTCAAAGACTGATCGCGATGGCCAGACAAGCCCGGCGCGATAATTCCCGTTGAAGGTTCAGCGGCACCAAAATACGATGCAGCCATTATTGAAGGCACATCAATAGCAGCTTGTATTGCTTGACGTAGTTTGATGTTCTTAAGTTTTGGATTATCCAAATTCATGCCAACCCAAACATAAAACAATGATGGGAATTCAGCCAACGTACTGTTTGCAGGTAGGTTTGCTTTTAAACGTTCAACTGATCCAAGACTAACCCGCGTAAAATCGAGCTGCCCTGCTTCATATGCAATTTCAGCAGCTTTTTCATCATCAATGTGGAAAATTTGAATTTCATCGAAGGCAGCAGCTTCACCTTTCCAATCTGGGTTTGGCACAAGCGTTGTCTTTTGCTTAGGCTCCCATGATTTGTGCATGTAAGGACCTGAACTTGCGACTGGTTTGGTTTCGATTTTACCGCCCGCTTGTTCAAATGCCTTTTTGGAAATGATATTGCCGGTAATGTAAGGAAGCGTGATGCTCCAAAGAGGTTGGAACGCGTTTTTCAATACGATTGTACCAGTTCTTTCACCTGTCACTTCCACATGATCAAGAGCTGACATGTCAGGTTTGTTTGTCGACTCAAGCTTTTCATCAATAATTCTTTCAAAAGAATATTTTACATCTTCTGCTGTCATCGCACCAAAGCCATTGGTGAAACCCATATCGTCTCTCAATGCAAAATTGATGTGCGTATCATCAACCTGTTCAATCGAAGCAGCAGCATCTAATTGCCAGCCCCATTCACTGCCTGGTTTGAATTGAATAAGTTTGTTGTAAATTGCGCCTTGAATTTCTTCATCTACAACGCCTTGCGAGAATGCAGGGTCCATAGAACGGATATCAGCATAGGAACGCGTTTTTAATACATTACCTGCTGCATTCGCAAATTGCGGCATCCCAACTGCTGCAGTTGAAAGCGCAACTGTAGAAGCACCTTTCAAGAAATGGCGACGATCTATGCCAGTTTTCGTCCATTCAATGTTATTCTTTTTCATAATATTCTCCTTTTTGTTTTAGTTTCATACTTAAGTTTCAAATAGTTTTTAGTGGACCAATCTTGGAATTTTAAAATTCCAGTCACGTGTAAATACTTGTGATCCGTCTTCATACGCAGCTATTTTGCCGACCAGAAAAAAGTCATTCTCATCGCAAGTAACGATAAGTTCGCTTTCAGTACGAACATTCCAACAGTCGCGGACAAACGTGAAGTCTGCACGATATTCTGCGCGCGCAGATGACGGGTTTGCATCATTGATTACATAACGTTGCTCATTTGTGCTGCCATAAGCAAGCCCAGTATTGTCAAATCTAACTTCTCCACCATCAGTTGTGATGTCGTAAATAACATCCCCAGTTTGGATGTTGTGATTGACATGTCGTGCACCCGAAGGCTCTCTAAGTACATGATGTGGTGGTGCGGCGGCAGACACCGCCGGCTCGAATGGCATTGAAATTTCTCCAGCTGCATCCGAATGGCGCACTGGAAGATCAAGTCGCGACGACACAAGTCCGATATCGAGTTCAGCAACCTCTCCAAGGGGCCAGGCCATAGGCCACATCTGAGTTGATATTGCCAACCGTACCCGGTGACCGCGTTTTATACGCCATCCTATATCATTTAGACGGATTGTTACATCCATCCACTCACCAGCGGTTACGCTTGCCAATTGCTCGCGCCCCTCTCGGAGTTTGAGGTTGAGAATGCCGTAAGTGATCAAGGTCGATGCGCCATCAGGTGCCACATCGCAAACTCGTGCAACTAAAAGTCCACAATCGCGATTGCTGGAAACTTTCAAATGCACAAGAGGAGTACCGAGAAGCTCTAACGGATCAGTCAGTGCCGGAGTATCAAAACAAACCGACTTTGCATCATCAACGCGTTGGTCTTGTGGCAGTTCGGCAACCCCTGACCATGGCATATATTCACCACTGGTTAGTCCGGTTGATAAAGGTGAGTTTATTCTGACTGCAGTTCCAGAAGCTGTTGCGTGATCATTCAGGGTGCCTTCGTCAAGCCAAAGGGTACGCCTTTGGATGGATTTTGCAGGCCAGTCAGCTTCTCCGATCCAGCGCCCTGGTCGTTCGACGGAATTTGGTTGCGGTTCGTGACTATCCTGTATGAACGCAGTAAATGCTGGGTCGTCCATGACGCCATTATTTAACCCCTTGAGCCAGTGATCCCACCACTCAAGAGCCAACTGTAAAAAACCAATCTGTGGCCCAGGATTGCCTTGGTTAGGATATGTATGCCCCCAAGGTCCAGAGACAACACGACAGGGAGCCGAAATGTTCTCTAACAAACGGATCATGGTATTGGGCCAACAATCATTCCAGCCACTGATGCCCAGCACTGGGATGTCAATTTTCTCATAGTGCTCGCAGACTGATCCTTGCACCCAAGTCTCGTCACGCAGTTGATGGCGCAACCATTTTTCTGCAAACATGGGTGTTTGCTCAAGGCGTTCCAACCACATGGCTCGCCAGCGATCACCTACCACCTCCGGGTCAGGAGGGCGAATGCAATATCCGAACATTACTCCACCCCAACCAAGGCCTTGGCCCTGGTATCCCCCGACAAGGTAGCCTCCATCATCATAATAACGATCGACAGATGCACAAACAGGGATGATCGCTTTTAAAGCTTCTGGTTGATGGGTCGCGGCTTGAAGACTGGAAATCCCACCCCATGATATCCCCATCATTCCAACTGAGCCTGAGCACCAGTCTTGTTTCGAAATCCAGTCTATTACTTCAACCGCATCCCGCTGTTCACGTGGCAAATATTCGTCCAGCATAATCCCTTCGGAATCGCCGTGCCCGCGCATGTCAGGACGGATGCAGGCGTAACCACGTGCCGTAAACCATGCGTGATTTCGATGGTCTCTGATCGCTGTTGCGTCGCCCTTACGATATGGGATGAATTCCAAAATGGCAGGAACAGGCTCTACTTCAGCATTACAAGGCAGCCAGATTTTAGCAGAAAGACGAACTCCATCCGACATTTCAATCCAAATATGCTCAATGATGTTAAAGTCATGCAAGGCATCTACATTCGCATCAACAAGGGAATTGGCTATTTCTGGCATCGACAACATCCTCAATAAATTAACGTTTGCTGCTGCCTGTCCAGTTGGTCTCAGACAAACAGGTGTTATGAAGGTATTTGTAACGCCAGAGGTAAAACAAGTGAGCTAAGTTTAGCGAAATTAAGCGTATTTATGTTAAAATTGCTGCATATCGCTTAAATTTCTTGATCTTTTATAAAAATTACACAATGCTACAAATTGGGAGGATATCGCCATGGGCAATGAAATTTTTGCGGAAAACCTCAGACTTCTTTGCAGTTATGAAAAATCTGTCTCCGAAGTGTGCAGATCCGTCAACATTAACCGACAACAATTCAGCAAGTATCTCAGTGGTGCTAATCAGCCATCCTCTAATAATTTGCGCCGGATTTGTGACCACTTCCAGGTCCAACAAGCCGAGCTATATTTGCCCTGTGAGGAGTTTTCAGCCCGGATGCAATTTCGCACGTCTGCTGGTGGACGCCCCAGGCCAGGCCAATCAAATCGGCTTCTGCACCGTGCTTTCCCCGGCGACCTACGGGCATTACGGCGGTACCTCGGATATTATATAACGTATTATCATACATTGGGTTGGAGTGGTTACATTCTACGCACTTTAACGTGCGTCTATGAGCATGACGGCATGGTGTTTACCAAAACTATTGACCGGGTTAAGGATCCGGTAGATGGCACTCTTTTTCTGTCGAAGTATGATGGATACGTATCCATGCTTGGGAACAGAATATTTGTAGTTGAGTTCCAGAGTCTGGCTAAGGATGCCATTGTTGAGACTGTATTGCTTCCGGACAAGCGAAGACAGTTATCAATACTGCAAGGCGCCACTATAGGAGCATCCAGCAAACGCAGAACACCTTATTTCTCCAAGGCAGTATGGAAATATCTTGGCCCAACAATTGATCACCGAAAAGCGTTGAAGGCTATCGGACTTTTGCCGATTCATTCTCCACTCTTAGACCCCAGAATAATGCAAACGCTTGGTGAACAGCCGATACTTGAATGAGCCTATGGCTTCGGAATACCGAAGCGTCATCATCAGTAAGACGTGACATAGAATTAAAACCTAGACGTAAGAAAAATAATTTTATGAAATAACTTTATTGAGTCACGAAACAAGTAACAAGTTCATTCTCCTGCGACCAAATCCACCACATCGTAAGCCAAGAAGCGCATTGCACGAATTGACCAGTTATTAAAGTGTGGTAGTGATTGATCCCCCCCACCCTAGTAATTTCATAACACTGGCTTCGGTGTTCTCAGACATGCAAGATAAGGCATTAGCCATACTAATATTTGCGGATAAAAAAATAATAAACAATCAAGTTAGTCAGACTTTTTCATAATACTTTCTAACAGAGCTAAACTTATGCATATTTTCGAATGAACAGAATTCAACAAGATCAAAATGAATTGGATCACACTGTGCAAGGTATTTATTAAATAGCGAATTACATTCTTCCACCATTTTAGTAGCCATTTTTTCATTTAACCACTTCACAGTATAGGCCATTGAAACATGGAATTCATAGCTGTCTACATCTCTGCGATATAAACCAGTTATTTTTTCAAGTTCTGCACGAATTTTTCGCAACTTAATCTCATCTTCATTAGTTGCACCTCGCATTGACACACTAGTTGGCGAAAACAGACTATCGGGTAAAATGTTAAAGCTTTTTTTTAAGGTACTCTTAGTGAGCATTTCATCGAAGGCGTCATTGATCTGATTTAAGGAAGCATTTGATGGTATATCTTTCGGCCAACCGTCAGAGCCAAGTGGAGAACCACTTACCCCACAAAAAATAGTCATATGAAATGTGGGTTTAGGTAAAAATGTGAAGTGGCCTGAAAATGGATGACACTGCAACTCATCTTGAACTGCGCTCAAAGCAGAAAAAAATTCTGATTTCTGATCAATATGGCACAAGAATGTATTACCAGGGAATGGGAGCACCTGCCCTTCAGGTGTGAATTTGCCGCCCATTCCTGGTTCGGTAATTGCTTTTGGATGAAGCGCTCGCAGCGGTCCGCCTGTGAGTTTCATCAAGGCATATGCCTTTCGCTTCTCATAAGGCAATTCTTGATCAGTAGATTTCATTGGATTTGGTCACTATCAATGATATATTTTAAACTTTGCATTCTTGGTAATACTACGTTTATTTCTAGTGTATGTTTGCACTGTGGATATACCAACATTTCACAACTGGCCATAAATTTCTTTACTTTCACTAGGCGCAGAAGTGATGAAAAAAAATGTGCATGCAGGATCTCCTTTTGCGCTTTTTTAAAAACACACTGCCAAGATTTGGCATTGCCTTGGGGTAAAAATAACATCCATTCAATAGTTAAGTTATTTCCCCTCAGGTATGAGTTAATTTTTGTTATATTGTATTGAGTAATTTTCATAAAAACATTCACAAGCTTGTTACATTGCCTTGAAATTGCTGAGGTTAGCAAGCCAAACATCTGTTTAGCTTGCCAAATTTTATGAAATGCGTTTAGCGTTCGAGGATTACATTATCAATAAACATAGCTTCAACTTCACCACGAAACGGCTGAGCGCCCCATACTTGACGAAATGCGCGTTGTTCATTGGGAACCAATGCGAAACTGTCATCCGCTGCAGTGTTCATCGGTGCTGTACCAAAATCCCTGTTGAACATCGACTGTGTTTCAGGAGAAGTGAGCCAATTTACGAACACAGCCGCTGCTGCTGGATTAGGCGCGTTTTGTGGAATTGCCACACCGTTGCCTCCGCCGTTCATACCCATTTCTGGGATATAGAACTTGATTTCTTTCCGAACTTCACCACGATTTTGAAGACCTGCAAGATGATCTTCCCACGCTGGGACCATCCAAAGTTCGCCATCACTAGCCCGAATAATGCTGTCAGCGTTTGAAGCTGTTACAACATAGTTTTCAGCATGTTTGTTAAAGAAATCAATGCCTGGTTGAATAGATTCTAGGCGTTGATCTGTGACTTCACCATTACTGAAATCAACATCTGCAACAACTCTTAGCGTGTTTTGATAAAACGACGGTCCCGAGCCACCTTTTTCATAGTTGAAACCAAACTTACCTGGATTTTCAGACCAGAAAGTTGCAAATTCATCAGGTGTCTGAGGCAGGTTGTCCGCGCTCACATGTGCGGGATCATAGGCAATCCCAGTTTGGTTACCCCAGAACGCAACAACATGGTCACCACCGTCAAATCCTGCAAGCTCGACGACACGGCCGTCATCTTTTGGAAGAATTGAAAGTGAACTAAACAGTGGCGCAAGCTCGACTGTTTGGAACCCGTCAGTCCCCCATGCAAGAACATCAATGTCGCCCGTTTCACGGTCACGCTCAGCTAGCATTTTTTCTGAGTTACCAGCAGCTGTACCTTCAGGAATCGTAACGCTGATTCCATATTCTTCTTCAAAAGTTTTAACTGCGCGTCGGAAATCATCGCGCAGGTACCAAACGTACCAAGTTACTTTGCCTTCTTCCTTGGCTTGGGTGACAATGTCATCCCAACTCATGCTAGATAAGTCACCCGCGAATGATGTCGCAGTACTGGCCAGCAGCATTGTTGATGCAATTAAAGTTTTTAACATAAGTATTCCTCCAGTTGGTTTATGAACTTTCATCAGCCTTTACCTGACGAAAGAGTTGGATTCGCAGATCTGAGCAAGCGTTCCAAAATCAACATTAGGATGACATTTGGAACTACAAGTATCAGCGAAAGGACAGCTGCATTGGGTCGAACATAGTCTTGACCTAATGCCGCATAGAGTAATGTCGGAATTGTAACAATATCAGGTGATCCGACAATAAAAGCTATAGCAAATTCTTCGATCGATTGGATGAAAACGATCAGTAGCGTAGCGAATATTCCAGGCTTGAGCGCCGGTAAATAGGCTACTTTAAATCGTGCCCAATGGCTGGCACCAAGATTGCGGGCAGCATCGATGTGATCTTGGCGAACTTGTTCAAAACTAACTGTCATAATACGAATGGCGAACGGCATAAACAAAACAGCATGCGCAAAAAGAATGGCTCCAGGTCGCCAACTAGACAATCCAAGTTGATATAACAAAGACGTAAAAAAGATCGCTGTAATAAAGGCAGGCACTACCAAGGGTAGTAAACAAAGCATCTTAGCCAATTCGCGGCCAGGAAACTTAAGTCGACCCAACGCAAAGGACGTTGGCATTGCCAGTAGCAATGATAGAATTGCTGCAGACGGTGCGAGTGTGTAAGACGCGATTAACGCGCTTTTCAAAGACGAATTTTCCCACATGTCGACCCATCTATAAAGCGAAATTACTGGTGGTAAAACTTTGTCTGCAGTCCAAGGTTCAGAGGGGTCAACCAGTGACCACAACACAGCCATTGTAAAAGGAATGATTAACCAAATTGCGCAAATCAACAAAAGCGAAATTAACAGTATCTTATTCAGCTGCTCCATGGTCATTTGATACGTCCCCGCATAATTATGCGTGCAACAGCGGCTAATATTGCTGATCCAACTAATGCGATCATCATAAGCGAAACTCCAACCACAGCAGCTGAGTGCCAATCACCGCGACCTTTGAAACTTACCATCAATTGAGAAAGCGATTGCTTATTTGTGGGGCCTGCGATGACTTGGAAGCTAAAATCTGCAACCGCACCAATAAAAATGATCACCATAGCTGCTTGCATGCTCGAGATAGTGAGTGGAGCAATTACGCGGCGAAACCGGTCCCACTTTCCAGCACCTAGGTCACGAGCAGCATCAAGAACATCATCAGAAATGCTTTGAACAGCCCCTGTGAGCAACAATAAGGCAAATGGCATGTTCTTCCATGTCTGTAGGATTAAAACGCTATAAGCGTTTGGATCGTTTTGCAATCGGCGCGGCTCCGACCAAATGCCTAGCCATTGCATGAACTGGTTCAAAATGCCGTGATAGGAAATTACATTGACGAACAGGAATGCTGCTACCAACCCATGAACAAGTAATGGAGCCTTTAGTATTGCACCAATTAGGTTAGAACCTGCAAATGGTTTGCGCAACCAAATAGCGAGCGGATAGGCTAGAGCAACAGAGAATATTGCGCTCAACACACCGATATAGATCGAATACTGGATAGATCGCTTGAAGATTTTGCGCCCCACCATTTTCGACCAGAACTCAGTTGAAAACTCACTAATGCCATTGAGACTATAAAATCCAAACGATTGTGACACCGCGATGTACACAACCGTGCCTATAAGCGCAAGAATTAGCCCTAAGCCTGGCGTAAGAAGACCAATAATCAACAGTCCCCGCCGCAAAGTCATGTGTCTTTGTCCAACAAAATCACTTCATCCGGAGATACTAAAAATTGAATTATATCACCTTCTTGGGCATCAGTGCGTTTGGTTTGAACTCGATAAGATGTTTCATTCGTCTCGACAATGAGATCTGTAAAATGGCCCTGAAATGCTCGGTGTACAACCTTTGCTTTTATTCCAGATGTATCAATGATCGCACTTTCTGGCCTCCAGCATAGGCTAACACTTTTTGTTTTGGGCGCTTCCAAGGCAGTGACTGAAAACGAACCAATGCCTGTTTCAACTTGCCAGAGCCCGTTAGAGATTGCACCAACTACTTCGCCAGGAAAAATATTTGCATCACCAATAAAGTCTGCCACAAAACGCGTCTTGGGTGCATAGTATAATTGCTCTGGTGAATCCACTTGCTCAACACGGCCATCATTTAAAACTACGATCCGGTCTGACATTGAAAGCGCTTCAGCTTGGTCGTGGGTCACATAAATTGCCGTTAAACCATATTCTTTTTGAATACGGCGAATTTCTATCCGCACTTGATCGCGAAGCTTTGCGTCAAGGTTAGACAAGGGTTCATCAAATAAAATGACACTTGGACGCATCGTAAGGGCACGTCCCAAAGACACTCGCTGTTGCTGCCCACCCGAAAGTTGATTTGGAAGTTTGTCAAGCTGTGCCGTTAGATCAAGTTTTTCAGAAACGTCATCAATCCGCGCCTTTCGTTCGCTACTCGAAACCTTCTTTTGTCGTGGCCCAAATTCGAGGTTTTCCTTAACTGTCAAATGTGGGAATAATGCATATGACTGAAAACACAAAGCAGTATCACGTTTTTCAGGTGGGACATGCGTTACGTCCAGACCACCAATTTTAATGACACCATCGGTCGGTTCTAAAAATCCAGAGATCAACTTCAGTAAAGTGGTTTTACCACAACCAGATGGACCTAGAAGCGTCACAAACTCTTTAGGCTGAACATCAATAGATACATCAGACAAAGCAGTAAAGTCTCCAAATTTCTTACTTAGATGCTCAATATCGATAGCTACCATCAGGCTTCCTGTCTTTATTACTCACTAGTAGTAATAATAAATTCATTTCAGTCAAGAGATTCCTTTTCGAACATTTGCTTGCAGTGCGGTATCCGTTTAGCCTATCAAGATTGCAGGAGAGAACAATGAACGAAATCGGAGAAAATCCCTTAAGTGCAAGCGAAAGAAAGCTGTTATCGATTGCACGGCAACTAGGCCCGATCGCACGATCAGAAGTGACAGCACATTCGGGGTTATCTCAACAATCAGTCCACCGACATATTGATAGTTTACAATCCAAAGGTTTCCTGCGCTTGCGCCCTGCAACTATAAAGGGTCGCGGAAAGCCTAGCCCATTGGTCGAAATTAATCAGGATACATATGTTTCACTAGGACTATCGTTCACAACTGAGAAGGTATTGGCATGTTTGCTAAATCTAAAAGGCGTGCCGCTAATCGAATGTGAACTAGATGTTCATCCCAACAAGCCTACAGATGTACTGAATATGCTCGAAGCTAAAATTGCAGATTGGACTGCAGCAGAACTCAAAAACCGTCAGATGATAGGAGTTGGCATCGCCATGCAAGGATATCGCACAGATGCGACCGACCAATTTGAAACCCCAAGGCTTTTAGGAAATTGGCAAAACTTGGATCTTACAACATTGTTTCAAGATCGCTTTAAATTACCAGTTTTCACAGAGAATAATGCGACGTCTTGTGCAACTGCTGAATTTTATCTTGGTGGAGCCGCAGAACACAGTTGCTTTGCATATCTTTCATTTAATTATGGCTACGGTGCCGGCCTTTATTGGCAAAATAAACCTGTTCAAGGTGGTCACGGCAACGCAGGTGAAATTGGGTCAATCTACCGTCCAAAAGATGCAATTCATCGCCCTGCACTTGGTGAGCTTTTGAAGCGTATGCGACTTCAAGGACACGCAGTTGCTCATATTTCGGAATTGTCCAACTACTTTTCCGAGGATCTTCCAGTGATTTTAGATTGGGTCCAAGAAGTAGGCCCATATTTACGTCAATCACTTGCCGCACTTAAAGGTGTTTTGGATCCAACAGCAATCTTTTTTGGTGGTGAAGCTCCAAGCGGACTTAGACGAGCATTAATAAATGAAGCCAATGCTCATGATCGTATCGTCCACGGTCCAGAACCAATGTATATAGAAAGTGGCATACAGGGAGATGCGGCCCATTTGGGTGCTGCCTTTCTGCCTTTGCACCAATTGATCTTTAGAAATTAATCTACCCAACACTAAGCTGTTCTCAGACTTGCAAGATAAGGCATGGACGCGTTTTACTTTTAATATCCGCGCTTTCCAAAA
>Ga0228669_1000257_pt1 | contig 31396 bp, 30 predicted proteins | sample 84DmetaG_FD_182700 | JGI IMG/M metagenome (GOLD analysis project Ga0228669, IMG submission 182700) | Seawater microbial communities from Monterey Bay, California, United States - 84D | ecosystem: Environmental > Aquatic > Marine > Coastal | place: USA: California | collected 2016-10-11 | reverse complement strand
CGGTCAAAAAAAATCAAAAGATAAATATGGAGATGCACCAACATGGTATGATGAGGATATCTTGAAACATGCACACGAACTTAAGATTGAAATACAAAGGATAGAAGATTTCGATTATGCATACCGACATTATCGCCAGCGATATGGGAATTAGTCCTTTCTTGTAATCATAAAATAAAAAGAAGATTAAAACATGGCAGAACAAAAAAAATCAGTAGGATTAGGCGATTCAATTGCAAAAATTACAAATGCAACAGGAATCGATAAAATGGCAGAAGGTGTTGCGAAGGCGATGGGTCGTAAAGACTGTGGCTGCAAAAAGAGACAAGAGAAATTAAATCAAATGTTTCCTTATAACAACGGACCTGAGCCAACACAAGGAGAGGATGCTCCAAAGGGAGATACACCTCAGCATTAATAAAAATTAAATATTAGTTATGGAACAAATAAAGAATAAATGGGTGAATGGTTTTATCATAGGAACCTTCGTATCCCTATATCTTTTAGTATCGATAATTTCAACTATTCACGTAATAGATTTTTTTGAATTATCAAACCCAAAATGGCTGGCAATATCACTAGCAATAGGATTTGAATTAGGAGCAGCAGCTTCTTTAGCAGCTATTATTACATTAGATAAAATGAATAAAACTCTAGTATGGGCCTTATTCTTAGTAATTACTGCTATGCAAATGCAAGGAAACATGTATTATGCATTTATCAATATGGGAGATTTTACAACATGGTCAGAATTATTTAACTTAATAGAAGAGGAACCATTATATCAGAAGAGAGTATTATCTTTTGTTTCAGGTGCCATTCTTCCATTAGTTGCACTTGGTTTTATTAAATCTTTAGTAGATTATATTAAACCAGCGGATGATTCACCAGTTTTAGACGAAGCTTCTATTGAAAAAAAAACTGAAGTAGACAGTAGCTGGAAATCAGAAGATATTCTAGACAAACCTACAAGTGCAGCTCCAGCTCACACCGAAGGAATGTCAGTTGATGATATCAAAGCATGGCAAGATGTTGGAGATAAATTAGCAGAAGAAGTCGAGGACGAATGGGACGAAGATCACGCGCTTGATATGGTTATGAATGACATGGTTAAAGATATGGATATTCAAGATTTTGAAGCAGATCAAGAATCTAGACCTAATCTTTTAGAAAAGCAACCACAGACTAATATTCCTGCAAAGGGTTTTATCAATAGACCCACTGAAACTACAAGTGTAACCCTTGAAGGTAAAAAGGGAAATATACAGAGAAAGATTAGAGAAGAAAGAAAAATAAATAAGTAATGATAAAAAGAATTCCAATAAGACTTCCCTCGTTTTATATTTCTAAAAAGATAGAGACGAGTGCATTTAAGACTGCGTTGGCTTCAACATATCAAACAGCATATAGGTTATATCTAATAACCAATGGAATTAAAGATTTTATCGAATTCATAGAATATGAAGGAGATGATTATTTTATAAGAGCTGCTGTCAAAACTCAAGCAAGCTTTATCGGAGAGGCTAAAGAACAGGTTCATGCTGTAAAACATCTTAGTCCTCTTATTAAGAACAAACCACTTTATACTATTAAATGTTCTATCACATGCAAAAAAACCAACAAGGAATTATATGTATGCGATAAATTTTCAAAGAAACCTATGCAAATCTATGATCAAATAGAAGAATGCATTGAAGATATTAAAATCATCACGGGTCTAGAATTAGCACGGCCTTAAAAAATAAATTAACATAATGATACTTAAGAATGGATCTAAAGGAAAAGAAGTTAAAGAACTTCAAAGATTTTTGGATATACAGGCAGATGGAATATTCGGCCCAGGAACTGAAAGACACGTTAAAAAATGGCAAGCCGAAAACAATCTTGTTGTTGACGGTATTGTCGGTCCTGCCACTTGGGATGCTATGGGTTTGGCTACAACTGATGATTCAGAAAAAATCTACGAAACAGAAGAAGGACTTATAATAAATAAAAGTTATTTGCCTAAGGGTGAGTACTTAAAAGGACCAACTAAAAAGGAATTCTTATTCTTACACCATACTGCAGGATGGAATAATCCATATAGAACTATTGAACACTGGGGTAGAGACACGAGAGGAAGAGTTGCAACAGAATTCTGCATAGGAGGTCAATCGATTAAGGGTAATGATGATATGTATGATGGTGAAGTAGTACAAGCTTTTCCAGAAGGAGGCTATGGATGGCACCTAGGAAAGAACGGATCCCAGTATATGCATAATCATTCGGTAGGAATCGAAGTAAACAACTTTGGATATTTAACAAAGGGAGGTTATAAGAAGAAGGTTAATGGAAAAAGAACATGGATAGAAAAAGATCCAAATAGCTTTTACACCTATGCTGGAACTAGAGCAGACGAATCTCAAATCGTAGAATGTTCCTTTAAAGGATATGATTATTGGCACAAATATACGGATGCTCAGATAGAATCTTTAAGGCTTCTTATTTTACATATAGGTGATAGAGATGGAATTGACGTGAGAGTTGGGTTACCTACATTAATTAAAACAATGGGTGCTAAGGCTTTCGAATGGAACGAAGATGCATATTATGGTAAAGTAAAGGGATTATGGACACATACTAATACAAAGAAAGGAAAATTCGATATGTTTCCTCAGCAAGAATTGTTAGATATGTTAACTAGTCTATAAATAATAAAACTAATAAAGCTCAGTCTATCTGGGCTTTTTTAGGGTCTTCTGTGAAACTATTGCCATTTAACTAGTATAATATATCTAAAGACTTAATAAAATGAATAAGATGATGAACAAGATTAACACATTCAAGAAATTCTTTAATAACTGGTACCCAGTAATTTTAGCATTTGCATGCCTTCTATATTCCGTGACTTATGGAGTATTAGGTTACACAGAAGAAGCTCAGTATTCGGCACACTGGCCAGGAACTATCCTCCTCTTTGCGATAGCAATTAGACAAAGACGAAACACATGAATCTAGGATTCTTTATTATGGGTGGACTGATATTTTCAGTTTACATCTATTTTACAATTTGGAACATCTTCTACGGTGCTAGAAAACAAAGAGAAGAAAACTATCCTAACTATTACGATAGACATGGTCAGATGGGAGAACCTAAGGCTGATGATATGGATATGGACGGTATGGGAAACTTTAGTAGATTTCCAGTTAATAAAGAACTAGAGAATCTTAGAACTAAGAAAGTTAAGAAAACTAGAAAGTCTAAAAATATTAAAGAAGAGGTAAAATAAACAGCTAAAAGTTTTTTTATCTCAGATTTTTTGCTTATATTAGCTATATAACAAATACTTATTAAATATGCTAGAATATAAAAACAGATACGGAGACGTATATACGTTTACAAAACAAGAAGATGGTTCAGTTCTTTGGGAAGGTTCTTTTGAACACTGTAGGTTTGGAAGTTCTAATGATTATAAATTAGCATATCAGAATTATTGCAAAGATAGTTCCGGTATGGGAATTACACCGATGCATATTGAAGATTTCAAAGAAGCAATTCATGAAGCAGTGTATGATGAAAACGATCGATATGTAGGACCTAGTACTATTGGAAAACAATATCAAAAAATGGTAAAGTCAAATCCATGGATTAGTATGGTAGATCCGAGTGGCGGCCCTTACTTAAATGAACACATGGACTTAGGTAACTTCTTCAGCGATGAGTTTGATGGACTATGTATTAGATCATTTGAACCAATAGAAACAGGATATAAAATTAATACTTACGGTAAATTCGATCACCTGGCGGAGACGAAAATCATTGGAGGGATAATTAATACAGCTGAATAGAGATGACACTAAAAGATTTATATCAGCATTGTATTGATAAAGCAAAAGAATATCCTAATCTATCCAATGATATTCATTCATTTTATGATCTTGCAGAGATGGAAGTTGAAGATGGAGGTAGTACCGAACATGAGTGCGAATTAGCACTAAGTGATATTGATGAATTAATTAAAGAAAACCTTTAACACCAAAGAGAGATGTCAAGTAATAAAGAACCAGAAATAGTAGAGAAGGAATTATGGGATCATTATTCCGAACTACCCAACCCTTCCTGGTATGAGTATATAGCAGATAAGGATAATTGGATTTATGTTGACGAATACCGAAGACGTACCGAAGATAATACTAAACATCAATTATATAAAGAAGGAAAATGGATTGATGTTAATTTTAGCTGAATAAATAATGAAACCTTTTATAAACCCAAAGTATAATTACTAAATATTAAAACAATTTAAAAATGGCAGATACTAATACAGTAACCAAAGAAAAAGAAGCAACCATCACACCAGATGCTGCTCAATCAGTTCCTCAAACTCCAGTGTTTGACGAAATTTCAGAAATGACAGAAGAAGGTGCAGTCAACGTCGTTATTCAAGCGGCAGGAATGGCACAACAAACCGGTCAATTAACAGTTAGAGATTCTGTTATTTTAGCCAAAGCAATCTCAGTGTTGCGTCCAGGTTCAATCTAAAAATCTCAAGGTTTTTTAATTATTACAACTAAAAAGGTTTCTATTAATTTAGAGACCTTTTTTTATTGCGCGTTATTTCCTCTCTAGTTTATTAGTCTCACATTCCGTTGGAAATTTTTGGAAATTTTATTTTTAATGTTCTATCTTTAAGCTAAATTAGCCTCACATTGTACCTATAATGATACATTATTATCACAGGTCCCCACTACCGGGGTAACGGTTATGACAAACAATACCAGTGATGGCGCCACTTCGGCCAATCGACAACCACTCCCCGCCATCCGACTAGATCAAACTGATCAAAGAGATCAACTCAATTAGACGGTCTCTCAAGGAGCAGAGGGCTCTATTAACTTCGACACTCGAAAGAATGCCCCCCTTTTCAATCCAATTTGCCAAATCCTCAAAGATGCCAAAATATATAGATTAGCTTCCAAACTTAGAAGCGTCAAACCTAAAAATAGCAAGTACGCTTTAACAGCGGCCGCACACCTTAGAGATGAGTCAAATAGAAACTTTCCTAGACCTATTTAATGAAATAGATTTTAAAGTCAACAGGAACCAATCAACCGAATTAGTCATTAGCCGAAACATGAATTTATCGGCAGAAGAAGAACTAAAAAAGATGCTAGACAAAGCCAAACGAGATCTTAATCGAATGACTAAACTCTATAAAAGGAATAAAATCTCCAGCGAAGAATTGATGGAATGGGAATGGAGAGTTCATGAAATACAAGAGGAGATTAAAAAGGTGAGAGAACTAGGAGATGATATTGACGACCTAGAAGATTATGGTCTTATTTAACATGAAACCTTTCCCTTTTCTAGTGTATAATTTTTAATTCAATAAAATAATTTTACCCATAATTTAATTAACAATGGCAGAGAGTGGTAGCTTAGAGGAACTAGAACAGATGTATCTGGACCTTATTCAACCCAATAAACTTATTCAACACTTTCCTACTGATATGGAATTTGTAGAATGGTTAAACTTAGGCACAACTGACGAACTTCAGTGGTGTCTTAAAGCATTCGAACAGGCAGAACTATTTAGTCACTGTCAATTAATCAAACAACAAATCGATCTACGTGGCTAGTATACAAGAACAATATAGACTCCTCCTAGGAACCCTGCTCCATAACTCTGTAGAAAAAGAGGATCGCACTGGAACTGGTACGCATTCGGTGTTTGGCAGACAAATTAGACATCAGATGAAGGATGGCTTTCCTCTTCTTACTACTAAGAAGATGGCCGTTAAGACGATGATGACAGAATTAAAGTGGTTCCTAAAGGGAGATACTAATATTAAATATCTAGTAGACAACGGATGTAACATCTGGAATGGCGATGCTTATAAGAAATATTGTAAAACTCTCGAAGAACACTATAATGATGGTGGAGATCTAGCAACCCAAGAAGAATTTATTAGAATGATTAAGGAAGATCGCGAATTTGCTGATCATTGGGGAGAACTGGGTCCTATCTATGGTAAACAATGGCGAGGATGGTTTGCATATAACAAACAGGTAGATCCAGTATTTGTAGATCAGATTAAGGAATTAATTAAACAGATTAAACTAAACCCAGACTCTCGTAGACTAATGGTGAGTGCATGGAATGTTGGAGAGTTATCAGAAATGACACTTCCACCTTGTCATTATGGATTTCAATGCTATGTTAGTGGAGGTAAACTATCCTTAATGTGGAATCAAAGAAGCGTAGATACATTCTTAGGTTTACCGTTTAATATTGCTAGCTATGCAACTCTTTTACTCCTTTTGTGTGAAGAGACTGGATATGAAGCAGGAGAGTTAATTGCTAACCTAGGTGATGTGCATCTTTATAAGAATCACGTTGAGCAAGCAACAGAACAAATTTCTAGAGAGGCCTATCCACTGCCTCAGATTAAACTAAGTAATGTTAACCTCTTAGAAGGAGAATGGGACTATGAATTAATAGACTATAAATACCATCCTTCAATTAAAGCACCGCTATCTAACTAATGAATAAAAAGCGACATGAACGAAGATCAGACGAATCTTTACAAGAGTGGATTAATAGAATCAGTAACAGGAAACCTAGATGGTTCCATAAGATTAAATTAAACTATCTTAATAGAAAAATAAGATTTGGCTTTGGTTTTAATAATGGAAGACCTTTTATTAGAATAGACCTATGGTGGGTAGGTTATAGAATTAGTTTAGATTAATGTCAGGAAGAAATAAAAAATGTGGTGTAGAATTAACTGATTTACAATATCATGAGATGTTGGATAGATTAAAGGTTGCCATGACAATTATCGATAATAATATTATACAGCATCCGGTTGCTAAAATAGAATCTGACATTAAAGATCAGATTTGTTTAGCATACGACCATCTTTATAAAGCATACTTGATCTCCTCTGAAAAGAGTTCTTAGATATATAGTATATATGAAACACTTAAAGGAATTCAAATCGATCGCAGGTTTAAATGTAGAACCTAATCAAGAACCTAACAAGGCTGCGGCCGGTGAAGGTGAAGATCCAAGGCTTCTTAAAATTAGAGAATATAAAGGTTCTATAATGGATTATAAGTCATATTGGGAAGATCGCGTTAAAAATCAATAAATGGAAGAACTTGCAAAATTATTTATAGGCGAATGGGGTTGGATGTTTGTCGTAGCAGTGGCTACACTAGCATTCAGAGACACCTTGTCTAAAACGTGGCAAGGGTTTATGTTTTTAATCGGAAACGACTTCAATCGCGATGATATTGTATGGATAAACGGAGTTAAGAAGGCAAGAATCGTAAGACAGTCTCTATATAGAACTACATTCTATCTTTTTGATCATCAAAGAAAATTTATTGTTCCAAATGACAGAATATGGAACTTAAATATAGAAAAGGACCTTCCCACACAGAAAAGAGAAGATAAAATGCAAAAATAATGCATATTTATAGATATTTGCTATAAATATCATGAAACTTTTTGTCTAAAACGTATATATACTATAGTAGAGATTAATCTACGCCAAAACAAACCCCATATTCATAATGGATTCTATTAAAGACGCTAAGCCGGCTGCTTTAAAGGAACCAATCACTGAATCGGAACTACTCTTGAACCAAGTAGCCGAAGAGAAAGAAGAAGGAAGTAAAATTGTAAGAAAGGATTTAGAGGATTTAATCAATCCAAATCCTGGTATTTTGCTCGAAGCGACAGACTATCACGCAGCTTGGGGTTACGAGTCGGAAGATGACGACGACTTGGTACTTTTTGGTGTTGGCGGCCCTGCCTAAACAACAATTACGATGCACCTTATGGGTGCATTCGTTTTATAGATATATAGAATATGAAACAATTTATATGTAAACTAATATATTACGCTACCTTCAAGAGAGTTTGTTTAGGATGGTGTACAATAAAATAGCATTTTTATGAAACATTTGAGACCCATAGAAGAAAAAAAGCCTAAAGGAGCACCGGATTGGCATGATTCAGATGCACCAGATGCAAACGGAAGGTTTAGAGACTTATCAATAAAGGATCTCGCGGCATGGTTAATTAAGACACGTAAGAAAGATGTAAAAAGAATTAGTGGTTCATTAACACAACAGATTGTATTTAATAGAAATGACGATCCAAAATACGCAGAGAAAATGGAAAAAACTAGAAAAGAAGTTTACAAACAATTAGGTAGAGAAGATTTATTAGAATCTATATTAAATGAAGGCTATCAGTATTTCGATGGCAAAATGGCAAGAGACCTTAAAGGTGACTCTGGTGTCAAGTTTAAAAAAGGAGATAAGGTTACTTTAGAAATTCAACCCAATAACTATATTATTTATGGACCTAATAGAAAACAAATCAGTTTAGATAAACAAGATTTTGATCCAGAGACATTACAACAGTATGTTATATATGAATCAGTGAATGAAAAACGTGAAGATGTTGGTAAATACAACACTGTTAAGAAAGTAATAAAAGAATTAGGTAGAAGACCAAGTGAACAAGAACTTGCAACATTTATTAATAATAACTATTATGATGTTACTGAAGTTGAAAGAGGAGATGATGATCCAGCTGCTAATGATAAAATTGCAGACTTAGTAGCATTCTATAAATTTGATATAGATGATTGGCAAATTGCATGGTTTGATGCACAGAATGAATCTCTTGTTACTGAAGCTTCTAAAGATAGAATGATTAAGCAAATTAAAAGAGCTCTTAAAGATGGACTCTCTATATTTAAACTTCCAATGGCTACTCAGAAATATTATAACAAAAACAAAAGTGACTTTGAAACTGTTGAAGAGGGTAATTATAAGATGGAAGATATCTATGATTTAATAGCTCATCACAGATTTGATAAAGATTTTGATAAACTTTCACTTAAAGATAAAAAATGGGTTGAAAATGATGCTAAAGAAAGAGGATTTAATGAATCCCTATTAGAATCGGATATGATTAACATGTATTATTCTTTAATAGATGAATTATATGAAGCTAAACCAGGACCCGATGCTTATATGACTGGCCTTTCTGACAAAGAAAAGGAAGAAAAAGAAGCTAAAATGAAAAAACAAGCTGAAATGGACGATGATGATCCAGATTCTTATGAAGAATTACCAGGTGATGAAGAAGCTAGAGAATCAGGAAAGGTTAAGAAATCAAAACACACTACAGCATACAATAAAAAATTCAAAAGCGAAAGCATGAAAAACTTAAAATCATTTGACAACTTTGTCACTGAAAAAAGATCAGATTTATGGAGTCCATTTCAAAAGGCAGACATCTTAGCAGGTGACATGTTTGGAGCAATGGGCCTATATAGATTAGAAGATGATGAATTAGATCAAATTATAGATTTAAAGAAAGCTGATAAATTAGCTAAGAAAATGTTTGGTGAGTTTGGATTTAAAACTCTAGCTGCAAAAGAAATGGAAGATCTTTTAGATAATAATCCTAAATTACTTAGAGAATCTCAAGTTAATGAGTTTTATTTTGAGAATGATGAAGAAGAAAGATTACAAAAATTCGTAGATCAACTTTCCTTTGGAGATGAACTAGAATACAGAGATGGTTTTTCTACAGGTCGTGGAAGCTTTCCAAATACAAGAGAACTTAAAAAGGAATTAGATTCTAATTTTCAATTATTACTAACTCAAAAATCAGGTAGAAATTGGGATCTTTATGTTGGTAGTGATGATTTAGTTTTTATTATACAACCAGATTTAGGTGCAAAGAATTATATGCAAATTTCAATAAGTAGTACTAAAGAACAGTGGAACGATGAGTCTAGTGTTTTTGCTAGATCTAATGGATATTCAGTATATGAAGCATTCATCGGCCCTTTTGTATTTAATGATAAAATGTCAGATGATGAATTATTAGGAATGTATAATGGTGCGTTAGATGGCTATGCTAATTACTCAAAAGGTTTTCAACATTCAAAATCAGATTACAAACGAGCATATCAAGAAATTGAAAAGATATTAAAGAAGAGAGGAGTTAATGTTGACGAATCTATAGTTAATGAAGAAAAGATTAAATATGCTAAAGGAAAAACATATCAATCTTCTGGCCATTACACTGTACAGGTTGATAGTAATTCAAGTATGTGTGATATTAGAGTAAATCATTCAGCTGGTTGGAGATTAGATCCACATGATGATAGAGAAGAAACTTGGGAATTATTAGATAATGGAAGACAAAGAGCTACTTTGTATTTTAGATCAGGTAATATTGATAAGTTTGCTAAGCAAATGTTTGATCTTAATGATAAAACAACATGGGGTAACAAAACTAAATTAACTGCTAAAGACTATGCAGATATTATTAGAGTTTGGATCGATATGAAAAAAGCTAATGAATCAAGAAACATTGGTATATTTTCTGATATGGTTCAAGATTTTAAAGATTTTGTTAAAGAAAAGAAATCCTTAAATGAAGCTAAATTATCTAAAGTACATAAAGCTGCAAAGAAAGGAAGTTATCCTGCAGTTATCGTAGTAGTACAGGATGGTAAGGTAATACACCAAGAACCAGTATCTACTCCGGAAGTTGCTCCCGCTACATTTAATGTTATGCAAAAGGAATATCCTAAAGCTCTATTACACTTAGAAGATAAAACAGGTAAGAGATTATTTAGTGAATCATTAGCTAATGAAAATAGAATGCTGAGAAAAGGTCAATTTAGATTTGGAGCAAAGTTACAATATGGAATAGAAGATGTTAATGAATCTTATGGTTTCTATGGTACTTTATTAGATCAATTCGGATTAGATGAAGTTAATGAATTATATTTAGATGGTTTTTCTGTCTTAGGAACAAACTATGACTTCACAGACCAAGCTGCATTATATTACTTAAATTCAAAAGCAGGAAGATGGGTAGCTGATCAAGTAGTAGAAAAACTAATAGGTCCAAAAAACATGTCTCCTTATTATGGGCATTTAGAAGAAATCTTCGCAGAATATGCAAAGAAAGGTCAGTGGAAAAAGTGGTCTAAGGAATATGATCAATTTGCTGAAGAAGACAATATGGAAGAAGGCTTAATGATTAGAGAATCTAGATCTGATAGAGATGAATACTATAGAGGATTATTAGAAGCTGAACAAACTACAAACGATCAAAGCCCTTTAGGTGATGATGGAATGGAAACAGGAATTAAGAATAAAGCTAAAGAATCTGGCGTTCCAGTTGGATTACTTAGAATTATTATGAGAAGAGGTTTAGCTGCATGGAAAACTGGTCATAGACCTGGAGCAACACAAGCTCAATGGGGTTATGCAAGAGTAAATTCATTCTTAACAAAACAGCCTGGAACATGGGGTAAAGCTGATTCTGATATCGCTAAGAAGGTCAGAGACGGTGGACATGATAAAGACCTGTAAACCATAGAGATATATAGTCTATAGTGCATTACGCATTATATGCAAAAATATATCATTAAATATGTTATTTTATATTTTACTTTCTATTGCGATTATTATTGGTGGCTGGGCTGCTTATAATAAATTCATAAAGAAAGAAGACACATGGTCTGGTTCTCCAATAGGAGGAGGCGGAGTTGATGGACAGCCATCAATAGATACTATAGATGAAGGTTCTAATAATTATAGACCTAAGAAGATTACAAAAAAGAACACTCCAAAGGGAATTGATCTAGAAGGAGAATGGGATGTTATTGAAAAAGAAAAAAGCTTTCCAAAAGAAGATTTTGAAAAGCCTTTAAAGAAGGTAAAACCGGCTTTACCGGCAAAACCAAAGGCAAAGAGAAAATATAAGCCTAGAAAGAAGAAATAGTATCTACTTTACGATTACAAGAGCCCAAATTTTAGAATTTGGGCTTTTTTTTCACTTTTTTTGAAAATAAACAGCTAAAAGTTTTTTTATCTCAGATTTTTTGCTTATATTAGTATAGTAATAATCAATAAAGCAAAAGATATGTCAATCAACAAAATTTTAGTTCACACACAGTATTATGAAAATTATGGTTTCCATGAAGGTACCGAACATTGGAAGCCAAAGGGTGGCCATACCTTTCAGATCGAAATGGACGCCGATCTTCTAATGTACACTGATCCTGCTAAGGTTTTCAGTAAGATGGTAGAGTCTCAGTCTAACGATCTTGAGCGTTTCAAATACATTGATCATGAGATTCAGTTTCAATCTCCAACTCTTCTTGGAACACAAGCAGATTACATTGCTGTTAATAAATCCTTAGAAGAAGGTGATCCTACCGATATTCAAGATTTTGAAGAAGGTTTAGAGGATCTTAATCCTATTATTGGTGGAGTAGATTTTGGCGATAGCTTGGATCAATTAAATAATTTAACCATTATATCACCGACTAGTAACTCAAATAAATAATTATGTTGTACACCTATAATAAGACTAAATTATCATTCGAAAGAATTTCGTTTAAGAACCTATTATACATTCTATTGATTACTTTCACCGGGGCTGCCATCTGTATGAAAATGGCATTAAACAATGCACATGATAAAGCATTCATTGAAGCATCATCTATTCCAGTTGAAGAAGGATTTTATACAGTAGAAACTGAAGCAGATACTTTCAGTAAAGAAGCCTTAGTAAAAGAGCTTAAAAGATTGAATGTTAGATTTCCTGAAATCATATTAGCACAATCTATATTGGAAACAGGACACTTCTCGAGCAGAATTTTTGTTGAGAATAATAACTTATTCGGAATGAAACAAGCTCGAGCCAGGAGCACCACAGCAGCCGGTACACAGCTTGGGCATGCCTTTTATGACAATTGGAAACAGTCAGTTATGGATTATGCTCTCTTTCAAAATGCATATATGAATAAGTTACGAAAGGAAAAAACATACTTAAAATATCTTGAAAAGAACTATGCAGAAGCTGAAAACTACGATAAAAAATTACTTCAAATTATTGAAAAAGAAAAATTAGCAGAGCTGTTTTTAGATTAAGTTTAGTAAAATATAAGAATATTAAAAGAGACCTACAATTTAGGTCTCTTTTGGGGATATATAATACAGACTAAAAATAGATTTCGTTAATGAGCAACCCAGATAAAAGTCCTAAAGAGTTAATAGAAGACTTGTATGAATTATTCTCTACTTTTAAGAAGAGAATGGAAGATCCTAATTACATTCAAATAGAGAATTCGATTCAAGCTATGATGAAAAATCAGGAAGATCTTAAAACCGAGGTAAAGGAACTTAAGAGACAATTGTTAAATCCATTCGACGGGGTTATAGTAGAAACTAAGAAAAATACTGAACATCGTTTAGAAGGAGAGGCCGAAGAGGCGCAGAGGTTATCGTTCATTGAAGAACATAGAGCTTTAGTAAGATGGAAGTCTTCTGTAACTAAGATCTCTATTGGTATTTTAACATCAATGGGTGCTGTATTAACATGGCTCTTAAGTAAATATTTCGGATAAGATTAATGATAACAGACAGAATCTCGTTAAACCTTCTATACATCTATTTGAAAAGAGTAGAGGCAAACGAAGGACCAATTAAAGACATTATTATTTCACATAGAAGTAATAGAGAAGATCTTATTGAAAAAACATTACCTAGATTTGAAAATTTAACTCAAATTTGGAATTTTATTAATAAGGAAACTTCACCAGGAGGATTTAATAATATACACTGTTTAAACCTAGGTTTATACAGATTAAAATCGTTTATAGTCGACAAGGATAAGAATGCAAAAGTTAAAGAAAAAAGTAACTTTTTAGTAAAAGCAAAGGGAGATGGTAGTTTTCATACTACAGGAGACCTTAGAAAATCTACTCATCGTGATTTACTTATAGGATATTCTCCTAGATTTAAAGAAGTTGAGGAAAGATGGAAGAATTTTATCCTTAATGAATATATTAAGGAACAAGTTAAATATATTGATTGTGGATATATTGAAGTGTATTTTGAAGCAGCGATCGAGGATCTTAAAAAGCTATATAATAAATATAGAGAAAAAAGATCTATTATAACTAAAGAACTATATAATAAAAACATAAGAAGAAAATAATGTCACATTCAAACGAATTTTGGAACTTTGGAAATGCGGATAGAAGTGAAGATACTCCTAAAGGATATTTTACACCTCTATTTCCACATAACCTAGGACGCCCTTTACACCACCCTGAACAAGATTACAATGCACACTTAATTAGTCAAATAGTTAAGGGATTTAGAGTAATTGGATCTGGGACAGACGGTGTGATGACTACTGATGACCTAGAATTAGGTATAAAATTACACGAAGTTAACCCGACGGATGCTGACTATTTACACTACATTGCATGTGGCTGTAAAGATGAAGAGTGGATTTGGGTTCCTGCTGAAATGGGAGGAACTGCAACATCTCCTCTTAGTGTTGGCGCTATAGCAACTGACGGCAATGTATGTAATAACACTTTACCTTCTATTTCGGCATACGGACAAGGAGGAGCTGGTCAACCATACGAATATAGTCTACAAGCTAGTAATGCAGTTAATCCTGGGAATATCACGGATTGGAGTCCTGTTGGTCAATTCAGTACATTTAATGGCGTTAACTTAGTTGTAAATCAGACTTATTTTGTTTATGTGAAAGATGCGTTAAACTCTTTTGCTATTTCTTCTGCCGTGACAGTTGGAGAAATAGTTCCACTTGAAATTACACTTTCAAATACAGATGCTACTCAACCTAATGGCGATGACGGTACTATAACAGTAAACGTAGTGGGTGGAATTGGAAGTTATACTTACACTTTATATCTAGGAACTGATCCCACAACTTGGAGTCAAATAGGCGCGGCTTATGGTCCGACGACGTTGACAGAATATACTTTCGGAAATCCTAATGCATCAATAGGTGCTGGTGATTATACTGTAGTGGTGAATGATGCTTCAACCGGATGTAGTGATGATGAAATTATAATAGTTTCTCAACCAGCAAGTTTATCCTTTGATTATACAAAAAATAATGCTACATGTCACGAATTTCCTCATCAATCGAGTCCGGTCTTAAATTCACCCGATTCATTTATATTTGAAAACGTAACAGGTGGAACAGCGCCTTATGAATATAGCATAACAGATCCTAATACGACTGGGTATACATGGGTAACTGATACTGTGTTTGAAGTACCTAATCCTGGAGGTGGAGCTAATGTTACAATTTATCCAGCGGTGAAAGATGCTACAGGTTATATTTACGAAACACCTGGAGGAGTCACTTTTTATGATCCCGATGCGTATGATTTTCAAGTAAATGCTATTGATGCAAATTGTACAACTAATCTAGGATCAATTATATTTTCTGGGTTAACAGGTGGACCTGATGTCCTTCACTGGGGATCACCCGAATATTGGCAATTTAGTGTTGATGATGGAACGACTTGGGCGCCTGATTTTCCAGCCCCTTTCTCTGTAAATTCTATATCAACATCATATGAATACTTCGTTCCGGAAGGTTTTTATGAATTCTGTAGAATAAGAAGAGTTTATGAAGATTCACCAGGAGTATGGATTGCTGCATGCCCTAGCTCAGCTAAAGATGCTACAGTTGGTGCAGCTGATTCAGTTGAATTCAACATAAGTACAGTAGATGATTCTATATGTGGAACAGGTGGAGATGGCGAGTTCATTATTAATGACATCTTAATAGGTAATCAAAATGCATCTTTAGATTATGACGTGATTTGGACAGGAATCAATGGAACAAATGACAGTGGGAGTTTGACCGGACAGAGTATTCCAAATATAACAATAGGAAACATCAATGCTGGTGATTATATCGTTAAGATTATAGATAATTTAGGAGGATGTGAGAAAGAAGAAACCGTTACGATAGGACAACCCGTAAATAATTTAACATTTACCGTAGACGCTACGGGAGAGGTATTATGTGGTGGAACTACTAACATTAGCTATTCATATACGGGTGCTACGGGTTCTATTAATATTTATGATGTTACTGATCCTACTACTATTATTGCGACTGGTAATGCAGGTATTGGCTCTGGAATAATAACAATATCTAGTGCAGGTACTTATATTTTTGAAATAGAAGATAGCGCAACACAGTGTAGGTTACAAGCTCAAACTGAAATTACAGAAGTAATTCAAGCGGTTGACTTAATTTCATTAATAGAACCAACATGTGGATCGGATGGAAGTATAGAAATTGACGTAACCAACGCAACAGGTGAACTCTATCAATTAATAGTACTGCCGGATGCAAACGGAAACGGAGGTGGTGCTGGTTCACCACAAACATCTGGATCATTTAATGGATTAGATACCGGAGATTATCAAATTAACATAACAGGTGGTGCAGGTAATAATTTATGTGTTCCTTTGACATATACTTTTACTTTAGCAGGAATTACTCCTTTAATATTGACCCTTGATTCACAGACAAATATTACATGTAATGGTGATAGTGACGGAGCAATTAATGTAAGTTTTAGTGGGCCACTGACGAATTCATCAACAATCTTATGGACAGGACCAAATAGTTATACTTCAAATATTCTTGATATTTCAAACTTAGAGGCAGGAACTTATAATTTAACATATACTGATAATGATACGGGATGTTCTGCAAATCTTACTGTAATATTAACAGAACCGGATGCAATTGTAGCATCAACTCAGACCTATGGTGGTGGATGTGGAAGTATCCATTCCGTTTTAAAATTTTCTGCAACCGGAGGTACTGGTAACTATACCTTTGATCTATATGCCGATAACGGTACGATAGGTGGAGAAGATTCTGCTGATAATTTAATAGACACACAGACTGGTATACTACCTGGAGAACAAGTAATATACGGTGGAGAAAATTGGAATCAACCTACTATATGGGATTTACCAGATGCAAACGGCTATCCTGGTTTTTATTATATTAAAATAACAGACGATAATGGTTGTACAACTACGAATTTCTTCGAAATTCCGCCTTGTCAAGCCGTAGCTGTGGATAATTCAACAGTTGCATGTAACGGTGGTGATGCATCGTCAATTTCAGTAACAACAACTGATGGTAGCGGTAGTTATGAATTTTCAGATGATAATTCAACATGGTCTCAGACATATATTGGAAATCCATCTACACATACTTTTAATGGAATTTATCAAGGTGGAAGTTCATATACATTTTATGTGAGAAATACAAACAATCCGACAGAAGTAATACCAGTAACACATACTGTAGTTCATCCAGATCCTGTTAGCGCTACAATGCTAGCTTCTACTGATGAATCGATAGCAGGTGCGGTTGATGGAGCTATTAATTTACAAAACATCATTGGAGGTTCTGGTAGTTATGCAACTATTGAACTATATAATGCGACTAGTAATGCTCAAATAGGATCTCCTATTTCATCGCCAGTTCAAAATACACCATATACGTTCAGTGGATTATCAGCTGACTCATACTATGTAATTGTAACAGATGACAATGGATGTGAAAGTGATAAAATATTTGCAACGATCGGAGTGGCTGGCTCACCATTAACGTTTATATCTTATCCTGGAAACATACAATGTTTCGGTGGAACAACAGATGTTAATGTAATAGTAAGTGGTGGAAGTGGAACATTTAGATTTTCAAATGATAATGGATCTTCATGGACAAACTATCTTACTCAAGCCTCATATAACTTTACTGGCATGGTAGCAGGTACACATACTATTATTGTAGAAGATCAGCAATCATATCCTGGCAATCCAGCGGATGAGGATATTACTTTGAATCAGCCTACTGAAGTAATTCCTACTATAAATAGTACAAGTGATGAAACAATTTCAGGTCAAAATGATGGAACTATAAGCATTGAAATGTCAGGTGGATCTCCGGATTATATTGTAAGCCTATACGATCTAAATGGATTAATAAGTACAATAACTGGTTCAGTGGGACAAACTACATATCAGTGGTCTAATTTAGCGCCCGGTACTTATTCATATACAGTAGAAGATTCTAACGGATGTGGTGATGATTATACTAATGTTATAACTATCGCAAGTGGAAGTCCTCAAATTGGCGCATCTTTAGCAGTAGGAGTTACACCATGTAATGGTGAAAGCACCGATGTTACTATGACAGTAACCGGTGGTTCAGGAAATTATAGATATGCAACTAATCCTTCAAACAATAGTCAATATAACGGCCCATACGATGCCGTAACGCAAGCTACTACAAACACATGGAACGTGATAGCAGGAACAAGATATTTCTTTGTAGAAGATGCAGATACTGGTACAATTGCATCTTCTAGTATAACTGTAACCCAATATAGCGCAATTATTTCTACAAGCACAGGAGTTGAAACATATCCTGGAGCAGATGATGCAGAAGTAATTATTACTGTAAGTGGAGGAACAGCACCATATACAGTAACATCGGGTAGTGAAACACAAACGATAACGACTGATGGTGGTAATGCACAATTTACTACAATAACATCTGAAGGAACATATACATTCAATGTCTTAGACGACAATGGATGTACGGACAACTTCCAAGCTGTTATTGGAACACAATATACAAACTTAAGTTTTGCTAGTGTAACTTCATCACCATCATGTTATGGTGAGAATAGCGGATCAATATCTTTCGTTGGAGCAGGAGGAAGTAATAATGCAAATAACTACGAGTGGTCCATAGATGGAGGCCCTAATGGTGGAACTTGGACTAGTCCAGCAATACAGTTTTCTAATTTAAGTGGAGGTACATACGACCTTTGGCTAAGAGACAGTGTAACTGGAGAAGAAATTGAATACACTAATAATCCAATAAATGTACAAGAAGGTTTAGAAATTCAAGTTATTACAAGTACTATGACAGATGGAACATGTAATGCATTTCCTGAATATTACATTAAATTCTCAGGAAGTAATTTAACAAGCGATATCGCAGCTAACCAATCAGTTCAAATAACATGGGATGGTGGAAGTCCAATAGGTAATATTACAAATATAGCATCTCTTGGAAATAATGAATTTGAAGGTAGTATATCCTTTGATTCTTTCTTTGCTCCTGAAAATAACAATGGAACATTTAATGTTAAAATCACATCAGATGGATGTGAAGAACCCCATGGTCCTATAAGTTATACTTCTCTTGATGATATAGTATTAACAGTTGATCCGGTTTCTATTCCGGAATGTCCAAGTGACGAATGGACTTATAATGTATCTGCAGTGGGTGGAACTAATACTAATTATAAATTAATGACAGCGCCTAATACATTAATCAACACATGGGATGGAAGTATATTACAGATTACACTTCCTCATACACAATCGGGTAGTACCGCTCTACTTGCACAGGATGTTGATTATGCGAATAATGGATGTCAAAGTAATGCAGTTGCAGTAGATACAAGAGAAGTTTCAGAACTAATTGTAAATGGAAGTGTTAATAATCCAAATTGCGCATCATCTGGTGGAAGTACATATTCTTTCACTATAACAGGTGGTTTACCAGGAGGTACTGCAAATAACACATACAAATATAAAATATCGACTGACGGAGGTTCAACATACCCTGGAACTGTATATGATTATACAGGTGCAGTAGGTCCTGTTGGAATTTCAAACGGAGATATTTACATTAAAGCATACAGAATAGTTGATACAAATTCAACTGAAGGAAATTGTGATGTAGAAGAAGGACTAGGAATAGTTACGAATCCAATTGCAATAAGCGGATCAATTAATTCTGCTGGAAATGTTGATCCTACTGCGTGTAGCGGTGCAGGAGCAACGGGTGGAGTAATCTCCATGTCGATTACCGGTGGAACTGGATCATATGAATTCTCTTATGATGGTGGTAACAATTACTATACATTAACGGAAGTTTCGAGTGGAATATATGAATTCACTGGATTAACTGCAGGTACTTACGCTATAGTAGCACAAGATACTAATGGTTGTATAGCATTTACCGATACAGTAACATTAGTTGCTCCTAATTCTCCCGTGGTTCAATCCCACAAAATAGAAGGATGTTGGAGAGATGCAGATGGAGCCTCAGTAACAACAACAGTTTCAGTTGCTAACAATGGTACACAAAACAGTGCTGGTCTTTATGAATTTACTGATACAACTGCAGATGCACCTACAACAAATACAACTGGAGTATTTACATATTCAAGTAGTGATATGACTACACACGTACAGGCTCCTATTACTATTAAAGAAATTTCAACACAGTGTGAATACGTTATGAATAGTTTTCCACAGTATACTGCAGTCCCATCATTGACATCAAGTGGAGCTATTGGAAACTTTAACAACACACCATCTGGAAATCCAACAGGTACGTATGATACAGATGACTTTAAAGTTTGGAATATTGGTAGCGGTGGAAACACCGGATATGGTGGACCATATACTGTTGAATTAATAGACAGTAATGGTAATGTATTTCAGACTATTAACAATGCTACAACAGGAAACAATTACATATACGACGTTCCTTCTGGAGATTATACATATAAAATATATGATAACACTGGATTAACGGGATGTGGAAGAACATATACAACGCCTATGACATCAACACAACAAGTATTAAACGAAGAAACATTCTATCATATACATACTGGTGGTGGAAATGTAGCTCCTTATGGAGACTTAATGTCAACAACAGCTACATGGTATACATCTGCTGGAACAGGTACACAAGATATTAATACTATCATGGCAGATATGATAGATAATGGAGATGGAACGACATATCCTTCAGGTGTAACAATGCCAGATGTTGGAACCTTTGAATTTGCAGGTCCTATTACAGGAAATAACTGTGGACAAACATGGACACATAACGCTTCATCTGGACAAAACTATTACTATTTAACAGTACCTGATAATTCATCATTCTCTGAGAATCTTGTAACAGATGGAGTATTCCAATATCAATGTAATGGATTAACATCGTATGCAACTGCTAGAAGAGCGTTTACATATAATAGTGAAAACTATTGGTTATATAAATTAGTACCTGGAACCGGTACTGCATCAAACCAATATGGATTTAAATAGAATTCAAATATATAGAAATAAGAAAAAAAGTAATTTTTAAATAATGGCAACAAATTATACAACCCCAATAGGTAGTACTGGTTTTACTGACTACATCGGCCCTGATGGTAATAATTTATCTAAGGGTATTCTACATTCATTCTACCTCATAGGTGGTCACACTGAAGTTCCTGCATTAACTGATCTTTATGAAATTCCAATTGCACCGGACAGCGGTTCAGTTTATGCTGGTTTTTCTCAGAATGGTGACGGAGGTTGGTCAACTGGTCGAAGAAGAATCGGACAGACGGTTTATGTAATAGAAGAAGATAAAACGTATAGATTAATACCTAAAGGATATTGGGGTAACGGTGGTTCTTTACAAATGACAGATTGGCAAGCTCTTTCAGAAGCTGATAAAGCTATTCTTGTAGATCCTATGGCCACTATAACGTATGGTATAGGAAATGGTCCTCCATTTCCACCACCTGCATTAACTCAAACGGGTTCAGGCGTTGCCGCTGACTGTTGGGTAGAAATTGTTGGAGGTGATGTAAAATTATCTAATACTTCTTATGATTCTAGTACAGGTGAATTAACCTTGACTATGTCAGACGGAGCTACATTTGTAGAAACTATTTCTACAAAACATGTGTTTGATATTCAATCAACTTCATCTACATCAGGTTATCATATCAATGATGCCGATACTTATGAAAGTGGAAACAATATTAATCCAACTCTTTATGTAACTCGTGGTGAATCTTATGTATTCGATAATAATTCTACTGCACATCCGTTCCAGATTACTAAGACACAAGCTACAATTGACGATCCAGCTGTTGGGTCTATAATAGATAACGGCGCGGCCGGCCCGGACGGACAAGTTATATTTACAATTCCACATGATGCCCCGGACGAGTATTACTATTATTGTACAGCACATGCTAGTTCAATGCAAGGTATTATTAAAGTTATTTCTGAATCATCGGGTCCCCAAGGTTTCCAAGGTTTCCAAGGTTTTCAAGGAGAAGTTGGTGCTAAAGGCGATCAAGGTGAAGTTGGTGCTAACGGAGCTGATGTAGATTATTCAACATCATTTAATGGTCCACATAGTCTTGGTGATGATCGTAATCCTGGTAATTTAACATTGGGTTCAGTAACAGTAGATACAGGTTTATCATATATAGGTGGTGAATATATTATTGTATCTTTAGATGCTGGTCCAGATAATTTTGATATTGCACAAGTAACATCATACGATAGTTCAACTGGTGTAATGATGTGGAATAATGTGTCTCAAAGTACAAATTCTTCATTTAGTTCTAACTGGAATATTAATTTAACAGGTATACCTGGTATTCAAGGTGATCAAGGTTTTCAAGGTGAAGTTGGTGCTAAAGGCGATCAAGGTGAAGTTGGTGCTAAAGGTGACCAAGGTGAAGTTGGTGCTAAAGGTGACCAAGGTGAAGTTGGTGATCAAGGTTTTCAAGGAGAAGTTGGTACTAAAGGCGATCAAGGTGAAGTTGGTGCTAAAGGCGATCAAGGTGATCAAGGAGAAGTTGGTGCTAAAGGCGATCAAGGTGATCAAGGTTTCCAAGGTTTTCAAGGAGATCAAGGTTTTCAAGGAGATCAAGGTGATCAAGGTAATAATGGTCCTTTAAATGGAACTGATCTAGATCCAAACATTAATTATGTAGGAGAATACATAAATCAATTATATTATTCAGTAAACGGACAAATATGGTCATGGGATGGTAATGTATGGATTGTACAACATGATTTAACAGGCCCACAGGGTTATCAAGGTGATGCCGGTGACCAAGGATGGCAAGGTATTGACGGTGTTCAAGGTCAAACTGGAGCACAAGGTTTTGATGGTCCTATAGGTCTTAAAGGTGATCAAGGCTTCCAAGGTTTCCAAGGTATTACAGGTACTAAAGGTGATCAAGGTGATCAAGGTATAGATGGTCTTAAAGGTGACCAAGGTTTCCAAGGTTTCCAAGGTATTACAGGTACTAAAGGTGATCAAGGTGATCAAGGTATAGATGGTCTTAAAGGTGACCAAGGTTTCCAAGGTTTCCAAGGTTTTCAAGGAGATCAAGGTGACCAAGGTATAGATGGTCTTAAAGGTGATCAAGGTTTCCAAGGTCAAACTGGAACTAAAGGTGATCAAGGTGATCAAGGTGTAAATGGTCTTAAAGGTGATCAAGGTGATCAAGGTTTCCAAGGTATTACAGGTACTAAAGGTGATCAAGGTGATCAAGGTATAGATGGTCTTAAAGGTGACCAAGGTTTCCAAGGTCAAACTGGAACTAAAGGTGATCAAGGTGATCAAGGTATAAATGGTCTTAAAGGTGACCAAGGTTTCCAAGGTTTCCAAGGTTTTCAAGGAGATCAAGGTGATCAAGGTTTTCAAGGAGATCAAGGTTTCCAAGGTTTCCAAGGACATCAAGGTTTCCAAGGTTTCCAAGGAGAGACTGGTGCTAAGGGTGATCAAGGTGATCAGGGTTTCCAAGGTTTCCAAGGACATCAAGGTGTTGATGGTCTTAAAGGTGATCAAGGTTTCCAAGGTTTCCAAGGTATCACGGGTACTAAAGGTGATCAAGGTGATCAAGGTTTCCAAGGTATTAAAGGTGAACAAGGTTTCCAAGGAGAAACTGGAATTAAAGGTGATCAAGGTTTCCAAGGCTGGCAAGGTCTTAAAGGTGAACAGGGTAATATAGGTGATCAAGGTTTCCAAGGAGATTGTGGTTTCCAAGGTGTAACTGGTGATCAAGGTTTCCAAGGTCAAGATGGTGAAGCTGATAATTGGTACAGTAACACTGGAGTACCTGCGGATAATAGTGTATTATATAGCGATGGAGATCATTACCTAGACTTAGATAATGGAGACGTATATGAATTCAGTGGAGGCCAATGGGTTCTTCAAGGAAATCTATCAGGTGGCCAAGGTACACAAGGATATCAAGGTTTCCAGGGTATAGATGGTGGAATTGGTGCACAAGGTTTCCAAGGTCAAACTGGTGGAATTGGTGATCAAGGTTTCCAAGGTACACAAGGTCAGGGTTTCCAAGGTTTCCAAGGTTTCCAAGGTGAAGAAGGTCCTCAAGGTTTTGTAGAAGGTGGAATATCTTATGGAGAAATATTTAGATATAACCCCGCAGCTTTTTCAGTACCATTTAATACATTAACAAACTTTACAAATACCACGCAAGGTGTATTTAATCAAATGACATTTATGCCTAATGTTCAAACGTTAGGTGGTGGAGATTATATTAAAGTTCTAGAAGATGGAGATTTTCAATTAATAGCTACATTTAACGCAGCTTATCAAGAAGCTGGTGTAAGACTAGATTATTACATAGTAAAAAATGGAAATGCTGTTCCAAACACAACAACTCAAAAAACATACGTTCAAAAGAGTCAAGTATATGAAAGTTCATTTACTCAACTAATTTCATTACAGGAAAATGATCTTATATCGTTAAAATATTCAATAATCCCGCCTGCTGGTAATCCCGTTGCTGGTAATCTTGAAATACAGAGTGTAAGATTGCAGCTTTCTAAATTAGAAGGTGTTGGTGTAGCTGGTGTTCAAGGTTTCCAGGGTATAACCGGCACAGGTGTTAAAGGTGATCAAGGTTTCCAAGGTGTAATAGGTGAAAAAGGCCCTAAAGGTGATCAAGGTGATCAAGGTCAAACTGGACTAGGAACTAAAGGTGATCAAGGTTTCCAAGGTGTAATAGGTGAAAAAGGCCCTAAAGGTGATCAAGGTGATCAAGGTCAAACTGGACTAGGAACTAAAGGTGATCAAGGTTTCCAAGGTGTAATAGGTGAAAAAGGCCCTAAAGGTGATCAAGGTGATCAAGGTCAAACTGGACTAGGAACTAAAGGTGATCAAGGTTTCCAAGGTGTAATAGGTGGAAAAGGTGATAAGGGTGATCAAGGTGATAGAGGTCTTCCGGGTATTGGAACTAAAGGTGATCAAGGTTTCCAAGGTGTAACTGGTCAACAAGGTTCTCCAGGATGGGGTATTATATTTAAAGGAGATATTGCAACTGAAGCAGATCTATTAAATTTACCAGGACCACATTCCGCAGGTGATGCATATTTAAATCAAGAAGATGATTCACTATGGATATACGATGGAACTCAATGGGTAGACGGTGGTTCTATTCAAGGAGCACAGGGTTGGCAAGGTCAAACTGGTGTAGGAACTAAAGGTGATCAAGGTTTCCAAGGTCAAACTGGTGTTAAAGGTGATCAAGGTTTCCAAGGTGAAATTGGAGGAATTGGTAATCAAGGTTTCCAAGGTGTAATAGGTGGAAAAGGTGATAAGGGTGATCAAGGTTTCCAAGGTCAAACTGGTTTAGGAACTAAAGGTGATCAAGGTTTCCAAGGTCAAATTGGTGAAAAAGGCCCTAAAGGTGATCAAGGTTTCCAAGGTCAAACTGGTTTAGGAACTAAAGGTGATCAAGGTTTCCAAGGTGAAATTGGTGGAAAAGGTGATAAGGGTGATCAAGGTGATAGAGGAATTAAGGGTACTAAAGGTGATCAAGGTTTCCAAGGTCAAACTGGTGTTAAAGGTGATCAAGGTTTCCAAGGTGCTAAAGGTACCGCAGGTATTGGAACTAAAGGTGATCAAGGTTTCCAAGGTCAAACTGGAACTAAAGGAGATCAAGGTGATAAAGGTGATCAAGGTTTCCAAGGTAATAGAGGTCTTCCTGGTCTTGGAACTAAAGGTGATCAAGGTTTCCAAGGTCAAACTGGAACTGAAGGTAATCAAGGTGATAAAGGAGATAAAGGTGATACAGGTGCTCAAGGTTTTAAAGGAGAACTCGGTACTCAAGGTTTCCAAGGTGTAATAGGTCCACTCGGACCAAAGGGTACTAAAGGTGATCAAGGTATTATAGGTGCTCAAGGTTTTAAAGGTGATAAAGGTCCTAAAGGTGATCAAGGTGATCAAGGTCAAACTGGCTTAGGAACTAAAGGTGACCAAGGTTTCCAAGGTCAAACTGGAACTAAAGGTGATCAAGGTGTACAAGGTGCCAAAGGTCTTCCTGGTCTTGGAACTAAAGGTAATCAAGGTTTCCAAGGTTTCCAAGGACATCAAGGTTTCCAAGGTTATCAAGGACATCAAGGTACTAAAGGTCCGGTAGGTGTTGGTCTTAAAGGTGACCAAGGTTTCCAAGGTACAACTGGAACTAAAGGTGATCAAGGTTTCAAAGGTAATCCTGGTAATCAAGGTCTCAAAGGTGATCAAGGTTTCCAAGGTAAAACAGGTACTGGAATTAAAGGTGATCAAGGTTTCAAAGGTAATCCTGGTAATCAAGGTTTTAAAGGTGATCAAGGTTTCCAAGGTATTACAGGTGCACAAGGTGCCAAAGGCGATAAAGGTGATAGAGGTGATAGAGGTTTCCAAGGTTATCAAGGTAAAACAGGTACTGGAATTAAAGGTGATCAAGGTTTCCAAGGCGCTAGAGGTGTCGCAGGTATTGGTGTTCAAGGTGCACAAGGTGCCAAAGGCGATAAAGGTGATAAAGGTGATAGAGGTTTCCAAGGTTATCAAGGTCTTGCCGGTACTGGTGGTTTCCAAGGTGCTACTGGATTTGGTTCGCCTGGTCCACAAGGTGCTACAGGTCCAAGTGGATCAGCAGATTCATCATTCTGTCATGAATTTGTTTCTATTAACGCAATACCGTTTAGTGATCCAGTTCTTTTAAGCCAGATGGAAGAAACTTTTGTAAGGATTCCAGCGAATATGTATGGTTATAAATTAATAAGAATTGAGACATCATTTGGTGGAAGTGCATCAACAGATGTAACTTACTTAAAATTAGAACAAATGGACTATCAAGGTAATATAAGTCAAGCAGGAGTAACATGGACGCATGCAGCTAATAACTTATTTGGAGATCAACCATTCTACAATAATAATGCTATACAAAATCTACATGGTAAAGTTTTAAGACTAGTCTTAGATGGCTCAGATAGCGCAAAAGCTGCCACAGGATTTACAGCAACATTAACTTTTGCTAAAATAGGTTCACTATGTGATCCTGACGAATGGGAATTAATGTAATAAATTAAAGAAGAAATAAATGCTAACAGTAAGTAATAGAAGTAGATTAGTTTTTAATCCATGCCCAGGTAAAACTTTAATAGCCGTATACGTGACTCTTAATCCGGCAACTGACTATTGTGGTGAAGGAAGTCCATCTACAATAAATGTATGGGTAGATTCAAGTACACCGACAATTGCAGAATCGGTCCTTGCTGGTAATTCTATTTACGCTGAAAGTGACTGTACTACATGTGCACAGACAGGTTGGTATAGAGATACAGGGAAAACTGTCAATGGACATCACTATTTCAAAGGATGTAACTTTAATGATACCGGTAATTGCTTATGGAGACAACAGGTTACCCTTAGAACTAATGTTAATAGAGATTTTCTATGTGATGATGTTGGTACTTTGGTACAGGATGTTTATTTAGATAATACTTATACAGAAGGTCCTGGTTTCGAAGGCACCGGTAATAACATATATACGACACATGGATTATATATGAATCCAACTGGATCACAAACAGCAGACATAGCAGCCGCTTATTTTAGAACGACTAATATTGCATTAGAAGAAAATTTAAGTGGAACATACACTAGATTCTGGACAGATAACTTCGGTACAACTGGAGGTGACTTTGGAAATCCACAGCCGTGTCAATTAGAAGTAATAGATCCTCCTACATATTATCAATATGAAGTTCATAGGAGTACTTCATGGTCACCAGCTGATGTATGTGATGCTCTAACTGTACAATATTATTTATTAGAAGGTACTACCTTTAGAGATGGTACTAGATTATACAGTAATCAATCTGGAAATAATGCGCCTAATGGATGGTATAAAGATGCAGGAACAAGTATAGCACCAATATCTGACGACCCTGAAGAAAATAATAGTGTTAATACTGTTTATCAAATTACGAATGGAAATGGTATCTTGAATATAACTGAAAACACTTGTGGTAGAGGTGGTCCTCGAGAAATAGATGGTTTCGATTAATAAACCTTTTCATGTTATATAGTATAATTATTATTAAACATGGATCATCTCGAATACGAAGAACTTATTAACCCCGAAACCTTTTACAAGGATTGGACAGATGAAGAATTCATTGTATGGATTACAAGACCGGGTGTAGATCAAGATTATTTAAAAATAACACTAAAGAATCTAGAATCCAGTCAAATGTACGAGAAATGTTCTATAGTTAAACAATTGTTAGAATTACATGAAGAACATAAAGGCATATAGCGATTTTATTAATGAAGGTCGTAGTAGATACGATGGCATTGCAAATAAAATTGTTAAGAAAAACTTCAGAAAGTGGATCACTGATTGGAAGGCAGGAAAGAAATCATCTACATACGTAGACCAAATAGAATTAGACGATTTGGAATTTGATTTTACATCAACATTATATTTCGATAAAGTAGAAGGTACTAAGATTAAAGGTTTTGAAATCTTAGGAAGCACTGGAGCAGATGGAAGAGATTTCTACACTGATGACGAAGGTGATGAAGTATATCAAACACCCTATGTTATTATAGACTTTGCTATTGAATCAGACTGGTTACCAGGATTTTGGCAAGAAATTTACATGTATTTAGCAGATTGTACTCGTCATGAAATGGAACACATTACACAAGACGGAAAAGATACTGGTAATTATAGACCAGGTAAACCAGATGAGGACGATTCATTCATGAGGTCACTTATCAAGTCCGGTATGATGCCCGAATATCATTATCTATTATTACCTAAAGAAGTAGACGCAAACTTACAGGGGTTACGATATGAAGCCAAAAAGAGAAAGGTTAGTATGACTGTAACCGTTAACAATTATTTAGATACAAAGGGATATTCAGAAGATGAAAGAACTGAGATCTTAGATACATGGAGAAAAAGAGCAAAACAAATAGGAGGAATTCCAAAATTTTAAACAATAGACAACTATGAAATATTTCGATAAGATTTATATTATTAATCTAGCATGGCATAAGAAAAGAAGAGAAACTATCTCAGCAGAATTAAATAGCGTTGGATGGAACAATTACGAATTCATTGATGCTATCGCTGGTGCGCAATTGCCTTCTACTAGTGAAATGGTTAGATCTGGTACTATTTCGAATCTATTTAGAGATGCCAATGGAATCTTGACTAAGAATATATTCGCATGTTCAATGAGTCATAGAAAAGCACAACAGAAGTTTCTGGATGATGGTCTAAATACATGTTTAATTATAGAAGATGACGCAAAATTCATGCCAGTTGCTCTTAAAATGATGTTAGCTGGAGGAATGGATAGATTACATAATGAGTTACATTCTAAAAATTGGGATATTTTTATGTGGGGAATGCCACACACATATTGTCCTCACTGGGGATTAGCAAAAGATTGCACACTTTTACATGAATTCAAAAGAATGGCACCTGAATGGGCAGCACATGCATACCAAATTACACGAAGAGGTGCAGATAAATTAATTGAATGTAATACACCGATCCAATTTGCAGCAGATTGTAATATAGAAGTAAGTGACACTGAAATCTATTGTCCATCATTTTCTCTAATTTCACAAACAATAGGTGAATTTAATAGAAATATTGCTAATGAGCTAATGACAGACTTTGGAAATAAAATGTTACATGGAGAATCTGACGAATATCTGCCATCTACTATAAATACTGTCTCAGTTCAAAAGAATACAGACGAATATTATAACACAACGGATAAGTCAATTACGTTCAATAATAGAATTAGACAAACAGAAATTTCAGGAGATATTGAGCTTGAAAAAGTAGAATGGCATGACTTTATTACTCCACATGGAGACAAGGCTGTAAACTGGCCCCATATCTATCTCAAGGGATAACCTAGCCTATATAGATAAGCATAAGTATTAGGTCGTATAGAATCTAATTAAATATACAGTCAGGTCATTAGAATCACTCTAGTGACTTTGCTATTTTGTAACAAGTTTGTCAACTATTTTGTACAAAAAGGTTGACAAATATATAGTTAAAATAAACAGACAATTAGGTGAAAAATTTAGACACATTTAACGATTTTATTAATGAAGGGGTCAACGATCCTGGTATTTTAAAAGCATTCTTTATGGCAGGTGGACCGGGTTCAGGTAAATCATTTGTAGCTGCAGAAATATTTGGATTTCCAAAAGAAGCAGTAAGCTCAGTCTCATACAGAACAGGTTTAAAATTAGTAAATAATGACAATGCATTTGAAGCAGGGTTAAAAAAGTATGGCCTTTCAGCTGGAGAACTTGCAAATTATGCAAAGGACGAAGAGAAGTGGGCTGAAGTAATGAAAATTAGAGATAAATCTAAAGGACTTACTAAAAGAATGCAAGATAGTTACATATCAGGTAGATTGGGTCAAGTAATTGACGGAACAGGTAAGAATTTTAACAAGATTAGAGGACACAGAGAAATGTATCAAGATTTTGGATATGATACTTATATGGTTTTTGTTAACACATCACTTGAAATTGCTCTTGAAAGAAATAGAACGAGAGAACGTAGATTACCTGATGCTATTGTAGAGAAAATGTGGAAAGAGGTTCAAGATAATTTAGGTAAGTTTTCAAGATTATTTGGAAAACAAAATATGATTATAGTAGATAACTCTTCATATGAAGATAGCGCAAAGATCTTAGCCCATATTGAAAAAGAAATTTCTAGAAGAGTAAAACTGCCCGTTAAAAATTATTTAGGTCTAAGATGGATTGAAGATCAAAGAAATCCTGATAAGAATCAACCGATGGGATATAAGAAGAAGGCAGGCCAAAGAAGATAAATCAAATATGAAGATAGGAATTACATTAGATGCAAGTAGAAATAGCTTATTTACGTCTGGAATTAACCAAAACGGACTATATTTAGCACTTTTATTTAATAAAGGTGGTCATAACGCTAGTTTATTGTATTCTCCTAATAATTCTGGTAAATCTTTAGATGAGATCAAAGATCTTCCAATAGATATCGTAGAATTTAAAGAAGCTGTAGTTCAAAAATATGATGTGATCATTTCTTTAGGAGTGGTTGTTGAAGAATTTATGGCAGCTGCTTTCAGAAAACAAAATCCAAACGTAAAGTTTATTGCGTATAAATGTGGTAATGAGTTTTTAGTAGATGCTGAAACTTACTTATATAATACACATGAAGGAAGGGCAAAGACAATGTCAACAATAAAGCCTGAAGTTCCAGATGCAATATGGTCTATTCCTCAAATGGAAAACACAAATCTTCAATATTATTCATTTTTATTAGGAAC
>Ga0228669_1000255_pt1 | contig 31713 bp, 29 predicted proteins | sample 84DmetaG_FD_182700 | JGI IMG/M metagenome (GOLD analysis project Ga0228669, IMG submission 182700) | Seawater microbial communities from Monterey Bay, California, United States - 84D | ecosystem: Environmental > Aquatic > Marine > Coastal | place: USA: California | collected 2016-10-11 | reverse complement strand
TGGTGAAAGCGATGATTGTCAATTCTTATGTGATGTAATTTTAGCTATTTTAGCATGTATGATTTTGTGTTATTTGTGGTTTTGTTGTGTAATCTATTATAAACCGATAAGGGGGGGGTGTGTAACGCGAAATGTTCGTGAAACAGAAATACGGCACCCCCTTGTTAGCGTGTCGGATTAATATTAGTTCTGCTATAAACATATTAAATGTAAATTGCGATGTTATATTAACATGACAAGCCTCAAAAGTTTAGAGATTAAAATTCTAGAATTGGAAGAAAATCAAGAGTACATCATCGAGTTATTACACGAAATACTCAATAATTCGCGAAATAGAATTCCCAATATTTCTCCAAACTTATTGAGCGTGTCGTCCGTGGCGAATGGTTCAGAGTGGGAGCCGCCAGACCATCCAGGCATTTCAAATTCAAAGCCAATAATTATAGAAAAAATCAGAAAACAGAACGTTCGCGTTAATACATTACCATAAAAGAGGATCAAAAAATCAGTGTGCGAATAAACAATATAAACAATATAAATAAAAAAAGGTCTAAAAAACGATAAACTTATTAACTAACATTCAAAAACAAATTAAAAATATTTGTCTTTATCATATAAGAAACAGCCATGATCCCAGCTAAAGTCATTCTCAAAGCCACCTTGACTATGTTCGCGCTCAATCCGTTCTTCACATTGGGACACAACAATGTGGAGTACATTAAGAAAATGAATACCAATAGTAAAAACGGCGTGGTATACGACCAAAACAAGTTTATCAACGAAACCATTTCCTCGTTTGATCATCAATACAAAGGGCTACTTTCAAGAGATGAAAGCGCACAAACAAACTGCGTCGAATACGAATATTCCGGCACTGTAAATCTTCCAGAGCAGTGGGACTGGCGTGACCGCGGCGCGGTTTCATCCGTAAAGGATCAAGGACAATGTGGAAGTTGCTGGTCATTCAGCGCAGTCGGATCGTTGGAAGGTGCATGGGCAATCAGCACCGCCCAGCTCTACAACTTGAGTGAGCAGCAGCTGATGGATTGTTCGCGTCCGTATGGTAACATGGCGTGTAATGGTGGACTGATGGACAAAGCATTTGAATATGCGATTGATAACGGTATGTGTCTCTACGACGATGTTCCTTATCACGCCGACAGAGAGCTATGTTCAAATGAAATTAGGTCTTGTCCGAAAGTGGCGTATTTCAACAATTGTATGAAAATCCCAGCAAACAACGAAAAGGCGCTCAAAGAGGCGGTCTTTCGTGGTCCAGTAGCGGTGAGTATTGAAGCGGACACAAAGACGTTTCAGTTTTACAAGAGTGGTATTTTGGATTCGTCCAACTGTGGAACTACCCTGGATCACGGAGTGTTGGCGGTGGGCTATGGCGTAGAAGACGGAAAGAAGTATTGGATTGTGAAGAACTCGTGGGGCTCATCTTGGGGTGAAGACGGCTATGTGCGAATTGCCCGCGGAGACAACGAGAGTAGTGAGGGTGTCTGCGGTATTGCCAAAGATGCTTGTTTTGTCACAGTTTAGTCCGGTTCTTATACGAAGGTTCCCGTTCGGTATGCCGACATTCCTTAATAAATATTACTAATTGAAAAGCTCAATTTGTAATATTTTAAATAATATTTTCTATTTTCTACTACAAGCACATAATTCCAATATAGACGTGAATACAATTACGTAACTACCTTGTGAAGTATTTCTTCAATTACTTTAAAACAGAACAATGAATTTTCGCTTTCTGTTTCTAGTGACGCTATTCAGGTCTTCATCGTATTCAATCAATTTAGATTATCACAAATGTCTGCAACTTATTCGGCTGCCGATGATTATTTATGATTATCGAAAGACGATAACATACAACACAACAGATGAAATAGATGCCGACAACAAGAACGATGTATTAACGTTGTTAAAAAGAACAGCACCAAACGGCAAAGTGATAACTTTTATTGACGACAAACGTAACGGTCTTCAGACCGGAATTACCAAAAGTTCTAAACAAAAGCGTATCTGCATTGTGTTTCGTGGTAGCGAAGAGTTAAATGATTGGTACTACAATCTGATGATACAGAAGGTACATTTGAAAGACGGTATAAGAGTACATGAGGGTTTTTTGAAACAACTCAATTCCAATAATAATTATCGTAAAATAGCAGATACACTTTCGCATGAGATTTCAAAACATCCTGATTATGAAATTTTTGTATTGGGTCATAGTTTAGGAGCAAGTTTAAGCACGTTATTTGGGTACCAATTCTCAAAAGAGAGTTCAGCCCTCATCAACGTAGTGTCTTTTGCTAGCCCGCGAGTAGGAAATCTGAACTTTAAGAGAGACTTCGAAAAACAATCAAATCTAGTTCATTATCGTATCACGAATAAGCACGATATTGTACCGGCCCTACCAATTGTGAAGTATCATCATGTAGGCGAGCACATTCACATGGATGGGAAATCATTCAATATAAAAGGTGGTAATAATTTGTTAACATCATGGAGTGTAAAAGACCATGACATTTCTTCGTATTATAAGAGTATGAAAGAGGGATATGGTTGGAATGAATTGTGATAAAAGTGTTAATCGATAATACTGTATGTATGTTTTGATATGTTTTGTCCTTATTACTACTTTCCACAAATATCTTCGTAGACTAAAGCATCGAATGCCTCGTCGAAAATCCACGGAATATATTGAAACACGTATTTTTCAATAAAATTCATTCGTATTGTGAAGCCATCTTCGATCATTTTGTTGACAATTTTCTGATTGAAGAAGTCGTATAATGCGTCAATTTGTTCGTGCGTTTCGCACAAGAATACATACATATCTCGTCCAAAACAACTGTATTCTCCATTATAATCTTTGAAAAACTTCGCAAGGCGCTTATGCGGTAATATGAGTTTGGGTCTTCCATGATACAGTGCCGGTTGTGTCGAAACAAATCCGTTTAATGTCAAAACACCACTCTTTTTATTGTAAGAAGAGCCTGTAATAATTTTGTATTCATCTTTTTGGGGTTTTAATTTGCAGTGTTCCAAGCCGCCCTTCAAGAAACCGCGCGTTTTTCCTTGTAGACACGCCGGTTTGAGTGTAGAAATCTTATACAAAACTTCAAAGCAACTTCTACAACCACTTTCCGATAAATATGTGCGGTGATTTATAAAGTCGCATACATAATTCGTGGGAATACACTTCCCGCGTTCAAGTGTGAAGTCGACATACGTTTCACTTTTGTCTTTATCAAATAGTTTGAAGACCATACTGGTGGTATCCAATAAGTTCTTCCCCACGTGCTTCTTGACCAAAACGTAGCAAATGGGTGTCTGACAGTTGTAGTCAAACATTTTATTTGCGGTTTGACAGTCAAATACTTTTAGTAAGACGATTTCATTTTCCTCGGTGAATAATGAATATATACCTCCTCTGTCTTTCTTTAACCAAATACACGGAATAATTGCCAAAAAGTGTCCACCCGGTTTGAGAATATATTTGAAGCAAAACTGGGTCATTTTATTCCAAATGGTCAAAGATTTTGATTTTGTCACTTCAGGATTGTCTTTGTTATTTAGTGCCAAAGAAGGAACAAACTTCTTGGAATGACTATTGAATGGCAGATTGCCGATTACGAGATCAGCGCTATTCCATTTGAAGCTGTTTTCATGCAAAGACAATAAATCTTCGATGATAATATCTACGTTTTCTGAATATTTTGTGGATACATTTTGCAGGTCCAGAAGATTTTCGTGGTTTATTTCGTTCAATATATATTTAAAATCATTACCAAATACTTGATGTCTATTTTGTAATGTTTCGAAGAAAATGCCCTTTCCCGCACCCGGTTCAAAGACAGTCATGTTCGGAGAGATTTCTAGCAATGACACGCAGTCGTCCAGTATATCTTCAACAACCCCCTCTGGTGTGAAAACTTCGCCATATTTGTCTTTGTTGTCCATATAATCATAAGGACAAAATTATAGCTTGTCCCTACTTTATTATTGATTTATTTATTGCAAAGTTTGACTTTCAATTTTGTACGACTTTTAATATTCACTTTGTTTTTTGGATGTAAGTAAACTTTTTTTTTGGTGGTATTTTTCTTGCCACCCCATTGTCTTCGAGAGTTCAAATGAGCCATTCGCTTGCGTGTTCTATCCCTAGGAACACAAAGAAATCCACAAAAATCCTTATAATTGAGAGTACCACCATAATCTCGCGCAGCCTTTTTAGGATTGCGGATCAGATTATTATTCGAGTCAACATGTGTAGAAGGCTTATAGCCCGGTTTGTGTGTCCATAGGCCGTCGTCGTTGTATCTGTAATAGTGGTAATCGCGAGCAGGGGCTACAACAAGCGCGCCCTTGTAGTGGGTCCGCTTGCATTTCTTCTTGAAGCTTGTTTTGCTAATGCCCGGATTGTCTTTCAGCGTTCTTTTCATCATCGCAGGGCAGTTGTAATCCTTTCTTTTTAGTACATCAAAGCCCGATGCATATCCTGGTTGTGCTCGCCTACACATTTTGTATGAAGGGTAATCTTTTTTGCACAACTTAACAACTTCATCATTTTTTTTATTCAAGAAATACATATAACAATTGTGACTTTCTCGTACATACGGATTATCATTGAATGAGTTGTTATTTGAAGTAACCGACAAATCATTATTATTATTAACATGATCGCGGCCATAAAAAAAATCCGGGGAAAGTTTCAACATTTGTTTTTTTACAGTCTTCATCATACATATTAGATACATTATTAAACAAACCTTGAAAACAGAGCTTTCCTGAAACCCGTGTATTTTTTTTCAAAATCATCAGCATAGATATAATCCCCGTTTTCCACGCATTCCTTTTTGATCTTACTGTCTTTACTAAGCATGATTTGGTACTTCTGGATCATTTTCATTTGTACTGCTTCAAATATTTTCTGCAGTTGTCCTTTTGTAAGCTTCGCCCATGTTTGTTTCTCGTGGCACCAATAAAACATAACGCTTTTAGATGATTGGAAGCCGTACAGATATTTTGACGTACTTTCGTTTTCAAAATCATAGATAATATCAACTGCGATATCATATATAGATAACTCTTGTTTAAGGACGCTGCGAACCCGACTCTCATCAACTGTGCAGCGCATTCGGATTGATTCGATTATGTCGTCTTGTTTTGAAATGTCAACCATCTCATTCAGTTGCTTGATTTTGTCTTCGGATGAGCCGATAGATGTAACAAGTGTGACTTTATGAACACCTCCTCCTCCTCCAGAATACTGATTATTCATTGCCGTTTCCAGGCGTTGTTCTATATGGGAACATTTGTCTCTGACAACAGTCAGTTCCTTGTCTATCTTATCAAAGCGCATATCAATATCAGCCTTAAAATGCTTCAAGGCGTCCAAAATATCTTTACCGATCATTACATATAATCAACTATTGTAATTTTCGACTTAATTCAATTTTTATATAAAATCTATTTATGAAAATTGAAAATGATTTTTACGAAATTTAGTTAAACATATTCCGGCAATGATCTCAAGCACCGGCTGTCAAATGTCAAACGAAAATCTTGAAAAATACATGAACTCGATAAAAATGGTTATGGATAACAAAAATTTTCATAGAAACGCGCCCATGAGTTTTGACATTTACCTATCCAAAATGAGGGCGCATCAAACGGCAGTTTTAAGCAACATTCGCTCAGATCATGCGAGTATCAATGTAGAAAATAGTTCAATGATGTATTCTTCGCTGGTGAATATGGCAAACGATTGTTTAGATATCTTAACTAGCAACAATAAAGACAATGTAAGTAAGAAAGACATTATTGAGAGCAATCGTATTTTGTTCGAAAAGAAGAACAAAGATTACGGAAACTCATTCGAAGATTTTGCAATTCTCGGAATTATAGTTCGTTTAAATGACAAGATTAACCGTATTTTAAACTTGAGTAAGTCGGAAACTAGAGAAGTGGTTGTGGATGAAAGAATAGAAGACACGATAAACGATTTGTATAACTATTGCATGATTGGTTTGATATATAAATAATATTATAGTTCAATATATATAAATATAATTAAAATGGAGCAAATGACACAAGAGCTAAATATTGATAACTACGACTTGAAAAGCATCAAAAAGTTGTACAACACGTCAATGGATAACAACATGTTTTTGAATAGTTATACTCTGTTAGATGTCGAAAGTGGTAAAAAAAAGACGTTTACGTATTTGATGAAAAAGTACAACTATCGCCAACCTCAATATATTCAATCATTTGTTGATTCGACTGCAATGTTGCTAGCAAAAGAGATATTTGCATCAACACCACTTGAGCACATCAATGTAAATACAAATACGCCTTCTTCGGTGGTGCAAAACTTGAAACCCAAAAACGTACAAGAAATCCATCGTATGATTACGATTGACTCCGCATATCGCAGCAATCTGTTTTCGACCAACAACATTTACAATTCGTATACCAGTAGCGATATGATCATTCAATTAAATGATAATCTAGATAGCACGAGCACACTTGAATTGACAAGTGTCTGCATACCATTTACTTTTTACAACATTAATTCGGACCATGGCACTAATTTTTTCTATGTAAAAAATGACACAGGAGTTACCAAAATAGAAATCAGCGACGGAAACTACGATGTTTCAACGGCAGTCGACGCAATAAATAGCTCATTGACGAGCAACAGCATGAGCCTACAATTTCAGCTAGACGGCCTAACAAACAAGGTTTCGGTGAGCGCCACCACCACCACCAGTTACGAAATCATCTTCTACGACAACAGCAACAACAGCGATTACTCTTTCAATCCCCAAAACAAATCTTCGTCATATATTGGTCCGGAAGTTCAAACAAAATTGAACAATAGTCTGGGGTGGCTTCTTGGTTTTCGGAATGCGGATCTTTCCAACTATGATAAACTGGCGTATGATGTAACCTCCTCAGTTGACGCTGTTGCAGAGGCGCTATGCCATATTCCATACACCAAATATTTTATTATTGTCATAGACGACATGAACAGAAATCAAAGCAATAAAGGTCTCGTTCAGATTAAAAACGACAAAGAGCAAATAGAAAGGAAAAAGTATTTCAAAAACATTGATAATTCACTGAACTGCCTCACAGATGAGAATTTCGACAGTTACGCAAATCCGTCCACCACAAACAATTCATACACGGCATCTTTAGGTGCTCAAAACGGTTTGACAAAGAACCAGTTATATTCGGCGCTGCAAGTCAACAATTATCGCGCGACATACAGCGAAAACACCAGCAAATTAACAGCAAATCTCATTAACGACGTGTTTGCAATCATCCCATTCGAAACAAAATCGTTAGTATGGGGAAAGTCGATGTTTACAAGTGACAAAAATAAATTCAAAAGAAAATATGTTGGACCGGTCAATATTTCAAAAATGAACGTCAAACTGTTGGATGATCGCGGCAATTTAATGAACCTAAATGGCGCAGAATGGTCATTTTCCATGATCAGCACACATGTGCAAAAGAACTAAAAAATCTGAATAAATTGAATATTGAATATAAATCGAAAATAAGAATACTTGAAATAATACTTATCAAAAAATTGAAATATATTCCGAATAGAAGCACACCGTCATCCTGACCCCTTTTGAATAACCACCATGTACACCAAACTGTCAAAATGCGATATTTACGATCGAATCGGCGACAGCGAGGAGGCTCGTGAAATAACAATTTCCGACAGCCATTGTTTGATTTGTACAAATAAAGGTATCATCTACAGAAAAATGAAGTCCGGTAATTGGAAAGAAGTTGAAAATAAAAAGAACCACAAGAAAGGTTACAACTTTATTATGGTCGATAAAAAGCAGTATTCGCGTTCAAAGTTAATCTTATATGCCTATAATAAGATTAAATTAGAAGACAAGAATAGAAACATTTATCACAAGAACTCAAATAGATTGGACTGTAGTTTGAACAACCTAGTTTTGTGGACAAATGACAAACAGGACAAACATGTTCGTTCGTAATGAACCTAATTCGTCTCAAAGAATTTCATAATCGGGTCTACCTTTCGTTCGCCTTTATATTCGACCGCATTACCAGCAGCATCTATTTTTTTGATAGTCGGATATCCTTGAACCGAGAAATCATTCATGATCTTTTTATGAGCCGGATTTTCCGCGTCTCCGCAGTTAACTTTAACAAGTTCGATGGTAATCTTCTCATTTTTTTTTACTTCTTTTTCTAATTTTTCCCATTCCGGTTTGAACGATTGGCAGTGACCACACCAGTCCGCGTAAAAGAACACAAGGGCGTCTTTATTTTCAATTTGCGACTGTAAATCTTCTGCCTTAACGTCGTCGCTAAATCCTTCCTTTCCGAAAAAATATTCTCGGACCAAGTACAACACCGCCAAAACGGCCAATAACGCCACCACCGTACGCAAGTTCTTAGGTTTACTAAGATACATCAGTTGCTTTTGTAGTTTTTTCACGTAACTACTCAATAGACCACCTTTTTTCGCCATATTTTTTTATATTATCAGACTATAAAAAAATAATGTATAAAAAATAATGCATGCTTGTAATTATCTCAGCTCTAGGTGGGACTCGAACCCACAACCTCGCGATTAGAAGTCGCGCGCGCTATCCATTGCGCCACAAGAGCAATAAATATATATATTGTTATATATTAATATGGGCAAACTTGGTAGCAAGTTTAATTATTTATTCAAATATCTGTTGGTGGGTGTTTGTATTGCGATATTAATCAGCAGTTACTGGAATGCATGCAACAAGTCAATAGAATGCCTTAGTAAAAGGGGCAGAAGGCTTTTGAGAGGCATAACCCTCTCTAAAAGACAAAAAAAGCATTTAAAGAAAAAATTAAAAGACGCAATAAATAATAATAATCTTGAGAAGTTACGTCAGGCAATAAAAAAAGCCAGACAAAAAGGGTACACCGGAAAATGGTTAAAAAAAGCTAAAAATCATTTGAACCTGCTTTTGAGTCAAGGTGTTAACACAGCCACAGCCGCAGCCACACCCGCAGCCACAGCCACACCCGCAGCCACACCCGCAGCCGCACCCGCAGCCACAGCCGCAGCCAAGCCGAAAGGGGTCTTATCATCTGTTTTGAATGATGTCACGGCTAATTCTAAGGTCGGAAATATAACAGGCGACGACCAAGGTGGTATTTTTGGTAATCAAATATCATCAAGCATGCGGAAAACGTTTCATTCGTAAAAGTATGATACGGTGTTTTATGGTTCTCGTCAGGGTGAATCGAACACCCGACCAACAGATATTTCTGTCGAAAAACAACTACAGTCTGCCGCTCTACCAACTGAGCTATGACGAGTACAATGACAATGACAATTAAAAATACAAGTATTTTATTTTTCTTTTCAATTACGCTCCGTACAGGGTTCGAACCTGTGGCCTCGCGATTAACAGTCGCACGCTCTAACCAACTGAGCTAACAGAGCAAATATAGGTCCCACTGAGGATCGAACTCAGATTGGAAGAAAGTTTTCACCAAAAAATCAAAATCTTCAGTGATAGCCATTACACTATGAGACCATTTAAATGCAAGGTGTGGGGTTCGAACCCACGCATGCGAACATAGCAGATCTTAAGTCTGCCCCCTTAGACCTCTCGGGCAACCTTGCAAGAAAATATACTAAATACCTGTATGTATTTTATTGCGAGGTTTAATCTTAAGATTAACCACCAATGTAATGGTATCATAATGAATGATATGTATAACATATGAAATGAAAATTACCCTGACCATACCTACCTACCTACCTAAACCCAACCAACCATAAATTTTATAATGTTTGTTTTAGCTGTAGAACGACTTAAATGAACTATCACCACTCTGTGGTAATCTCAGAGTTCATTTTTGTACAGTCGCCACCATAAGTGAACAAAGCCTATGCTATTGTTAGTATAGTAATATAGATAATGTTTAAGTCATTTATTTGACAAATAATAATTCGAGGAAGAGAATATTTAAAGACCAAATGTCTCCCTCATTTTTTTCTCGAAAGAGCTCTTACTGAACGTGGGTTGACATCGAAATCAGAACCACTATTCGAATTCGATAGTTCGGCCGCACCCTGATTTGGAACAGGAACATTCAAAACAAGCTCGTTGCATGCAAAATCAACCACTATTACTTGTTCATATTTTCTCTTTTTCAAATGTGCCAAGATTTCTCCCAGTGAGAGAACCGAACTTTTATCTTTCTTTATTCTTTCACTTATACTAATTCGTTTGTATAAACTTTTTTTATTATTGCCAAGTTTATGATCATAATCAATGTAAAATAAATGATTGTCCATATCACCCACCCTTCCACATCCTTCTTCTAAACAAAATGTATAATCTTTGTCGTAAGTAGGTTTTTTATAACTATATGTATGCGGAACATCTTGTTGTCGATACAGGGAAAAACTTTTCGAATTTTTAGTTTCTTGTGAAAAATTAATCTCTCTATTATCTTCTAAAGGTTTACCTATTGCCGATCTTAGTGTCACGTCACCACTCAAAAAATGTTTTGCTAAATCTTTGACCCCATCTGGATAATATTGTGTCCCATCTTCTGATGTCGTATTTTGACTTCTCCATTCTTCATTAAAAAAGGCTTCAAATTGTTCTCCAATTTGTTTATACGTAAAATCGATGTCCTCCCCATCCGTCCAATTACAAACACCAATCTTCGTTGCATCAATTTTGTATACTTCCATACCCTTTGGTATCTTCAATTTTGGTAAAACCATTGTAGCACCATCTTCTTTCATTGTGTAATTTATAGTGCCATGAACAGTAGCAAAGACAATCGCACGTTTGGCTTTATCATTCGCCGTGCTACTTTTGGTTTTTCTATTTCTTCTTGTTTTATTTTTGGGTTTTTCAGCAGCAGCCATGTATTAATTAAAACTATTTATAATTTATGCTGATATATAATAATTCTTATCGCATCATAGATAATAATTCTTATTCACATCACCGATGATAATTGTTCTAGCGTGGTAACAGTTACACCAAGTTTTTGAGCCTTTTTCACCTTACTAGACATGGATGTCAAATCGTTCACTACCAACAAATGTGTTTTATTATTTACAACATCGGATATAGTATAACCACTTTCAACAAGCTCTGCTTCCCTCTTTTTGTCTCTCACTCCCGAGAAGACAATATTCAGGTCCTTTTTAGGGGTTTGTTCGTCGCCGGATGTTTTGTTTTCGAACACTATAAATCCGTTTGAAATAAGATATTCAATATTGGGAAGGTTTATATTTTGGACATCTTCACATAGGTGATTGTATGTCGAAATAAACTGGAGTAATCCTTCGCAAAACATACCAACACTGTCGCGTGTCACTTGGTTTACTTTGTACAAACCAACCTCAACACATTCTATGACCGCTTTCTGAATACTGATCACATACGCAGGATCATATAGTCGACTAATATCTATCACACTATCAGAAGACAAGCGCATGAAATATTCAAGGTGATATTGGATCTTCTTCTTGGCAAATCCTCTCGGAAAACACAATAGTCCACTCAAATAATATATCAGATAATCATGCGACAATTGTTCGATTTCAACATTTGTCTTGTCTTTTGTTACTACGTTCCAATCTAAAACATTATGAACACCACTCACTATCTTCTCGGCTTTTTTAGAAGCGACCTTTTCGACTTGACACCATTGTTCTTGTTTCAAAGACAAAATATCACCGAGACGAAACAGTCCTAATGTTTCATATACATTTATCAATGTAGTTTCTTGCAAACTGCATTTGAGACCGAATGTATTAAAGAACACCGCATTTTGTTTTATTTTCACGTATGGATTACTTGTCTCGGTGCTAATCAAATCAACCTTATTTTTATTCCACGAATAAGTTTGACAGTCGAGATTATCCAAGAGATGCATTATTTTGGTGTCATCAAACGGCAAATCAATATTTTCAACCATTTCTTTGTTGGCTCCAACAACTTCGAATATATAAGGTATCACATTGCCACTCAAACCAACTCGCAACTTAGTTCCAGGTGCAATCTCGTTTTGTAATATATATTTGGCGTTGAACCCAGTAACGTATTCAATATTAGAGCCATTACAGCACACGCTTTCAACCAATTTTATTTTTGGTTTGAGATATTTGTCTTTGGATATGTTCCAGATGACCTTGTCAACAACACCTTCTTTTATTTCAACGCCAATAACATTGTTCTTGTATGCAAATGCAAAATCTGGATTACCATCACTCGGGTGAATACATGGTTTGTTATTTGTAACAATAATGCCATCTATTTCATAGTCGTATTCTTCCTTCCAAGAGTTCAAAATACTATTCAAATTATCCAAACTTAGTTCTAAAACATTGTTTTTATAAATCACAAAATCGACACCCGCATTAACAATCATCTTCACTTTATTGCAAAACTGCAATGGATTGTAATGATACAAGTCATAAACGACAAAATTGATATCTCCATACAGTTCCATGTGTTCATCACTGTAGTTTCGGTTTAATAAACCACAAACCAAATTTCGGGCATTTGCATATTTGTCTTTGTATTTACTATCAAAGACTGATTTTTTGATGATAAGCTCCCCCCGCAGTGCGAAGCTGTTGTTCAAATTTGCCGCAAAGTGAAAGTCGCTAGGTAAATCCAAAAACGGTATCAAGAAACTGATGTCTCGACCATTTTTTCCATTTCCACGAGTATACAATTTGCCATTATGGTACATTCCACTGATCCCGTCTAGTTTAGCAGTCACCGTATATGGTGCACCAAAGGTTTTTGTCCACCTTGTAATTTCAGCAATCGTTTTAAACTTATTCATCGATGCCATAAAGTGAGGTAATTCGACTGCGTCTCCTTTGTTGACTGCCGAACCGACCGACGATTTCTCATTTCCGTCCTTAAACTCCGAAAATTGAAGAAGAATTGTCTCCAATAACAGATCATATTTCTTGTCCGTGAGCGGGCTCGCCCCATCATTATAATATAAATCGTCCAGCTTGCGTATTACCGACGCGATTTGAGCATAAAGCGATTTTTTGTCTTCAGTTTGTAGTCGTTTGGAGAAATATGCCACCATTTCTTCCATGCTATCAAGGGAACATAGTGCCTTTATCATAGTTTCGTGAGTTTCTACCTCTACCATGTTTCTTGACAATGACTCAAAGACAAGTTATTATATCAATTTTAATTTCATTTCCATTGAAATTAAAAATAGATAGAAAAATTAAAATAGATAATTATTATAATATGTATGAAAAAATTAAACTTTCGAAATATAACAATAAACCAATGCACGTAGAGTATGAAAATGACCAAGTGAAAGTGGTTGCAAATGTCGAAAACGACAATTTTCTAAGGATATTCGAGCATTTTAGTCCAAATATGCAATTTTCAACACCGGATATCATGATACAGGATATGCTGGAAGATGGAGACATTTTACCTACCTTTAAAAACAGCACTCTGTTCACAAACGAAGATTTCGAAGATATAGTAAAATCGTTCAAAAATGATTATAATATAGAGCGTAAAAAAACAAGACCTAAATCTACAAGTGCATATATGCGACGAAGATCGAAGAATAAGGGAGACAACAAAAACAAACTAAAAGCAAAATTACTCCGAAGGGTTGGACAAAAACGAGAGATGTTGAAAAGAACGGTTAAAAAAGGAGCCCGAAAATTGAAACGCAAACCCAACAAAAAATAATTTTATATATATAACTAAAAATGTATACATATAAAATCGACCCGACCAAGGTATCAAAACAGTTCGAAAAATATTCCTCTTTTTTGATCACCATACGTGGAGTATTTCTGGCCCTTTTACTTTTTTGTGCAAGTTTCTTAGCTCCATATATAGGATGTAGTTATCAGAGAATATTACAGCACACTCCATATGTGCGTTACTTATTGTTATTTGTGGTAATATACTTTTCGATCAATTTGGTAGATCCAGAGATCGAGTCATTGGAAGACCCAATATATGCCCTAATAAAATCTGTATTTGTCTTTTTTATCTTTTTATTGCTAAATGCAATTGATGTTTCTGCTATCATTGTCACAATTGTTTTGTTCACCCTACTAATCATAACATCTAAATACCACAGTTACTATACAAATGTAGGGCGTAATCCAGACGATACCCAATTAGTTGTCCTTAATATTGCACAAATTGCAATATCTGTATCGATTATTATACTTTTGCTTCTTTCTACAATATTCGGAAAGAAGGGTATATATAAGAATATGAAAAATCTTTATCTTCGCAAATGTTTTTGATAAAATATCGGAGGCATGTAACTGTTAGAAAATGGTTGCCATCAGAACAGAACCCAATGTAGCGACAAATATTAGTGCAAGTAAAAAAACTATTGCGATAAGAAAATATAGAACCCCAATGATAAATACCATAAAAGCGTCTAATATAGAAAAATAGTTTGTTATCTTGAAACCAAATATTTTTAACTTTGGAAGTTTTATCAGCGTCGTGATAAAATGAGTAATTCTTGGAGTGGCCTTACACAAGTATAAATAGACAAACCATATCAGATAAAGTATGGCACTAAATACGAATGCAAGTCCGGTAAACTTGAAAGTATACTTAAAGATCATGAAAATACCGCTTAAAAGGGGTGAGTCATTATCTTCATTTCCTCCATTATCTCTATTTCCTCCATTATCTCTATTTACTCCATTATCTCTATTTCCTCCATTATCTTCATTATCTCCATTTCCTCCATTATCTTCATTATCTCCATTTCCTCCATTATCTTCATTATCTCCATTATCTTCATTATCTCTATTTCCTCCATTATCTCCATTTCCTCCATTATCTCTATTTCCTCCATTTTGTTTTTTTCCTGATTTTCTTAATTTTTTTCCTGATTTTCTTAATTTTTTTGGTGACTTAGTATGCATTCTATATATAGATTACAAATAAAAACACAACGACATAAACAATACATTAATTATACATTAGTAATATGATAGTCAATGATTACACAAGTTTCTCTAGTTTACCTTTTGAAATATCTGCAAATATACTTTCGTTCATAAGTTTTTATGATATATTTCAAAACAAGATGACGAGTGTATCTTATGATATTCACAATATATTGAACTGTCTCTTGCAAATATCCATAGATGAAGTGTGTATAAGTAGAAAAAATGATATTTTGAAATATATTGAGCGAGGTAAACTTGAAAATAAGGACACCCAGCTATATATCTTCAAACCAAACATACGTACTTCAGTACAAAACCGCTTATTTAACATCATGAAAAAACAAAAACCGGATGTAAATTGTATCTTTATCGCAAACCCATACACAAACGTTATCTCTCCCTTACTGAAACTGACACAATACAAAATAGTACTATTAATGTGTAAATCTGATAATATCGAAACGATGACATTCGAAGATAATTACATACCAAAGACAAGGGTAAGTAAATCAAAAAAAAATCCCTCGTATATATATCCCAAACAATAACAAAAAAGATGGAACCCAAAAGCAATAATCCATTATCTTTTTTTGCATCATCTATAGTACCCATCTCAATAACAACAATAATAATTTGTCTTACAATATCTTTACTCAATAACGACAACTATCAAGAGAGCCTGCAAGACTACGGAGAAAAAGACACTTCGATGAATGCCCCTTTATCGTATGTTCAAACAATGAAAGACATTAAGTATCCCGACATAAAAAATCCAATATATGATCTTGGCGATACGAGATACAATAATAACATCTTCAATCGTGAAGATGAGGAGCAATATTCAGAGTTTAGCATAAGCAGAGACTTGAAATATTTCAACAACGCCACGAACTTGATGTTGGATAATTACTTTGCAGACAATAGAGTAGATAGCAGTTCGACGCCGCATGACTATCTTTATGACAATTCAATAGAAACTGCAATGCCCGTATATAATTTTGACCATTCTGTGTCACAAAACCAAAATAAAGATATTATGCCCGAGAATGTATACAGCGAACTGATTAGCTATAATGATGAAAATTTCCCAGGTCTGACCAAAAATGCAAAGTATTCGTCGTATTATTTCGAGGCAAACTTCCCTGATATAAGCAACAGTGTAGACAAAGATTTCAAATATTTCAACAGTGTTGGTGCCATATTGACTGGTAGATCTTTATTCGAAAGATAAAAAACCAATTCGGGAGACAACACGTTATTCAAGAGACAACACGTTATTCAAGAGACAACACGTTATTCAAGAGACAACACGTTATTTGACCGCAATATCTTGTCCAACAAATATCTCCCATTTTCATCCACAAATCCAACGTGTGTACACTGTTTGTATCCAACCGGCAATATATTGATATTTTTCTTATGACTACAACAGCATCTTGCAAGTAATTTCAAAAACCCCTGGATCTTGAATACAATCCAATATTTCCTACGTATATTAATATTTTTAATTTCTTGTTGAAACATCGTATCTATCAACATGAAACCCTTATTCAATTCAAGAAATTCGGTCAATATGCAATTTTTTCGCTTATACAACGTCTTTATTTTCAATATTTTGGCTTCGTTGACACCATCTTTACTCTTCCAAAGTACTCGGTAAAATCGAATCTCATTTTTCACATTCCGAAGCTGATTTAATAAGATTAATTTGTAGTTTTCAACACTTTTAATGTAAGAAAACACGTTAATATTGTAGATGTTATAATATCGACTATTGATATGTTTTGGCAAAATAAAATTATTATTGTCTTCGATGTTCTTCAACGATTTCTTTATTTCAAATATCTTATTTTGTATCGTATCTATCAATTTCTTTTCCAAATGACTTTTGTACTTATGAAACTCCTTCAACTTTTTGTTACGTTCTAAGTCATACAACGCACTATCGCTATACATCACTTTATTGTTTTTCTCCCATATTTGAATTTGTTCCGAAATAAACGACTTATTTGTTATGATTGGGTCCTGAAATAATAAAATTTCTCCTGACGAGAACTCTATATAATTTTTCAGTTTCGAATATTGATAGGCTGATATCTTGTGCGCCTCTGCGGAAGCATCCAACTTCAAGTAATTAATAATTGCGATTAAAAATGCAACAAACCCGTTAAGAGATGCGACTAAAATCGCCATATTTTTGTTGTTGTGCGTAATTCCGGTAATGATGCTACATATAGTGGAAAACAGAATTGCCGGAACCATAAACAGGTTCAATTTGAAATTGCAAAAATAAGATGCCTCGGTGTAAATAATTACATGATATTTGATGTAACTAGCCAAGATGTCCAGCGCGGAACTGTATCTATGAATTAAATTCACATCAAAATCTTTGTATACCTTTTTCTTGAGCTTCTCAAACGAAATTTGTTCTAAAGGATGTTTGGCGTTTTTATCAAGGTAGTCTTCGTCTTCGGATTCGCTGTTCGCTTCCCAAAAGTCTTCGATATTATGAAGCACTGCAATATCATTTAATTCATGATCGCGGTCACGTTCGCCTTTTATAATTGCATCAAAACTACCAGAGTCTTTGTAGGGCTTTGATGGCATACTTATACCAATGTCATTCGTATCAACATCATTTTTATCTAATATATTCAAAAAGTTGGCGTTCATATCAAAGCATGTGTCATTTTTTCCGTACAAACCAACATCCGCGGCTCCATCGTACTCATCATCATTATTGCCGTTGTCGTACGAATTGAACAGTTCTTGTTTGTATTCATCCTCATTATCACCTAGATCGTCCTCGTCGCAACTTCTCGATTTTTCGTCCAGCGTTTGTTGCGAGGTATCGTCGCGTTCGATGTCCTTTTCATCTATGCAATCAAAACAAAGCGCCATCGTACTTTTTTTATTACCCATTTCAACATCGGTTTCATCTGTTTCCGATTTATCACTCATGAATAATTTAATATTTGATGTTATAAAAAATTATGCCAATAATAACCACAAAAAATTGAAATAAAACATATTAAACAAAAAACATATATACTGACAACGTACAAACTTGTAACATCCAATGTTGCTTTCCAATAAAGAAGACAAAATATTCTCCTCCGCTTTAAATCAGGCAACAAAATCAGAGCTGTTATTTAAACATGGCTGTGTTGCTACCTATGGAGGAAAAATAATAGCTCGCGGGTGCAACACCTACAAGTGTTATTCCTCCAACGACAAATTCATAAATGAACAATGTAGTTGTCACGCGGAAATCAACGTACTCCGACAGATCTATTACAGAAATCTTGAAAAGAAACACAAATTACGAAGGATCCTGAAAAAGACAAAGCTTTACATCAGTCGAACATCAACGTCGGGCGAAAGTACGAATTCCGCACCATGTATCAAGTGTTTGAATATAATTCAACAACTGAATATTCGTAAAATTATATTCAAACTTGATGATGAATATTTTGAGTATAGCCCCGAAGATTATGTAACAACGCACAGAACATTTGGAGATATGTATTATCATAAATAACTCCACCACCGACCTTCACCTACATGCAAAAGTGAACTTCAACCACAATTCCCTTTTTCTACATCACTAGTACCAGCTTCGCCGCCAGTTGCGCAAGCCCCACTCATCGGAACTGGATAATGAGCCATTGAATTTGGTGTAGGGAGGCAGTGTTTATTTAAAAAGTTTGTTCTAAGATATTCGCCATAATCTTTTGTTTCAACATGTTGAACAATATTCCCGGCTTTCGATGTCGTCTGACAACATGTTTCATTGTCGGCATCAAACCCATCAATGTCCCCCCTACCAAAGTTCTTCGATGCCGACTGTTCGCGTTTCTGTTTGAGATAATTATCATAACTCTTATCGCCAATGTCTTTTACAATGTAATGCGGATATCCTCGTTTTAGCCATTTATTACGTGTAGAAATACTAGAATGGTTATTTTTTACTGAAATAGCTGTGTTAGACTTATCTCCATTAAATTCGCGAACATGCGGATCGTAGTTATTATATTGACTTTTGCTGATATTAACTGGATAGTTATCACAACAACTTCCGTGACCACGCGGGACATTGCCTTTCATAGGGGTCTGAGTTTGTATTTTATTGGTATGACTTCCAACCCGCCTCGGGTTGTTAAGAGAAAAATAACCTTTTTGCGAAGAAATCTTAGAATTTTTTATGGCACTCTTACGTTTAAGAACAACTAGCGACATTATATATAAAAGAAGATTTAAAAAAAAAATTGAAATGTATACGGACGATGAACAAGTCATCAAACAACCACGACAACAATTACAAGATGGACTACAAACTCGCAATCAACACCAAGACCCCCACGAAGCAAGCCTCAATTTCGCATAAAAAGTTCGATCGCAGTAAACTCAAAAGAGGATGGGTTCTTTTGACATATGATGGAATATTCGACACCCTCACTGAAACAGAGCGCGAGAGTATTGAAACAAACAGCTTTGAGTTTCGCGCAAATAAACAAATGAATGAAATTGTCTATCGTTATTTGTCTCGTAAACGCAAAGAACTAGAATTTGAGGGTTACGATGAAAACGAAATTGACAACATTATTGAGAATATTATTCGGCCAATTCTTGACGTGGACGAAGATAACTTAAGCGACGAAGAAGATTACTATTCGAATTCGGACGATGACGGATATTATTAATAAGTTTGAACACCAAAAAAAATATATGAATAGTTACATATGTCAGCAATGTCGGCAAGTATTATTGATATAAAAAGTGAAGATATTCTTGACAGTCTTGAGAATATTTTGCATAACAGCAGAATATTCAAGACAAATCGCAACGTCAATAATATTAATTGCACGATTTTTTATTTTGACAACAATAATATGATAAGTTACCAGAAGAATAACATAGAAATAAAAAACAACTGTCTCAGAAAAACCGAACTGATGAAGCTTATTTTGAACAACAATAAATATCAGTCTAAGAACTTTGATCTCACTGGAATATACAAGTTCGAAGTGAACCTGCAAGAGGACGAAATCAAATCGTTTTGCAGCACTCCTGAAGAATGCTCGTTTCTCGAAAAATATGTAAGTATTCAGGACATAACCTTTTCACCATGCATTAAAATTTTCGACGATTTCAACGGTATATTTTTATTTTTTTCAAAGAAGTCCAACACAACTGCAGCAGAGGCAACCGAAAAGAAAAATATCACGCGTAAAAAGGTAAAATTTCAAAATACCGCAAAAGTCATAGGGAGCAAAGAACATACAAAGACGAGTAAGAACTTTGATTAAAAAGTTTACTTAAAAACTATTTGACTTACAAAATTACACACACGCATAGATACGATGCTCAAAACCACCACTACTGAAAATGGAAGCGCCGCGTATAATTGGGTTTGCAACAATAGCGTTCAATCAAGTATGGTTGAAAATCTAGTGCAATTTTATTTTCAATGTATAATTGGAAATAAAAATGATTACAATATTCTTTGTCAAAAATACGATGATTTATTTTGCCAATCAATGAAAAATAACAACTTCAAATATGTTATCAAACTCTGTCTTCAAACTCGCGACATACAGGACGGAAAAGGACTATACGAAATAACATATTCAATGCTCGAAACAATCGTTTATCATGTATACGAAAAAGAATGTTTATCGAAAAAAGTTCTTTTCAAGATTCTGAAAAATATGGTACGTGAGCGCAGTGGCAAGCCCCGCCCGTATGGCTCGTGGAAAGACATGAAATATTTTCTGTGCAATTTTTTAGACCCATTCAATACCAAGTTCAAATATACTAAAACGCCTCGACACGAGATTGCAAAAGAGCTAATTCGTAAAACGTATGTGGTTCAAATGATCAAAGATCGTAAAAATATGAGTGTTTCAAAGTCGATCAGCTTGTGTGGCAAATGGCTCCCCCGAGAAAGTTCCAAAAAGTTTGGACATATTGGTAAACTGATCGCCAAGCAATATCACGACATTGTATTCAGAACGCGGGCTTCCGATTTAGAAAAGTTCAAAACATACCGCGAACTTATTGTCAAATTCAACAAATATTTGGATACAACACAAATCCATATGAACAGCGGAGAATGGGGGCTTATTAATTTCAACAAGGTGACAAGTTTGACACTCCTCAAATCAAAACGCGCGTTTTTAAACCACAAGAACATTGATAGTGATGATAGATATATTTGTAAAGAAAATCTTACTAGGTACTTAAACCATAAGCTAGAAACAGGCGGTTACTTACAAGTAGGAAATGAAATTATGCCACATCGCCTTGTGAAAAGCGTGATCATGAACCCCGACAGCGAAGAAATCAAAATATTGAATATGCAATGGAATGGTATTGTTGAACATTTGATGAAAAACAAAAATCACTTTATGAAATATTGCATTCCATGTATCGATGTTTCTCCGTCGATGTGTTGTGAAGACGCGGTTCCCCTCCACTGTGCGATTGGAATGGGATTGTTGTGCGCCGATGTTAGCCATTATAACAAAGCGTTCACATTTTCTAGTCATCCAACATGGTTTGAATTTGATGGTTCTTCCACATTTGTCGAAAAAGTGAGACAGATTAGAAACGGCGAATGGGGGAACAGCACAAATATATATGCTTTATTCATGAAAGTGCTGGAATCTTGTCAGCAGGCCAATGTTTCAAACGACCTTTTGAAAGATCACTCTCTCATCATCTTCAGCGACATGCAATTTGACGCATGCGAGGATAGCTTGAATAACGATGTTTTCAAACATATCAAAAGTGAATATCGAAACCGCGGATATGACGATATCCCCTTTTTGATTTTCTGGAACTTGAGAAAAACAGACAACTTTCCAAGCATTGAAACCACTCCAAATATGTTGAAACTAAGTGGAAATTCGGCGTCTTTATTGAGTATCTTAATGAATGTAGAACTAGAAGAACTCCGGACCCTTTCTAACTGGAACCTTATCCAAAAGATATTGGACAATCCTCGATACAATATTGTCGATCACTTGATATAAAATTATATAATAAATATATGTATTAGTCATGGTATTTTTAATGCCCGCGTATTCGTTCAACAGAAACGGTCGTAATATCACCTCGCGCAATGGAATGTCTGTCCTCGGAGAAAGACAAACATCGCCTACAAGAAATAGACAGAGAAGAAATCTTCAAATGAATGCAGGTTATAATAGACAAAACAATAACACATCAAACAACAACCGACAAACAATAGCCACACCTAGACCCACGCCTTCACCTAGACCCACGCCTTCACCTAGACCAAGACCCCACCGTTTGTCAACATATTATTCAAATACTTTTATTGAAATATTCGCGAACAATATTGTGAGAAATCGAGAAGATTTTCAAGTATCGGAGTCAATGTATTCAAACTTTGCATATAATGGTCTTGACGTCCATTTTTATCATAATAATATTTTAGATCAGGCAAATATAGATGATATCATAGTCGGTATATTAAGTAATATAAATTATCAAGATATCGACACAATTATAGACGGGCTAAATGACCCTGCTATGGAGCAGATGACTAATGAAGACGAAAAAAATAATCTTATAAAAAATATTGAAAAAAATATTACCTCGGGGCCCTACAAAGAATATCGAGAAAAAGTGAAAAATGACGTGTGTCCAATTACCTTGAATAGTTTCGAAGACAATGACACCATAACTATTTTTAATGGCTGCAGTCACGCTATCAATCACACAACCAAAGACAAATTTATTAACACGTTCGTAAAATGTCCATTATGTAATCATGATTTATTTTAAAAATGCAACACCATTACATTATATCTCGTGAATATTAATATCGATATCAATATCTCTCCCTCAGTTTCTGACAAAAATTGCTCGTCTATAGTACAATGAACTATTTAAACTCATTGTTCAGGCTTAACAGAAAGTCGTTTGATGCCAGCGCTTCACTGGTGGGGCGTTTCTCATAGTCAAAATGCAAACTCTCAAACGCTTTTGATTTGAGTTTTGATACAATGTATCCTTGGTTCACTACATGCAGTTTTTTGACAACATATCTGCTGCAAACACGATACATGTCCCAAGAATGACATGCCGCCGATACAATTTCCAAAATATGTTCTTTTATTGGCTTTTTGTTGACGAACTTTTTAGAATAATGTTCAAAAACAGAATATTTATATGTATCTAAATCGCCAAATAATGTTTTGAAATGTTTTGAGTCTTCAACAACACTATCGTAGTAATAATCTATGATAGAGGTTAGTATTTGTTTACTCAATTCTTGTCCTTGAAAGAGTAGAAAAGACAAAATATGCACCTCAATTGGAAATTGCAACCATTCTGGATTATGACTGCCACCTAGGCTCTTTCGCAATAATTTATAATTCACTTCTCCTTTGAGATTTGTCTTGTAAAATCTGTCTAAATCGAGCGCCAATCCAAAATCAATCAGGTGAAACTTTTTTTTTATATCGTAAATAACATTACCCATATGGAAATCCATATGAACAACATTGTTTTTTTTCAATAAAGCAGTTGATTTTATTGCAAAAAAATAAACTCTGAATATGGCTTCTAAAGAGATATTGGAACGAATATACTTTGACGCAGTTACTGATTTAAAATATTTTGAGAAAAACAACACATATTTTCTGGACCGTTTTCTTTGAACAATCTTATCACAATCTTCGTATTCGCGAGTTATTTTGTTTACATTTTTCTTGTTTATTTTACACATTCTTTCTACTACAACAATCATATTGTCGTGTTTGTCTTGAACATCTTTGAGTTTTTTCCCAATTAGATATTCGTTTTTGGCAGTATTATCATAGGCGGTGAGTTTGCTTATTGTCGGATTTTTATTTTTCATAACAAGATTGCTCTGTTTACCATCGCATTTCATACTTGGATAGTGCGTGCATCCAAAGACACCACTAGAAAAAAAATACTCCGTGCTCATAAGGTATATATTTATATATCACAATATAACATTTTTAATGTTTCATTTCAACTCTTTTTTGTTTTAAATATTATTTTTTGAATTTCATGAACCATTGATTTTTGAACATCTTCTTGAATTTAATATCGAAATCCTTTAAGTCTAGGTCCGCACATTGTTTTTGAAACATCATTTTTTCTTTGTTCAACAAATCTTGATGTTTTTCAAGAAATTTATCACAGCACGCAGACGGTTTCAAATTTTCTACATCTTCGAGTTCTTCCTTTATCTTAGAAATGATCTGTCTTGAAAACTTCACATTTTTTGATAATTGAGATGTTTCTCTTTTTTTTTCTCCGTCTTCATCTTGCTTCATTTTTCGGCCCTCTATTAAGTTTTTTATATGATAATATTTGATACTCTTGAATATCTTTTGTTTGATATTAGTTTTAGTCAAATCGTATTCATTGCGCCGCAGTAACTCTTCTTCTTCATTAATCAATCTTTGCGACAATGGCTCATTCAACCATTCTTCATACTTTTCTTTTAAATCTTCCTTTTCAAGGTATTGATTTGTATGAGCGAAATTAACCATAAGTAAATGCAACTCTTCATTTGTTATCTTAAACCGATATATCTTACGGGCTTCTGTTTTAGACATCGTATTGTGTATTGTGTTTTTCGATAATATCTTCTCGTGTTATAAAAACCTTTTCAATTTTTTATTTATACCTATAACAAGACTGGTTATGAAAGTATTCCCAATATTAAAGTATTCCCAATATTAAAGTATTCCCAATATTAAATAATACAAACATACAATATGTAATAATATGAAAATAAAATAATATATTTATTCTTTAATTATGAGCAAAGCGGCAGAATTTAAAAATAACGTCGAGATATCAGGAAATCTCACAGTCACAAAAGACATTCATTTGAACGGTAAATTGAATATGGATGACACGATTACCTTATATGGTTCATATGAATTACCAAATCCGTCTACAGGAACTAGTGACAGCGTTCTTAAAATTAATGGTAATGGAGATCAACTTATATGGAGCACAGATCGAGGAAATGGTGGAACCGGGGAAACTGTGAATAACAGTAATCAATCCTTTCATGAAATACTAACGGGAGCACCTCGACATTTCAAAATAACGGATATAAGCAATACCCTTTTTACAATTGATATAAAATGGGATTTCGAAAACATTATACCAAATGACGTAAACCGCTATCTTAACTTTCCTGGATTAACCAAAAAACAGCGTACATTACCTGCAATAAATGAAATATTTTTTAATATATCTCGAACAGACGTATCATTTGAAGATTCGATTATCATTGATGACGATCATGACTATGTATTAGATACAAAGGAAACAAGTGGCAATATAAGCGAAGAGCTAAGTTATGTGCTTTCTTATAGGTCTCTTTCGTTAAAAACCAGCATTGAAGATACACGAGTGTTTACCATAAATGTGTGGGGTAGAAATGAATCCTACGAACCCGATGACTATAAACTTGTATATTCTGATATAAGCTTTACGCGTGATATAGAAGCAGTGTATACAAGCGGAACCAGTGGAACCGACCGCGCAGGTGTCACAATTACCGGACAACTAATCGTCGAAGATGATGACGGCGATGTGATTGACTATGATATACATGCCGCTCCAAGTCTCGGGGATGTCTCGATAAGTCACACTGGTCGATGGACATATAATGGTTACGAGTTTTCGTTTGGAAGTGATAGTTTCACGGTAATAACCAGTGATATAAAAGGTGGTACATCGCAAGTAGAAATAAGTATTGATTTACAATCAACGTACAACGACATTTCTGATGTGTCGTTGATTGGGACTAACCTGCAAAGTGTTCACCAAAATTTGTTGCCATTGTCATATAATGCTTCGATTGATGAGAGAAACAACTATACATTACTATATGACACAGCAGATGAAATATTTAAAGAAACTACAACAGACCAAAATTACGGCTTAGATGGTAAAATCACGGGAGATAAGTACGGATATAAATGGCTTGCTTATAAAGTAGACGAAAGTATACTCAGCCCCGAGTATGTACCATCTAACATGAACTCCACTGGCACAGCAGGTCTCAATTTATCTTTTATTATGCGGAAGATGTTCGGCTCGACCGTAGAGAATGACTTTTACAACAGTCTATCAGACACTAACTACAAAAACAATATACGGGTATATATCGTGGCAACCAATAAGGCAAGTGGACGCCACTTTATAGGAAGAATAAATGGAAAGTCTCCCGGCTTTAACGCATTTGACCCTTGGTATTCAACCAACAATATTACGTCAACTAGTTCAATAACTTCAGTGGCAAATAAGCTCGGTTCTGGTGCACTTCCTAATTCATATTTGCAGTCAAATATAAGAAAAAACACATATTCAAATCATTCCTCATATTCTAATTTCAACGCCAATATAAACGGTCACGAACCAATTTCTATATACACGGATAGTAATGCGTTACAAGACCACTATATTTATTTTGCATTAGGAAGTGAAGACAGAGAAGCCGTTATCGGTGGCGATGTTTACGGCTCTGTGAACATGAATGAAATAATTACAGGAACTCTCACCGCGACGGATAAAGACGGTGATGTATCATTCAGCATCATCGAAAACGCCTCTAACGGAAACACTGTAATTGATAGCATAACCGGAATGTGGACATACACACCAGACACTAATTTTTCTGGTAATGACGCCTTTACAGCTCGAACTACAGATATAAGTGGTGGAATAACTGACCGGATAATTAACATTTTAGTAGATAGTAAAACAACCTTCTTAGGTGATATTTCAGGTATTGGTGACGAGGGTGAAGAAATTTCAGGAAACGTTGGGGCTGACGACATTGACGGCAAAATTGTATCATATGTGGTTGAAAGTAATCCTTCAAATGGTATTGCATCTATCGACAGTTCTGGAACATGGACTTACACATCATATACCGATACGTCGAAAAACGACGCATTTACAATTACAACCACCGACATACTTGGGGGACAAACTAATCAAGTTATTTCTATTCATATCGATACAGAAACCACATTCTCAGGAGACATCACCGGGTCTGGAAATCAAAATGAAGATATTTCAGGCAACCTAGGCGCAACCGATGTAGACGGCGATATTGTATCATATAGTGTAATTACCAACCCGATATATGGCGACGCATCTGTAAACGATGTTGGAACTTGGACGTACAAACCAGACGGCGGTTTCTTGGGTAATGATATTTTTACAATAGAAACTCAAGACATAACTGGTCAAACAACCGTTCAAACTGTCCGAATATTTTTAGACACTGAAACAACATTTTCGGGGACTATTAGCGGGTTTGGAAATGCGGGTGAAGAAATTTCCGGAAACCTGGGCGCATCCGACGCAGATGGTGATATTGTATCATATAGTATATTTATTAACCCATCGCACGGAGATGCATCTGTAAACAATATTGGAACATGGACATATACTTCGCAATCCGGTTTCTTTGGAGACGATGCGTTTACAATAAGAACAACCGACGCAAGCGGCGGCACATCAATTCAGGAAATAAATATCGTAATAGACAAAGAAGCAGAATTTTCAGGAGACATAAGTGGTTTAACTCTTGTAAATAAAGATGTTTCAGGAACATTAATTGCGATTGATGACAATCAAGAACAATTCAGCGATATATCTTACAACATAAGCAGCGATGCTTCTCGAGGAAGCGTGTTCATAAATTCTTCTGGAAAATGGACTTACACACCTGAAGTAAATTTTACAGGAAATGATGTGTTTACAGTGACCACAACGGATACTAACGGCGGCACAACATCGTTCGATATACCAATCGTGGTAGTATTTATCTACAGACTTCACGATATAACTCTAATTGGTCGCAATATGAACAGTGTTCATAGTAACTTGATACCATTTTCCTATGCACAAGCTACAAGTATACAAAATAACTACACATTGCAGTTTGACGCATCAAATCGCATTTTGAAAGAGTTTACAGTACATGAACCATTAACAAATCGATACGGTTTAAATGGACAAATAACATCAGATAATAACGGATACCAATGGATTGTATACAAAGTAGACGAAGGTGAACACAGCCCCGAATATGTATCATCTCGCATGAATACGGCAAATAGAGCGGGTATTAATTTATCATATATAATGAACAAATTGTTTGGTTCTAATTTGGAACACGACTTTTACAACAGCCTGTCAGATGAAAACTACAACAATAATATACGCGTCTACGTTGTCTCCACAAATAAATCAACAAAAACCAATTTCATGGCAAAAATAGATGGAACTTCTCCCGGCTTCAATGCATTTGATCCGTGGTATTCAACGAACAACATAACATCTGAGAGTTCCATTCGTGAACTAGAACAGGGTCTTGGTTCCGGTGCACTTCCCAACCAATATCTTCAATCTCAAATCAGAGTTAATACCATACCAACCCACCCTGCTTACCACAATTTCAACACCACCACAAGTGGTCATGAACCGGTCGCAATATACACCGACAGCAATGCAGTTGAAGACCATTTCATTTACTTTGCTTTCGGGAGCGAAGAGTCTGAAGCAGTGGTCAGCGGCGACATTTATGGATCCGGTAATGCAAACGAACATATCACGGGGACCCTTGTTGCAGTGGATGAAGACGGTGATGTATCATTCAATATTCTTGTTGATGCCTCTTATGGTCGCGCTGAGATCGGAGGAGTGAGTGGTTTGTGGACGTACGTTCCAAATGACAATTTTACAGGAGACGATACATTTACAGTTCAAATCACCGATGTAAAGGGTGGAGTGACAAAACAAATTATAAATATTATTGTAGACACAGAAGCAGTAATAACCGGAAACATAAATGTATCAATGTTCATGGATGAAGAAGCTTCAGGAAACCTAGGCGCAAGTGACGCTGACGGCGGTATCATATCGTATAGTATCAAGACTACTCCGATAAACGGAACTGCAAATATCAACTCTTTGTCTGGAGACTGGAACTACAAACCAATAGCCGGTTTCCTAGGATACGACTCCTTTTCTGTAATAATAAATGACGCGAGTGGCGGAACAACCGAAAGCACACTCTCGGTTTTAGTCGGAGCAGTCACTGTTATCAGTGGTGATACTGTTGGTTTTGGTGACATTAACGAAGAGATCACGGGTACTTTAATCGCAAGTGATGATGACGGTGAAGTCGTCTTTCAAATCAGTGCAAATGCATCAAATGGAAATGCAACTATTACATCCTCGACCGGCTCGACTGGCGATTGGAAATATGTTCCAAATGGCGACTTTAGAGGTTCTGACAGTTTTTATGTCAAAACAACCGATGATACCGGCGGAACAAAGGAACAAATTATCAATATTTATATAGATGCAGAAGCAACATTTGCCGGAGATTTATATGGGTCTAGTGACGCAAAGGAAGGTATCACTGGCTCTCTCAACGCCACTGATCTTGATGGTAGTATCGATGATTATAAAATAAGCACACACCCATCCCGCGGGAACGCCTCTGTCAATAGTGTTGGAGAATGGTCATATGTCGCCATTGATGGATATCATGGAAACGATGCATTTACCATAACAACTACAGACATTAAAACCGGAAAAACAACTGTTGATGTCAATGTATTCATTCCGTTTATTTACCAAATAAATCAAATCGGTCTGATTGGTAGTAACATGGAACACGTCCAATCTAATTTGGTTTCATATCATGAGGAGTTCAATCTTAGCACGTTCCCTGATGAACGATATGACCTGGACGGTAATTCAGACGGCGCTGGATATCAATGGCTTGTGTACAAAGTCGAAGAAAGCGAACTAAGTCCCGAATACGTCAAATCAAATATGAACTCTGCAGGAACGGCAGGTATTAATTTATCATATATAATGACTAAATTGTTCGGTTTGAATACAGAAAATAACTTCTACAATAGCCTTTCCAACCCCGAAAGCAATGATATAATAGTTCACATTGTTGCAACAAACAAAGCAAGTAACACTCACTTCATGGGAAGAGTTAACGGCGAAATGCCCAACTTCGATGAATTAAATCCGTGGTATTCAAACAATAATATCACATCGACTTCTTCATTTGTAGACATGGGGAGCGGGATCGGTTCTGGTGCTTTGCCCGACAATTACTTGCAAACTCAAATAAGAGAAAACACGGTTTCAAGTCATTCTTCACATACCAATTTCAACACGTTAGTTAATGAACATGAACCGATTTCAATATATACAAATAGCAACACTTTGAAAGACCATTACATTTACTTTGCATTACGTTAATATCATTTTTTGTATAACTTTTGCAAATTATGAGTAATAACATATTTTATTTTTTATCTGTAATTATATAAATAAAAAATAAGATGGCAGATTCTGAAAAAGTGCAGACCCTGGTAAAAAGAGCGTTCGATGTTACGTCGACATACAAAAATACACCTTGGTATAATGAAGAGTTTGCTCGCTATCAAAAAATATTAGAAGCGCAAGAAATCAACGTTCAGACACCACCTGCTGTTCCAATTTGGAACCCCGACAAACTTAATACTACTCAGTTGAGTGATTTGAGTTTAAACATTGACGCCAATAGCAGTTTTTTTGGGTCAGATACATCATTTACAGACTTACATACAGTTGTTGATGATACTGGATTTTTTACGAAAGATGCTGAAAAGCTACCCGGCGCATATCTTGACAATAGCGAAACAGTCATGTTATTTGTACGCCTTAAGTTAGACAAAATCGATATAAGTGGTATAGATCCTAGTGCAAATGCATACACAAAATACTCGATAGATTCTTCATTAAACTCAATACTAGACAACGCATTTCAGTTTAACTACAATATGCAGCTCAATGTTTCTTCGAGCGATTCGACCACAATCAGCGTGTTCAAGCCATATTTATATACGTTGGAATACTATTCGAATATCAATTCGAAAATGGAACAACTAACGAATAGTATAGGCAATTGGTCTTTTGATTTTAAAAGTGGTATCATAACATTTTCGAACGATCCGAAAGACGACAATATCACTATAGATCTCGCTAACGGCGATTTGTATTTTACATTTGTCAAGTATGTTGGTGCGCGTGGTTTAGACAAGCTCGTCGAAGTCCGTGAAAACTTTGACAAAGATACCGCCGCAGGCTACGATAATCAGATTATCATTGACTCCGACAACAACGGTGTCTTTTTGTATAAACCAGGAATTGATGGTGGCTGGACTTCCGTCGGCGGCAAATTCGACGTATCCGGTACAGATATTTTTTATGCCGACGGAAATGTTGGCATTGGAACGTCTTCACCGTCCACCAATTTAGATGTATCCGGGTCTGTGAACGTGAGTAATTCTTTGACTGTTGACAAAGATCTTGTGGTGGATGGGTCGCTGAACGTTGGCACTATGATTGACATCGAAGGTAAAATAGATACATTGGATGTTTCGGTTGCGGCTTTGGAAGCGCATGATGGTATTGTGGACGCGTCCATTTCCGTGTTGGAAGAGAAAACAACTGATATAACATACGGTAACGCCATAACTGTGTTTGCCAATGACGTTTCTGTAAACGGGGGTTTGACGGTGGAGGGGGCCACAAAAATCTTGAATAGTTTTGTAATTGAACAAAATGGTGTCCTGGATTCTGACGAGCCG
>Ga0228669_1000243_pt1 | contig 32772 bp, 31 predicted proteins | sample 84DmetaG_FD_182700 | JGI IMG/M metagenome (GOLD analysis project Ga0228669, IMG submission 182700) | Seawater microbial communities from Monterey Bay, California, United States - 84D | ecosystem: Environmental > Aquatic > Marine > Coastal | place: USA: California | collected 2016-10-11 | reverse complement strand
TCTGTAAAACAGTCACTTATCTCCTAGTTTAAGCAGTTCTATTTTAAATTCATTCGTGAATCTTATTTGTTTAGGAGTAAATTTTTCTACGTACTTATTAGCCTCTATTTCTATTATTTGAAATTCAGTATATATTATTTTAGACATAAATATTTATTAAGTATTAATATTTTCTACTTATTTTATATCTATTATATTAAAATACAAAAAAAGTAGAGTGTTTTTTTATTTTCACTCTACTTTCTTGGGGGCAGTTCAATGATTAAAGTGTTCTTTTTTTTGTTTACCCTTTCTTGTATTTCTTTCTCTCTGTTTCTGTTAAATATTTTTTTCTTAATCTAATAGTCTCAGGAGTTACCTCAACATACTCATCATTTCCAATATAATCTATTGCCTCTTCAAGAGTCATAAGTTTTGGTGGAGTAAGTTTGAGTGCTTCATCCGTACCAGAAGCTCTTACATTTGTAAGTTTTTTATTCTTTGTTGAGTTTACTGTAAGATCTTGATCCTTCGAAGATTCTCCAATAATCATACCTTCATAGATTTCAGTAGCTGCCTTTACGAAAATAGTACCTCTATCCTGAAGATTGAAGAGAGAATAAGCCATAGTTTTTCCATTCTCCATAGAAATCATAGAACCTCTGTTTCTCTTTTCAATTGGACCTTTATACGGAACATACTCTTCAAAAGCAGAAGATATGATTCATTCACCCTTAGTAAGAGTAGTAAATTCTGATTTAAATCCAAGAAGACCTCTTGTTGGTACTATAAATTCAAGATTGGTAAGTCCATTTTCTTCAGTCATATTTGTCATTTCACCTTTTCTCTTCCCAAGTTCAGCAATTACTGATCCAGCAGACTCAGCAGGAACTGATATACCTACCCTTTCAACTGGTTCCATTTTTTTTCCTTCTTCTTCATGCATAATAACAACTGGAGCTCCAACTTGGAGTTCGAATCATTCTCTTCTCATAGTTTCTATTAGTACTGATAGATGAAGCTCTCATCTTCCAGAGACAATATAGTTTTCACCACTATCAAAATCTATTTTTAATCATACATTAGTTTCAAGTTCTTTTTCTAACCTTTCTCTAATTTGTCTTGAAGTAACAAACTTACCTTCACGACCAGCAAATGGAGAATTATTTACGAGAAAATCCATTTTTAGAGTTGGTTCATCGATAGTTATAGGATCCATTTGTTCTACTTCTTCATTTGCAGCTACCGTTTCTCATACAAATATATCAGGGATTCACGCGATAGTTACTATATCTCAAGCAACAGCATTGGTAGATTTTACTTTATTTAAACCTTCATTCGTAAGAATTTCAGTAATTTTTCCTTTTCTTTTTCCTCCTTCATTTGAAGTAATATGTACTTCTTGTCCAACTTTTACCGTTCCTTCATATACTCTTCCTATACCAAGTCTTCCAAGGAAGGTATCGAAACCTAGGTTTGCAATTTGCATTTTAAACGGTTTTTCTGAATCATTAGCAGCCTCAGGAACCTTTTCCATAATCATATCAAGAAGAGGCGTAATATCTGTATGAGCATCATTCATATCTCTAATGGCAATACCATCTCTTGCAATTGCATAACAAATAGCAAAATCAAGTTGTTCATCAGTCGCACCAAGTTGTACAAATAAATCAAAAAGTTGATCTACTACCCAGTCAGGTCTTGCACTTGGTTTGTCAATTTTATTGATAACTACAATAGGCTTTAAACCTAATTCTAGAGATTTTTTAAGTACAAATTTAGTTTGAGGCATAGGTCCTTCATAAGCATCAACTACAAGAGCAACACTATCTACGGTTCTGAGTACTCTTTCTACTTCTGAACCAAAATCGGCATGTCCTGGAGTATCAACGATGTTGATTTTATTTCCTTTATAAAATACAGAAGTATTTTTTGAGTAAATGGTAATACCTCTCTCTTTTTCTTGATCATTTGAATCCATAGCCCTTTCAGCTATCTCTTCTCTTTCTCATTTTTTCTCTGAAACTTTTAATAATTGGTCTACTAGGGTAGTTTTTCCATGATCTACATGGGCTATAATAGCGATATTTCTAAACGACATAACAATAAATTAAGGTTAATAAATAAAATCTTGAAAACTCCAAGATTTTTAAAACGTCGACAGTATAGGGAGAAAGTTTGAAAAGTAAAGAAAAAAGTCTCTTTTTGACAAGAGACTTTTTTATCTTTAAATTAATTATCCTTCAAAGTTAGGATCGAAAGCTTTTACAAATGGTAGAAGAGCCATCATTCTTGATTTCTTAATAGCATTAGAAAGCTTCTTTTGGTTCTTAAGACATACTCCAGTATAGTATCTCGGAGTTATTTTTCAAAACTTTGTTATATATTTTTTTAAAAGTTCAACATTTTTATAATCAATGTTTTGTCCATCAAGTGGACAAGTAGTTTTTTTAGCCATAGTGTGTAATTATTAGTAATAAATTTTGGATATAAAATCAAGTATTTCTTGATAATTTATTGTTTTTCTTGTTAGAACATATCAGTATCATCAGTAGTTTTTCTATCTGATTCAACTTCAGTGTCTTCAAAATCAGATTTTTTGTTTAAGAAAATGAGGTTTGATATCACTACTTCTGTTTTATAAAGTTTCTCTCAGTCTTCTTTTTCAATGATTCTTGTTTTGAGTCTTCCTTCTCAGTAAACAAGTTTTCCTTTTGTGAGGGATTGTTCACATCTCTCAGCGAGGTTTCCCCAAGCAACACAATTTGTGAATTCTGATTCAGATTTTTGTTCTCATTCAGAAGTTTTGTAGTATCTATTCGTAGCGATTGTGAATAAAGCGATTTTTTTTCCACCTTCAGTTTCTTTAATAGAAGGATCTTTTGTAATATTTCCTATTAATATGACTTTGTTAACGGTTCTCATTATCATCAATATTTAAAATATAAAGTTTTTACTTAAGATTCTTTTTTTACGAACATATATCTCCATATGTTTTTGTCCAAGTTTATAGTTTTTGATAAATCTTTTATTAATTTACCATCCATATCTAGGTCAAGAAGTATGTAAAAACCTCTTTCAGATTTATTTATCTTGTAAGCGAGTTTTTTATCTCCCCAAACATCCTCTTTCTCGATAGTAACAGAGTTGTCTTTGAAAAGTTTTTTTAGTTCATCTAGAGATTTTGTTCTCTCTTCTTCAGATAAACTAGGGTCAGCAATAACCATTAATTCATAATTTGCCATATTTATTCCTATGGGTTAATATCCAGACTTATTTTTTTGTGTTCTGGAAGGATATAAAGTGTGCTTAAAAAAAGCAAGCGCAATTCTATTCATTTCTTGAGTAAAGTCAAAAGAAAAATTTGACTTTCTAGGCTTTCTAAATATAAAACCTAGACAAGAACATATGTCAGTATAGCTCAGTTGGTTAGAGCGCAGGATTCATATCCCTGAGGTCGGTGGTTCAACTCCACCTATTGACACCATTTTTGACATTAAAAATAAAAGAGGACTATTATTTAATAGTCCTCTTTTGTCATTTTAAAAAGAGAATAGGCTTTTTCTTACAGTAATCTTTGTACCATAAGAAAGGTCCATTTCTAATTCGCTAATTTTTTGTTTTACTTTCTTAAAATTATCTTTAGTTGCTTTTTGGTAAAAAATAATTTTAAATGCACCACTTTTTTCATCATCAGCATTTGAACATCTTTTTTTAAAAGGCACGTCTTGTTTTTTCAAAGAAGAGTATGTATTTATTATTTTTAGAGCCTTATTAGTGTCTGGGTGTTTCAAAATAGCATCTTGATAATACCCAAACCCTGTATATGTTAAATATTTATTACCACTATAGCTAAAATCACTAAGGGGCATTATTTCTTTTGAAAATTTTATAATAGTTTTGAAACATATAATTTTTTCTGACATTTTGTTTTTATTTGCTAGGTTAGTAAAATTAAAAAGTAAATGTTATTATTAACATTATTAATAATAACAAATATATAAAAATTGTCAAAAAAATATAGGCAGAGCTAGATATAAAGTTTACAAACCATAAAAAAATCATACAATTGCGAATAATTTATAATTATAAAACTAAAAAAGATGTTCGTAGATGAAGTTAAAATTAAAGTAATCTCTTGAAAATGATGAGACGGTCTTGTTTCTTGGAGAAGAGAAAAGTATATCCCAAAATGAGGACCCCGGGGATGAGATGGGTGAGATGGAGGAAATGTTTTTCTACAAACCAATGAAAATATTAATACTCTTTCTGAGTACAGACATAAAAAAGTATTAAGTGCAGAAAAATGAGAACGTGGTGGAAAACAATTGATGCATGGAGCGAACGCCCCTGATTTGATATTGCCAGTTCCAGTTGGGACTATTGTAAGAGATCAAGAGTCTTGAGATATATTAGCAGATCTTAGTGACCATAATATGAAGCTTTTGGTTGCAAAATGATGAAAGTGAGGTTTTTGAAATGCCCATTTTTGTTCGAGTACGAGACAAGCACCAGCATTTGCTGAACTCTGAGATGTGGTAGAAGAAAGAGATTTACATCTCGAACTCAAGCTGGTAGCTGATATAGGTATTATAGGTATTCCATCTTGTGGAAAATCTACCTTTATAGGGAATGTAACGAATGTAAAACCAAAGATAGGTGATTATCCATTTACAACCCTTACTCCAAACCTAGGAGTACTTGATCATAAATGAAAATCACTTGTGTTAGAAGATGTGCCAGGACTTATACCATGAGCGAGTGAATGAAAAGGACTTGGGATAGAGTTTTTAAAACATATTGAAAGAACCTGAGTGTTATTGCACTTGTTAGACTTATACAGACTTGATAAAGTATTTCAAGATTACGCTGATATTAGGCATGAGCTTGAGGTGTTTTCTCCTGAACTCAAAGAAAAAGAAGAAATTGTAGTATTCTCGAAAGCTGATTTGTTAGATGATGAAATGAAGAAATTTGTTATGGAAGAATTCAAGAAAAAATATCCAAAACAGAAAGCATTTATTATGTCATCAGCAACAGGAGAATGAGTTGATGAGTTAGTAGACTTCTTGATTGATACTTATTCAAAAGAACCGGTTCCAGCTTGAGAGGAAGATGAAACAAAAGAAGAATTGAAGTTATATGATCTAAAAGATAAAAAAGACCCAAAAAGCTTTACATTAAAATATCTTTGAAACTTTATGTTTGAATGCCATGGTCAAAGAATCGAGCAGATTGTGAGAATGACTGATTTTGAAAATAAAGAAGCGGTTCTGAGAGTGTATGATGTTCTAGAAAAACAGTGAATAATGAGAGAGTTGGAACCACAGCTCAAAGAAGCATTAAACAAAGAAGACAAGGATAATAGTTTCTTCTTTGAAGGAAACGATGAAAACGCAGTGAATCCGAAGGTTATTATTGCAGGGAGAGAGATACCACTCGATAAGTTAAAGTATGATTTATAAAAAAATACCCTTAAGAGGCTGTCCCAAAAAATCTAAGCGAAATGCTTAGATTTTTATTTTTTCTAGAAATTCATAATTTTCTTCACTTGCATATCATTTATCTGCCAAGCTGCTTTTGGGAAAAGTATTATATTTTGCTTTAAATTTCTTTAATATTGGAATGAGTTCTCAAGTATCTTCTGCTGAATTTGGTACGGCTGTAGTTAATATGAATCTATTTTCTGCTAGGTTTTGAGGGTTATATCCATTTCACCAATCTTTTCATCATCATTAATCTAGAATCTTTATCTGTAAGATTGATTCTCTTTTGATGGATTCAAGCTTTATTTTTAGTTTCAATTTCATGTTTTACTTTTTCTTTTTTCGTTTCTAGATTTTCTGTTTTTTCTTTTAATTCTTTTCTTTTTTGATCTCTCCCTTCTTTCGTTTTTAATTCTTCTGGAATTTTACTTTCATTATCTTTTCAGTATTCTTTATCTTCTATTTCATCTATTTTATCAGCTTCATCAAACAATCATTTTATTTTTTTATCTAATGATTCTCTATCATAATTATTAGTTTTTGATGCATTTGCATATATTTTGGTTCCATCTAAGCTTACGGTTCAGAAATGAATGAGTCATAAATTTTTTGCTTTAAAGACAATTTGTGTAAAAATATCTTCAAGTATATTTCATTTTTCTTTTCGGAATCTATTTATTGTTCTGAAGTCTGGTTTATTATTTCAAGAAATATACATAAAAGCTAGATCTGACTTGAGTTTATTTGCTAGTTTTCTACTAGAAAATGTCCCGTTCATATATCAGTAAAAAAGTACTTTCAGAAGCATTCTTGGATTATATGCAGGTCTTCCACTTCCATCGCTAGAATACTCTAAATACAAATTTTTTAAATCTAGTTCATCTATTATTTCACTTAAAATGATTGCCTCATGTCATTCTCAAAGAAATTCTTTGAAACTTGGAGGCAGTAAAAAACTTTGATCTTGTGTATATGCTTTAAACATCCTTTCTTGATTAGTAAGCTATTACTTATATTTTACACAAAAAAACATCTAAATCCATTCGGATTTAGATGTTTTTGGGACAGCCTCTTTAGAGGGGTATTTTTTAGTTTTCTCTTTATTTCTTTTTTGATTCTATATATGCTCTACTCTTTTCTAATATATCGTTTATTGTCACTTGAATTGTAGGTCATTTTGTATCAGTCATTTGTTTTAAAAATCTTTCATTACAAACTTGTTCTAATACAGACTTGATATCTCAGAAACTTAATCAACGTAGTGTATTCAATGTATCATAATCATCGTTTACATCTAGTTCTTTAAAATCAAATAAATCTTTTTTAGCAGTTTCATTTATTTTATTTCTTCTGAGTTCTAAGTATTTTTTTATTTCTTCCAGATGAGGTAATTCTAGAGTAATAAGCATATCACACCTTCATCACCTTAATATTGCAGGATCTAATTTATCGGTATCAACATTTGTAGATCATATAAAAGTGACATTGCTTACTTTTTCTACTCAATCGAGAAAACGTAATAAAATATTTAATTCTGCATCATGAGCCTCATGACTTCCTCATCATCTTTTTTGTGCAATAGTTTCAAATTCATCAAACACTATAACTCATTGTTTTTTTTCTCGATCACAGTATTGTTTTATTCCTTCTAAAATTGATTTTAATTGTTGTTCTCATTGTCATACCCATTTAGAGGTATAGTCTTCTCTATTGAGTTTAAAAATTTTCATTTTATCAGTATTTTCTTTTGCTATTGCTTTAATAATAGCAGTTTTTCAAACTCCAGGGACTCATTTTAGAATAATACCTTTAGGTAGATTTCCTCCCTGTTCTTCAAGTTCTTTTTTATGTATAATAAAGAGTTCGAGGTTTTTAAAATCTTGTATGCATTTCTTTGATAATACAAGTTCGTCAAACCCTTCAACATATTTTGATACATTTAGCATATATTTTTCGATATCAGAACTTTGTCCTTCTGAATCGTTTTTTGATAATATACTACCAATTATACCAGGCATATTTGCCATACCTGTTTTCTCCTCCATTTTGATAGGTTTTTTAGACAGTGATTTTTGAGGGTATCCAGTAACAGGAAGACTATCTTTTTTTTCTAAAAGACTGTTATAAATAGACTCAATGAAAGATTTTTCAGAAGTGGCATCTAGAGATGCTCTTTTCTCACTATAAGAAAATTTATCATCCTTATCATTAATATCATAATTTAGTACTATCTCTCAGCTAGGCCTTTTACTTATATCCAACGTACACTTATTCATTTCAAATACTCAGGGAATAGGTTGAGAAGAATAGTCACCTATTTGAGTGGTATTAAAAATTTCTTGAACATTAATACATTCTTCAAGTGCTTTAATAAACTTATCTTTATTTTCTAATGGACTAGGGGCTTTTTTTGGTGTAAGTAGTTTCATTGAGTCTATATTAATTTTGTAATGCATTTATGATATCATATTCTTAAATCATAGTCAAAAAATAGAAACTTAATTTATCTTATAAATTCCGCACGTTTTCACGTGCCCTATTTTTTCATTCAAAAAGTGGTTCACAATATTTTCAATAGAAGGGTTATGTCATACTATCAGAGTATTTCATTTATTCTTTTTTTCTTGTTCATAAACAACAGAAAGTAGATAATCAGAGCTACAAGAGTATAGGTTTTCATCAAATGTGATCTTTGTTTTCTTGGTTCAGATTTTTTCTAGTATCTCTTGGGAAGTTTGCTTCGTTCTTTTTGCTGGGGAACAAATAATGGTATCAAACGTAATGTTTTCTTCTTTTAGTTTTTTTATTAATTTTGCAACCTGATGAAAGCCTTTTTCAATCAGCTCACGATCAAAATCAGCTTTAAATAAGTTTTGTTCTGTTTTTGCATGTCTGAGGAGGTAGATGGGGGACATAGTTTTTAGTTTAAAAAATATTATAAAAGTGTAACTATTACTTCTGAACAATCAATAGGAGATATTTTCTCAAAACTAAAAAAACTACTTCCAGATCCACATAAGTGGATCTTTTTTGTATCAGTACCTTGCAGTATATTTTGATACTCTGCTTTTTCCAAAAATTCATCAAAAGTATTTCAGCAATCATTCAAGTTGAGGCTCTTTAAAAATCTATCAGTATGTCCATTTTCGTAAATATGGAGATTCTCGTACATCGTTTTTGTACAGTTCTCAAAATCAGGTTTGTAAATCCAAAGGGGAGTTCAAGAAAATTGATTTCAGCGAAATGGAGGGGGTATAATTTTCTCTCAAAAATTTTCTCAAATCATGCAATTAGAATCAGAAAAAAAGAATGGAATATCTTTTCAAAAATTTCATGATTCTTCTATAAGTTCTTTTGGAATACCTCAAAGTTTGAAGAGCAGAAAATACATTTTTACAAAAGTAGCAAAGTTTGAACTTCCTCATCCAAGACCAGCTTTTTCAGGGATATTTTTGATTATTTCTACCCTAACATTTGGAATATTTTTTATGTATTTTTTAATCAGCTGAAATGCTTTGAAAATTAAGTTATCTTCTATTTTACAACTGAAATTTCATATAATTTGAAAAGTATCGTTTTCTGTTATTTCTATTTCATCAGCGAGGGATATTTTATGAAAAATAGTTTTTATGCTATGAAAAGTATTTTCATTATCTATCTCCCTTTTTCAAAGGGAGTACCCGTTAGGGGGAGGGATTATTTTTTCCTTCTGTTCTACCCCTCCCTTGATAAGGGGAGGTTGGGAGGGGTTTTGGAGCTTGAGGTGAGGGCTAAAAACATCCAAGCTCAGGTTTACCTTTCCATACGAAAGACTAGAAATACTCTTCATATTTTATAAAGTTACGAGAATACTACATAAACACTTAATTCCAAGTCATTTTCCATAATCAGAAAGCTTTTCTCAAGTATGATAGTTCAGTCAAACCTGTTCTATATTTAAGCAAAGCAGCTTTGCTATATTTTCTTGAATTTCATCATGAATAGGAGATATTTTAGGAATTTTGCATTCTAGTGAAAAAGATACATTTTGAATTTCAAAGTCAGGATGTTTAGCAAGAATAATTGTTAATGTTTCTTTTAAATACTCACGAGAATCAGTAATTCATTTTTTACATATCTCATCAGCAATATGAGCAAGAGTTTTTCATCCAATACTTGCGAGTAGTGCATTAATAAGAGAGTGAAGAATAACATCTCCATCTGAATTTGCAAGCAAACTCTTTTCACATTCTAGCACTGTAACTCACCCGAGTATCACTCTTTTTTCTTCTTGGAAAACTTCATCAAATCTATGAGAATCTTCTCCGCTTCAGATTCTAAAAATTTGCTTTTTCTCAGAAAAATCATGAGCAAAAGTAATTTTTTTATTTTCAGAAGAACATTCGAAAATATGGAACTTTTCTCCAATCACAGACAATAGTTCCACTTCATCACGAGGGATTGGAGTATTTTTTATATCTATTTTTTTAAAGGCTTTAACAAAAGTATCTAGGTCAGAGATTTGTGGAGTTTGGGCACAAAAGATTTTATCACGATTGAGATTCTGAATTACCTTTGATTCTTTTATTTCTTTTATGGAATCTTTTGAAAAAAATCCAAAGAGTATATTTTTTTTCTCTTTTGCAAGAACAATTCACTTTTCTAGGTCCTTTATATTGAGTTTTGGGTTTGCTCAGTTATGAACTATAATTCTACTATTTTTTTCTCAGGAATTTTCTAGAAAAATTATCGCATTTTTGAGAGAAAAAAATCTTTCTTTTCCTCAGAGAATAATAGTCTTTATTTTTGGAAAATAGGTTTTTAAAATATCTGATTTTTCTAATTTCTTTTCACCTAAGACGAGGATTATTTCATCCACTTTTTCAGATTTTTGAAAAGTTTCTAGCGTTTGAAATATTATAGGTTTGCCATATTTTTCTATAAAAAGCTTGTCAAAACCACACCTTTGTGAAGTTCATCATCAGAGAATAATTGCTATGTTTTTCATTCTTTAGAAATTAGTAGAGATATTTAAGATTATAGTAATAAGAAAATAGGAATTACAAAATAGGAATTACAAAATATTCTAGTTTCAAAAAGCAAGTGCAATATTTAGAAAATTAGTTATATAACTTTTTAAGTTCCCTTTGATACACTTCATTGGGACTTTTAAAATTTTTTGTTAACTTTAAATAGAGTATATAATATGACTAATAAAAAAATTAAAAAAGGCGAATCTGATATTTTTGGATCACTTTATAGTGATACAGAAAATAGTGTTCAAGCTATGTCGAAAGGTCCTGTTGACGTTTCTTCTCAATTAGAAGAGCTTGAAAAGGAAAGAGAGGTGATAAGTAAAATCACCGATGAGTCTGAAAAGAAAAAGCGTGAGAAAATTCTCTCAAGTAAATTCGATACTCTACGAGCAGCTATGGCTGACGATGAAAAAGATATGGCGAAAGCTATATATGGTATTCAAGCGCTTATTAACGGAATGGATGATCAATTCCAAGACCTTATAAAGCTTACTCCTGAAGAACAAGAAATAATTGATAATGCTGAAAAAGAGTTGAAAAACTCACAATCAGCTTTAGAAAACAGTAAAAATAAACTTGTTATTGAGGAAAGTAAGGATGGTTTCTTTGCAAGGTTTGGTAAGAAAACGAGATTAAAAAATATCAAACAATCTATAGTAGATTCTCAAGCTGATCTGAAAAACTCACAGGAAGATCTTATAACTGCAAATAAAGCAGCTAAAGAGAAACAACGTGAGCGTTTGATGTCTGCAAAAATTGAGGAGAGTATTGGTACTTTGCAAGTAATGGGGCAAAATACAGTTAATATTATGAATGATCGTAGTATAGCTGTTAAAGAAAGCCTAGAAACCACACGAGCAAGTAAGGAGAGAGACTTTAAAATTTTGGAGGATGCGGTTCAGCGTACTCAGAAGCATCTTGCAGCAATCGAAAAGAAAGAAACCGAATTGCAAAATGAGGAAATTGCTTTAGATAGCTATGAGGTTAATACTGAAGCACATGTTGAGCAGAGTAAAAAAGTTTCTAAGCTGAGTTCAGAACTTGAGAAGGTACGAGGGGACTTAAAAGTTGCTCAGGCTGTTTTGGTTGAGAAAACAAAGTCTACTCACGATCTTAAGCTCTTTGAAGAAGCTCAACAGAAACTTCTTTCCAATCATAGGATGTGGATAGCTACCATTAAATCTAAATTAGAAGTTAATGTAGATAAAGATGCTGCATATCTTTTGATGTTACAGACTGCTTCTGATCAAGAATTGGGCGAAAGTGTTGATACTCTTACGAGTGAAAAAGACCTTCGTCAAAACGATACGGTTGCTCAGATTATTGTTGCGAGTGATAAAGCATATATTAAGAAGATGCAATCCACTCCTGAACAAATGAGGCGTCGTGCTAACGTTCAGAAGGCTATGGCAATTCACAAGGCAAATTTGAGTGATGATGAAAAAGAAATTTTGAAATCCATAAAGGATAAACATGGTATTGATCCTTTTCAGTTATCAGAATTTACTCATAGAAGTGACAAATCAAGTCCTTCTGGTAAAAATGATGGTACTCCATCTACACCAACAAATTCTTCTAATGATGGAAATTTATTTGGTGATGATTAAAAAGCATATCTGCTTTTAAAACTTGGAGAGGGTACATTTTTGTACCCTCTCTTTTATTCGATATACATGGTGTATAATTTTGTTAACAACGATACGGTATTTATTATGACTGAAGATAATATTTTTAATAAAGTACATTTAGAATGTAGTGATGAATATGCAAAATATGTTTCAAAGATGCTTTTAGCATTTGAGATGTTGATGAATGTATATTCAGTTAAGGAAAGTAGGGATAAGGAAGCTTCAGAAGAAAGTAAGGTCTTGGTATACTATATTGAGAAATTACTCTATACTTTTGAAACTTTGAGGTATAAATATCTCCATAATCCTACAGATTTTCTTAAAATAGATAAGAGCCACTCTGGTTTTATAAACTTTTCTGAAATTATGGAAATCGAAAAAGATATCCTATTCAGAGAAGAAAAATTGGAGTCTTTTGGTCCGGAATATGAGATAAAGCAAAGAATGGTAAAACATATGTTGCGCTATGCTCAACATCCAAAAAAAGAATTGGAAGATATTTCTCAGAGAACATACTTTGAAAGACTTGATCTAGAAAAGTTATTTCTTTTCTTTAATCCAGGACAGCTTATTCGTCTTGGTCCAGAAGAAGGTAGTACTTGTAGAAGGTATTCATACCATTGGGCATGTTATGATAAGAGTTCTAATATGCCATATATTTATTTCATTGAATTTGAACAAGATGAAGAATCAATTCCACTTGAGGATGATGATGAAAATGCTCAAAGGTTTTATGAAGTTATCAGAACAGAAGGATCAAGAGCTCCAGCAGCAGGAATTGTAGCTAGGGCAATTGACCAACGTTTAGATGATATTCATCCAAAAATCTTTAAGAGGATATGTGTCGGGCCGATACATTCAATTCATTTTTCTGAAGGGATTGAGGAATCACTTCAAGAGATTCTTTCGTTTGGTGAGGAGGGAAAACAGTTTGTTTTTCATATAACCGAACAATTTGTTTTTTCAGAAGGAAGTCATGTGATAAGTGATACGAGTATGCTTGGTAAACTTCTTGGGGGAGAAAAGATACGTGAAAAGTTTTACTTACCAAAGCCTACCAATGTTGACGAGTATGCTCAGTTCAATGAACTTGACGAGCAAAAAGCGTCTTTAATTCGAAAACGTATATTAATGCCGTATGCGATTCATCAACATGTTGATGATCACTTTGGTGATACACGTTTAATTTCTTTCAACTTAAAAGGTATAATCAATGGAATCTAATGGAAGCTCATTTTTACCGATTAAAAAATCGGAACTTACGGATAAACAAAGAGGTGCTGCCAATCTACTCAATAGAGTAAGTTGGCACCCAAAGGTAAGTAAAAGTCGTGCGAGCAAGGCTGGAAACGAAACAGCCCAAGAGATAATTCGTACTCTCAGCGCAAAGACATCTGCAGAAAGTATTTCCGTCGTAGATAAAGCAAGAAAAATCAGTGATGATAGTCTGCTTGTTTTTGATGATAATGTTTCTTTCTGTTTAGATACACTTCGTCGGGGGATTGCAATTGGTATGCATAGTGCAAACCTTTACTCAAAAGCATCTAACTTTCACACTCTTATAGAGCAACAAAAGAGAGGAGAGTTAAAAAATCATCCCGAAGCTCTTACTGAATTTCGGGAAAAGCATACGACTACTTCAGCTATTGTAATGTTTGTGGCAGCAAGTTATATTGTTAGTAAGCTGTCAAACTACAAGACAGAAGAAATCGATAGTGTAAAAGTAAGATTTGAAGGAATCCCTGAAGATCTTCATCTTGCTAATTTTACACATGCTTTGAACTATATGATGTACTATTATGGATACTTTGTTTCTGATGAAACAATTCGTAATAGTACTGATTTTGTGAAAATGACTCTTGTCTATTTCAAGGAAATACTTTCAGAAATTGATTTTGTGAAAGATTCGTTCAAACATGCTGAAGCCTTTACTAATAAAGGATACAAATTGGAGGATGAAGACTTTACCATTCAAGGTTTTGAAGTACATAATTCCATAGGTGTTCAATCAGTTGAATTCAATAGAATCGACTGGAAGGATATTGTAGGGAACACTCTTTATAAACACAGTTCTAAAAGAACAATTCAATTTATGATGTGTTATGATAAAGAGCGTCAGCAAAATCCTGTAAATGAAATAGGAGGCTTTCCTGGTATTACTATGGAGTATGGACCAGCAGGTACTGGGAAGAGTATGGGCATCTGTGCTACGGCAACAGAGCTATCAGATAGATGTAAAGATTTGGATATTCCATTTCTCTATCACCCTATTCCTCAGACTATGGTATCAACGTATCAAGGTGGAAGTGCTGAAAACATAAAACGTTGGTTTGGTCCTATGGATAATCCTAACATGATTGTATATGCACCCATTGATGATGGTGATGGTAAGCTGAGAGATAGAGGTTCTAAAAATACTTCTTCTGGTGTTATCGAAGTAGTAGAGGGATTTTTGGTAAATACTGAAGGTGCTTCTGCTTCTAAAAGAGGAAATCGTGTAATTCAAATTTATACGAACCTTCCTGAAACACTCGATAAAGCTGTTCTTTCAAGGGTTCAGAAACGTTCTATTCTTGAAGGTGCTGTTACGGTTGAAGACTTTCTTGATCAAGATTATATTTGGTGGAAAGCTTATAACGAAATGGTGCCAGATTTTATAAACATGGAAGATCCTTTGAAGTATACGTATATGTCTGCTCAAGATATTACAAAGAATATTTCTGAGAAGCTTGCTGAATTTAGCGAGTCAAAGGTTTATAAAATTCAGCAAATTATTGAGAATACTTTGAAAGAATATAAATCAAGTGAGCATAAGTTCTTTGCAAAACTTTATGAAAACGTAAAGAAAGAATTTCCATTATTTACATCGAGAGATGTTCGTAATATTCAATCTGCTGTTAATACGAGATTGACTGATTTTGATTTTCCTGACGAGTGGATGAGAGATCATGCAGTGTTCTATTCGCTTTCATATGAGAAGAAACTTGAGATGCTGAAAGAGAAGATGAAAGAAAATATGGAAGGTTTAAACTTTCATGAAATTCGTCTTCAAGAAGTTATTCGGTATCTTGATAATATGGCAATGATAGTTGATAAAGATTTTGAAGCTAAAGTTGCTGAAGTAGTTGCGAATGCAAAAATTAATAATGAAGCAGGTCGTCGACTAAAAATCTAACTTATAGTGTTGGTGTGAAAAGTATTTTCTTTTCACACCAAACAAAACAATTAATGTGTTTTATTGAATCAATTTTATAGGTAAATAATATGAAAATATTAAAAAAAACAGGTCTCTATGGAGCTGGATTACTCAATATTAAATCACCGGAACTTATTGAAAGATATAACAAAGCCCTTGAGGCAATGGGACTTTCTAGAACTGAGTTATCCGAGTTTAATATCGATATGATAGGCTGGAGTCCTGAAATTTCAGAAGAAAAAGAAGATATTTATTATCTGACACACTCGTTAGCAAATCCAATGGCAATTCTTTTGAGTATTGAGCAGAAAAATTGTCCTATTTATTTTCCATATCATTCTTTTGATAGGTATATGATTTCAGATTTGTTTGAGCAATGTGCGATGCAAATTATGGATGTAACCACTCAAGAGGCACTATGGCTTGATTTGGATAATGGTATGTCTCATTATGAGAATCCAAAAGATTTACTTCTTGTAGATGCTTTTGAAATATGTTTAGAAACGCCGAATGAACTTATAGAAGGTGCATCTAAACAACGTTCTCTCATTAAGCAACTTTTAAAGAAAGGGAACTCTTGGGAAAAACAAGAGCTTAGAAATGAGCTTATAGAGTCTGGGAAAGATTATGGTGATTTGCAAAATAGGCAGATTACTATGTCAAACTTTACTTTTTCTGATGTAGGTATGTTTTTTACAGAAGCTTTTAATGGTATTTATATCTTGAAATCACCTTTTGATATAAAGGATGATAAAGCTATTATTATAGCTGAAGATAAAAGTTATGCTAAACGAGGTTCTGGAATATACGATATTAATGATAAGAAATTATTTTCTTTACTTATGAAGAAAGGATGTCTTCAAATTGATATTGAATATTTAAAGAAACATCCACAATTGCTTGAGAGAAAGAAAACTTTAGTTTTAGGAGAAATTTTAGTCGAACACGAAAATAATATTGACTTGTTTGAAACGACTTCTGCGAAACTTAAAGGGTATGTCAAAAAATATCAAAAGGAATTACCAGATGTATTTTTTGAAATCGAACGTCTCGAAAAGAAATTGAATAATGGTGTCAAAATAGTAACTGATGACTTTAGTGATCAACTTAAATATATGGTTACTATTCCTGGCGATCATGTTCCAGAAAAATTTCATAGGGTTCTTTTTCGTTATGTAAGTCATATTGATAGAGGAAGTATTATTAATCTTTATCGATATAATAAGAAAAAATTCTATGATGATTTTAATGATTTTTCTGATGTTAAAAAACGTTTTGTGAGAGATTTTATTGTGAAATATTATCTTTCTTCCAAATTAATTTAAATAGGTAAAAAAATGAATGAATTTATATTATGGCATGTAGCTTTTTTTATTCTATCAGCACATTTTTATATGTGGGACAAGAGTAGGAAAGGACCTATACGAAAGATTTATATTTGTTTTCATAATTTTACCTCTCACAAGGAAAACAAAATTGTTGAATCAGAAAAAGGTTTCGTATATAATCAAAAGACGAGAACAAAAGTAAAATTTGCAATTGTCATATCTCTTATTTTTAGTCTGGCGCTTTTAGTTCTACCTGGAGCTATGACTCTTCCTATGGAGATTTTAATATTTTTTACTAAAATTCCTACTATAATATTAGGTCTTTTTGCTGGCGTAGCTTTAGAAAAGTTTTACGTAACAATGAGATCTGTTATGGGGTTTGTGGATAAAGTTGAAAATCAAGAAGTCAACATTAAGGAGGAGATATCTGAGGCATTTGATGGAGCTATCGACAAGGTAGTTGAGACCACTGGAGGTTTTGTAGATAAAGCAAAAGACAGTATATCAACTACCAGCAAGAAAACTTCATCAACTCAGGAAGCTCAGGAGGTTTTGGCAGAAAAACCAAAAATTCCTCTTCCTTCTGATGAGGAAGCACTTGATTTTCTAAAAGATTATACTAAAAATAAATGAGAAAATAATTATGATTGATAACAATGAAAATAAGACGAAAAGTGGTCGAGTACATCATGCTTGGCAAAATACGAAAGATTGGTGTAATTCTATATTACGATCGATTTTTACCAGTAAGTATTTCTGGATTGCACTGAGTATAGGATTGCTACTATCTATTCAATCTCGAGCTTATTTACAGGAATATGTTCTTGTAGTAAGGGAATATGCCTTTTCTATCTTTATGATAATTTTTGCTTTAATAATTTCTTTTATATTAACGAAGAAAGGAGCAAAATATCTTTGGCTTGTTCCAATAACTTTGTTTATTGGAACACTGACCTTTGTGCATTTTGGAGGACAGCAATATATTGCTCGTTACTTGAAGTATCAGAGTTTGGATAAGATTGATATGGGGACTTTGCCTCTTTCAGGTAAAGTAATGCCTCAACCTCTGAATTCGGTTCATGTACTTACGAAACAGAAAATATCTGAGACAGAGGATGTTGCGATTCCAGATAGGATTATGTATAATGATGATCTTTGGTGGTCAATGGAGATTACTCCTGACTATTTCTGGTCAAAGTTTGGAGCAAAAGTAAATGAACTATTCATTGTTCCAGGAACTACCCCTTCACCTAACTTTTCTAAACGTGAAGAAGTATGTTTCAATGTAGGGGAAGGCTTAATTCTATCAAGTAACTCATACAATGCAGCTATTAAATCTTTGAACCCCTGGAAATACTTAAGTTATTTTCCAGTTGACGTTCGTTATTTGAAGAATAATGAAGGGAATGTAGTTCAGGTTATATCATTGGCAAAATGGGATGGTTTCTTCTTTCCAAATATTGAATTTGGTGGAGTCATTGTAGTAGAACAAGATTGCAATGAAGGTTTTGTTGATACAATAAAAAGAGTTCTTGTTGGAACTGGTACATATATTGCACCAAAAGATATCAAGAATCATTCTTATTTGAAACAACAGAACTTAGTACCGTATAATGTTTACAGATATATGGCAAGTTCATTCAGATATCAAGCTGGTTTTTTCGGTCCTCTTAAGGCTCATCATAAGGGTGATATTAGGATTCCAGATATGCCAGATGATCAGAATCAACAACCATTTGTTCAATACTTTAGTGAGGTAGGAAAGAAAAAACTTTCTGGTTTATTTGCAGCATTTGCTTTGGAGCCATATCATGAGAAAAGCCAAGGTTTAGCTATATCTTTACTGATACCTGGTGATGATGCAAACACTGTCTATTATTACCATCATGCGAATAAGCAAGAAGGTCTTACTGGTTCAACTGCTATATCATCTAAGGTACAGGATAAGAAGAAAAATTATGATTGGGGAGGTAAAATTCGTGCAATAGAAAGTAAACTCTATATTAGAGATATTCTTAATACAAGACGAGTTTTTTTCCTAACAGTGATTGCTGTAGTAGACGAAAATGGCAACATGGCAGGTTCTGAACCTGAAATAGCCATTACTGATGCAGTATATAATACGGTTACTTTCGTTGATGTGAAAACTGGTGAAACAGAATGGGATAAACAGATTGCTGAAGCAAACGCAAGGATGTATTCCAAAGAACCCGGTTTCATATTGAAGGTAAAAGGTGCAATGAGTGAAGCTGATACAGCTGAGGAAGGAGTTGAAAAACTAGAAATACCTCAAAACGTTGATAGTGAATCTCAAGTTTCTAAAGAAGTTACAACTTCAACAGACGTACCTGTCGGGACTATTGAGTCTCAGCAGGTTCCTGGTGGAACAAGTACATCTTCTCAAGAAATAAAATAAAGTTCTTTTAAAAGGGCTTTATAACTACTAAAGGCTTTACGGTTAATACCGTAAAGCCTTTTTTTTCTCTAAATATTTTGTCTATGAGCTTGCTATTTTCCGATTTTCCACTATATTTATTTGGAATTTAATACGTAAGTAGATATAGGAATATGAAATTTAATCTTGATAATTTAGTAACAGAATTTGAAGAGTTAGAAAATAAGCTTGGAGATCCAGATATTTTCAAGGATCAGAAGAAAGTAAGAGAAGTATCATCGAGGAAAAAACAAATTGATGAAGCAGTGACTTTATATAGAGAATATAAAAAGCTAAATGAATCTTTAGATGAAAATAAAGAAATGTTAGGAGAAGAGAAAGATGAAGAAATGAGAGAGCTTCTAAAAGAAGAAATAAAAGAAGGAGAAAGCGCTATTCCAGAATTTGAAGAAAAACTAAAAATAGCTCTCCTACCAAAGGATCATAATGATGATAAAAATATAATTATAGAAATAAGAGCTTGAGCAGGTTGAGATGAAGCTGGTTTGTTTGCAGGAGAGTTGGCAAGGGCATATCTTACATTTGCTGAAGAAGAATGATTCAAGTACGAAATTACTCAAAGAACTGATAACGAGACAGGAGGAGTAAAAGAAATGATTTTTGATGTAAAGTGAGATGGTGCATATTCGAGATTTAAATATGAATCTGGAACCCATAGAGTACAAAGAATTCCTGAAACAGAGAGTAAGGGAAGAGTTCATACATCAGCTATTACGGTTGCTATTATGCCGGAAGTAGATGATATAGATATAGAAATAAAGGATGATGACATAGAAATGCAATTTACGAGATCGGGAGGACCAGGGGGACAACATGCAAATAAAGCCGATTCGGCGGTACATCTCAAGCATATTCCATCTGGAATTGCTATATTTTGTTCAGAATGAAGAAGTCAGCATAAAAATAGAGATAAAGCTTTTGCTATTCTTCGTTCAAAACTCTATGCTTATGAAGAAGCAAAAAGAGCAAGAGAAAGAGGTGAACAAAGACTCGCACAAGTATGAAGCTGAGATAGATCAGAAAAAATCAGAACCTATAATTTTCCACAAGATAGAGTAACAGACCATAGAATTGGACAAAACTTCTCAGGTATTCCACAAATAATGATGGGAAAATTGGCACCAATAATAGATGCCTGTGCAGTCTTTGATCAACAACAGAAACTAGAAGAGGCAGGGAAAGGGAATATATAATTTTTAAGTACTCATTAATATGAAGAAGAAAATTTTCTTGTGAATAGTATGATTTTTATTTTTAGTTTGACTCTATTTTTATATTTTTCCTATATATAAAGATTTTTGAATAAAGGATTCATATTTTGAGACGAATCATTACGATAAGGAATTTAATTCTGAGGATAATGGATATTTAGACATAGAGAACTTTCTAGAATTTATAGATTTTGGAGCTTTATCTATAACAATTAAATATTTTAATTTTTTACATATAAGGTGATGAGTAGACAAGGTGAGAGATGATTATAGAGAAGGAAAAACTTTTAACTTTGTGATAAATAGTTTAGATTTTTTTGAATTCAGTACTCAATTTGATGAAGAATTTCTTAGTAGAATTGATTCTTATAATGTAAAAAAGCATCATTTTTTAAAGAATAATTTAGATGAAGAATTTAAAAAACTAGAAACAAGTTTTTTTTCTGAAGATGAAAAAATTGTATACAGTCAATACTCACAGAAATTTGTTGAATTAGAAGAATTTCTTTTAGATCCTAGTAATTTTTATAAAACAAAAAGCTTTAAAAAGCTCTTGTTCATATCTCAAAAGTATTCCAATTTTCAACAAAAAGCCTTATCAAAAAAATACATATCCTCTTTCTTGAAAGGAAATGAATTAGGAAAAGACTATGTTAGTTTAGTAGACCTTATGTTAATATCAAGAACCCTGCAATATGTTTGAGAGTATTATATTCAACAAGGAAGGAGTCAAAAATGAGTTGAAATATTTACCACCAATAATAGCTTTATTATTGAGTTGCTTGAAAAATGAGATTTTAAACTTATAGAAGTAATGCTCTTGAGGACACTATTAAACATAAACTTAAAGAATTTAGACTATATAATGGAAAACTATAATCTTTCAAATGAAAATAAAGATACTATAAAACAAAATTTGTTGAGTATTGATATAAATAATGAACTCTATAAAAATGCATTTAAAAGAGAGTATCAATTAGCTTCAGAGACTCTATTTGATAGTTTCTTCTGAGAATTAGAAATTCAAAAGGTATTTTTACATAAGTTATTTTACTCAGAGAAAGATACTAAAAATATTTTGAGAAAAGGAAACTATGACCTAGTAGAAAATTGAAGTACTAATATACAAATAAAGAGAAACTGAAGGAATTTTTTATGAAGAATACTCCTCCAGGGGTGATTAGATGTTGATTATAGTTCACAATACGAAAAAATAGATAAACTCAATGCATTGAAGCAGGGTATATTAGAAAAGATAGAACAATAATTTTTTTATTTACAATTATATTTTTATTTGTATTATATATTTTGTATTGTAAATAAAAGCAGTATTTTAATTATTTAAATAATTATATTCTTATGTTGAAAAATGAATATATTGAAGATATAGAAAATGAAATGGAGGAGCTGAAAAAATGAGGTTTATATAAGAAAGAATATCCTATTGTATCTTCTCAGTCTTCAACAATAAAAGTTGATGTGAATGGAGAAATAAAAACAATGCTCAATTTTTGTGCGAATAATTACCTCAATCTTGCAAATAATAAAAGACTCATAGAAATTGGTAAAAAAACACTCGATACCTATGGCTTTGGTACCGCATCTGTACGATTTATATGTGGAACTACCGACCTGAATCAACAATTTGAAAAAGATATTGCAAAATTTCTCACTTTTGATGATGCAATTTCTTTTGCCTCTTGCTATCAGGCAAACAATGGACTTTTTGAAGCTCTATTGGGAGAAGAAGACGCCGTCATAAGTGCGAACCTCAATCACGCAAGTCTTATTCAGGGAATACGTCTTTGTAAGGCACAAAAATTTCGTTATCAATTCAATGATATGGAAGACTTAGAAAACAAATTGAAAGAAGCCGTGAGTTCAGGAGCAAAGAAAAAGATGATCGTTACTGATGGAGTATTTTCAATGGATGGAGACATTGCTGACCTCAAATCTATTTGTGATTTGGCAGATAGATATGAATGTATGGTTATGGTTGATGATTGTCATGCTACATGATTTGTTTGAGAAAATGGAAGAGGTACGGCTGAGTTATGTGGAGTTGAGTGAAGAGTTGATATTATATCTTCTACCATAGGGAAAGCCTTAGGCGGAGCGAGTGGAGGTTTTATAGTTTCGAAGAAACAAGTAGTAGAAAAACTACGTAACCAGCATAAATGATACTTATTTTCAAATAATCTTATTCCAGCTATAGCAGCTATTTCTTCAGAAGTGGTACATATTTTGTCTTCATCAAAGGATTTACGTATCAGGTTAGAAAATAATACGAAAAAATTTAGATCTGAAATGGAGAAAGCATGATTTAATATTAGGGAGAGTATACATCCAGTTGTTGCGGTAATGTTTGGGGATGCACAATTATCATCCAATATCAGTCGAGAGATGATTGAAGAGGAAGGGATATATGTGAAAGATTTTTCATTTCCAGTGGTGCCAAAAAACGAAGCAAGAATTAGGGTTCAAATATCAGCAGCACATGAAGAAGATCATATTAATAGGATTATAGAATCCTTTGTTAAAGTAGGGAAGAAATATAATGTTATTTAAATATTGTAAAAAAATATATGCAAAGTCCTCATAATATTTCTGATATTTCAAGAGAATGAATAAATCTCAGCAAGATTTTTTTTGCTGCTCAGGTATTTTTGAATAAAAAATATACAAAAAACTTATTATCAGTTGATGATTTTTCGTCTATTGATTTTAAAAAACTTACATCTATTTGAAAAAAATGAATGATACTGGATGTAGATGATTGTATAGCACCCCATCATGGTGAAATAATAACTGAGAATAAAAACATAATTTTTAAACTCTTATGAAAAGGGTGGAAAATAGTAATATTTTCTAACATGAAAAAATCTCAAAGATATGAAGAACTAGAGTCAAAGTGAATAGAGGTTATAACGAGCCCATATCCAAAACCGAGTAAGAAATGATTTGAGGCCTGTCTTGAGAATCTTTGATTAAAAGCTGGGGAGGTAGTAATGATATGAGATAATTTTCTTACTGATGGAGGATCAAGAAATGCTGGAATAGATTTTATTAAAGTTTCTCCGATAGAGAAAGATGATATAAAGAGCTTTTCAAGAATTTGCCATAAATTTACTCGAAGAATAGCAGATGTTATAGCATATAGAAGAAAAGATATTTAATACCAGAGAAAATTTTTTGGAAAATAACAAAAAAGAAATAGTATTATCTAGAGAAAAGTAAGATACTTGTTAAACCAAAAAACATGAAAATTTCAATCGAACATATTCCGGAGCATCAACAAGAAGAACTAAGAAAAGTAGTTGATATTATTAAAGACACGACATATAAAAATATATGAGCTGAGATGATTATTCTATTTTGAAGCTATGCAAGAGGGGATTTTGTGGTGAGAGATGTTGTTTCTGAATGATGAGGAACGAGAGTATATGAGAGTGATATTGATATTATGGTTATTACCAAGAAGCCAACACAAGAGAAGAACCTCAGACTCTCTATGGAAATAAATGAAAAAATTGAAAAAGATTATGAACTAGAGGGGCACTTTAATATCATTATCGAAGATATAGGGCATGTAAATAAAATGCTCGAAGAATCAAGGTATTTCTATATTGATATAAAAAATGAATGAATCCTTTTGTATGATTCAAAGAAGTATTCGCTAAACGGAGTAAAAAATATTGATGGAGAAAGGAGAAAAGAAATTCAAAAAGAGGACTTTGACATGTGGTTTGAGGACGCAAAGATATTCTTCTGACACTACAAATTTGATTTCAAAAATTGAGATTACAAAATAGGCGCTTTTCACTTACATCAAACAACCGAAAAATTAATGACAGCATATTTGCTTGTGAAAACAGGCTATAAACCAAAGACTCATGATCTAGAGGTGATTTATAGAAAAATAAAAGAAGAAAATATACTTTTTGATAGTCTATTTAATTTATCTGATGAAGAAGAGAACTATCATTTTGAGCTTTTGAGAAAAGCGTATATAGAAGCAAGGTATAGTAAAATCTATAAGATAACTCAGGAAGAATCAAAGTTTCTTGAAGAAAAAATTATCCCAATGATAGACCTGGTAGAAAAGCTTTGCATGAAGGAATTAAAATAAAGTATTTTACAAAAAAGATATAAAGTATATAGTTCGTATATACTTTATATCTTTTTAATATATATGAAACCAAGAGAAAAAATACTCAAATATTGACCAGAAAAGCTTGAAAGCTGGGAATTAGTTGCTACTATTCTTGGTTCTGGTATTCAATGACTCGATGTTTTTCAGCTCTCTAAGAAAGCGAATAAAGTAATAGAGGAACAAGCAGGAAGTATCACGATAGCCGATTTAGAAAAAATCAGAGGAATTGGGAAAATAAAAGCTATTCAGATTATAAGTGCTTTTGAATTAGCAAAGAGACACTTCATAGATGATAATATTATTATCGAATCGATATGAGATGTTTTAGAACAAGTTGCTGAATATAGGAATAAGAAACAAGAATATTTAATTGGTATTACCCTTGATGGAGCAAATAGACTTATAAATAAACGCATTATAACAATATGACTTCTCAATCAGAGTTTGGTACACCCAAGAGAAGTTTTTGCTGATGCAATAGAAGACAGAGCTCATAGTATTATTCTTGTTCATAATCATCCTTCTTGAACGAATAAGCCAAGTAAGGAGGATGTCTATGTAACCAAGAGACTTGAAGAAGTTTCAAAAATAATTTGAATAAACCTGCGAGATCATATAATAGTAACGAAAGACGATTATTACAGTTTTAAAGAAAATACCCTTTTATAATTCTCCTATGCAAAAAAGAAAACAAACGATGTCAGTAAATATATGATGAGTAATAATGGGGTGAAATAATCCTGTAGTTATTCAATCAATGACAAATACTCCTACCTCTGATATAGAAGCAACTACCATGCAAATAAAAGAGCTTGCAAAAGCCGGGAGTGAACTTGTGAGAATAACAGTGAATGATGATAAAGCATCAATGGTTGTTCCCAAGATAGTAAAAAATATTCGAAACTTAGGTATAAAAGTTCCGATTGTATGAGATTTTCATTATAACTGACATATACTTCTAGAAAAGTACCCAGAAATGGCTGAAGCACTTTCGAAATATAGAGTGAATCCCGGAAATGTGTGAAAATGAGAAAAAAAGGATGATAATTTTAAGAAAATTATAGATTGTGCGATAAAGTATGATAAACCAGTGAGAATTTGAGTGAATGGAGGTTCACTCGATGATGACCTACTCCAGCATAATATGGATGAGAATAATAAACTCTCTGAACCAAAATCATCAAAAGAGGTTTTTATAGACTCGATGGTAGAATCAGCACTTCTTTCTGCTGAAAAAGCAATAGAGTTTTGACTTCCAAAGGAGAAAATAATTCTCTCAGTAAAGATGTCTGATATACAAGATATGGTGAAGTCTTATGAGCTTTTGAGCTCAAAAACAGATATTGCTCTCCATCTATGACTTACAGAAGCAGGTTCAAATACTCAGTGAATTACTTCAAGCTCTATCGCACTTGGACTATTATTACAACAATGAATTTGAGATACCATTCGTGTGTCGATCACTCCAGAACCGTGAGCTGCAAGGTCTCTCGAAGTAGAGGTATGCAAATATATCCTCCAAACCATGTGAATACGAAGTTTTAGGCCACTTATTACTTCTTGTCCATGATGTGGAAGAACTTCATCAGACAGGTTTCAAGTTCTCTCAAAAAAAATTAATGATGAGATAAGTGACAAATACAGCATTTGGAGAGAGAAGTATAAGAATTTCAGTAAAACGAATATTGCAGTTATGTGATGTATAGTAAATGGACCATGAGAAGCCAAACATGCAGATATAGGAATATTTTTTCCATGAGATGGAGAGAATCCGAAGATTCCAGTGTATATTAAATGAGAGTTATATAAGAATCTAGAGTGAGAGAGAGTATATGAAGAATTTATGGAGATATTGGAGGGGTATTTGGGAGGGAACATTTAATTTTTAAAATATATAAAATGAATAATGAAGTTATATGATTTATATCGATAATAATTACTATTCTTGTTTGGTGAACTTGGTTAATATTTTCTAGGAAAAGTGCGAATATACTAAAAAACCCATTTTTGGAGAATTTTCTCATTACACTGGGAGCTCTTATTTTTAATGTTTGAGTATTTATAGTCTATTATATTTATAGTTGAACTTTAGAGTTTCAATTCAAATATTTTTTATATCCATTTCTTAGTGGTATACTTTGGGCTTTTGCTGGGCTATTTGCTTTTGTATCTATTTCTAAGATATGAGCTGGAAAGGCATTTAGTATTTGGGCACCATCTGGTATGGTAGTAAGTTTTTTATGGGGAGTGATCTATTATGGGGAATTTGCATCAAATCTACTCTATGCTCTTTTATCAATACTTGTGATTATAGTTTGAGTTTCTCTTGTTATCCATTCAAGGAATAAAGAGGAGGATTCACATATTGTTTATTCTTGAGTATTGTTTGCCATTGCTGCAAGTCTTATTTGGTGAGGGACCTATTTAGTACCCCTGAAAGAATTAACCAATGAGATTTCCGTATATTTTACTCTTTTGCCCCTGAATATAGGGATGGTACTTGGTTCTTTTTTTATATACTTATTTAAGAAAAAACTACATGGTTTGACTTTAGAGAATATAAGAATTGGTTCTCCAATCATTCTTTCTTGATTTATGTGGTGAGTATGAAACTTCTTTGCTATTATTGCAGTGCTTAATCTATGAATAGGGAAAGCATACCCTATGGCAGAGCTTTGTTGAGTAGTGAACGCACTTTTTGCTGTGTACTTCCTTCATGAAATAAAAGAAAAATCGAAAATAAGGTTATTTCTACTTGGTACTGCTATCTCATTTACATGAGCAATTTGGCTGAGTGTGTTGAAAATTTAACATTTAATACTTTTACAATGTTACTATTCGAAAGACATGAATTACATCTGAGTACTTTTCCAGAAGGGAACTTCTCTCACCTTATTATTCCTGTTGAAAAAACAAAAGCTCTTGTGGAGGATGCAATTTCTAAGAAAGAGTTTGTTGGTATTTACGAGGAAGATCATGAGAGCCCAGAAGAATCTAACGAAGAGTTCAAGGAGTTTATTAGAATAATGAAAGATCATTGTGGTATTTCATTACCTATGGACCTTTTTGTTGAAAAAGAAATTGATGAGAATTGAAAGATTCTCTATTGGCCAAATCCAGGAGGGCTTATAGAATTAAGTAAAGAGGATAAGCTTATAGTAGTTGATTATAATTACTCTTTTAAAAACAATAAGATAAACTTTGATGAGTATATTATTGCTAGAGACTCTATGAAGTTTCATTTGTTTGAGAGTATTTAGTTTGACATAATTACTTATTTATATATAATATTTTCAATTATTTTTAATCTAAAAAAAATGATAATCAACGATATGAGTAAAGCCAATGAATCAAAAATAAATATATGAAGTATAGGTCATATTGATCATTGAAAAACTACCAGTATAGAAACAATATCTTCTGTAATAGAAGAAGTTAAACATTTAAAAAATTTTTATACAGAGGAAGAAACAAGAAAATTAAGAGAGTTACTTACTAAAAAACCCTCATAAATACCAAAATTTTCCCCTCTCACGAATTTTACTACAAATATCGTCTCAAAAAAATATCATAAAAAAGACTATTTTCCCAAAAATAGTCTTTTTTCGTACAAAATTTGCGTTTTAAGACACAATAAATTTTTTCTCGTCTTTGTTAAGCCTTTTTCTTGATTTTTATTCAAAAAATATATAATAAATATATTGTTTTATTTTTCCTTATTTTTTCTCTTTTGTTCTGCCCCCTCTCCCTCAAGGGAGAGGGTTGGGGTGAGGGCAAAAGAGGTTAGGTGAGGGCTAACTATTTGTGACTATGACAAAAACAACAGAAGCATACGGAGCAGATTCGATACAAGTTCTGGAATGATTAGAACCAGTAAGAAAAAGACCATGAATGTATATCGGTTCAACAGATGAGAGATGATTACATCACCTCGTTTGGGAAATCGTTGATAACTCTATTGATGAAGCAATGGCAGGACACTGTGATACTATTAAGGTTACTCTCTGAGAAGATGGAAGCTGTACAGTTGAGGATAACGGAAGGTGAATACCGGTTGCGAAACATGCGAAAACGGGAAAATCAACACTTGAAACTATCTTAACGGTACTTCATGCATGAGGAAAGTTTGGATGAGGTGGGTATAAAGTATCTGGATGACTTCACTGAGTAGGTTCATCAGTAGTAAATGCACTCTCTACTAAGATGGAAGCTTGGGTTCATAGAGATGGAAAAATATATTATCATTCATATGCAACGGGAATACCCGAAGGAGATATACAAGAAATTGGAAAAACAGATAAAACGGGAACGATTATCAAATTTTACCCTGATGCAAGTATTTTCAAAATATCTACAAAATTTGATTATATAACTATCAAAAATAGACTCAGACAACAAGCATATCTTACCAAAGGAATTAAATTAGAGTTGAATGATGAAAGGAGTACTGAAAGATATAAATACTATTTTGAGTGAGGAATCAAATCATATGTACACTTTTTAAATAAAAAAGAAGATACCATTTGAGATATATTTTACACTGAAAAGGAAAAAAATGATATCCTTGTAGAAATATCATTGCAATATAACAAAGAATTTTGAAATAATATTATTACTTTTGTAAATAATATTCATACAGTAGAGTGAGGTTCTCACCTTATTTGATTTAGAACAGCACTTACAAGAACGATTAATAAATATGCAAGAGCAAAACAGATCTTGAAAGAAAAAGATCAAAACCTTACCAATGATGATGTAGTAGAGGGAATGACCTGTGTTATATCTATCAAGGTAGTAGATCCTCAGTTTGAATGACAAACGAAAGGAAAACTATGAACTGCCGAAGCAAGAGGAGCAGTTGATTGAGTATTCTCTGAGAAGTTTCTTGAATTCCTAGAGGAAAATCCAAATACTGCGAAAAAAGTTATAGAAAAAGTGTTTTTAGCAGCGAAAGCAAGACTTGCAGCTCGCGCAGCAAGAGATACAGTAATCAGAAAATGAGCGCTAGAATGAATGACACTTCCTGGGAAGTTAGCTGACTGTTCTTCAAAAGATCCAATGAACTCAGAGCTTTATATAGTCGAGGGAGATTCTGCGGGAGGTTCAGCAAAGCAATGAAGGGATAGAGAAATTCAAGCAATACTTCCGCTCAGAGGTAAAATACTCAATACCGAACAAGCAAGAATAGATAAAATATTTGCGAATAATGAAATAAAAAACTTGATTATTGCGCTTGGTACTTCGATTGGAGAAACATTTGATGTATCAAAATTGAGATATCATAGAATTGTAATCATGACGGATGCCGATGTTGATGGAGCTCATATTAGAACACTTCTTTTGACTTTCTTTTTTAGGTATCTAAAAGAGGTAGTTACATGAGGGTATCTCTATATCGCTCAACCACCACTCTATAAATTATGAAAAGGGAAAAAATCTTGGTACGTGTATACTGAGGATGAAAAACAAGCAATTATTGATTCAGAAGGAATTACGTGAGAGAATATACAAAGGTATAAAGGTCTCTGAGAGATGAATCCAGAACAACTCTGGGAAACAACTATGGATCCAGAACAAAGAAAGATGTACAGAGTAACGATAGAAGATGCAGAAAAGTCAGATGATATATTCAAAACACTCATGTGATGAGAGGTTGCTCCTAGAAGAAGGTTTATCCAATCAAGAGCAAAACAAGTACAAAACTTGGATGTCTAAAATCACTTCAAAATAAAAAAACCCTAACTATTTAATAGTTGGGGTTTTTTATTGTATACAAAAAATAAGTCCACTTGAACGACTCCTCCTTCGTTGTCGGTGAACTTATTTTTATACCAAGACCTTAACTTGATATGTAATGCATTGTAAATGAAAAGGAAATAAAGTCAAAAACAAACTTGTCATTTTACTTTATATTCTGTGCTTTTATCTTATTATAAGCCATGTAAAAGTGACAACATATTCTTGTCACTTTTACGTTTTTATATTTTAATATATTATATTATGAACCAGGTAAATATATCTAATTTAGTATATGATAATACTTACGACTTTGCTTATTTTGATAGTAATACTTGTAATAGTAAGTGAGGGATTGATTTTTCGGAGCTACCTATAGAGTCTCAAAAAAATATTAAAAACTTTATTTTATTAGAAGGAGTATCTGGACTAAGCCTATTAAATAGGGCTTATAAAAATTATGGTCTGGAATTTCTGAGTGTGTTTTCTTATTGCTGTAATGATCTTGAAATTTGAAAAAAAATTCTTGCTATATGTCAAAATGATGGAGCATGAGAGGAATTAAAAAAATATACGAGTATTTTATGATTACAATATAAAATTGATCCAACTACAGAGGATTCTTCTCTTTTTTTTGAATCTCTTATTAATCGTATAAAAGTTGCTATTGATTCAACACTTGAAGTAGGGGGAGACTCTATAGAGAATAATGGTGCTAGGTATAAGAAAACTCGCTTTATGAGAAGTTGTTTTTCAAAGGTGCGTGCAGGGGGTATTATAAATATGGATGAATTTAATAAAAATGATCTTTGATATCACATGTATTCTTTAAAGTGAGGTGATATCATAAACAATAGTTCGATTTCAGAAATGTTCGATCCAGGTAATTATGTAAATTCTCGTTTGTTTTCTGAAAAAGATTGGTCTATTATTTATGATTCTATATTAAAAGCTTATCCTTGATTTGATAGATCACTTTGTTTTAAAATCATAAAATCTTTTAGTGCCAGTTTAGCATCTTCATCATCTGAGTTTTATATATTAAGAAGATGAAAAGAGTTTATGTGAACTATGTCTCTAGATACAAGGGAAAAAGATTGTTTATATGTATGAAACTTCTATGTAAATCCAAATCATTGTTTTTGAACTTGAGCCTTATTGGAGCATGTTGTTTTAAATTGTGCAAAAGGTTTTAAATTGAAAGCTACTTCAGTTTTAAATGACCTAGCTAGTTTTAGACATATAGAAAAGAGCATAGGAATTGGTACAGGCATTACTTATGAAGTATATTGAGAGGCAGTTTCCAATCCAATACTTTTACTAGAGTATGATAATTATGATTTTGAATCTCGTAAAATAGGGAAAATGGACTTTTTGGAAAGATGTAAAAATAATGTGAAGGATAATCTTATGCATTTTATAAGTTTTGATAAACAATACTCAGAAGATTATTGTAATGAATTTTTTAGGGATTGATATTGCCTTACAAGATGAATGATGAATCAAGATGAGGTGTATGCTTGATTTGAAAAAAAATTATAATGTTATATCTCAGTTTTTTTTGTTGATTGCATACTTTTTTGCCATTTCCCAGGACATTTTAAAAAGAGAAAACTGAGAATCTTTTATTTGAGAATCCTCTATGATCATTCAAGCAAGGTTATTTCTAACAAAAGAAAAAAATGCAACTTTGTTTCAGTAAATTTGCATGTACGCTTTAAAAACAAAACTATCTTCAGGTACCAGCATCGATGTACGATTCATTGAATGATCTAATTTTGAATACTCTCTTGTTTCTTGGTTGTCATTTAATAGGCAAAATGATTTGTTTGTAAAGCGTGTTCTTTCTTTTATATATTCATTTAATACATAGTTTCTTATCTCCGGATTAATATCATCATTTATGTTTAACACAGAATATATGTTATGTCTTTCTCTTAAGGCATCTTCTAATATCTCTATGACCCCATCTACTCATTGGTAATATTTTATTTTTGGCATACCGCCAACAGGGTTCATGAGTATTTTGAGATCTCACATAATTTTTTCTACCCCTTCCTTTTTTTTCTGAATTTTCGTGATTTCTCTATTTAAAAGGTATATTAGTTTTTCAGGATCCTCAGGAGAAAAAACATATGAATTTCACTTTTCAACCATAGTCATGACTCTCTTGTTCACAAGAGATTGACATGTATATTGTGCAGTGGACCTATTTATTCATGCTTTTTTACCTAAAATTGAAGCAGTATTAGCTCCTGTTGATAGTGAAGATAAGTATACGTTTATTTCATTATCATTCAGTCATAAGTTTTCAAGTACTGTTTTTACAGTAGTTCAACTCTGTCATAAATTTGCTAAAACCTTTTTTATATCTTCCATTTTTTAATATAACAATTACTTATTATGATAATAACATATTTATTATTTTTGTCAATTTTAAAAACTTAGATTACCCCGAGCTACAATCAAGTAGTAAGTGCAATATAATTTTATTTTTGAAATAAAAAGGAAGTTAGTTAGGATAATAGTGCTTAAACTAACCCTTAACAAACTTCCATGATTAACTATAAGCATTTATGAGAAAA
>Ga0228669_1000226_pt1 | contig 33635 bp, 36 predicted proteins | sample 84DmetaG_FD_182700 | JGI IMG/M metagenome (GOLD analysis project Ga0228669, IMG submission 182700) | Seawater microbial communities from Monterey Bay, California, United States - 84D | ecosystem: Environmental > Aquatic > Marine > Coastal | place: USA: California | collected 2016-10-11 | reverse complement strand
GGCATTTTGGTGTTGGCTATGATCAATTGGTAGTAATGACTAACTCTCAAAAAGCTGATGTTGAGCTGATATTTTGGAATTCTGATGGCTCATTATCTGATGCGTGTGGAAATGCCAGCAGGTGTGTTGCTAGATTAATAATGGACGAAAATAATTCAGAAGAAATAACCCTTAAAACTGGAAATGGAGTTTTGCTTGCTCGTAAAGGCTCAAATGGTTTTATAAGCGTTAATATGGGTCACCCACAATTAGATTGGGATTTAATACCATTAAAAGAAAAGGTGGATTTACTTGAATTGCCAATTGAAGGCCGTCCAGCTGCTGTAGGTATGGGTAACCCACACTGTGTATTCGTAGTTGATGACGTAAATTTAGTTGATTTGGTTAGCTGGGGGTCAAAAATAGAAGCTCATGAGTTATTTCCAAAGAAAACAAATGTTGAGTTTATTCAAATTATAGATCGAAAAAATATTAGACAGCGAACTTTTGAGCGTGGTGCTGGTGAAACACTGGCTTGTGGTTCAGGAGCTTGTGCAGTCACAGTTGCTGCTCACCTGAAAGGATTAACTGAACGAAATGTAAATATTTATCTTGATGGCGGTCAATTGAGTATTGATTGGTTGGAAGATGGAATATGGATGACAGGGCCCACTTCATTTGTATTTAAGGGTATTCTGAGTTCTGAGTTTTTGGAAAGTGTAAAATGAACACGCCAAAATTTATGACACAAGGCTGTCGGCTAAATGCTTATGAGACCGAAGCAATGAAAGAATTAGCTAATGCTGCTGGTTTGAAAGATATAGTAGTAGTGAATACATGTGCGGTTACTGCAGAAGCCGTCAGAAAATCTAAACAAGAAATAAGAAAACTAAGAAGAGATAATCCATCTTCTCAAATGATTGTTACTGGATGTGCAGCCCAAATTGAACCAAAAACGTTCTCAGAAATGTCAGAAGTTGATTTAGTAGTCGGTAACACAGAAAAAATGAATTCTGATATTTGGAATGAAATTTCAAATAAACCAGACTTTGTTGGAAAAACAGAAAAAGTAATGGTTGATGACATCATGTCAGTTAAAAATACTGCTGGGCATTTGATTGATGGTTTTGGAACGCGCAGTCGAGCATATGTTCAAGTTCAGAATGGATGTGATCACAGGTGTACATTTTGTATTATTCCTTATGGGCGCGGAAATTCAAGATCAGTTCCGGCAGGAGTGGTTGTAGATCAAATTAAACGATTAGTTGATACTGGATATAATGAAGTTGTTCTTACAGGTGTTGATATTACAAGTTGGGGTGCTGACTTGCCATTGATGCCAAAATTAGGAGATCTAGTACAAAGGATTTTAAAACTCGTGCCAGATTTGCCAAGATTGCGAATTAGTTCGATTGATAGCATTGAAGCTGATCCTGCATTAATCGATGCTATTTCATCTGAAATGAGATTAATGCCACATTTACATCTTTCGTTACAAGCGGGTGATGATATGATTTTGAAAAGAATGAAAAGAAGGCATTTACGCGATGATGCAATCAATTTTTGTTTGGAAATGAGAAGTGTAAGGCCTGACATAGTTTATGGTGCAGATATTATTGCGGGGTTTCCTACTGAAACAGAGGAAATGTTTGAGAATAGTTTGAAATTAATAGAAGATTGTGGGCTAACATGGTTACATGTTTTTCCTTTCTCACCCCGTGAAGGTACACCTGCGGCTAGAATGCCACAAATGGATAGATCGATTATAAAAGAACGTGCTGCTCGCTTACGATCACGTGGTGAATTGGCCGTACAGAACCATTTAGCTGCGCAAATAGGCTTAGAGCATAATATATTAATTGAAAATGAACGAATGGGTCGAACCGAGGGTTTTACTGAAGTATTATTTAATAAAGATCAGATTAAAGGATCTATTGTTAATGCAAAGATTGTCAGCAAATCACAAACTCAACTAATCGCGCAGTGAAAATACCAATTTTATATTCTTTTAGGCGATGCCCATATGCAATGCGTGCTAGATTAGCGATTTCATTATCTGGCATTAAAGTGGAATTACGAGAAGTTGTTCTACGAGAGAAGCCAAGGCAAATGTTAGAATTATCTCCCAAAGGCACTGTGCCTGTATTAGTTTGTCATGATGATCAAGTTATAGATGAAAGCTTTGATATAATGATTTGGGCTTTAGGAAATGATTTTTTCAAAATAGACGAATGTGAATTAGTTAAACATTGTGATGAAAATTTTAAACCTTGGTTGGATAGATATAAATATCCAAATAAATATAACGATAATACTCAGGAATTTGTTTTAGAAAATGCTATGAATTTTCTCGAATTATTAGAGAAAAAACTAGAAAAAAATATTTTTTTATTTGGGAGTAACCGTGGTTTCGCAGATATTGGGATTGCACCATTCATTAGGCAATTTGCTCATGTGGATATTGAATGGTTTTTAAGCTTAAAATACCCTAAATTAATTAATTGGTATAAAGAGTTTGTTGACTGGCATGTGTTTAAGTCAATCATGGAAAAAAATCCTAAGTGGGCTGATAATCAGCCAATAGTTTTCTTCCCTTAATTTTCTAAGATTGATTTATTTACTTTCTAATTTGTTTTAGTGCTTCAGACAGAGCCATTCCAGCGGTCATAGCAACGTTGAGTGATCGAGCTTTACCATACATGGGTAATTTGATGTGTGAATCGCAAGCATTATGGACTTCGCTGGGAACTCCTGCGCTTTCACGACCCATAACTAATGTATCAGTAGACTCAAATTTGAAATCCCATAAAATTTCGTCAGCTTTTGTTGTTAATAGTATTAGTCTACCTGGTTCACGATTAGTTTGAAACGAATCCCATGAGTCATGACGCACCATGTCTGTGATATTTGCATAATCCATGGCGCTTCTACGTAGAGATTTCAAAGATAATGGAAATCCACATGGTTCAATGATGTCTAAAGAAACACCAAAGCATGCGCATAGTCGAATCATAGAGCCTAAATTAGGTGCAATATCGGGTTGATAACTAGCTAATCGCATTTTTTTACCTTTGTTTTGCTGGTGCGTCCAAAAGGCCGCTAGACGAATGTAACATGTGCGTGTAAACCGCGTTCAGACAGTCAGATTCCGTCTGATTTTAAGTGTTTATTACGCCCTGAAAGTAGGGCATGGCAAGGGAGACGCTAATCGTGTCCGAAGATAAAGGAAACCGCCGCGATTTTTTATACGTGGCAACTGCAGGTACTGGAGCAGTTATTGGTGGGGCTGCTGTGTGGCCAATGATCAATCAAATGAACCCAAGTGCTGATGTTCAAGCTCTATCATCAATTGAAGTAGATGTGTCTGATGTTGAACCTGGAACTCAAATTACTGTGAAGTGGTTAGGTAAACCAGTATTCATTAGACGTAGAACATCTGACGAAATAAAAGCTGCACGGTCTGTTCCATTAACAGATTTGCCTGACTTAGATGCACGTAATGCTAATGCTTCTCCAGCTGTTGGAGAAACAGAAATTTATGCAGATGATTCTAATAGGTCATTAGATGAAACTGGTGAGTGGTTAGTTATGATGGGTGTATGTACTCACCTAGGCTGTGTTCCTTTGGGAGACGCGGGTGATTTTGGTGGTTGGTTCTGTCCATGCCATGGTTCACACTACGATACAGCTGGGCGAATTCGTAAAGGTCCTGCACCTGAAAATTTACCGGTGCCTGTTGCAACATTTATAGACGCTAATACGATTAAATTGGGTTAGGAGAAAGATCATGGCTGGAATTCCACACGATCATTACAAGCCAAAAACTGGCATGCAAAAATGGTTTCACGAGCGCTTACCTATAGCTTCTCTTATATATGATACATTAACAATCCCTACTCCAAAGAATTTAAATTGGATGTGGATATGGGGTATTGTGTTAACATTTTGTTTAGCACTGCAAATTATTACTGGAATTATTCTAGTTATGCATTACACGCCCCATGTTGATTTAGCTTTTGATTCAGTTGAACATATCATGCGCGATGTTAATGGCGGATGGGCATTTCGATATTTGCATGCAAATGGAGCATCTTTGTTCTTTATTGCTGTTTATGCTCATATTTTCAGAGGGTTGTATTATGGCTCATATAAAGCACCTAGAGAGATAACATGGATATTGGGCATGCTGATTTATCTAATGATGATGGCAACAGGATTTTTAGGTTATGTTCTTCCTTGGGGCCAGATGTCATTTTGGGGTGCTACAGTTATAACGGGTTTATTTGGTGCAATACCTGGCGTTGGAAGTATTTTACAAGAATGGTTATTAGGTGGTCCTGCTGTAGATAATGCTACCCTAAATCGATTTTTCTCACTTCATTATTTACTACCTTTTGTAATAGTTGGTTTAGTAGCTCTTCATATTTGGGCTTTCCATACTACTGGTAATAATAATCCAACGGGAGTAGAGGTTCGCCGTAAGTCAAAGGCTGAAGCTCAAAAAGATACGGTCCCTTTTTGGCCGTATTATGTAATTAAAGATTTATTCGCGTTAGTAATGATATTAATTATTTTCATGGCTATTGTAGGATTTATGCCAAATTATTTGGGACACCCAGATAATTACATACCAGCTAATCCCTTAGCGACACCTGCACACATTGTACCTGAATGGTATTATTTACCATTTTATGCAATTTTACGTGCAATTACTTTTGATGTTTTATTTTTAGATGCAAAATTCTTAGGTGTACTAGCTATGTTTGGCTCTATTGCTGTTATGGCTTTGGCGCCATGGACTGATACTTCACCGGTTAGATCTGGTCGATATCGCCCAACATTTAAAATTGCATATTGGGTTCTAGGGTTTGATTTCATGTTACTTATGTGGTGTGGAGCACAACCTGCTGAAGGTTTGGTCCCTCTGGTTTCATTAATTGGTGCAATTTATTGGTTTGCTTATTTCTTGGTAATTTTACCAGTTCTTGGTTGGACAGAAAAAACTTTACCAGTTCCAGAGACAATTGAAGCTGATTTTGATGCACACTATCCAGCAAAAACTAATACAGTTAAGTAATTGAAAGAGGATATTATATTATGAAAAAACTACTTCTTTCAGCGATAATTGCTTTTGGTTTAGTTACAAATGCAAATGCAGAATCTGGTGAAACTCATATTGAAGATTTTGATTTTTCATTTGAAGGACCATTTGGTAAATTTGACCAGTATCAACTGCAACGTGGCTTACAAGTATACACAGAAGTTTGTTCTGCATGCCATGGACTTCGTCAAGTTGCATTTAGAACTTTGGGTGATGAAGGTGGTCCACACTTAGATCCTGAAACTGTTAAGGCATATGCTGCTGATAATTTTGAGGTTTATGATGCTGAAAAAGATGAAGATCGAGCAGCAATACCTTCTGATAAGTTTCCAGGTTCAGGTCTGGAAAACGCACCTGACTTATCACTTATGGCCAAAGCACGTGCAGGTTTTCATGGACCAAATGGTTTAGGAATAAATCAAATTATCAAAGGTATGGGTGGCCCTGAATATATTGCCTCTGTTTTGACTGGATATACCGGTAAAGAAAAAGAGCAGGCTGGTACTACTTTTTATGAAAATACAGCATTCCCTGGTGGTTGGATAGCAATGTCTCCACCTTTGTCAGATGAGTTGGTTGAATTTGCAGATGGGCACAGTAATGATGTCCATCATATTGCCGAAGATGTTTCTGCTTTCTTGATGTGGACTGCAGAGCCCAAAATGATGGCAAGGCAACGTGTGGGCTTAATCTCTGTTGGAATGCTCATTTTGTTAGGAGTATTATTGTATTTCACTAACAAAAAACTTTGGCGGGACATAAAGCGTAAAGGTTAATATTAAAATTAATTAATTAAGGGTCCTGATACAATCAGGGCCCTTTTTAATGTTTTTGTTAAAACTTTAAACACCTAAGTATTCAACCAGTTCAGGAGATGGGTCGGAGAATAATTCAGCTGTATTCTCTGGATTGTTAGCTATTCCGCCTGATACTAGAATAGTCTCATCTGAAATATATATTGCATCTTCAGGTTGGTGAGTGACCATTAGTAAAGTAGCATTTGTACTTTCTACTATTTCTTTAACTAAGTTTAGCATTTCTTTTTTCATTGCAGGGCCCAATGCTGCAAATGGCTCATCTAAGCATAGCACTGGTTTCTTACGTAACAAGCACCTTGCTAATGCTACTCTTTGCTGTTCTCCACCTGAAAGCTCAAAAGGCATTTTTTTATCATAATCTTTTAACCCTACACGAGATAAAGCTTTATCAACTATTTCGTGCTCAGTTTCTGAAAGGTTTAATGTTGTATTGATTCCTAAACTTACATTCTTTTTAACAGAAAGATGTGGAAATAAATTATGATCTTGAAATAATAAAGCTACAGGTCGTTCAGATGGTGGAGTTGATGTTACGTCATTCCCATTGATAAAAATTTTGCCTCGATCAGGAAATTTAAATCCAGATATTGTTGATAAAAGAGTTGATTTACCGCCACCGGAAGGACCAATTATGGCAACCTTTTTAGCTGCTTCAACTTTAAAATTTGCTGAAAGATGGAATGCGCCATGGCTTAATTTAATATTATCTAACGTTATGCTCAAGCTGGCCTCCTCGGTCAAAAACCCAGAAAAGTAAGATGCTAAGTGATACTAGCAATAATGCAACACCAGATGCAGCTGATATTTGGTAACTAGACATCATTCGATACATAATTAAAGGCAAAGTTGCTACATCCGCAGGTGCGAATAATGTAATGACGCCAAGATCTCCCATTGATAGTGCTGCAGCTAATCCTGCAGAAAAGCCTACCGGTCTTCGTAATCTTGGCCAAATCGCAAAACGAAATCGTGAAAATTTTGTCATGCCTAAACTATCAGCTAATTTACCATAATTTTTTTCAGCGTTCGCCATGGCTGGCAAAATCATTCTTAGAGAAAAAGGTAATGCCATAGCTGCGTTAACTAGAGCTGTAATTGGAAGAGCAATTATAAATGGTGACATGTATGGAAAAATTAAAATAAACAATCCAGTACCGATGATAAATGGCGATGCTGCGAGTGTCAGAAAACTGACAATTTCCATTGATTGTGATGTAATGGAAAATTTTTGTGAAATACGAACAATAAGTCCAGACATTGAGAGTGCCATACCTATTGAAATGAAAGAAGAAACTATTGCAACTGTTGTAGAATTAAATGCTGCTATCCATACAGTACTGGGTAAGCTAAAGATGGGTATAATGCCCCTTATGATTATTGAAAATAACGGCAAAAATAGAAATAAACACACTAAAGTTAGTATAAAAATATCAAATAACAGATAGCGAAAATGTGTTCTGTCCCACCGTTCTACTTTTCTATCTAAGCCATGTGAAAATTGAACTGGCTTTGAAACTATTATGGTGATGAGGCCTAAGATTGCACAAATGGTGAATTGAATTATTCCAAGTTGAGCAGCCTTTGCAAAGTTAAAATCAAATCTTAGTGATTGATAAATAGCCAATTCTATAGTTGTTGCTTTTGGCCCTCCGCCTAGTGCGAGAGCAACAGCAAAACTTGAAATACATAATAAAAATATTAAGAGAAAAACGCCTGGAATAACTGACTTTAACATAGGCCACTCAATATGCCGTGTAATACCAGAAGTATTAATTCCAAGCTGAGCAGATAATCTAAAGTGCTCGATTGGTATTGCTGACCAACCCTGTATAATAAAACGTGTTGCTAGTGGAATGTTAAAAAATACATGAGCTAAAACCACGCCCGTAAATCCATAAATATTTAAAGGATTAATACTAAAGTTTGATATAAATTCAGAAATATAACCAGATCTTCCCCATACTGCTATAATTCCAAGAATAGCAACAATAGTTGGTAAAATGAAAGGAGCACCCATTATGGTAAGAATAAATTGGCGCCCTTTAAAGTTTCGGAAAAAGAGTGCACGAGCTGTAGGTACTGCAATTAATACGGAAAGTGTTGCTGAAACTATGGCTTGAGTAATTGTGAAGTTTATAGTTGCCCAATCTGAAGGACTTAATGTGGTTTTAATATCTGCATTTAACCACAAAACTAATACGGTGCCTAAAGTTAATACTAGCAGTAGCGCAAACGCGCTACCGCCAAATATTAGGTGAGTTAGTTTTATTTGCTGAGTGCTGTAAGCCATTCTGAGAGTGCCTCACTTCTTACATTTTCAGCTTCGCTTGAGGGAATAAGTAAACTTTTAGATGGTGATATTAGTTTCGCAAATCCATCGGGCAAACCATCTTTTGGTAATACTGCTGGATACATCCAATTGGTTGTTGGAATAATAGATTGAAAATCATTTGAAGTCATAAATTTTAAAAATTTATCTGCTAATTCTGGGTTTTTACTAGATGCCAATTTTGCAGCTACCTCTATTTGCATGTAGTGACCTTCATCAAAATTAGCAGCAGATTTTGTTTCATCGTTTTCAGCAATGATATGATATGCAGGTGATGTTGTATATGATAATACCATATCTGCTTCACCTTCAATAAACATACCGTATGCTTCTGACCAGCCTGCTGTAACAGTTAAAATTTTAGGAGCAAGTCCTTTCCAAATTTCTGCAGCACGATCCGGGTAGGCTTCTTTTACCCATAATAACAAACCAAGTCCTGGTGTTGATGAGCGAGGGTCTTGAATGACAATCTTAAAATCATCTGGCATCATAATCAGTTCTTCAAAACTCTTTGGTGGGTTTTTAACTTTAGTATTATCATAAATAAAAGCAAAATAACCCCAGTCGTATGGAATGAAGAGATCATCGGACCAATCGATTGGTAGATCAAGATTTTTTAAATTATTGTTATGATTTGCAAATAATCCACTAGATGCAGCTCTTGCTGTTAAGTTTGTATCTAACCCAAGGGCAATATCTGCTTGTGTTCGCTTTCCCTCAAGTTGAAGGCGAGATAGCAATGCAGCTCCATCACCAGCGCCAACTAAATTAAGTTCACACAGACAAGTTTTTTCGAAAGCTTTTTTGATTGCTGGGCCAGGACCCCAATCAGAAACAAAGCTATCATATGTGTAAACAGTTAATTTAGGTAAATCTTGAGCTGAGGCTGTTGTGACTGATGCCAATAAAAAGCCTGCAGCAAAGTTAATAAATTTATTCATTTCAATTCTCCAATTGCTACAAGCGTAAGGGGGTCGTTTGAAACGAAACCTTCCCTACGCCGGTATGATCCGGTTCAGGTTCGACGGGTTCGCGTAAACGCATCTCAGCCAAATTGGCCCCCCGAGGTAAAAATGTTTCTAATCATGTATTAAAAAATAATCAAGGATGGGTTTTCTTTTATACTCTTCCTAGGTTAATGGTTAAAAAAGCATTGGAGTATGACACATGGCTACGAATTCATTTGGACGGTTGTTTACGGTAACGACATGGGGCGAAAGTCATGGACCAGCACTTGGGGCAACTATTGATGGCTGTCCTCCTAATGTTGAATTAAATTCAAATGACTTGCAGTACTGGCTTGATAGACGCAAGCCTGGACAAAATAAATATACAACCCAAAGGCGTGAAGCAGATGAAGTAAAAATTCTTTCTGGCATGTTTGAAGGAAATACAACTGGGCATCCAATTCAGTTAATGATTGAGAATACTGACCAGAGATCTAAAGATTACTCAGAAATTATGGATAAGTTTAGGCCTGGCCACGCAGACATAACTTACTGGCAGAAATATGGCATTCGAGATTATCGCGGTGGTGGTCGATCGTCCGCTAGGGAAACTGCTTCAAGAGTTGCTGCAGGAGGTGTTGCAAGAAAGGTTTTGGAATCTTTAGCACCAGACATTAAGATCTGTGCTTATATGGTTCAAATGGGGCCACATAAAATCAATAGAACTAAAATAGATTTAAATGAAATAGAAAAAAATCCATTTTGGACTCCTGATGCTAACGCAGCAATATTATGGGCAGAATATTTAGATCAATTGCGCAAGTCTGGAAACTCCGTTGGGGCAGTTATTGAAGTTATTGCAAGTGGTGTACCAGCTGGCCTTGGTGCTCCAATTTATGGTAAAATAGATACTGATATTGCTACAGCTATGATGTCAATTAATGCCGTTAAGGGAGTAGAAATTGGTGCGGGATTTGAGTCAGCTGAGTTTACTGGGGAAAGTAATGCAGATGAAATTGGATTTTCTGAAGGAAAACCTAAATATAACTCCAATCATGCAGGTGGTGTTTTGGGCGGTATTTCAACTGGGCAAGATATAGTTTGCCGATTTGCAGTAAAGCCAACTTCGTCTATTCTTAAAGAACGTGACACCATTACTAAATCTGGCAATCAAACCTCAATAATAACAAAAGGTCGTCATGACCCATGTGTTGGTATTAGAGCAGTTCCTGTGGGAGAGGCAATGATGGCATGTGTGATATTAGATCATTTAATGTTGCATCGAGGACAAATTGGAGAAAATCAAGGTAAAATAGGGTAGTCTAAATTTTTGATTTTTGGACAGCAAAAATACCTAACATAATTATCACTACTCCAAGCATATCATAATAAGACAACTTTTCGTTTAATAACATTGCAGCAATAGCCACTCCAAAAAATGGATTCAGAAAATGAAAGGTTGCAGCTTTTGTAGCGCCAATACGTTCAACTAATAGAAACCAAATATATGTGGCAATAATTCCTGGAACTACAATTGTATATGCAAAAGCAATGGCAACTTTTTTATCCCAAACAACATCCCACGTTTCAAATGCAAGAGCTGGAACACTAAGTGCTGCGGAGCCTACAAGCATTTGTAGCCCAACTACCATAAAAAGATTACCGCCGGTGGAAGCAGATTTAACTGACAAGGTAGCTATTGTTAATGCTAATACTCCTAAAATACATTGAATAATTCCAATGATATCTATTCCATTAGATAGTCTAGAAGACATTATTAATATTACTCCAAAAAAACCAATAATTAATCCTGAATAGCCTAAAAGAGATAATCTATCTTTAAATATTGTTGTTAGAGCCAAAGCAACTAGTAGAGGCATGCTGGACGCTATTATTGATGCAACAGAAGCTTCTATTCTTGTCATTGCCATGAAAAAGAAACCTAGATAGATCGCATTCTGACATAACCCAAATAATATGATGCCAACCCATTGTTTGTACGAAAATTTTGCTCTTTGACCTAAGATATATGCAATGCTTACTGCAATTAAGCCTGCAATTAAAAATCTTAAAGCTGATATTGATAATGGTGGTGCAACTTGAACAATTATGCGTGCAGATGTGAAGGCACTTGACCAAATAAGTGCAAAAGTTAATCCCATAATTACTGATTTAATGTCCATAGATTTCTCAACAAAAAAGGCCGCCGTATTGTGGCGACCTTAATCATCTAAATTTGTTCGTCGAGGGTTAAATATTCCTCAACAGAATTAATCGTTTATTACGTCTTTTAATGCTTTTGCGATAGTCACTTTTGCTACCCTGTCTGCAGCTTTCATGAATTGTTCGCCAGTAGCTGGGTTTCGCACCATACGTTCAGGGCGTGCACGACATTGAAATTTTCCTAATCCTGGAAGTGTAACTGCACCACCTGCAGCGACTTCTTTTGAGACGATATCAGCTAATGCTTCTAGTGCTCTATTAGCCGTTACTTTATCGCTGCCAGTTGCTTCTGCAAGATTGGCAACCAATTGGGTTTTTGTCATTGGTTTCTGTGACATTTGCTGCTCCTTAAATTAAATGAATACAAAATATTCTACTCTGTAATGATATTATAACCACATATTGTGCCTAAAAATCAAATTGTCCAAGGAAAAAATGCAAAATTACCTTATTTTTATGGGTTTTGGCGATAAATGGCCTAAAAACCTATATATTTTTTGAATTTATGCCATATTTTTTATTGAAAATTACATATAAATTGTCGAATTATTTTGTAATTCTTTATCAATAAATTAATAAATTAATTTTTTTAAAAAAAATCAAAGTAAAATTACAAAGAAAAAAATCTAAAATTTATATCATAATGATATTTTATTTATTTATATTGATATCATTAAAAATTAAAAAATTAATGGATAGAGATTAAAAATCGAAATAATTATAATGATAAAAATCCACGATCTGTTCAGTACTTTTATTGCATAATTTATATCTTTTCTATTCATATTATGCCTACCGGATGAATTTATAAATTCATAATCAGTTAATTTGTCATGATATATTCTTGGTCCTGCTAGCGCGACGTTTAAAATTGAAGCCATTGCTGCTTCTGGCCAACCTGCATTTGGAGATGCATGTAACTTCGCGTCTTTAAACATTACTAAAAAGTTTGCTTTTGAGAAATATGCTGAACACATAATCATTCCACAAATTCTAGATGGTATCAAATTCATCAGATCATCAAATTTTGCAGCTCCAAAGCCGAATAATAAATATTTTTCTGATTTATAGCCAATCATACTATCAGCAGTGTTTGTCATTTTATATAGAAACAACCCAGGTAATCCTAATAATAAGTACCAAAAAATTGGGGCAAGAACTGCATCAGAAAAATTTTCAGCAGCACTTTCTACCGCTGCTCTACTTACATTTGATTCATCTAAATCTTTCGTTTGGCGGCCAACAATGCAAGCTACTGCACTTCGGCCTTCACTTAAGCTATTACTTAAACCAACTGAAACATCCTTAACATGTTTGATTAATGAGTTATGTGCTAGAAGTATTGTGGTAATCAACAATTCAATTAAGCCATAATCAGGTAATGAATGTACAAACTGACCTATTAAGAGTGCAATTAAAGATAGAGAAAAAATTGTGAGGATACCTTTGAGCTTTAAGGCCGAACCAACATTAAGACTATTATCAAACCATGACACTAATTTGCCCATCAGTACTGCAGGATGTGGTATTCTAGACCAAACCTTACTTGGATCGCCAATTAAATAATCTAAAATCAAGGCTAATAATAAAATTTGAAGTGTGTTCATCTATTCCTCTAAAGCTTTTGCAAGTCTCATCCATTCTGATTGGTTGCCAGGAATACCTAGTCTAAGCCAATTTTCAGAATATGGGAAAATTCGAGACCAAATAAAGCTTTGTGCTAATTTGTCTTGGATTATGTGGGCATTTTTTACTTCATATAAACGAAATAAATCTGTACCACCAATGGCTTTTATATTTTTACTGGACATTAATTGATCTAATCGAGTGCTATCTTTTTTCAATCTAATGCGAGTATTATCGATCCAATGACTGTCTGAGAGTGCAGCTTTTCCAATAAATTGAGCGGGACCAGAAACAGCCCATGGGCCAACATGACTAATGATGCTTTCTATTAATTTTGGTGATGCAATTGCAAAGCCAAGCCTCAAACCAGCAAGCCCCCAAAACTTTCCTAAACCTTTCAGAATTATTACGTTATCTTGTTTTGCTAAGTGAATTAGCGATTTATCTGGAGTAATATCACAAAAGCTTTCATCTATAATGATAAGTTCAAAATCTTTTGCATCTTCTTCAGTAATTTGGTGATAAAGCCCATCAGGGTTATTTGGATTTACAATGACTTGAACATTACCTGTGTCTCCAACTTCCCAGCCGTTTGACATGAAAGCAGCAGCATGTTCGTTATATGTTGGACTGATAATTTTTACTCGATTTGCTGGAAGTAAATTTGGCAAAATTGCAATTAATTGAGATACGCCAGATGCAGCCATAATATTAGAATTGTGGGGAATACCCCAAAATTTACCAGCTTGTATTAATAATTCTTTTTGAGCTTTGCTATCTGGTAAAGAAGTCCAAAAATGCTGTGGAATTTTTGGAATGGTATAGGACGTGGGATTTATTCCTGTAGATAGGTCCAACCATTGCTCACGAGTACCGCCATATTTTGAAATGGCAACATCAAGACCACCACCATGATCTCTTGTTTTTAACATTAATTATTCCCTAATACAGGCAGGCGAGCGCGAAAGTGACCTTTTATTTCTTGAGGCCAGTCCCTGAAGGGCACTTGGCCTTTTTCGCTTGCATCATGTAATTTTGCATACTCTATGATACCTTGGGCACTTTCAATGTTTGGAGAAAAATTACCCAAAACATAATTTAATTTATTTTCGCTTTGAATTGCTACATTACATGCAAAATCACAACCCATTAGACATGCATGTCTTCTAATAGTTATATTTGGAACTTTATCAGATATTGATTCAATTAAATCAGCTAAAACTTCACCATCTGTTTTATTATCTATTTCAGCATTCCAGTTTGTTCGTTTGCAAGTTTCACATACTGTAATTGTAGTTGACATGCTAAGCTCCTTATTTTTGAACCTGCTTGCACATAAGTAGCATAAAGCGCAATTATTTTTATTCTTATTTAGATTTTAATTTTACCAATTCATGAAGAATAAATATCAACTTGGTCAAAAATTGCGTTCATAAGCTTCATTCCAGTCAATTATTGGGTTTGTTGGAATAATTCTATTTGGATTTATTCTTTCGTGACTATAATGGTAATGGCGTACAATATGGTCAAAGTCCACAGTCTCTTTTACCCCATTATACTGATAAAGTTCACGAACATAATTCCAGATATTATGATAATCTATAATACGTTTACGATTGCATTTAAAATGCAAGACATAAACGCTATCGAAGCGAACCAAAGACGTAAATAATCGCCAATCAGCTTCTGTTAAAGTATCCCCTAAAAGATACCTGTTATCTTGCAATCTGTTTTCAACCCAATCAAGGCCATCAAATAAAATGTTTACAGCATTATCATACGCAGTTTGTGTAGTTGCAAAGCCTGCCTTGTAGACGCCATTATTTATTTCTGAATAAATTTTGGTATTAACCTCTTCTATTTCATTTCGCATTTTAATTGGCCAAAAATCGATATTATTTCCAGTAATGTGGTCGAACGCAGAATTAAACATGCGAATAATCTCTGAAGATTCATTTGATACAATCGTATTGGTTTTTTTGTCCCATAAGATAGGCACTGTTACTCGAGTATTTGCTGTTGGATTGGCTCGAGTATAAATTTCATGAGCAAATTTGGATTGAAACAAACTATCCCCTTTAGCTGCTCCGCGATGCTCAAATGTCCATCCTTCATTTAACATATCTGGGTGAACTACATCTACCGATATATGTTTTTGTAAATCTTTAAGTGTTCGAAAAATTAGAGTTCTGTGCGCCCATGGGCATGCTAATGAAACGTATAAATGGTATCGACCACTTTCAGCTCTGAAACCATCACTACCACTAATACCAGCTGAACCATCCTTTGTTATCCAATTACGAAACCCGGATTCTTGTCGTACAAATTTTCCACCGGTTGCATTAGTATCATACCATTTGTCGACCCATTTTCCATCCACTAGTAAACCCAAAACAAATTCCTTTTTAATTTTGGTCTAATTAGCAAACAATTTTCATTTGATACAATCAAAAGCCTTGCAACTTATTATGTACGTTAAGGAAACAATAAAAAGTCGGTTTCATATTACAGTCCGGCGCGAATCTGTTGCGCCTATTTTGCTGCTGTTCTATACGTTATTCGACGAAGCCCACTAGGGCCGGAAAGATGTGTTGTATATGGTTGACCCAATTTGGGAACTAATGCCAACATCGTCAGGCAAATTGCCAACTTTTCGCCCAACTATGATTAAGGAAGTAACATGCGTTTTTTAGCGATTTTATTATATTTGTTTCCAGTCCCAGCATTTGCTCACTGGGGTCATCTACCAGAATTAGCAGGACATAGTCATTGGATTGGAATGGCTGCCGCCGCTGCTGCTGCTGCTGCTGCTGCTTGGGGACTTCGTGAAAATTCTGAGGATTCATCTAATGATGACGAAACTTATGAAGAAATTGAAGAAGAATTACAGGAAACATAAATTATGGTAAATAAAATTGGTGTTATGATTTGTGGCCATGGCTCACGTAGTCAATCAGCTGTAGATGAATTTGCAACATTAGCTGAAAAATTGCCCCCGTATTTACCCTCTGAGTGGGATATGGAATATGGATATTTAGAATTCGCTAATCCACTTATTAGAGATGGTTTAGACAGATTACGTAAAAATGATTGCGACAAAATACTTGCTGTACCTGGAATGTTATTTGCAGCTATGCACTCTAAGAATGATATCCCAACAGTTCTTAATACCTATGCGGCTAAACATAATATTGATGTAAATTATGGCAGAGAATTAGGTGTTGATCCAAAAATGGTTGCTGCCGCCGCTGGCCGTATTCAAGATGCTGTTGATGCTGCTAATCTTGAATATGGAGAAATGGCGTTACATGACACTGCTTTAGTTGTTATTGGAAGGGGTGCTTCAGACCCTGATGCAAATTCTAATGTGTCAAAAGTGGCACGAATGTTATGGGAAGGTATGGGTTTTGGCTGGTGTGAAGTTGGCTATTCTGGTGTCACATTTCCATTAGTTGAGCCATGCTTAGATCATGTATCAAAGCTTGGATATAAAAGAGTAATAGTTTTCCCATATTTTTTATTTAGCGGGATATTAATAGACCGAATATATGGTTTTACAGATAAATGTGCTGAGAAATATTCAAATATTCAATTTGTCAAAGCATTATATTTAGGTGATCACCCAAAAGTGCTAGAAACATTTGCCGAACGAATAACTGAACAGGTTGGTGAAGTGCCACCACCAAATTGTGCACTCTGCAAATATAGAACACAAGTTTTAGGGTTTGAGTCCGAAGTTGGATCTGTACAAGAAAGTCACCATCATCATGTTGAAGGTCAAGGCGCATCAGCACCTGGATCAAATGTAGAGGATTGTAAATTGTGTGATACTTTTTGCACAGGAGAATGCAGGCTTGATATGAATCACCACCACCACCATCATCATGATGATCATGAGCACCACCATCATGATCATTCTCATCCTGAATATCCTCAAGCAAAACATCCATTAGGCCCTGAGTCTGCTCGAAAGAAGTGATTAAACAATTGATACCATATGAGCGTGATCCAAAATTAATATATGCAGCAAGTTTTGCTACAGTAAAAAAAGAAGCAAATCTGGAGAGGTTTTCTCCTGAAATGCAGTCTGTAGTTATTAGGTTGATACATGCCTGTGGCATGATCGAAGTTGCTGATAGAGTTGCATATTCAGCTAACGCAGCTAATGCGGGTTCTCTTGCTCTGGCAAAAGGTGCTCCAATATTATGTGATTGTGAAATGGTAGGTGCTGGAATTATACGACGCTATTTACCTGCAAATAACAAAGTAATTGTTACTCTCAACGAGGCAAATGTACCAGAATTAGCAAATAGTATTGGAAACACAAGATCTGCTGCTGCAGTAGAATTATGGGAGCCCCATATAAAAGATTCTGTAGTAGCAATAGGTAATGCGCCAACAGCACTTTTTCATCTTCTCGAGTTGCTTGATCAAGGCTTCCCAAAACCAGCATGCATTCTTGGGTTCCCTGTTGGCTTTGTGGGCGCAGCTGAAAGCAAGGCTGCACTTGCCACCTTTCCACGTAATTGTGAATTTATTGCACTTCGTGGACGGAGAGGTGGTTCTGCAATTGCATCTGCGGCAGTAAATGCATTATCGGCTGGATTGCCTGAGATATCGTCATGACTGCATGGTTACATATCGTAGGCATTGGAGAAGAAGGAATTGAAGGTTTAACTCCAGTTACTCGAGCAGTTGTAGAAGCTGCTGAAATTATAGTTGGTGGATCAAGGCATCAAAATTTAGTTAATATTGACGCAGAAAGAATTTCTTGGCCTAGCCCTTTTGATGCATTAATTGAAATATTAAAATCAAAAGCTGGGAAAAGAGTAGTAGTATTGGCCACAGGTGACCCACTTTGGTATTCCGTGGGAGCAAGAATAGGGCGTGAAATAGATCCTTCAGAAATTTCTTATCATCCACAAGTTGGAGCTTTTCAATTAGCCTCAGCTCGGATGGGATGGTCAATGGCAGATTTAGAAACTCTGACCGTTCATGGGCGACCAGTAGAACAAATGATTGCATTTATTCAGCCTAATCAAAGGTTATTAATTTTAACTACTGGAGCTGAAACACCAAAACAAATTGCTGGATTTTTAACGCAGCGTGGATTTGGAGAGTCAAAATTAACTGTATTTGCCTCTATGGGTGGTAAAGATGAAGCTAGATTTGATGGTAAAGCAGAGACCTGGCAAGAAGAAGTCCCAGCATTCAATACTCTTGCTGTTGAGTGCATAGCTGCACCAGATGCAGCTATGTTGCCAAGAGTTCCAGGATTGTCAGATGAGTTGTTTCAAGGCGATGGGACAATGACAAAGCAAGAAATAAGAGCGACATCTGTGGCTAAATTAATGCCAATGCGAGGTGCTTTATTGTGGGATGTAGGTTGTGGCTGTGGGTCAGTCGCAGTTGAATGGATGAGAGCAGCAAGATATTCAAGAGCAATTGGTATTGAGCCTCGAGCAGATCGAAGGACATATGCAGCTAACAATGCTCTCGCACTAGGTGTTCCCAAACTTGAATTAATTGATGGATATGCACCAAATGCACTTAATAATCTAGAATCTCCAGACGCAATTTTCATTGGAGGGGGTTTGAGTATAGCAACTTTTGAAGCTTGTTGGGTGGCTTTACGACCTTTAGGGCGTTTAGTTGTTAATGCAGTAACTTTGGAAACCGAGCAAATCCTTTTAAAATTATATTCAAAATATAAAGGTGATCTTGTTCGTATTCAAGTGAGTCGAGCAGATGAAATTGGTAAAGTTACAGGCTGGAAACCCTCTATGCCTGTAACTCAGTGGAGTTTAGTTAAACGATGAGTGGCGTATTGTATGGGGTTGGCCTAGGCCCTGGAGACCCAGAACTAATGACACTTAAAGCTTATCGTTTGATATCTAGTGCAAAAGTAATAGCTTACCCAGCTTTAGAAGGTAGTGAAAGTTTTGCTAGATCAATCGCTTCAGATGCTATCAAAGGTGATGCGGAAGAAATCATTGTAAATATACCTATGTCAGTTGAGCGAAGGCCTGCACAAACGGCTTATGACTTGGGTGCTTTAACTATTGCAGAGAAGTTAGATGAAGGAAAAGATGTAGTAGTTTTATGTGAGGGTGATCCATTTTTTTATGGATCCTTTATGTATCTATTCTCGAGATTAAGTGAAAAATTTAAATGTGAAATAGTGCCTGGGGTTACATCTGTAACTGCATGTGCTGCTTCAATCGCATCGCCACTTTCTGCGCGAAATGAAGTTTTAACTATTATTCCTGGACCTATTGATGAGGCTTTATTGGAACAACGCATAGCTGGATCTGAAGCTATTGCAATTATGAAAGTTGGTAGGCATTTGCCAAAAATCTGTAGGGTTTTAGAGAAATTGAATCTTACGAAATATGCGCACTATATAGAAAGGGCTACTCTTCCAAATCAATTAGTCTTGCCTTTATCTGATGCCCCCAAAAAAGCACCATACTTTTCAATGATATTAGTGACTAAAGGAAATGACCCATGGCTTTAAACCCTGTTGTTTTATGCCTCTCTCAATCAGGTTATAAAATTGCGCGAAAGATTGCAGATATATTAGGTTCTCAAATACATGGCAGAGAAGGGCGTGTTGTTGATGTGGACGCTACATTTGAAAATGCCTTAGATCATATTCGGGTTTTATTTAGTTCAGGAACACCAATAGTTGGTGTGTGCGCGGCTGGAATATTGGTTAGAGGTGTTGCGCCATTGTTGGTTGATAAGCTCAATGAGCCCCCAGTGGTTGCAGTCCCTGATGATGGATCAACAGTGATACCATTATTGGGTGGGCATCGTGGAGCAAATAGGCTAGCGAGGCAAATTGCTATCGGCCTAGAAGCTCATGCATCAATTACAACTGCAGGTGATATAGCTATGGGTGTGGCTTTGGATGAACCACCACTTGGGTATAGACTGCAGAATTTTAAAGATGCAAAACCTGTGATGGCATCTCTTCTAAATGGTTCCAGTGTTCGTATTTTGGGTGAAAATATTTTTGACATCCATAGTTCTTCAGCTGCTGAAATTACTTTGGCTGTATCTGAGACACCAATGGTAGGTGATGAAATGACCTTAGTTTACCATCCTCAAAAATATGCTCTGGGCTTAGGGTGTGCACGAGGATGTTCAGTAGATGAAATGTGGAATTTAGTTTCAAAATGTATGGAAGAAGCTAACATTGCAGCTGGATCAATTTCTAGCGTGGGTTCTTTAGATCTTAAAGGCGATGAGCCAGCAATAATAGAAACTGCGTTACGATTGGGTGTTCCATTTAGATTGTTTGAAGCAAATGAATTAGAGTCTTTAACTCCTAAATTAGCCAATCCATCTGAAGTTGTTTTCACAGAAGTAGGTTGCCATGGTGTTTCAGAAGCAGCGGCAATAGCACTTAGTGGGGGTAGTCTTGTAGTAGAAAAGAAAAAAACTATGAATGCAACATGTGCCATCGCCAAATCAGAGAATATAATTACTGAAATGAATGGCCGATCTAGAGGAAAGCTATCTATTGTTGGAATTGGTCCTGGGCAACATTCTTGGCGAACTCCTGAGGCTTCAGCATTAATTTCTGAAGCTGAAGAGTTAGTTGGATATGGGCTGTATATTGATATTTTAGGGCCGTTGGCTATTGGAAAAAAACGGTCGGACTTTCCTTTGGGTGGTGAAGAAGCGCGTTGTAGATATGCCCTAGAAGAGGCAGGGAAAGGAAAAAATGTAGCACTTATTTGTTCAGGTGACGCTGGAATTTATGCAATGGGTGCATTGGTTTTTGAATTGTTAGATCGCAATGAAAATGAAATGGGAGTATCTGATGCAGCAAAAAGAATTGAGGTTCAATGTACTCCAGGTGTATCAGCATTACAGGGAGCGGCAGCAAGAGCAGGCGCTCCTTTAGGGCATGATTTTTGTACTATAAGTTTGTCAGATTTGTTAACACCAAGAGAAGATATTATTAGGCGCTTACACGCGGCTGCCGAAGGTGATTTCGTGATAGCTTTTTATAACCCGGTATCTAAAACTCGAAGAACATTATTAGCGGAGGCACGCGAAATTTTATTAAAATATCGCCCTAATGACACACCTGTAATGTTGGCGTCTTCTTTGGGTCGTCCAGAAGAAGAAGTTAGGTATCGACGCTTGGATGAATTAGAAGTCGATGAAGTAGACATGTTGACTGTTGTTTTGATAGGTTCAAGTAATTCACGCTTGGCAAATTTAGGTGAGGGAGCGAGGATGTTTACACCACGTGGTTATGCACGCAAAATTGATGGTGATTTATCATGACTGTTTATTTTATAGGAGCGGGTCCTGGTGATCCTGATTTAATAACTCTAAAAGCAAAGGCATTAATTGAAAAATGCCCAGTATGTTTATTTGCGGGCTCACTTGTTCCTGAGGCTGTTGTTGCATGTGCTCCTGTGGATGCAATTGTAAAAGATACAGCAGTGATGACTTTAGATGATACACATGCAGATATCAAAAAAGCTCATCTGCTGGGTCAAGACGTTGCTCGTGTGCATTCTGGAGATCCCTCTTTATATGGCGCAATCGCAGAACAAATTCGACGTCTTAAAGCTGACAATATTCCATATAAAATAATACCAGGTGTGCCAGCATATGCTGCTATGGCTGCTGAAATGGGGCAAGAATTAACTATACCAGAAATTGCACAATCAATTGTTTTGACTCGAATGTCGATGCAATCAACCTCAATGCCTGAAAACGAAACATTAAATAATTTTGGAAAAACAGGAGCAACTTTAGCTATACATTTAGCCGTAAGAAATATGCGTGAAATAGAAAGACAATTAATCCCTCATTATGGGGAAGATTGTCCCGTTGTAGTTGGTTATCGAGTTGGTTGGCCAGATCAATTAATTATAAGAGGAACACTTAGTGATATACGTAAAAAAATTCGTAAAGAAAAAATTACTCGAACGGCTTTAATAATGGTTGGCCCTGCATTGGCGGCAAGTCATGATTTTGTTGATAGCGCCCTATATGATCCAAATATTCCTCATGTGCTTCGGCCAGTTGTAGGAGTGAATTTGATTGAAGATCATAATACTTAAGAAGACTATTAATAATTTAATTTACAAGAAAAATATTCTTATTTTATCTAAGTTTTGAAGATTTTACTAATATTATTAAAATTATCGAAGTATCTTCGAATAAACTGCTTTAAATGTTAATTTTAGCAATTTAATAAGATTGAATTAATGGCAATAGTAATTTGAATATTAGAAGTGAGATGAATTATGATTAAATCCCCTTATTTGTTGTTTCTTGGAGACGCAGCTGATGGATTGGCTGCTAAAGTTGCCCAAGGCATTAAAGATTGGCGCCCAGATTTAAGTGTAGGACAGTACCGAATGGATGGCTGTAATGCTGATTTAGGTTTGAATGATATGACTTTTGAGCAAGCTGTTGATGCGGGTGCAAAAACACTAGTAATTGGTGTGGCAAATCGAGGTGGCGTAATTTCATCTGAATGGAAAGCTAAATTAATAGAAGCTCTTGAAGCTGGTCTGGATATCGCTTCAGGTTTACATAATTTATTAAAAGATGAGAAGATTTTAGTGGATAAGGCTGAAGAATTGGGCCGAAATCTATTTGATGTGCGCATACCGACTGAAGCGTATCCTATTGCTGCTGGCTCTAAGCGATCAGGTAAACGTTGTTTGGCTGTGGGTACAGATTGTTCTGTTGGAAAAATGTATACCGGTTTGGCAATTGAAAAGGAAATGCATAGCCGAAACATGAAAGCTACATTTAGATCAACTGGACAGACTGGAATTTTAATTACAGGAAATGGTGTTCCATTGGATGCCGTTATTGCAGATTTTATGGCAGGCTCAGTGGAACATTTAACACCTAATAACGACGCAGATCATTGGGACTTAATTGAAGGGCAAGGTAGTTTATATCATGCTTCTTATTCAGGTGTTACAATGGCTTTAATTCACGGTGGTCAGCCTGACGCTTTGATTTTATGTCATGAGCCAACACGAGAACACATGCGTGGTTTGCCAGACTTTAAGTTGCCAAGTTTAGATGACTTGCGCGACACTGCACTGATTATGGCTAAAATTGTCAATCCAGCTGTTAAAGTAGTTGGTATATCAGTTAATACTCAACATCTAAGTGAAGATGAAGCTAATGAATACTTGAAATCTACAGAGCAAAGAATGGGTATTCCAGCCGTTGATCCATTCCGTCATGGCGCTTCTCGTTTAGTTGATGCATTAGAAGCTTGTTGAATTATAAATGAAAATTTCTATTGAATTTAATAGTTTTAAATTAGCTCAAGTTTTTACAATTTCACGAGGTTCTCGTACACAAGCAGATGTCTTGACTGTTGTCATTACAAGAGGTGATTGTCATGGCATGGGCGAATGTGTTCCGTATGCTAGATACGGCGAAACCATGGCATCTGTAAGTCAACAAATTGGAGAACTTCCAAAAGATTTTGATAGAGAAATGCTTCGTAATATTTTACCAGCAGGTGCAGCGCGAAATGCTGTTGATTGTGCCCTTTGGGATTTGGAAGCTAAGGAAGCAGGATTGCCAGTTTGGAAATTAGCTGGTTTGATTAAACCCAAAGCAATAAAAACTGCTTATACATTGTCTTTAGATAGTCCAGAAAAAATGAATGCACAGGCAGCTAAAAATTCATTTCGCCCACTTTTAAAAACGAAACTTGGTGGAGGAAATGATGACATTGAAAGAATACGAGCAGTTCGAGCTGGAGCATTATCATCACGAATTATAGTTGATGCAAATGAAGGATGGACACCTGCTTTGTATGAAAGTTTAGCACCAACTTTATTAGATCTTGGTGTTGAAATGGTTGAACAGCCTTTTCCAGCTGGTGAAGATAATGTTCTGTTAGACTTGAAAAGAATTTTACCTGTATGTGCTGATGAAAGTTGTCATGATCGAGCAAGCTTAAATAACTTAGTTGGAAAATATGATATGGTGAATATCAAGTTAGATAAAACTGGTGGCTTGACTGAAGCTCTAGATTTAAAGCAAGCAGCTTTAACAATGGGTTTTGATGTGATGGTTGGATGTATGGTTGGCTCATCTTTGGCTATGGCGCCAGCTGTATTAGTTGGACAAGAAGTTTCGGTTGTTGATCTTGATGGGCCACTTTTGCTAAGTGAAGATCGTAACCATAAATTATTTTATGATGCTGACGGGGTACACCCTGCGCAGCCAGAATTATGGGGATAGTTATGTCAAGAGTTGTATATTTAAATGGTGAATTTTTAAACGAAAACGAAGCAAAAGTTTCAATATTTGATCGGGGCTTTTTGATGGCTGATGGGGTATACGAAGTTACATCAGTTATCGATGGAAAGTTGATTGATTTTGATGGTCATGCTGTTCGATTAGAGCGTTCCATGAAAGAATTAATGATGGAATCAGCAATTTCAAAAGAAGATCTTTTGGAAGTTCATAGGCAGTTGATTGTACAAAATAATTTAAATGAGGGAATGATATATTTGCAGATAACCCGGGGTTCTCCGAACGATCGTGATTTTGTATTTCCTGACCCAAAAGAAGTTAAGCCAACAATTGTGTTATTTACACAATCTAACTCTAATATGGTTCAAAATCCAAAAGCCAAGATTGGCATGAAAGTTATATCAATTCCTGACGAACGGTGGGGCCGTCGTGATATTAAAACTGTTCAACTATTATATCCATCCATGGGTAAAATGATTGCCAAGTCTCAAGGTGCGGATGATGCTTGGATGGTCGAGGACGGAATGGTTACTGAAGGAACATCTAACAATGCATATATAGTTAAAGATGGCTGCATAATCACAAGAGAATTATCAAATGACATTTTGCATGGAATTACCCGTGCAGCTGTCTTGCGTTTTGCGAATGAAGCACAAATGACTGTTGAAGAACGAAATTTTTCAATAGAAGAAGCCAAGAATGCCGACGAAGCGTTTATTACATCAGCATCAACATTTGTGATGCCTGTAGTGAATATTGATGGTGTCGATGTTGGAACAGGAAAGCCTGGGAAAATTGCAGCAAGACTTAGAGAAATTTATTTAGAGGAAACACTGAAAACAGCAATATAAATTTATTATCTGGCTGAATTATAATTTAACTCAGCCTTTAATTTATATTATTTATGATTTGCTCTGAATGATGCTTTTTGTTCATCATTTGCATCAGTCTGGTACCTATTTTTCCACTCACTAAATGTCATACCATAAAATAATTCACGTGCATTATCTTTAGATATTGAAATTCCATTTTTTTCGGCGGCCTCTTGATACCATCTTGATAAACAGTTTCTGCAAAAGCCTGCTAAGTTCATCATATCAATATTTTGAACATCTGTTCTTTTTGCTAAGTGGTCTCTTAAAGCTCTAAACGCAGCTGCTTCGATTTCTGTTTGTGTTTGTATGTCCATAATTTATTCTTTTCGCTAAATTTTAAATACTTAGATATATTTTTAATGTTCATTTTGATTATTTTTATATCAATTTTTTAAATATATAAAAATTAATAATTATTAAATATTATATATATTAGTTTGAGGTTGTTTTTTTCTTATGAGGTATTTATTTGAATAATAAAAAAACGACATAAATTTTAAAATAAAGACATTTTTTTAAGGGGAATTATAGTGAGAAGAAATCGAAATGTTAAGATTGTTGCCACTTTAGGTCCCGCTTCAAATACTTATGAGATGATTAAAACATTATTTGAAGAAGGTGTTGATGTGTTTCGCTTAAATATGAGTCATGGTACTCACAGTGAAATGCGAGATCGATATCAAATGATACGTGATATTGAGCGTGATGTTGGGAGACCAATCTGTATTTTAGCAGATTTGCAGGGGCCAAAACTTAGATGTGGATCATTTCTTAATGGTAAAGAAACATTAGAAGTTGGTTCAATTTTTCGTTTTGACTTAGATCAATCAGAAGGTGATCAAAATAGAGTTTGTTTACCTCACGAGGAAATATTTGCAGCTTTAAAGGTTGGATCTACATTATTAATAAATGATGGAAAATTACGCGTAAAAGTTTTAGATTGTGGTAATGATTTTGCTAATTGTGAGGTTATGGTTGGTGGAGAGATATCAAATCGCAAGGGGGTAAATGTTCCAGATGTTATTTTGCCCTTGGCAGCTTTATCTAAAAAAGATCGAAAAGATTTAGAGTTTTCGTGCCAGTTAGGTGTAGATTGGTTGGCTTTATCATTTGTTCAACGACCAGAAGACGTAGAAGAAGCGCGTATTCTTTCTAAGGGACGAGCTTCAATATTATCGAAAATTGAAAAACCTGCAGCTGTTAATGCCTTTGATAAAATTCTTGCTGTTTCTGATGGGATTATGGTGGCACGAGGTGATCTTGGCGTTGAGCTCCCAGTTCAAGATGTGCCTCCAATTCAAAAACGTCTAGTTACTTCATGTCGTGATGCCGGAAAACCAGTAATTGTAGCCACTCAGATGATGGAAAGTATGATTGAAAGTCCAGTTCCTACTAGGGCGGAAGTTTCAGACGTAGCAACTGCAATTTATGAAGGTGCTGATGCAGTTATGTTATCTGCTGAGTCTGCTGCTGGGAGTTATCCAGTTGAAGCAGTGAGAACTATGAATGCTGTTGCGGTAGAGGTCGAAAGAGACCAAACATATAGAACTGGTATAGAGGCTTCACGAAGTACTGCCCGAAGTAAAGTTGCCGATGCAATTACTGCAGCTGCACGTGAAATTGCTGAAACAACTGATGTTAAAGCAATTTGTTGTTTTACTTCGTCTGGCACTACTGCGATTTTAGCATCTCGAGAAAGACCAAAAGTTCCCATTATTGCATTGACGTCACTTCCAGTAGTTGCCAGGAGATTGGGTTTAGTATGGGGATTGCATTGTGTTGTTACTGGAGAGGTAACAAGGTTTAAGCATGCAGTTATAAGTGCAGCTCGTGCAGCAAGAAGTTATGAATTTGCAGTGGATAATGATAAAATAGTTGTGACTGCTGGTGTCCCATTTAATACAGCTGGTTCTACAAATATTATACGTGTAGCTTCAGTAGATGAAAAAATTATTACGGCATTAGAATCTTAGATAAGCAAAGTTATAATATTTATGAAAAATAAATATTCTTTATCAAAGACTAGGGCTTGCATTTATTAATTTTGAGTCATAAAAGCGCGTACTGAGAAACACTACCGGCTTAAAGGGTATGCCGAGTGGTGTGTTAACCAACTCAAAAGGAGATGGAAATGCCCAAAATGAAGACTAAATCAGGCGCTAAAAAGCGCTTCAAGATGACTGCCTCTGGTAAAGTCAAATCCGGTCAAGCCGGTAAACGTCATGGTATGATTAAACGTTCTAACAAGTTTTTGCGCAATGCTCGTGGTACTACCACATTGTCAGCTGCAGATGCTACGATCGTTAAAAAATACATGCCTTACGCGCGCTGATAGGAGATTTGAACAATGGCAAGAGTTACATCTGGTAAAGTTACACACGCTCGTCACAAAAAGGTCATTAAGGCCGCTAAAGGTTATTATGGAGCACGTAAGAATGCATTCCGTACTGCTACCCAAGCTGTAGATAAAGCGAATCAATATGCAACACGTGATCGCAAGAACCGTAAAAGGAACTTTAGAGCACTTTGGATTCAACGAATTAACGCTGCGGTGCGTTTAAACGATGAATCATTAACATACAGCCGCTTCATTAATGGAGTTCAAAAAGCTGGTATTGAAGTCGATCGTAAAGTTTTGGCTGATTTAGCAGTTCATGAACCTGAAGCATTTGGTGCAATAGTTGAGCAAGCTAAAGCTGCTCTTTAAAAAAAGCACACAATGATTTGAAAGCCCTACATTATGTGTGGGGCTTTTTTATTAGAATTATTACAATTAATTTTTTATTATATTTTGTTACGCACTGATCATGTATCCATTGGTGATAATAATGATGCTCATATGAGCATCTTATAAAAATTTATAAGTTTGCATGTTTAAATAATGTTTAGATATAATTTACACATGCTAAGCTTGCATCTGTGTACTGTTGTGATAATTCATTAATCAACAAAAAGGACATTACCATGGAAGCTTTAAACGCTTTAAAATCCAAATATTTAAATGCTGTTTCAGAGGCAGTCGATGAGACATCTTTAGAAGATTTGCGTGTGGCTGCTGTTGGTAAAAAAGGTGAAGTTAGTTTGAAAATGCGTGAACTTGGTAAAATGTCACCAGAAGAACGTAAAATAGCTGGTCCTGCTTTAAATGCACTAAAAGATGAGATTAATTCCGCATTATTAGCAAAGAAAGTAGCGCTTTCAGATGCAGCGTTGAATGATAGGTTACAAAATGAATGGCTTGATGTGTCGATGGCGGGGCGGCCTCGACGCCAAGGATCACTCCACCCAATTTCTCAAGTAACAGAAGAAATTATTGCAATATTTGCATCCTTAGGGTTTTCAGTTGCAGAAGGCCCACAAATTGAAAATGATTATTATAACTTTGATGCTTTAAATATAGCGCCAGAACACCCTGCACGTCAGGAGCATGATACATTTTATATGTATCGAAATGAAAATGATGACCGTGCGCCCAATGTTTTGCGAACACATACAAGTCCAGTTCAAATACGTCATCTAGAATCAAATGGAGCGCCTTGCAGGATTATATGCCCAGGCCGAGTTTACCGAGCGGATTATGATCAAACGCATACGCCAATGTTTCATCAATATGAGGGCATGTGTATTGATGAAAATATATCAATGGCAAATTTAAAATGGACACTTGAAGAGTTTTGCCGAGCATTTTTCAATGTTGATAATATCGAATTGCGCTTTAGAGCTTCTCACTTCCCTTTTACTGAACCAAGTGCTGAGGTCGACATACGGTGTTCATGGGTAGGTGGCCAATTGAAAATTGGTGAAGGTGATGATTGGATGGAAATACTTGGTTCTGGAATGGTACACCCGAAAGTATTGCATGCAGGAGGGGTAGATATAGAAAAATATCAAGGTTTTGCGTTTGGAATGGGTATCGACCGTTTGGCTATGCTAAAATATGGTATCCCAGATCTTAGAGCGTTTTTTGATAGTGATTTACGTTGGTTGCGCCATTATGGATTTGCAAGTTTAGATATGCCAAATCTACATGATGGTATTAGTCGCTAAAAATTTATAATATAAACAAATAAAATTAATTTATATAAAGGCATTTAGAGTGGAAAAAATCTTAAATATTGCTCAAAAGCTTGGGTTTGGACTTTTTACAATTGTAATACTCAATATTTTGTCTGGTGTAGTTTTTGGTAGAATATTTTTTAGTATATTTGTAAGCTTTTGGATCTTCACAATTGGCCTGGCTTTGGTTGTTTATCCTGCGGTTTTAAACAAACGAAATGAAGACTAACCTGTCATTGGCAACTTCAATTAGAAATTCGCCTTTGCTAATTATCTGAAATAAAATTCTTAATATGGTAGACTTATGAAATTTACATTATCTTGGTTAAAAGAACACCTTAAAACTGACGCGTCGCTTGACGATATCGCTTATGCTTTAACTGATCTAGGGCTTGAGGTTGAAGGTATTGAGAACCCATTAGACAAGTTGGAAGAATTCACTATCGGGTATGTATCAAATGCTGAAAAGCACCCGGATGCAGACAAGCTTCGAGTTTGCAAAGTAGATACCGATGAAGGTGAGCTACAGATTATCTGTGGTGCGCCTAATGCTAGAGAAGGCATACACGTTGTTGTGGCAAAGCCAGGAGTTTACGTTCCTGGATTGGATATCACAATTGGTGTAGGAAAAATTCGTGGAATTGAGTCATTTGGTATGATGGCTTCAGAACGTGAAATGGAATTATCAGATGAACATGATGGCATTATTGAATTAGATGGGAATCCAGAAGTTGGTTCGAAATTTGTTGATTATTTAAAGAAATACCGTCCAGAAAGTGTTGATCCAGTTATTGAAATAGCTATTACCCCGAATCGGCCTGATGCATTAGGTGTAAGGGGAATAGCAAGGGATCTGGCAGCCCGAGGTATTGGAGAATTAATTAATCGTGATTTAGTAACGCAAATTGATGAAAAATTTAAATCTAGTCTAGAGGTAAGTATTGACCCTGATGCATTAGATGGTTGCCCATTATTTGTCGGGCGAGAAATAAAAGGTGTCAAAAATGGGCCAAGTCCTGATTGGCTTCAGTCTGCTTTACGAGCAATTGGCTTAAGGCCAATTTCATTATTAGTAGATATCACTAACTATTACACCTACGACCGTAACCGACCTCTTCATGTTTTTGATATGGATAAGGTTTCCGGGAATTTACGGGTTCATTATGCAAAAGGTGATGAAAGGATTATAGCATTAGATGATAAGGAATATCTTTTACAAAAAGATATGATGGTTATTTCAGATAATAATGGTGTGGAAAGTATAGCTGGTATTATGGGTGGCCTTGAAACTGGGTGTGATGAAAATACAGTAAATGTTTTTGTTGAAAGTGCATATTGGAATCCAAATAAAATTGCTGTTACTGGACGCAAACTTAAGATTAATTCCGATGCAAGGTATAGGTTTGAAAGAGGTGTAGATCCATCGTTTACAATTAGTGGATGTGATCATGCCGTTTCACTTATACAAAAATTTGCAGGCGGAGATGCTTCTGAACTTATCGTAGCAGGATCAGTTCCAGATGTTTCAAGATCATATACACTTGATACTAATAGGGTAAAATCACTTGTTGGAATGGACATTGCTTCGAATGACCAAATTAAGCATTTAACAGATTTAGGTTTTATTGTTGAGGGGGATCAGGCGCATGTTCCAAGCTGGCGTCCTGATATTCTTGGTTCTGCTGATCTTGTTGAAGAAGTTGCACGTGTCGCGTCACTTACAAAACTTGTGGGTGTTCCTTTGCCGCAATTATCTGATGGTGTACCAAAGCCAATTCTAACACCAATGCAGCGTCGAGAAGCCATGGTGCGTCGAACTATAGCCGCTCTAGGATATAATGAATGTGTTACTTATTCATTTATTGATAGGAAATCTGCTGAGTACTTTGGCGGTGGAGCTGATGAGGTTATGATAGGTAATCCAATTTCATCTGAAATGAGCCACATGCGACCATCTTTACTTCCAGGCCTATTACAAGCAGTCCAGAGAAATCAAGCAAGAGGCGTTATGGATATGGCATTATTTGAAGTAGGGCCAGTCTTTCATGGTGGTGAACCTGAAGAACAGGAACTATTAGCTTCAGGTTTACTTGTAGGTCATACTGGACCTCGCGATGCTTTTGGTGTGCGGCGACCAGTTGATGCTTTCGATGCAAAAGCGGATGCAGAAGCAGTTTTGTCTGCAATAGGTGCGCCTGATAAATTAATGGTATTAAGAGGCGCTAAATCTTGGTGGCATCCAGGGCGCTCTGGGAAACTTTCCCTTGGTCCAAAAAACATTATGTGTGCATTTGGTGAATTGCATCCTAAAATTGTGGATGCATTTAATGTTAAAGGTCCTGCAGTTGCGTTTGCTATTCATTTAGAAAACCCCCCGCTTCCAAAGAAAAAATCAACAACTAGAGCAGCATTAAAAACAAGCGATTTACAAGCAGTTGATAGAGATTTTGCTTTTGTTGTAGATAATAAGATTGAAGCGTTGAGTATTTTGAATGCTGCAAAAGGTGCTGATAAATCACTTATATCAGATGCCTTTGTCTTTGATGTATTTAATGGTGACAAAGCTGAAGGGCAAATGGGTTTAAATAAAAAATCCATTGCAATAACAGTAAAGCTACAACCAAAAGATGCCACTTTAACAGATAAAGATATTGAGTCTGTATCAGAAAAAATTATTGAAAAAGTATCAAAAGCAACCGGTGGGGTTTTAAGGGGATAAGATGGGTTTGAAGGTTTATTTAGCAGGAGAAATTCACACAGATTGGCGTGAAGATATTGCTCAAGGTTGCAAAGATTTAGATATAGAGTTCTCAGCTCCTGTGACAGACCATAGTTCATCAGATGATTGCGGTGTAGCTATAATGGGTGCTGAAACAAGTAAATTTTGGCATGATAATAAGGGTGCAAAGCTAAATGCAATAAGAACCCGTAAAGCCATTGAAGATGCTGATATTGTAGTTGTTAGGTTTGGAGAAAAATACAAACAATGGAATGCTGCTTTTGATGCGGGGCAAGCCTATGCAATGGGTAAATCATTAATAGTAATGCATCAAGATGAACACCAACATCCATTGAAAGAGATTGATGCAGCTGCATTAGCTGTAGTTAAATCACCTTTGCAGGTATCTCAAATTCTACGATATGTCTTGGATGGGTCTCTTCCAAAGTAAGTTATTACTTTTCTAAAATTTTTTCTTTACGAAGAAAACTTTCAAATGCGTCAAAGTTCATATGCTCTAATTGTCCAAAACTCTCCATCCATATAGATGCATCGCGCATTGCATTAACTTGTAGTTTACACCACTTTACTCGGCCTCTTTTTTCCTGAATAATTAATCCAGACTTTGATAAAATTTGTAAATGTTTTGATATTGCAGCTAATGATATATTAAAAGGTTCTGCAACATCTGTTACAGCCATATCATCTTCTAACAACATAATTAATATTTCCCTGCGCGTGGAGTCAGCGAGGGCTGCAAATATTTTATCAAGATTATAAACCATAGCTATTTTTATCTTTTATTGAATTCAAAGGTCAACTATCTGGCTGATAAAATAGTATTAAATCATTTACATAATTTTAAATAGTCCATTATTTAACCAAAAGGTTGAATATTGGATTCATAGGTTTTTTTGATTATAATATTATGATTAATAATTTATTTGAAAAATATTTATAAAAAGTCGTTATTTTTCAACAAGATAAATACTTTTATAAAGTATGTAAATTCGTTGACACTAATCTGCTCGCAATCTATTACACAGCAAGATGTTCTTTATCTCTGTGTGAGGTGTTTATGGCTGATAAAATCGACCCCAAACGTCTTTCTGATTTGAATGATAGGTTAAATGCAAAAAAAAGTGTCTCAAAAAAAGAGACTAAGCATGAAGACCATTATTCAGGTGCACAGCTTGGATGGAGGATGGTTACTGAGTTGGTTGTGGGGATGCTCATGGGACTTGGTATAGGATATGGATTGGATCATTTGTTTGGCACTATGCCTTTATTTTTGATCATTTTTACTATTCTAGGCTTTGCTGCGGGTGTGCGCACTATGATGCGATCTGCAGAGGAAGTTCAGATGAAAGATACAATTGTTGATAGCGATGATCTATCAATAAAAAATAAAGATTATAATGACGGTTAAAAATTTATCGTTAAAAAAGAAGGAACTTTAACGTGGCAAAAGAAGAAGCAGGTAACGGCTTAGTTTTCCATCCAATGGATCAGTTCGAAATCAAAACGTTATTCGGTGACGGTCCAATTCACTGGTACAGCTTTACAAATGCCACGCTTTGGATGGGGCTTACACTTCTTGCTATATTTGCTTTGTTGGTTTTGGGCACATCACGTCGCGCGATGATCCCTAATCGTATGCAATCTGTAGGTGAGTTGGCATATGGCTTTAT
>Ga0228669_1000223_pt1 | contig 34004 bp, 30 predicted proteins | sample 84DmetaG_FD_182700 | JGI IMG/M metagenome (GOLD analysis project Ga0228669, IMG submission 182700) | Seawater microbial communities from Monterey Bay, California, United States - 84D | ecosystem: Environmental > Aquatic > Marine > Coastal | place: USA: California | collected 2016-10-11 | reverse complement strand
ATTAAATTTCCCAACATCGATGATGAGATTAACACCAGTATTATTAGAGGAGATGATGGAACAAGTAAAAAAGACAGTAATAGTAAAAAAGAAGAAGAGGTAGAACAAGAAGAGATAGAACAAGAAGGAGAAGTAGAAGGAGAAGAAAAGAGTAGTGTAATGGGAAAAACGAAAGGGTTTTTTTCTAAAAAATCAGCAAAAATGAAAGGGTTTTTTTCTAAAAAATCAGCAAAAATGAAAGGGTTTTTTTCTAAAAAATCAGCAAAAATGAAAGAATACGATGGAAAAGAACACGGAAAATTAATGGAGGTATTGAAAACCCATGAAAATTTTAAAAAACTTGCAGAAGCAATTAAACATAAAATATTAGGCAATAATGAATCAAATATTAATGATGAAAAAATAAATGAATTTTACTTTAAAATTCATTACCAACTAATAAAATCAAATTTATTTCAAACATTAGCAAGTGGTTATGGAAAAGATGAAAATGAAAATTACAATTTTGATGTTGATAACGCTGTAGAGTATATAGCAAATAAATTTCATGAAAATAAAGATGATAAAAATATTAAAGATATTATCAATTTATTTAACGACAAACCATCAGAAGGCAATGGGAATGATGGCAATGGGGATGTAAATGTAAATGGGGATGAGAATGTGGGTGATGGTAGTAATTCAAATATAACAGGTGGAGGAAAAAACAAATTAAAAAAATGGATTGAAGACCTTAAAAAAGATTTAAAAGATGCTGAATTAGGTGCACATTTAAAAGAAGTCGTTCGTCTTCCAAAAAAGGACCTATTTTTAACATTGAATTTTGTTGAAGACACTAAAGAAAATAATGAAAATAAAAATAAACCTTCTCGAGATGTATATATGAATACAGAAGCAACAGCAGCTACTACACAAAAAGTTTTAGACCAATTAATATTGGAATTAGGTGAACATATTCTTGAGGCAAAAAAAATTAAAGATGGCGATAAAGTTACAACGTCTGATACTGATGAGAATTAAACTAAATGTCAAGAATAATTATAAATTTACAATACTTATAATTATTGAAATGTTTGTAAAAATTGCTGTTTAAAATGTAGCATTCTTGTAATTTTATAATCAATTAAAGTAATAATTTCTTGCGCTTTTTTATCGCAATCTTGATTTCCATAACTATTTTCAATAGCATATGTATACGTTCTTTTCAATGTATAAATACCAACCACCATTTTTTTTATAAATTCACATAATTCGCTATTAAAATTAGCTATTTTTAAAAACAAACCTTTATGATTTATATTTACTATTTTAAATTCTTCAGACAATAGAATATCCGTATAATATTTCTCTAAATACTTTGTAAAATCATCTAAATCTTGTTCAATATAATCATATGTTTTATATCTATTTTCACTATACCACCATCTCGTCATTTGTTGAAAATACCCATTTTGAAATATATAATAATTATCCCCTTCTTTTCCTAATTTTTCCCCAAATTGAATGTTTAATATAATATCAAACTTTCTATTATAAAATTTCAGTTTTTCAATACTGTCTTCTATTAAAAGATTAAAATTATCCGTAGAAGGTTTTAAATCTTTAATACATCCAAAAGAATTATTTCGTTTTCTGTAATCTTTTAAATGATTTTTTTTATAATCGTCTAATAATGTATTAAGCATAATATACATTTACAAAATATTTTATGTTTAATATTATTTATTTATATTTTACGCGGTTGTACTTATAAATAAGGGATATAACGTGGAGAAGAATTTTCATAAATAGAAACAACAAAAATATCTTTGTATCCTTCTACATAAACCTTATCCCCATTAAACAACTCATCACAACCATATTCATTCATACTATTTTTGTTTTTATGATATATCGGTAATTTTACATTTGTTTTATCACTAATCGTATAATATTGATATTTACTTCTATTACTTATTAATACACGACCCATCAATGGTAGTATTGTTTCTTTACCATTTTCTCTAGTTAAGACACCCATTTGACTATAACTACTATTTGTTGATTGAGTTGGAACATTAATAGGTATACCTCTTGGGTCACTGCTATTTTTTGGATGATACATTCCATTTTTTAGAGGCGGAGCATGTGGATTTAAAAATACACTACTAGGATGATTAAACATTCCAAAAAAACCAGAACGATTGGTTTGAATTGTATGAGAATGGTTATTGGATTTTTGTTGATTTTGAGAAAATATATTCATATTTAAATTTACTTTTTTCAATACAATACTTATTACAAATATACTAAGTAATAAAATTAAAACTAAAAAAACCATTGTAGTATTTTCAATACATAATACGCCTGGTGGACAATATTTCTTCATTATATAAATAAAACATAAATAAAAACATAGTAATAATTATGTTTTTATTTGATATATTGTAATTATATCGTATAGTGATTATTTCTTTGTGATATTTAATTTACCTATTAATTTTTGCATATCTTTCATATCAGGCAATTCCATTTGTTCCAATGTTTTTTTAGCTGTTTTCAATACAGGAGTCATGGTTTTTAATGATTCCATTAAATTTTGTTGTTGAGAAACCAATCGTTTTGTTTCATCCGTTAATCCTTTTACTCCTCCTTCACCTAACATATCTTGTAAATTATCATATGCTAATTCTAATGTAGAAGCATAATCAATTCTATCACCAGGTTTTTCTGGTTTACCGTCTACAGAAGCAGGTGTGCTTTTAGGAACACTACGTTGACCAAATTTCTCAGTACATTTATTATTTGTATAACATTCACCTTCAGCACAATCTTCTTTACTAGCTTTTACACATTCGTCATCTACATTAAGAATATATGCTTGTTTTTCTCTTAGACCTTCCTTTTTCTTATGTCCCATACCTTCTTTATCATCAAAACCTTCTTGTAGAATATTAGCTGATCCAACTAATATGGTAGCAACAATAGCAATTCCCAAATTTACAATCATATTTTTGCTAAAGTAACTTGATAGTAAAGCAATAACAACAAATACAGCTACTAAATTATTGTTTCCTTCATTTAATAATTGAACAACATAAACTAATGCAATAATTGCTACTACATATAACAAAAACTTACTCTGAAGTATTTTATTAAGTTTCATTTTTTTTAAAAGCTTATTAACTTTTGTTGTTAGTTTCATTATATATTTTATAAATAAAATAAAAATATATAATTAGTGTCTGATTTACATACCAATCATTTTTTGAACGTCTTTCATGGCTTTCTTTGCTACTTTCAATCCTTCTTTAGCATTGTCTACTGCTTCTTCAGCAACAGCTACGCATTCACCATCAATCATTTGTTCGCCTTCAGCACAAGCTTTTGCTTTGTCTTCTGCTGCTTGCAATGATTCTTCGGCATCTTTTACATCATCTTCAGGTTTTTGAAGAGTTTTATCAATACCTTCCTTAACACGACCACAGCTAAAGATAAAGTTAGCAACAAAGATACCAGCCAACAAACCTACAGTTACATTATCAACTTGCATGTTAACAATGTAAGCGGTCAATGAGAATAATGCTAAACATTCCCATGCTTTCATACTAACATATCCCAATACATTAAGAACGGAAAATGCTAAAACAACGTAGTATAGAACTTTATTTTTGAAAATTGCGGGGATTTTCATTATATAATACCTTTCTAAAAAAAAATCCTAAATTACTTGTTTTTTTTTGTATATCTCTTTTTATTGTTCCTTTTTTTATTGTGCTTTTTATTATATCGTTTTGTATGTTTCTTTTTTTTGTTCTTTTTTTTATTTGTTGTTGTATTTCTTTTTTTACGTTTCTTTTTTTTTGTTTTATTTCCTCCTCTATTATAGCGTGAATTTTTAAATTGTTCATTGTTATTGAAACTTCTTCTTTTAGTTTGTCTATTTACTTGTGCGTTTCTATCTAAAAATCCTTGTCCTAAACTACTTAAATCAATACCAGTATTAGGATTTTGTTTATTTTGGGTAGTTCTTTGTTGTGTATTATTTATTCTTTTTTGTCTATTATTAGATGGATTTCTATATTCGGAATCCAATGTTGGGACAGGTAATTTTGGAATATTTGGAAATAATCTCTTTTTTAATATACTATTATAGAAACGTCTAAATGGTGTAACACCACGATATTTTGTTCCAAAACTATAATATCGCCCTAATCCATCCGTACCTCTATTTAATATCATATCGTAAAAATCTCGTTTAAATTTTTTAATTTCATCATTACCGTTATTTAAATGATTGTTAAAATCTTTTTTTTTTACATCATGTAAAAACTGTAATATCATTTCAAAATTTTTTATAAATATTATAAACTCTTCTTTATCACTTTTCTTTACTCCACGTCTAAACTTTATTTTCGTATTATTTTCATAAGTTAATATATTTTTTAAATATAAAACAATAAAACGAGTAAATACATCATTAATATCTTTAAAATCTCGTCTATTTAATATATTTTCACTTAATTTTAAAATAAAATCAGCTGTTCTAGGTTGTTGAGTTTCTTTATATAAATTTGTATGTAGTATTTTCTTTACAATTATATAAACAGGAAATATAAATTCAATCATTTTAAATATTTCTTTATTTTTACCTTTTTTCCAATTGTTAATTTGTAATTTTCTCCATTTATAAAAATATTCTATAACATTTTCTATATTTGATTTTTTTGAAGGACATTCCATTTTTGTTACCTTATTCTTTATAGTATTTAAAATATCTAAATACGACTTAGATAATCCAACTTTACTGTAATCGGTTTTACCATTTATCATTTGTTTTAACTCATTAATCAAATTATTAATAGTAGTTATATCATTACTAATTAGATCGTTATTTGAATTAGAAATAGGTTCTAAATTGTTTATCTTATTTGTTAAATTAGTAGATATAGAATAGTTTTTTGTAGTAGTATTAAAAATATATTCAATAATGTTAGCGAATGATTTTATTTTTTTATCATGGCATATTTTTAATTTTGTTATCAATGGTTCTATTGGTGTACCTTTTTTTTGTTCATTTATTTGCTCTCTTATCTTTTGTAATTCTCTAATATCTTGTTCTTGTGAATAATTTCTACTCATTGTATTATATAATATATAATTTATAGATTAAATATTATACTAAATTATTTGCGTTTATTGTTCTTTTTTTTACCTTTTCTGGTTTTTTTGCCCTTTTTTGATTTCCTTTTTGATTTGGTTCTTGTTTTCATGCCACCCTTAATATTTTTGTTATTTTTCTTCTTCTTCTTTTTACCTTTTCTTGTTTTAGATTTTGATTTTGATTTTAATAATCCAAAACGGTTTCCTTTATACTTACGTCTAGAACGACTTCTACTTTTATATTGATAACCCCCTTGCTGATTATTTATATAATCATTAATTTCTGTGTTATTTTCCACTAATGTTTGAGTTTTTTCATTTAATTGGTTAATAACGTCATTAATTCTCTTAACTTTAGTAAGATCTTTATTTAGGGTTTCAAGCTCTTCCTTTTGTTTTTGCAATTGTTGCGTTAAATTTTGTTTTTGGGTTTCTAAATTTAATTTTTCTTTTGAAAATTTCTGTGCTTCCTCCATAAGTCTCTTCATTTCTTCTTGTAAATTATTTATTTTTGTATTATGTTCACTTTGTTGCATGCGAAGTGTATTTTCTCTTTCTTGTATTATACTTTCTAGAATTTCTATTTTACTTTGTTTTTCTGTAATTTTTGTAGCTGTCTCTGTTGCTTCTGTTTCCTTTTTATTTATTTTTTCTTGTAAAACATTTTTTTCTTTTTCTAGCTGTTCGTTTGTCTTTCTCAAATCATTAATAATATCTTGTTGATTAACATTCCCTGTATTAAAATCTTCTGCTAACTTAGAAATATATGTTTTTATTGTATTTAGGGTTGTTGTTGAACTGTCAAGTAATGGGTTCATCTTTTCATCTCTAAATTTTACCATCTGTTTTAATAAATCAGCTACGGGTGTTTTTGAAGATTGTTCTGATGAGCTTTCAGGTTGTTCGGTTGTTTGTTGGGTTTGTACTTCTTTCGCTTTTTTCTCTTCCAATTCTTTCGCTTTTTTCTCTTCCAATTCTTTCGCTTTTTTCTCTTCCAATTCTTTGTTGTTTTTTATAGCCGCGCGTATTCCTTCTATAGTTGTCTTTCCCCCGCGGATGGGTCCCACATCTCTGTAGTGTTCGTAGTCTTTTTTATTATTTATTTTATCTGCAATAACATCACTAGAGATACTATCGTTAAGAATATCCTTCAAAACATATTTAGCTGGATTAGTAGAGGCAAATTTTAGAATTTCATCTTCTTTGTACTTTTTTCTCTTTTCTATTTTCATAAGTACATCATACAGTTGCAAATCCCCCCCTTTCATATTGTATAGTTTTTTAGACATTATATAAATATAATTATATAATATTTATAACTTATTCAATCTTACTTCATTTTCAAATCGTTGAAATTGCATTTCATTCTTCTTTTCTTTTATTTGACGAAGAGCTTCTTCTGCTATATTATTAACCCCATTTATACCTTCATTTATCTCCTTCATATTATTTATAATATGAGATTGTAATTCTCCAATGGCTATTTTTAATTTTTCTAAATCTTCATTTGAAATTTCATTTTGTGAGGGTTGTTGTTGATTCATACCTCCTAAATTACCAATACTTTCTCCGATTTCGTCTATCGTTTTAACAATAATATTACTAGTAACTTTGTTACCACCCTTCATATTTGAAGATAGTGGATATGAATCTTCAATACCATTATTTTTAAGCGTTCGGCCAGTAGATATATATTTTTTTAAAGCGGACGGTTTTACTGGATTAAAACTAGTAAATCTTGTTCCTTCTTCTTTTCCATCCCACTTATTAGGCTCTTCAAATGTTTTTCCAATATAAGCACCATATACAGCATTAAAAAAATCAATAGTTGTTAAATAAGGCATAATTGGTATTTTTCTATTTTCTCTTTTGAATTTAATAGCATTATAGAACTGTGCTAATTTTGGGTAATATCTTTTTTCGTTATTTTCTTTTTTGTTTTTATCTTTCCAAGCGTATCCCCACATAGTATTTGTTTGTTCTTGTTTCCATGTATCTGGTGTAATATATGGAATAGAAGGTTCATCTTTTAAAATACTAGTTAAAACATTATTGAAATCTAGTAATGGTGTATCTGATTTTTTAATTTTATCAGTAATAAATGCATTTTCAAACTTATCTTTAGTATATTTATTATCCCATTTGCCTTTACCCATAATAGTAGTTAAATCATTTTTATATGGATATGATTTTTTATCATCTTCAACATACATACCTATTTTTTTATCTACGATTACACTTTTCCCACGTTCTAATGAACTAATTTTTTCCCATACCGCTTGTAATTTTAAAGGATCAATGAAACGTGACATTATTGGAAAAACAGTTTCTATTGCATTTAATATTGCATGAATATCTCTTTCTTTCATTGTTTGGCAAGGTTTTAATAATCTCTTATCTTGATATAATTTATTAATTTCATATAAACATTCATACAATATAGCCGATAATTGTCTTTTTTTAGATCCATCAAAATTTCGCTGTATTGTTGTTCCATTATTTGAATATTTAGTGTTAGTATCACTCCTTTCACCATCTTGTCTTAAAAAACATGATACAAATGTTTTTTTAAGTATGTCTACATTTAAATTATTAGGATCTATTGAAGATAATTGTTCTTCTTGATTCACTGCTTCACTTAATATTATTTTTTGAGATACTCGATTTACTTCTTCTGTTGTTTGTATTGTGCCAATAAAAGTAGCATTATTATTATTTTTAATAAGATTTATTAAAGTTTCACTATTTACTTTTAAATATTCTACGTTTGTTTCATTTTTAAAATTTTTTAACATATCGTCATCATTCTCAAAAAATATTAATTTCGAGTTTGGTGATGATATTCTCTGCATAACCTTAACAGCTTCCTCTTCGTATTTTGGATGTTTAAACATTTTTATAACTAAATTAAAAAAATTATTATGTAAATTCAAAAACGCCTTATACTTTTTTGAATCTTTTACATCATCATAATCACGAGGGTCGTTTTCATAAAAAATAAATTCCTTATAACTATTTTCTAATATACCAACATTTATAAATGGAGGTAATGGTGGATTATTAACATAAATTTTCTTACCTGACGCTGTTACTACTGGTTTTTCTCCAGTTTTCATAATAAATGTTTCATTTAATACAGTACAATAATTAAATCTGAATTGTTTTAAAAATTTTAATTTTTCAGGTATTGTCCATTTTTTTATATTTTTATCATTTAATAAACACATAGCAGATAATATACTTCCAAAATTATCTTCAGAAAGATCATCAATATCATACCAATCCATTAAAGGATTTGATGATTTCGAATAATATGTATATTTGTCATATATATCTGCATATAAACATGGATAATTTGTTTCTTTATTTGATTCAAATCTTTCTTTTATAGCATACTTAGAAATCCTTTTAACATCTTTAGTTAACTGAGCTAAAGTACTATTGATAATATAACCTTCTTTTACTCTTATATCACAGGCCTTTTTAAAGCCAGATTCATAACTAGAATTACAATCTGGTGCTTGTAATTTATTAAATACAGTTTTCACTGCGTCTACGGTAGTGGTAGCTTTATTATAATACTTTATAGTTTCCCATTTATCCCAATCTATATTGTCTACCATTTTAATATCTATTGGTGTGGCACTACCACTGAAAGCTCTTCCAGTTAAAAACATATTAAAATTCTCTCCATTAGCCAATCTCCAAAATTTTTGAATGTTGTTTTTAATACTATCAATTCCTATTATTTCACCATTCTCTTTTTTTAAAGGTAATTTTTCCAATTTATTTTTAAAATATTCAAAAACTTTATCAACATTTAAATTTCCTCCACCACGTTGCTGTGATTCATTTTCTATTATATTTTCATTCCTAATTCCATCATAATAATAAATTTTCATTAATTCTTTCGAAAAATTTTCTGCTATTTCACTAATATCACCAGATGCATTAGCATTGCCGTCTGGCCAACAATTAGGAGTTGTTGGTGTTGAACTTGCTATATGTATATCTTTATGTATATATTTAACTATATTTCCAGTTCGTTTTTCCTTAAGCGAATCCCAGTTTTCAATATTACCATTACCTACATTGTTAGAATAATTTTTATTTGCCTTTGTTTTTGCTTTCATTCTAATCATATCCGTGCTACCAGGTGAACAATCAAATACGTTTTCCACTCCAGCCAAATCACAAACATATATATATCTTGACTTTCCTTCGCCCCATTTTTTTTTGTCTAATTTCAAAGAAACTACAACATGACTTCTAGAACTTTGTTTATTATTTGATGTTGGAGCTATCTCTCTACATTCAAATCCCATCAAAATATATTTTTTTAATCCAAAATTTTTATCCAAACATTCTTCTTCACTTCCACCCTCATGTGTATAAAACCACCCAATTTTGTTCGCATCATCTCCCGTACAATTTTTATTAGAGTATTTGCCTATATTAAATACTGTTTCTGTTTTCTGATCATTCTCTTTACTTGGCTTTCGTATTTTTCCTTTTGTTTTATCATCAAATTGTTTATCTAAAACTTCTCCTATAGTAACATATCTCATAGAAGTATTTGGTTCATTTTTCATAGAAGGGTAATTAATTTTTTTTCTAGACTTAACCCCATCTGGATGACACTGTATAATTTCTCCTGGTTTAGAATTTTCTTTTGTTCTAATTCCAATGCAACTTTTATCAGATTCTTGTGCAGCTTCATCTTGGTATATTTCAATCATAGATACTGTAACTTGATCGGGTTTAAATTTATGTAATAATTCTATTAGTATTCCATCCTGTTTCATTTTAGGGGTATCTAATTGAATTAATGCGCTGGTTTTACCTGAACCAGATTGACCATATCCTATAAAACATAAAGGACGCGAATCAGATTTAATAAATTTCTTTTTTAGTCTAGTGGCAATATCTTTATTACTCATTTTTGAATCAAAAATACCATCAAAACCATAAAACGTATAATGATGTGTCATCATTTTATCTAACACACTAATCCCATCTTCATCTTCTTGTTCTTTTTGTTTTATTTCTAAAGGAGTATCATTATATTTTAATGTAATCGGTTTATTTATCGAATTTGTATTATCTGGAATAACAAGTTTAAAACGTGAATGCTTTATTCCAGATCCTTTTGAATTTGCATTATTCCAGTCATCTCTTCTTTTTAGTAAAGCTAAAACAGATTTATTCTCTTGAACTATTTTAATATATTTTTTTTTTAAATTTACAAATTCACTTTTTTTTCTTGTATCATCAATCATTACATCTTTTATTTCTTTTAATTGTTCAATACTATTTTTTATTTTTTCACAAATTCGTTGTATAGAAGTACAATTTTCACTAGATATAAAGACATCATCGCTATTAAATAATGTTTTGTTAGATAAAATTTGTTGATATGTAGATTCTGAACTTTTTATTGATATTGTAGTATTAAAATGAAATAACCATAATAAAGCATATACCATTATAGATTGATCACTATCTTCATTTTTATATTTATTATCTCGTTCACATATTTTATCAAATACAATTTTTAAATCATCATTATTAATATTAGAAATTTGGTTATAAAGAGAACTATATTCTTCTTTAGTTAATTGTATAAATAATGCTTTTTCTAATCCATCTAATAAATTTTGAATACTTGGTTCTATTTTCAATAATTTTGATTTATTAAAATGAACACATCCTACAAGTATTAACATATCACTATGTAACAATTCTTTTGCTTTTTCGTATAATGAAAATAAGTTTTTTCCTATTTTTTCATTCATTTCGGTTTCATCATCAGTTCCACATGTTTCAACATTAAATTCAATGTTCTCTGTATTTACTACACTTTTATTTGCATTATTAGCATTTGTATTATTGCCAATGTTCCTATTCACTGCTTTTAATTCTGCGTCGGTTGCTTTTTTTATATTATTTGATATAGGTAATTCAGCACTATTACCGCCCTCTGAATATACAATTCCTTCACCTTCATTTTTCCACAATTCAAGTGTATCTTCAATTTTTGATTTTTCCTCTTCTAACTTGATTTTATGATCTTTTTGTAATTCTTCTATTTTTTGTTTATTGCTGGTATTAAGTTGCGCAATATTTTTTTTTAGTTCTTCTATTTCCTCTTGCGTTGTATTGTTTCGCTGATTTGACTTTTTGAGTTGTAAAGATGTTTCTTGTAATTTTTTTAATTTTTCTTCATGTTCGCCTTTTATTTGTTCAATATCTTTACTTAATTTGTCTATTTTTTCTTGCTTTTCTTTTTTTGGTGCTTCTTCTTCATTTAATTTTTTATTATGTTTATTTTCTATTTCTTGAATAGTTTGCTTATGCTCATTATTTAATTGTTCTATTTCTTCGTTAAGTGCTTCTATTTCTTTATTTCTATCAGCCATTTCAGGTTGTCTTGTTTGTGATTCTTTTATAGAGGCCTCACTACTAGATTGTTTATTTTTAGATGACATATTACCTATCTTGTTTTTTAATTCGATAAGAGCCTCATTTATATTATTTAAATCTCTATCATGTTCTTCATTTAAGTCTGTTTTTGTTTCTTCAGGACCGTCAGATTGAACGGATGATGATGATAATTGCCTTGTTAACATGGTGTTCTGTTTTTCGTTCTTTGCCTCCTCCAAAGCACCTAAAATTCTAAATAAGTTCATCAGTCCACACCATCCATTTTTTTCATTTTCCTTACATAAAGCTTTATGATAAGCGTCAATAGCAGTAGTAGGATTGTCTTGTAGTATTTTAATCCATGCGTTTTTTAACTCAGGAGTATTAACATTTTTATAAAAGTCTGGTAGATCTTTTAACTTGTCTGCCATTAAGATATATATTCAAGTGATAATAATCTTTAATATAAAACATCTCTCCCAAATATTCTAAATCATTTATTTTAAAATGTAAAAATGGGAGAGATGTTACAAAATAATATTCACCAAAAAAATAAAATTTATGGAAAATATTTAAATATATACCATTATTATTTAGGATGTCTAGTCCTCAAAAAGAAGTCTTACTCACTGAAAACCCAAACCGCTTTGTAATGTTTCCATTATCAGACCAAGATATATGGAAAATGTATAAAAAAATGATGGATTGCTTTTGGCGTGCCGAAGAAATTGATTTTTCTAAGGATCTAAAAGATTGGAATTCATTAAAAGAAAAAGAACAGCATTTTATTAAGATGGTTCTTGCTTTCTTTGCTGCCAGTGATGGTATTGTTTTGGAAAATCTTGGACAACGTTTTTTAAGCGAAGTTCAATTGCCTGAAGCACGTGCTACGTACGGCTTCCAATTAATGATGGAAAATATACATAGTGAAACATATAGCTTGTTAATTGATACATACATAAAAGATAAAGAAGAACAAACAAAATTATTTCGTGCTATTGATAACTTTCCTTGTATTAAAAAGAAAGCCGATTGGGCAATTAAATGGATACAAGATAACCGTTCTTCCTTTGCTACAAGACTAGTCGCGTTTGCTTGTGTAGAAGGAATTTTCTTTTCTGGATCATTTTGTAGTATTTATTGGTTGAAAAAGAGAGGATTAATGCCTGGATTAACATTCAGTAATGAATTGATTTCACGAGACGAAGGTATGCATACTGACTTTGCTGTATTGTTATTTAATAAATTAGCACGGAAACCTAAAAAAGCTAAAGTGTTTGAATTAATTAAAGAAGCAGTGGCAATTGAAAAAGAATTTATATTAGAAGCACTTCCATGTAAATTAATTGGAATGAATTCTAAACTAATGTCTCAATACATTGAATTTGTAGCAGATAGATTGGGTCAACAATTAGGATATGGTAAAATCTTTAATTCTAGTAATCCATTTGATTTCATGGAAATGATTTCATTGGAAGGAAAAACTAACTTTTTTGAAAAACGCGTTGGTGACTACTCATTAAGTTCCTGTGAAAATAAAAGTGAGGCATTTAATTTTGACGCGGATTTTTAAGTTATTTACATTATAAATTTTTTGATATAAATATTAATTATTATTTATATTAAATGAAAATAGCATTTATTAGTGGTATTACCGGACAAGATGGTTCATACTTAACCGAATTATTATTGGAAAAAAAATATACTATTTATGGATTTGTAAGAAGAACGTCGTTATTATATACAAATAAACGTATTGAACATTTACGAGAGAAAATTACATTAAAATACGGCGATTTAACAGATTTTTGTGGATTAACAAATTATTTTAATTATATTATTGAAACCAATAATAATATTGAAGTATTAGAAATATATAATTTAGCTGCTCAGAGTCACGTAAAGATATCATTTGAACTACCTAAATATACAACTGAAGTGGATGCCATAGGTGTATTACACTTACTAGAAATTATTAAAAACTTCTCTCCCAATATTCGAAATAAAACTAAATTTTATCAAGCAGGGACTAGTGAGATGTATGGAAAAGTCTTATGTGATATACAAAATGAAGATACACCTTTTAATCCAGTATCTCCTTATGGATGTGCTAAAGTATATTCACATTTCTTAGTTAAATGTTATAGAAAATCATATAATTTATTTGCTGTAAATGGTATATTATTTAACCACGAATCACCTAGAAGAGGTGTTAATTTTTTAACCATGAAAGTAATCCATGGCGTTAATGAAATTTCAAAAGGAAAAAAAACACATATCCGATTAGGTAATTTAAATAGCAAACGAGATTGGGGCCATGCAAAAGACTATGTTAAAGGTATGTGGTTGATGTTACAACAAAAAGAAGCGGACGATTATGTATTATCTACTGGTAAAACATATACAGTGCGTCATTTTGTAGAAAAGGCATTTGCTTATAAAGGATTACAATTAACATGGAAAAATGATACTGGAAGAGAAGTAGATGAATTTGGTATCGACCAATATGGTCAAATTCGTGTTGTTATTGATGAAAAATATTTTAGACCATATGAAGTGGATTTATTATTAGGAGATAGTAGTAAGGCTGAAAAAAAACTTGGTTGGAAAAAAAAATACGATACATTAGATAAAATTATTATAGATATGTTTGAAAATATATTGGTTTAAATATAACTGAATGAATTGTATTATAATGAAAATTTTAGTAACAGGCGGAACTGGAATGGTTGGACAAGCAATTAAGAATGTTATGAATGAACGAACCGATTCACATGAATTTATATTTTTAAGTAGTAGAGATGCTAATTTAACTAATTATTTACAAGCACGTAAATTATTTAGAACTCATCGTCCAGATATGGTTATTCATCTAGCGGCTTGTGTAGGTGGATTATTTAAAAATATGAATCAAAAAGTAGATATGTATGAAAAAAATATGTTAATAAATTACAATGTTTTAAAATGTAGTCATGATTTTAAGGTTAAAAAGGTGGTTAGTTGTTTATCCACATGTATTTTTCCAAATAAAACAAAATACCCTATCAATGAAACAATGCTACATGATGGCCCTCCACATAGTTCGAATGAAGGATATGCTTATGCTAAGCGAATGTTGGAAGTTCATAGTAGAATGTACAATGAGCAATATGGTGATAATTTTATTTGCGTTATACCAACAAATATATATGGCGAACATGATAATTATAATCTGGAAGATGCTCATGTAATTCCTGCTTTAATTCATAAATGTTATTTAGCCAAACAAAAAAATGAACCGTTTGTTGTATTTGGTTCTGGAAAACCATTACGACAATTTATTTATTCGAAAGATTTAGCTAGATTAATGTTATGGAGTTTACTAGAATATGATAAAAAAGATACATTAATATTGTCCGTAGGAGAAAAACAAGAGGTTAGTATTAAAAAGGTAGCTACTCTTATTGCAGAAAAAATGGATTATAAAGAGAAAATGACATTTGACACTACAAAATCAGATGGACAATATAAAAAAACAGCAAGTAATAAATTACTATTAAAACAGTATCCTAATTTTAAATTTGTAGATATAAAAGAAGGATTAGACAATACAATCCAATGGTTTATAGATAACTATGATTCATGTAGAAAATAATGTATTTTATATATATAATGTCTAAACGTTCTTCGCGTTCTAAAAAATTTGGAAAACCTGGTATTGGAAACTTATATTATGGATATAGAAAAGAAACAAAACAAAAATTATTTAAAAAATGTAAATGTGGTGATGAAAATGAAGATTATTTGTTAATAATAGATCCAGAAAGTAATGAAATAGAAGGAGGTATTAAATTAAATATAAAAAAATCCAGTCCAACCAAAAAAAGCAAACATTCCTTAAAAAAAGGGGGTAGAAAAAAAACACTTAAACAAACAAATAAGGTGAAAAAAAATAAAAATAAAACTAGAAATAAAAACAAAACAAAAAAATATAAAAAAAAAAGAAAGGCTAGAACCAATAAGAAACGACGTAGAAAATAAATATTTTAAAGTTTTAAATTGAATATATTTTATAACTACATTTGTATGTCATAAAATATAACAAAACGAATATGAATTGTTGCAAAAAACACTATTGTCCAGTATGCATGGAAGAAAAACATTGTGGTATTAGATGTAAAATATGTAATAATACTAAAATATGCACATCATGTATCACAAAATTATGTGAAGAAGGACAAATTAATAAATGTCCAATATGTCGTCAAGAAAATTGGAAAGAAGAAAAATGTATTACAAAAATATTTCCAAAAACGATGAACAACTGTAAAATTATCATGAAACCAAGGGGACATGTAAAATATTTTAAAGATAAAACAGCAAACTCGTGCCCAAGAACATATGATATATATAAGTGTATCGTAATACTACTATTTATAATAAAAAGGATATTGGAATGTATAATTGTATTACTATTTATTTATACTATTGGTTTATTTGGCCTATTATTAGTTTCTAGTCAATATTTTAATGATGATAATAAAACATTTACCTATTTTATGCTACCTTTTATAGTAGGTATTTGTAGCTTATTTACATGTGGAGGAGTAATAAAATGTTGTTGTAGAAAAGAAGATTACTATGATTAAATTATATCATTTCAATATTAACAAACTGCCCCCACTCGTCATTCATATCATTAACATCTAAATATAACATATTTTTATATTTTTTACTATCGTTTTGATTGATATGTTTAATTAATCCATAACGATACAGCGTTATATTATATATTATAACAAATAATTGAATTAAGAATAATAATAAATAAATATAACCCATTGTTTAACTAACTAATAAATTCGTTTTTAATATTTGTTATTTCAATTTATTTTGATGTATAATAGAATTAAAAATTAATATATCATTTTTAACTATGATATGTAAAGAATATATAATATGTAAAGATATGAATATTATTTAAAGATAATTGATTATTATTTCTTATAATGATATCTGTTTATATACAAGGAGGACTTGGAAATCAACTTTTCCAAGTATTTACTTTAATGTCATATTGCTTTGATAATGATAAAAAATTTGTTATTCCTGGATATAAATTAGATCCAGTATCCAAAGAAGGTTCACCGAGACCAACCTATTGGGATTCATTATTGAAAGGATTGAATTCGTATGTTGATAGTCAGTTAAAACCAGAAAGACGATATACCGAACCACATTTTCATTATAGAGCATTGCCAGATATTAGAAATCAACCAGATGATATTAAATTTGAATTATTTGGTTATTTTCAATCTCCAAAATATTTTCAACATAATTTTGATAAAATTAACCAAATTGTTCAGATTACAAAGGCAAGACAAGAAACGATACAGAGATATAAGATAATGTATTTTGATAAACCTACTATTTCCATGCATTTCAGACATGGTGACTTTAAAAACATCCAAGACTTTCATCCAATTCTTCCATTTATGTATTATAAAAACGCATTGAAAAAAATAGTAGAAGAAACTGGGAGAGAAGATTATCGTGTATTGTATTTCTGTGAAAAACAAGATGTAAAACGTGTTAATGACCATGTGCGTTTTATTAAAAAGGATTTTCCAAAAATGAGATTTGTAAGAGGTGATTTGGAAGCAGAGGATTGGGCACAAATGTTATTAATGTCTGGATGCGATCATAATATTATAGCAAATAGCTCATTTAGTTGGTGGTCTGCTTATTTAAATCAAAATAAAAATAAAGTAGTTTGTTATCCAGATAAATGGTTTGGACCAGCAATGGGGAATAAAATAATGGGAGATTTGTTTCCAGCAAATTGGAATAGAGTAACTACTGACAACGTTAAAAACTCAAGTGAAGGAGAAGGTGTAGGTGCAGTTTAATATTAGTGATATATACTGCTATATAATAATATTTACATATTTGGAATATCAATTAATTTAATAACGAAATTATATTAAATTAATATTGACTTTAACACCACTTAATCGCCTCTAATATAGAACGCATCACCCCAACCATATTGTTGATAAATAGCAGTAGTTACGCGTTTAAACCCATTCGATTCTAAAAAGGCGTCCAATTCATTTAATAAGGCACAATTTTTATACACATACTCAGTATTTACTTCAGTATAAATATAATCAATATGTTTTAGATAGTCTCCCATACTTATTAACGCATTAAGCTCTGCTCCCTGTATATCAAGATTCATAAAGTTTACTTGTTCTATTGATATATTGTGTCGTTTGATAAGAGTGTCTAATCGCGTGGTTTTCAATTCGCGCTTAGATACCATTTTTACATGTGGATGATGCTGTTGATGAGAACCAAATTCTAATATAGATGAACTTTGTCCATTGTCTGCTACATTAAATACAATATCATTGTCGTCTTCCTTATCAATAACCGCTTGATATATATTAAGCGAAGCGTTAGATTGTTTCATCATATCCACCTTTTCTTGCATTGCTTCCACCCAATATATATGTTCGTTGTTTACTTTTTGTTGTATGTAAGCCGATTGTTCTTCGCACTCATGAGCTCCTACATGTAGAATGCCCTTAATAGATATATTAAATCGATTCACCAAATTATGAAGTGGTATTAACATTTGTATAACATATTAAATAATATTTAAATACAAGTTTCAATATTTATTATATGAAATTACTTATTGTTGATACGTTTCATCATAAAAATCAAAAAGGAATAGAAATGATATGTAAATATTTGGATTGGGAATATTGTTATATGTATGGGAATATATTAGATATTGAAAAACTTATACCAGAATACGATGTAATATATTTTCCTGTTCGTCCATATGACCCTTCGCGATTCCCAAATAAACGATTTATATTTGGACCACATTTTTCTGTATTTCCAGACAATAGACTATTACAAATAAACAACATACATAGCAATTCAATATATATACAACCAAGTAATTGGGTATCTATGTTATGGAAATCTATGAATGCCGATAATATCCTTCCTATCAAAACATTTCCCTTTCCAGTTGATATCGAACGATTTACACCCAATCCACTTGGAACTATCAAACAAAAGATATTTATTTATTTTAAAGCTAGGGACCCAAATCAACTAAGGTTTGTTGAAAATACATTAAACAATCACTTGTCGAATACGATGGAATACAAAGTATTTGATTATAGAAAAAGATATAATGAAGATGATTATTTGTCATGGTTGAAAAAATGTAAATATGGAATATGGATTGGATGTCATGAAAGCCAAGGATTTGCATTAGAAGAAGCACTATCGTGTGATGTTCCATTATTGGTATGGAATGTTAAATCTATGAATCAAGAATATGGATCTAGATATGCTGATATACCTGCTACCTCAATATCATATTGGGATGATAGATGTGGAGAATTTTTTTATAAAGATAGTGAGTTTGTGGAAAAATACAACGAGTTTATAAGTAAATTATCTACATATAAACCTAGAAAATTTGTATTGGAGAATTTAAGCGTTGATGTGTGCGGGGAGAAATTTGATAAGTTAATATAATTTACATTATATATGTTTTTTGCGTATATGCATCATACCATTTTAAATTCATTTTATCTATTACATCATACTTAATATTATTATTAATATAATAATTAAATAATATATATTCAAGAGATAAACATTTTTGAACCATAACATTTGAATGGTTGTATTGTAAATATGATATTAGTTCATTTGATTTAATTGCAAATAATCCAGTATTAAAATGATTATTATTTTGCCCATAAGTAAATAATGTTCTGGGGTTTTGTATAAAATTATCAATAAACGAATTATCAATTAATTCTTGTCTAGGTTCAAAATGGATAATATAGTTATATTTACTAATTATATCAATATTGTTATTCCATATTTCATGTATACCAGCACCTTTATTAAATTTACCATATTTATTTGGATTATTCATAATAATATTTATACCTTCAGGAATTTGAATTTTACCATTAAAATTATAACCATTATCAGCTATATATATATCAAAATTGTGCTTTTTATTTAGATCCAATACTTTTTTAATACCATTTTGATATTGTTTCAACCTTTTCTCGTTTATTTCTAACATATTTTGTTTCGAAAGTTTACTACTAGTATCAATTATTATAGTAGTTGGCATAAATATACATATTTTCATTTTATATAATAATAATTTAAAGTTTAAGTTATTATAATAGTTATATGTCAAAGACAGTTTTGATTACAGGCGGTTCTGGTTTTATCGGACATCATTTTGTTGAACATATTTATGCTAATACAGATTGGAATATTATTGTATTAGATAAATTAACATATGCAAGTCATGGACTTGAACGATTGCGAGATACGGGTGCTTTGGATAGTGGAAGAGTTAAAACATTCACATATGATTTATCACATCCATTATCAATTGGAATAAAAAAAGAAATAGGTGATCCAAATTTTATTGTTCATATGGCAGCAGATACACATGTAGACAATAGTATTTCCAATCCAGTGCCATTTGTTAAAAATAATATTATGTCCACAGTTCATATGTTAGAGTATGCAAGGACATTAAAAAATCTAGAAATATTCTTTTATTTTAGTACAGATGAAGTATATGGACCTGCTTTAGGTAATAAATTATTTCAAGAAGATGAACGGCATAATCCAACAAATCCATATTCAGCATCTAAATCTGGAGCAGAACAGTTATGTGTAGCTTATCATAATACATATAAGGTCCCTGTAATGCGTATAAATGTAATGAATGCAATGGGGGAAAGACAACATGTTGAAAAATTTATACCAAAGGTTATTAAAAAGGTTCTTAATGACGAATTAGTTGAAATTCATAGTTATCCAGACAAGAAACTGTCAGGTACACGTTATTATATTCACGCTAGAAATATTGCTGCGGGAGTTTTATTTTTACTTGAAAAGGGAAAAATAGGTGAAAGTTACAATTTAACAGGTGAAAAAGAAGTAAGTAATCTTGAGATGGCTCAATTAATTGCTGATACAATTGGCAAAAAACTTAATTATGAAATGGTTGATTTTCACAGTGATAGACCGGGACATGATTTAAGATATGGATTGGATGGTAGTAAAATGAAAAAAATGGGATGGATATTACCTATTGATTTTGAAACTAGTATTCGCAATACAGTAAATTGGACCCTTAAAAATAAAAGATGGTTAGAAGAATAATTTATTATATTAAATTTATTTTTAATATATTAAAGATATGTCATAAGTAATTGTATATGATTAATTTGTATAAAATTAAAGGTACGTCTAATATAAATAAAGAACAGCATAGTGATTGTTATACCAATAATAAATTTTGGCCAACATTTCAAGATGATATGGAAGATTTTAAAACAAAATTAATAGACAATAACTTAAATAATAAAAGCATTACTGTTTTAAGAATGGGACATGCTGAACATTGTTTATTTAATTTACTTGTACCATATGCAAAAAAAGGTAAAATTATTGTAAAAGGTATTTTACCAAGACATTATACTAAACAACAAACTAAAGAAACATGGATTAAAATGTTAGAAAGTATAGCAAACTCAGATTATATTACTACTCAAATAGGAAGAGATTTTGAAAAATGGATATGTGATCTAATACATTATAAAAATGTATATATAGAATTTAAACAAAGAAATTCTATAAATAAATTATTTAATAATACTATCTATTTTTCACAAAATTATAAAAATGAAAAAATGGATATGCCATTAGACATTATATATGGATTATTAGCAAATAAATGGGTTTTAAAAACATTTAAAAATCAAATAGGTTTTATTGGTAATAAAGATAAGTTGGATATAATAAAAAATCTTATGAATTACGATGAATATAAAAAATATATTGAAAATGATTATTTTCTTGAATATATTGACATACCACAACGATGTGCTTTGGAAGACGATACTATAGAAACACGTATTTTTGAAACAGTTAAAAATAGTAATTGTAAAGTATATTTTATTGGTGCCGGTGTATCCAAATTAAAATTTTTTTACAATTTAAAAAACGTTAAACCAAATGGTATATTTATTGATATTGGACATGGACTTGATGCTATAGCTGGTATTGCTGACTATGAAAGACCTTATTTCGGTTCTTGGCAAAATTATAAAATGAAAAATTACGATTATTCAAGAATTGATTTCTGTGGGCCTCCTTCTTGGAATAATGCAATAATACTGTAATACAATAAAATATATTTATTTTATTATCTTACCATTTTTCTTTATTATTCAAATAATATTTATAGCTATTTTGCATTCCTTCTTTAAAACTGGTTTGCCATTTCCATCCTAATGATTGTAATCTTTTAGAATGAATAACTTCTTCATATATTTGTCCTTCTCTATCTTTAGTATATGAACATACAACATTATTTCCAGTCACTTTTTTCGCATGTTCAACCATATCTAAAACACTTACTATTTCTTCTGTAGTTATATTTATGATATTAAATTTCGGAGGACTTTCAGCAATCGTAATAATTCCGCTTACAATATCATCTACATAAGTCATTGTCCTCGTTTGTTTTCCAGTTCCATGTATTTCAATAACTTCATTTTTATGTGATTTCTCTATAAATACCGCAGGTGCCAACGCTGGTCTCATTTCAGGACCATAAAAAGTTGCTAATCTCATACAACAATGAGGTAATCCTATTTTTAATATATCTTTTTCACTCTCTTTTTTAGATTTTGCATACGACTCAGTTGGACATGTTGGAGATGTTTCATCTGAAGGATGTGTATTATTGTTTCCATAACAACAACAAGTTGAAGCAAATAATAATCTAGAATTATATTTTTCACATAAATTTAAAATATTTCTTGTTCCAATTACATTTATTTTATAGGATATTTCTGGTTTCTTAGCAAATATATTTAAATCAGCACACGCCGCTAAATGTATAACACAATTAGGTTTAAAAGAAATAAAAGCTTCTTCTAATTGCTTAGTATTTAATATATCATATCCATCAACAATATCATAACTCATGATTTCATGTTTATGATCCTTTAATTTTCTAGACAATCGCTTTCCTAAAAATCCTGTTCCGCCTGTTATAATAATTCTCATAATAAATAATAATTAAGAATTCCCTTTAATATATTTGTAATTTATAATTAATCGTATAAATATATTCAAATTCTAGTAGACATTACTTAAAGATATGAAATAGTGAATTATATATAATGGAAAAAATAAATATTTCTAATTATTATAATAAAAATGATGAAATACGTGTTGAATATAATGACGGTAATTATAAAGACATGTATGAATCCATAAATGAAATTTTTAATTTTAATTCAATAAGTTCCTTTATAGATTTAGGATGTGCAACTGGACATTTAATAAAAAATATAAAAAAAAATCATAATGTTAAGGTAAAAGGAATCGAATATTTTGAATACCATAAAAAATCAGAGCACTGTTCACCTATTATCAAAGACTTTATTGAAATTTCAGATTTAAGGGATGATTTATATAAAAATAGTAAGTATGACATTGTTTATTCGACAGAAGTAGCTGAACATATTGATCCAATGTATGCTGATAATTATATGCGAAATATTGTTAATTTTGCTAAAGATATTATTATTATGTCTTGGTCAGCTGGTATTGTTCATTCACAACATTTTAATCCATTAGAATACGATGAATATATAAATTATGTTGGTAAATTTGGATTAGTTTCTAATAAAGAACTGACTAATAAATTATTAAAAGCAATGGATAAAAGAAAACATATTTTTCCATGGTACAGAGCAAGTATCACGGTGTTTAACTTAAATAAAAATAACAAAAATACAAATGAAATTATCGATCGAAATATTGTAACAAAATATAATTTAATATCTTATTCTAAATATGAAACTATACTAGTAAATAATAAACCAGCAAACGTTTTAAGTTTATACTTAAAACACGCCATATTTGACTCTATTTTTAAACACGATTTTAACAAATTTAACATTAAATTATCATTGGATTTTAAAAATAAGAATGAAAGCTATTTAGTTTATTTAAATAACATACAATATCAAGTAAAAAGAAATGAAAATTATGAATTAAATATTATACTAGATAAAAATATACATTATAAATTAGATAAAGCTTCTAATTATTATGATAATGCTATACCTCAACATTTGAGACCAGATATACAACCTCAGAAGTTTATTATATTAATAGGAAATGATGAGTTGGTGGATTATAATCTACATATTACTGATAAAAATATTTGTAAAGCTTTTCATATTTAAGTATATTATATTCAACATCATTAGATATAATATTAATACATTATTTATAAATAGAATAATTTTATTTTTGATACGATATACTCTAAATCTGTTTTTTTTAACCACCACCCTACTGGTATACAAACTAATTCTTTTTCTAATATATCCAAATTAGGTAATATTTCTTCAAATTCTTTAACACATGTATTTATATCATTTCTATTATGGACTTGACTTGTCATTATACCAACTTCTTTCATTTTATCCATAAATTCTTGCTTTTTTCCATTTAATATACGAATGGTATAAAGCCAATATGCTGAATTGCATTTTGGATTGTTTTCCATTAATTTAATACCTTGTACATCTTTTAATTTATCATCATAAAACGTTGCATTTGCGCGATTTTTCTGTAATAAGGAAGGTATATGTGGTAAATTATATAACCCCAATGTAGCATTTATATCATTCATATGAAATTTATATCCATATTCAGCAATATCATGTTCTAATCTAAAATCCTTACCTTTATAATTTCTTTTGTCTCTATCTATTCCATACCATCTCAATAACTTACATCTGTCATATAAAGATTTATAAGGTAGTGTTATAATACCACCATCACCAGTGGTTAAATGTTTTATAGCCTGTGTACTATATACACATATATTACCATGATTACTTAGTTTTTTTCCATTATACTCAGTTCCAAATGCATGAGCACAGTCTTCTACTATCATTGGTTTAAACCCATATATCGTTTTATGTTCTTCACATATTTGATTTAATTTATCTAGATCTACCGGGGTTCCTCCCCAATGAACCAAATATATAATCTTAGTATGTTTATTTAACTTTCTTTTAATATCTTCTAAATCTATATTTGCTGTATTTAAATCAACATCCAACCATTTAATATTTACATTATTAGATAATACAGCAGCTGTTGTAGCAAAACAAGTTAATGCGGGTGTTAATACTATATCATTTTCCTCATCAAAACCCGGCCAGTCGAATGTATTGTCTTCTTTTTTTAATAATCTAGTCGCTAATGTTAATCCTGCGGTAGCATTGTTAAGAGTCAATAGATATTCTGTTCCTAAAAATTTTTTTAGTTCAGCTTCGTAATCTTCTACTTGTTTTCCTTGTGTGATATAACCCGACATCAATACATTGTTTAATGGTTGTATTACATCTTCACTCATAAAAACTTTAAATAATGGAATATTCATTTAAATATAATACAAATTGTATATTTAAATGATTTCATCATATAATAATAATATAAATTTTGGAGATTTATTATCTACTATTACATTTATTAATCAACCAAAAACAATTGTAGAAATAGGTATTCTAGAGGGGTATTCACTGTCTAAATTTATAGAAAATTCATCACCACACACAAGGATCGATGCTTATGATATATTCAATGATTTTAATGGGAATCATGCTGATAAAGAAAAAATAGTTCAAAAATTTTCTCGTCATAATAATGTTAATATTAATTATGGTGATTTTTATGAAGTTTCAGAATTATATTCAAATAATTCAATCGATATATTACATATCGATATTGCTAATAACGGAGATGTATATGAATATATGTTTCAAAAATATATAAATAAGTTGAAAAATGATGGTATTATTATAATGGAAGGGGGTAGTAATGATAGAGATAATATTGAATGGATGATTAAATACAATAAACCTAAAATACAACCAATACTAACTAAATATAAAAAAATATATAATATACATACAATAGGAGTTATACCATCTATTACAATTATAACTAACAAAAATAGTCCATGATTGTAAAATAATCATAAATAAATAATATTAAAACCAATTGTTTAATATTATTAATGAATATACCAAAAATCATACATCAGTTATGGATTGGAACGAAACCAGCACCTACTAAGTTTATGAATACATGGAAAGATAAGCACGTTGGGTTAGGTTTTGAATATATATTTTGGAATGAACAAGAATTAAAGAAGCGAGGAATGATGCTGACCTTGAACGATAAGATTGATTCAATGGAAGAAATCAATGGGAAAGCCGATATTATACGATGGGAAATATTGGAAAAATATGGCGGAGTATTTGTAGATGCAGATTCTATTTGTATTGAGCCGGTGGATGATACATTATTGAAATGTAAAGGCGGATGTTTTGCTGGATACGAACAAGAGCAAATTAGAAAAGGATTGATTGCTACCGGAACCATGGGGTTTCCACCTCACCATCCAATAGTACAACATTGTATTAAATGGATACGTCAAAACCCTGTATCCAATGCATTAACACGGCAACGTGCTTGGTATAATGTAGGACCAGGATTGCTTACTAGAATTGTAAATGACTATAATATGCATAGCGAAATTACAATATTTCCTAGTTACTATTTTTTACCTCGTCATTATAGTGGAATAGAATATAAGGGACATGAAAAGGTATATGCTTATCAAGAATGGGGTTCAACTAAACAAAGTTATGAAACAATGAATCAGCTTTCTCTCCCAAAAGAGTTTTCTAAACCTAATAAATCTGTCTCTGTTTTAGTATCTAGTTTAAATACTCAGGCTTCTTATGTAAAGGAATGTCTTGATTCCATAAAATCACAGTTAGGATTGTTTCATATTGAATTAGTTTGGATCAATGATGGTTCAGATAAACTTCATACCATGTTACTTAAAAAACAATTAGAACACTTTGAAAAAACAACGAGATTTGTTACGGTAATTTATAAAGAAAATGATGGTAATAAAGGAATCGGATACACACTTCATCATGGTGTTTTAATGTGTAGCAATGAAATAATTATAAAAATGGATAGTGATGATATAATGTTTCCAGACAGAATTGCAAAACAATTGAAATTTATGGAAAATAATCCAGAAATACACATTTGCGGAGCACAAATACAAATGTTTCGTGATAAAATAACTAAAACCGTAGATATTACAAGACTACCTACTATACGATGGCAAGATTTTAAACAACAACCAGTTCATTGGTTTGTAAATCATCCTACTGTTTGTTATAGAAAATCTTCCATTATTAACGCCGGTAATTACAATCCAGAATTAAAAAAGATGGCCGAGGACTTTAACTTAGAATTACGTATGTTAAAAATGTTTGGGGTTGTTTATAATTTTTCAGAACCATTATTGTATTATCGTCTACATCCTAATCAAGTTACACATAAAGGTGGTAGTGAAGGAAGAGAATACTGGAATAAAGTAAGAAATAAAATGATTGCTGATTTAATAAACTAATTTGATTTATTTCATATAAAAATATATTTTATATGAAACTTTATTATTTATAAAGAATATTTTGATATAATACTGTTTGGTATTAATGTATTTTTAATTTTGTCTAATTTTTTATAGCACTTGTTAATAGTAACTTCACTTATTTCACTATGAGTATTTACTTGCTTTTTACTTATATTTAAATTACATGACTGTGCTACAAAATATACAATACCAGCAGCCACACTATGTGGTGTATTTTCGGGTATTAGATTTTGTTTTTCTATTTTCATTGCTACAAACTTACACAACTTTATTAATTCATTATTCATATTTAACCTACTACAATATCGTTCTATAAATGCAATGGGTTTTGTTCTATGAAAATGTGTTTTCTCATTATTTTCTAAGCCCGTTTCATTTTTCTCCAATAAATGAACAGCATGTTTACAACCCTTAGTAGCAGCTGTTGTATCCAACTTAAATATAGTTGCTATTTCTTTTGCTGTCCTTGGATAATTGTGAATTCTACAAGCAATATAAACGGAAGCTGCTATAACTCCTTCTCTATTAAATCCTCTAAATGTTCTCATTTCTGATATAGTTTTATGTTGTCTTAATGCTTCATCTTGTATCATTTTAGGTATACCAGATATACGAGCCATTGCCTTTATATGCTGAAACTCGTCGTATTGAGATTTTTCTTTATATGGCATAGATTGCCATTCTGTATATCTTTTTATTTTTCTCATTTCATAGGACGACCGACCATTACATATTACTTTACATCCATAAGACGATTCTTTTAAAAGATGATTTACAGGCATTCCACATCTTGTTGGATCTGAATTGGACGAGTCGTCAGCGCCATAATATCTCCATTCGGCCGTTTGATCTAAACTATCTTTATAAATTACACTACATTTTGTATTACTACATGTTAAATAATTAGATTCTGAATATTGTAGTGGAAAATTACATAACTCACATGTTTCTCTAGATTGTATATCTTGTTTAGAATACATCAACTCTAATGATTGTGTTTTTGGATTATATTCATGATCAAATGCTTCCCATAATTTATCATTTTTTTTCTGTTTTTTCTTTTTTTTTGTGTATTTTACATTTTTAACATTTAACATTTTAAAATAATAACTATATTTTATATTTAATTCAATTTTATTATATATATTTATAACATATATGGGTAACGCCCAAAGTCAACAGAAAAAGTCAGCGGATATGTATTTTAATGAAGAATTGATAAATAGCATTGATTTATTGGCTTCTAAATTAATATTTGAACAATCCTTTCAAAATTTAAAAAAACTTGATGACCCACGATACTGTAATGAAGTATCTATTTTGACTCAACAATTACTAAAGAAAAAGTTGGATCCTATAAATATTAATATTGTATCTACACGAATTAAGTACGGAACACAAGATTTATATGTTATTGATGATAATGACTATAAACAATTAAAAAAGGTAAATCATAAGGGCGATAAAGATGCTCTATGTTTAAATGTCTCTAGATTTTATACAAGGGTATTTCAAGCATATAGTGCTATTGTAAGTGCTATTAGTCCTGTTTATGTTTACAAAGATATTGAAGGAAATGAAAAAGTTAGTTCTGTTTTTGATGAAATCAGTTCTGAAAACAAAAATAAAGCAGATATAGGATTACGTAGTTTATGTTCCAGAAGAATTCATTATCTTAAACCTAAAACAATGGGAGAGAAACAAATGAAATTAAACGTTAATAATTGTAAAATGAATGTGAAAAATAGAAAAATCCCAATCCTAACAAAATCATTTATTAAAAAACAAAAAAAAGAAGGACCTAAAAAGAAAGAACAACAAACAGATGAAGAACCTAAAAAAACAGAAGAAGAACATAAAAAGGATGAACAACCAACACAAGAAGAACAAAAAACAGAAGAAGAACCTAAAAAGGATGAAGAAGAAAAAGAAGAAAAAGAAGAAAAAGAAGAAAAAGAACCTAAAAAGGATGAAAAAGAAGAAGAACCTAAAAAGGATGAAGAAGAAAAAGAAGAAAAAGAACCTAAAAAGGATGAAAAAGAAGAAGAACCTAAAAAGGATGAAGGAGTAACACAAGAACAAAAAACAATGCAAATGGGAGGTGTTAATGAACTAACAGAAGGTAAAGTTCAAATGACTTCTGATTTAATTGAAACAATGACCTTAGCGGATGAACCAGGTATAAAATCATTAGAAAACTTGTATAAGGATTTTATGAAAATAGAAATAGAAGGTAAGCAATTAAAAGGGGTATTTGTTATGTCTGATAAATCAAAAAAACAATATGAAAAAGATGTTAAGGATTTTTACAAGGCATTTGTTCCTGCCAATCAACAAAATACGAAGGATATTAAAGAGTTTAGTGATATTAAACTAACTGATTATACAAAAATGAAAGAATGTAATGATAAAAAAGCACCCTGGGGAGCACCTATTATAGGCGACGCATCCAAGCGAAAAGATTCATTATTTATTAAATATGGAACTCATTTCCAAACTATGATTAAAAATGTTAAAGATAGAGAAACTGAACTAATTGGATTATTACACCGATTATTTGATTTTGATCTAAAAAAAGATGTTCCTATTAAGATTAAAGGTGATTTAACTGAAGATAAGTTAAATAATGAAATTATGAAAGATATACAAAATGCTATTAAAAAAATGTATATTGGATGTGAAATGGATTTTCAAAGAGGAATTCAAATATACAATGAAATATATAAACAGCGTAATAATATGTAAGTTGTTTACAATTAATAAACTATAGATAATATATAAATTATATATTACATATTTTTAAACATAATTTTATATTTTTTTTATTAAATAATATAAAATGGGTAATAAATTTATAGATCAATATTCATTATTACATTTTGCTGTGGGAATTGTTGTCTATTTTTGGGATATATCATTATTATCATGGTTTGTTTTACATACAATATTTGAATTAATAGAAAATACACAACAAGGAATTTATTTTATAAATAACTATATTACTTGGTGGCCAGGTGGGAAACCTAGACCAGATAGTATTATAAATAGTATAGGCGATACAATATTTTCATTATTAGGTTGGGTTATAGCATATTATACTGATCAATTTGGAAAACAGTGGCAATTATATTGAGCAATTATTTTTTTTGAATTTCATATTAAATAATTGAAAAAGTGGCAAAAAAACGAGCAAAATCTAATAAAAAAATATTGCTCAAAAGTGGCAAAAAAACGAGCACAAAATCTTGTAAAAAAGTCTCCAAAAAAAGTCTCCAAAAAAAGGTTCCCTTAGAACGATTTTTTTACTAAAAGTTTTTTGAGTTTTGAGCTTTGAAAATTTTTGAATTTTGCAAAAACTGAAAAAAAATGTTTGCAAAAAATCGTTCTAAGGGAACCTTTTTTTGGAGACTTTTTTACAAGACCAAAATGATTTTTAACGAAATTTTAATTTATTACCATAAATGGTTTATGTTTTATATTTTTGCTCGAAAGTGGCAAAATGATTTTTTGTAAAAAAGGCACTATTTTGTAAAAAAGTCTCCAAAAAAAGGCACCCTTAGGAAAATCAGGGTTGTTCTAATGGTGCCTTTTTTACAAAAATGCCCAATTTCTGCTCGTTTTTTTGCAAAAAGGAGCACAAAAAACGAAATTCTGCTCGTTTTTTTGATTTTTTTTATTTTACCATATATAGTAACAAAAACCAAAATTAATCAAAATCTTGAGACTATATAAATTTTTTTTTCAAAAAAAAAGTGTTAAAAAGTGTTAAATTTCGTGTTTTTTTTTAGTTTTTTTTAAAATATTTTGATTACCAATAGTCGTTTTATTTTTTAATTATTTTTCTTATTTTAAATTTTTATGGTAAGGTCAAAAAAAAGACACGTCAAAAAAAAGTGTTAAATTAAGACCACACCAAACCACGAATTTTTAAATGTTTTTTTGTCTTGTTATTGTATTGAAACCAAAAAATACATTTTGCCCCCTCAAAAATGGGTCAAAAATCACTATTTTTTCCAATTTTTTTGATTTTTTTTTGATTTTTTTTTCATGATTTTTGGCAAAATTCTGTAAAAAAGGCACTATTTTGTAAAAAAGGCACCATTAGAACAGGTACCATTTTTCTAAGGGTGCCTTTTTTTGGAGACTTTTTTACAAAATAGTGCCTTTTTTTGGAGACTTTTTTTTCTAACTATTCAAAAAAATAGCTTAAATATTTTTTCTATTTTTTATATAGATGGAAAAAAACGAGCAAAAACGAGCAAAAAAATACAAAAAACGAGCAACTGAAAAAAATAAATATGTTTGTGAAAATTGTTATTATGTTACCTCTCGTCATTCAAATTACCTTAGACATATTGAAACCAAAAAACATTTAGAAAATCAAGAAAAAGTGTTAAAAAGTGTTAAAAGTGTTAAAAGTGTTAAAAAAACTCCCAAACCAACATTTAAATTTTATTGTGAATATTGTGACTATAAGGCATCACAAAAGTCACATTATGAGAAACACTTAAAGACTAAAAAACACATTAAAAAAACGAGCAACATAGGGAGAAAAAGTGTTAAAATTAAAAAAAAAGTGGAAGTAATTCCTGAAAAAAAATCTGTATCACAACAATTGTTAAAAGAAGAATATGAAATTAATTTATTAAAAGATCAAATAAGCAAAATAATAGAAAGTCAAAATGAAATTAAAAAAGAAACAAATACCATTAAAAAGATGAAAAATAAGCAAAATATCATTTATAATAATAATATATCGATTAATGTTTTCTTGGATAATTATTGCTCAAATGCTCAACCAATACAAGATTTTATAAATAACATATCATTTAAGCTTTGTGATATAGTTAATAATAATGAATTAATTGAAAATTTTATTTCTAAAAAAGTATTACAAGGACTAGAAGATTTACCAGTAACCGAAAGACCAATACATTGTACGGATCAAAAAAAGAAAAATTTTATTGTAAAAGATGAGAGAGACGGATGGGTTAAAGATATAGCAATGGATAATAATAGCAAATTATATACAAAAGTAGACCAACTACATAAAAAAGCGTATATTGATTTCTATAAGGAATATGATAAAGAAAATCCATTACCTCATGATGGAGACAAAGAACAGTTAAAATTCAATATTTCATCACAAATCATAAATCAGAAAGAAGATACAAATAAAGTGATTATAAAAGACATTGCTAAAACAGTAGATATATATGACGCATTAGATGGAATGGATAATAAAATGATAGAAAATGAAGTAGATATTGATTGATAAAATATAGTTTATATGTTATCAATTATTCGTCTTTATGAGTAGCATTATTAATACTATTAATTAATTCATTTGAATATATAAGACCACCTGGTTTATATGTATTTATCGATTTATACTTATCATTATTCGATTTTTTAAGTATGCCTTTTTTTGAAGTGGTATTTTCTGGAGCATTTTTCAACATTAAACTATTGGGATTACTATCATCTTTTTCTTTTTTTTTCTTAATTACATTACCAAACCCATCAATAGAAATCCCTTGTTCTTTTTTAATAGCAATACGTTCGTAGTCGGGAATATAATGATTCCAAGATATAAATAGTAAATTAGGATAAGTATATTTCATTATAAATCCATTATCATCTAACTTTTCCATTAAATATTGCGTACAAATTTCTATATTATACTTAGGTAAACCCAATATAAATTCAGGTATAACAAACCAACAACATTTCATATTGTTTCGTTGACGAGATGTTAATTTTATTTTATTATGAACACGTTGTAATATTTTTTGATATACTTTTGTTTTATTATTATTGTTTGTTTTATCTTGCGTGAATAATTCATCAAGATTTAATTTTTCTCTAAATCTATCATCCATTAATTTTTAATTAGATAAAAAACTTATAATTATATCGTGTTAATTTATATAATTATATGATAAAATATATTTGTTTACCATCAGGAGGGTTAAATTTACTTAAATTTTTAGGATTAATTCATGGCTTTATAAATAATAACATTATTGATTTAAACAATGTAGAAGGATATTATGGAATATCCGCTGGATCGGTATTATCATCTATATTGTGTTTAGGTCTAGAATATGAAACTGTAGTAAAATATTTTATAGAAAGAACTTGGCACAAGATATTTAATGTTAATAATATTCAGTTTATGAATTATTTCACAGATAAAGGTATATTTAATAAAAAACATTTAATTCAAATTATAGAACCATTGTTTAAGTCAAAAGGTTATGATTTAAATACAGTTACAATGAAAGAATTTTATAATTCTACAAATAAAAAATTATCTATATTTGCACTTAATGCTTGTTCATTTGAAATAAAAGAATTTAATTATGAAACTACTCCTGATATTTTACTAATTGATGCTATATATTTTAGTAGTTGTATACCTTGTATTTTTAAACCGTATGAATATAATGGAATATGTTATCTAGACGGTGGTATATGTTTAAATTCACCATTAGATATATGTTTAAGTAATGAAAATATTACTAAAGATGAAGTATTTGCTTTAGAATGTAATGAAATACATTCCGTTACTAGAAATATAGGAGTAAATGATAGTTATTTTCCTTATATTCTTAAAATTATAGATAAGCTACATGTTCATGGTGTTTCTTTAGTTAAGAATACAGATTGTAAATATTTTATGAGGTTTAATGTTATTGATTATGGTAATTTAGATTTAAATATGTTAATCCATTCAGAAGATATGCGTAAAAATATATATTTAGAATCAATTGATGAAGCAAATCAATATATTGAATTTATAAAAGATACAAAAGACGATTAGTTAGTT
>Ga0228669_1000195_pt1 | contig 37087 bp, 42 predicted proteins | sample 84DmetaG_FD_182700 | JGI IMG/M metagenome (GOLD analysis project Ga0228669, IMG submission 182700) | Seawater microbial communities from Monterey Bay, California, United States - 84D | ecosystem: Environmental > Aquatic > Marine > Coastal | place: USA: California | collected 2016-10-11 | reverse complement strand
TCTCTTCTCTGTTCACCATCACCTACAATTGTAATCTTTTCACTATCTCTTACTTGTCTTCTCCATATACCAATTACTGCAGCCCAATCTCCTTCTATTACTTCATTTGGTCCATATACATTATAAAATCTACATATCTCTACATCTAACTTATAAGTTTTTCTATATAATTTACAAACTTCTTCACCTAAATATTTGTACATAGCATAAGGTGAGATAGATGGGTCATGCCATTTTGAAGATGAACCCGCATATACTACTTTAATTCCTTTTGCTCTTGCCCATTCACATACTGCCTCAGTTCCCTTTGCATTAACTCTGAATGTTTCTGTTGGATTTTCAAATGAAGGTTGTATTCTACTTAATGCAGCTAAATGATACACTAAATCAAAATCTCCTGAAATGTATTCAATAGTTTCAATATCTGCATTTATATATTTAACAAACCCTTCAACATGATTATCTTTTGTACCTGTTTCATAATTATCTAAAGAGACAACACGATGTCCCTCTGATAATAATCTTTTTATAAGGTTGGTTCCTATAAAACCAGCTCCTCCAGTTACTAATATCTTTTTCATTTTACTATTCCTATTAGTTGATGTTCATTAAATAGAAGATATTTTTCATCATCTATTTTAATTTCATTTGTACCTTGTCCTTTTTCATACAATACAATATCACCTTTTTTTACTGTCATAGGGATTCGCTCTCCACTTTGAGAAAATATACCTGTACCGATTTCTATAACTTCACCATTCACTTTTTGTGATTGTGTCATTGATTCGGAAATAATGATACCACTTTTTGTTTTAGTTTCTTCTTGTTTGATAGGTTTAATTAAAACTCTATCCCCTAATGGTTTAAATTGTTTCATAAAATTCGTTTTGTTTTTCTTGTTTATTTATTTGTTTGTGATGATACAAACTCCATTGTTCCTCTGCAGGAAAATTAGAAAATGTATTATATCCTGTAATTGTTTCATGTACTTTGTTCATCCAAGTTACATCTGGTGTGTTTTTGTAAATTCTTGTTTGATAATCAGGAAAATTTACCCAACCCTTTTCATTTACATTCCATTTCCATTTATCAATATGTGGTTGTGTTAACCCTTTTACCGTATTTACTCTTGGTACGAATACAATATCGACTGGGTTTTCATCAAGTACTTGTCCTACATATTCTACTAAAAATTCATGTGGAATTTCATCGGCATCTATTTGAAAGATATAATCTTTACTACAATGAGATTTAAGATTATTTTTAAATGTTGCAAAATCTTTATTAAGTGGGAATCCAATTACTTTATGATTTTCATGCATTGAATTCATTAACTTTAAGTAATCCATAACTCCATCTGTAACAGATGATTCATCATATTGAATTACTATCTCATCTTCCTTTCTAATATTAGTTTGTAAAAAGTTTAATAACTTTGTTATTTCTTCTAATTCATTACAAACTGTAATTGCGTAACTAATTGTCATTCGGTGAATCTATTTCTGATTGTTCTTCTTTTAATATTTCTCTTTTTTCAGATGTAGTTGTTTTTTCTCCAAAAAGATTTTCTAATATATCTTGTTCAAATCTAATTTCATATACATTCTGTATTTTATCTAAAAAATAAGTTCTGTAATTATTAAAGTCTTTACGATACACATTCTTATTGTTTTTAATATATCCATCAAAAAGAGAATTACCAGTTCTATCAAATTTCTTTAACATTAATTCTAATCGTAAATCTGAACTTAGTGGTAATCTTTTATCTCTTAATTTACCAATCAATTGTGTAAAGTGTAGTGGATTGATTGGATTTATTTTTATACAATGTATTTTTTTATCAAGAATTCCTATTACAAAAACATATCGTGATTCCTCAGCTGATTTAGTTGGAGGATTACCACCTTTATATGTAGTTATACGATAGATATTCCTTGGTCTAATCTCACTACGAGGTATTCTTCTCTCAGGTTTTAAAAATTTAGTATATTGTCTTGTAAAATTTGCCATTATAGTTTTTTAATAGTTGGTAATTTTAATTCAACATGCTTTGGTTGTGGTTGAATCTTAACATATTTATCAAGTATTTCACCTAATTTACTTGTCATTTTATTTAATGTGAAATTCTTATTAATATTTGTTTTCAATCCTTCTGATTGTTTTAGATATTTTTTATAATTTTTATATACATCAAAAATCTTACTTGCAGCTTTTGAATAATCTACATAAAACCATTTCGAATCTTTTAGTAAAAATTTATTTTGTGCTGATTGATGAACCTCTTTTAGTTCACCCTCTAAGTAAACTGTATGTTCTTTAGGTAAGAAATCCTTAAATCCACTCCAATTAGAAACTACTATTGGTTTACCTGTTGTAGCAAATTCTGCAAGTGGTCTACCATATCCTTCTCCCTTGGTAAACATTATCATTGCATTTACTTTTTTACTATGGTATAGTGAGTTTAGTTCTGATTCGGATAAATCTCCAAATACTAAATGAATAGGAGGGCATTTATCACCAAACTCTTTTGTTATATCTTTAATCTTTTTAGAAATTTCTTCTCTATCCATTACGGAAAATCCTGCTGATGAGGTTTTTAGTATAAGACCAGGTTGTTGATTTTTTGGTAATGATTTAAAAACTGTACAAAATGTTTTAATCATCATACCTGTATCTTTTCTATCATGACCTAAATCTCCTTGTAACCAATGACCAACATATAAGAAATTAAAATCTGTATCAACAGATTCAAGAATATCCGTACCTTTAGTATCACTATTAAAAATTTCGATATTTACTCCTTCGAATAAAACTTCAACTGGCTTTTGTACTTTTAATTCTCCTACTTTTTGGTTAGTATTTTTATCCATTTGTGTATAAGAAGTTCTAATCAATACCTCTTTTGTAAATTCAGATGGAGTAATTATCAAATCCATTTGATTTGAACCTTGTAAAAATTCTTGAGGAGCTAATGTTGTTTCTACTCCTGCAGTAATTCCAATATTATATTTACCAACTTTTTTAAATTCATTAGCAACTGATACTTGTATAAAAATATCTGGTTGTGTATTTAATTGAGTTACGATATTTTGTAATATCTTTTGTCCAAACTCAGTTTGTGGATTGATTTGGTCTTGTGGGGTATTTCCCCATCGTGTTGGTACAACTTTAACATCGTACTTATCTAATTCAAATAATGATTTCAAGATATCTCTTGAATGGTCACCATAACCACTTCTAGTTGCTATTGGTGCCTGAAATACTAATATTGGTTTATTCATTGTCTAATTCTCTTAATCGGTTTTCTTCTTCGTTTCTCAAACATCTTTCGATTGATATTTGAGTTAGTTTTGTTATTTCTTCTAACTTTTCTGATTCATGGGGTGAGTTATAGCATTCAAATCTTATAGTTTCAATTTCGTTATCAGATAATACCAATACATGATAATCCGTTGATAGTTCTTTTCTATCGTAAATTGCTTTTCTTGATATATCAAATTGTTTAGGATTCCAATAACCTGGTAATCTAACTATAAAGATTGGTTTACTCATTACCTAAGTTTATAAACGTTAAACTTTTTCTTTGGTTTGAAATTTTTGATTGTTTTTAAAATACCATCTGCCATTTGTTTATTTTGGTTTTTAGCATTTAATCCCATTTCACCTAAAAATTCTTTTCTACCTTTTAATCCAGCTTTAGTTCTTTCTTTAGGTGTTTTATCATACCAATATTTAATTGCATCTGCAACATCATACACATCTACTTTATCATCTATGATATATGGAGTTGGAATAGAACCAACCATAGTTTGAACTCTTGGCCAAACTGGTTTTACCCACTCACCATGAGTTACTTTATCTTCCCAATCTCTATAATTGTGAAGTGAACCAATTTCCTTATAATCTTCTGCAGTTAGATATTTACCATCTACCTTGAATCCACATTGGTCTTGTAATCCACCTGTAACGTTTACGATACTTGGGGTTCCTGCCATTACTGATTCAGCAGTTACTAATCCAAATCCTTCGTTACCTGCAATATTTATTGTACAATCTGCAATATTATAAATGTAATTAAGTTCTTTTTGATTTATTCTTTCTGTTGAAAATTTAATATCTAAACCAGGTGCTATTTTATCAGCTACTGCAAACAAATCTGTTCCATTTTTATCTTTAGGTGCAGTATGCATTATTAAACAAACTTCATTTTTATCTTCTTCTGGTAATCCATCAACAAATTTCTTGAATGCCCAAATAACATCTGATGGTTGTTTTCGTTTGATATTTCTATTCATCCAAAATAGAACAAACTTATAATCTTTACCACCTGTAACTTGTTTTCTAAAATCACTTGGAACTTCTGTTGGTTTGTATGTATTAGAATTGATTCCATGTGGTACATAATCAACTTGCCAATCTTCAAGAGTTTTTATTGTTTCTGATTCTATATTACCAACTCTACTTACGATACCATAAGTTTGTCTTGAGATACAACCTAACCAATCACAACTTTCGTAGTAATTTCTGTTGTAATCAGGGTCTGGTAAATCATCCCATATATGATAAAATAAGATTGGAATATTTTGTCTAACTTCTGCCTCCATATCATACAACCATCTCCAATATCTTGGGTCTGTGAAGTGTAATATTGCATCAGGTTGGTGTCTCATTATCAACTCTCTTAGAATATTAGCATCTCCATACCCAGTCCAAGGAATGATTTTAAGAGAAGCATCTTTGATGCCTGTTGTTTTACGAACATCGTTTCCTAAATCTATTTCTTTACCTTTTTCAGGGTGGTTTACTGCGGCTCCTAATTGAACCCAATGAAACTTATCTAATGTTCCTAATACTATTTCTTTAGAAACTGTTGCAATACCTGATGACATTCTTAAATCATCAGATAATAGTAGAATTGTTTTCTTTTTTGTCATTAACCTTTATTTTAAAAATTTTAGATGTTTCCGAATCTTCTCTTAGATTGCCAGATAACTCTTTTTGTACTACCCACCATTTTCTTTTTAGAAACTAACTCATTGAAATTGTTTCTCAGTGAATTTAATTGTGGACCACTTGCATTTGAACTCATTTTGTTTTTTTCTTTTTTTAGAAAGCGGAACCGCTTTCTTTTAAATTTTGATAATCATTAATCTCTGCTCTAAATGAATCATCTTCAATGTATTTATCTACTGAACGATTTACTAATTTTTGTAATGTAATGTTCGAATCGAATGAAATTCTTTTAAACTTTGAATAAATATCTTTAATAATTTTTACTGTTGTTAATTTTGTATTTGCCATAACTCTCCTTTTTAATTGTTATTACATATAAATATATGAATATATATAAAACAGGAGTTAGATGATACTTTTTTTCAATGCATCTTTTTCTAAAAATATAGTACAACTCCACCTTTCACCTGATTCTATTGGAGTAACCCAATGTACTTGAGCATTTCCGAAAATAGATACATTACCAATTTCTTGATTAATAAATATATCCTTTTCATCATTAACCCATAATTCACCACCACTATATTCATCAAGTGAGCCAAATTGTATTAAAATTGTATAATATCGCTTTCTAGCAAATTCAGTACCATCTCCTTTTGTAACATCATCTATATGTGGTTTAAATTCAAATCCTTTTGGATATTTTTGAACAATAAACTCCCAACCTAAATTTACAATCGGTAAATTTAACTCAGTAACCCAATTTAATATTCTTTTATTTATCCAATCATAGTTGTTTGAAGAATTCCAAGATAAATGTTCTGCTAAATTATGACCTCCATTTGGATTATGTTTTCCATCATTTATATCAGGATGATATGTACCAATAACTCTATCTTCTAGTTTAGTAACATATCCACGAATTTTGTGAATCTCTTCTTTAGTAAATAAAACCTTTTGATGTAACATCTATTTTATTTTAAGTCCATGCAGAACACAATCCTCGTTGTTTGAACTCACACCAATCACAAGGTTTACCTTTATTAGTAGGAAACTCGGTTTGTATTATCTCACCATTCTCACCAAATACTGAATCAACAAAGAACATAAAGTTTTTCCAAGCCATATTCATAGATGGAGTACCATTTGCAGGAACGAACTTAGATATTCTTGGGATAGGAAAATCCAATCCTTCTGCAATCTTTCGTTTAAGTATCTGATATTCTACTTTAATCTTGTTTAGAGGTATGTTATACTTTTCAGAATAAAACTTCTTATATAGTAACATTTGTGATGTTTTAACCTTATCATTCTTTTGATACTTACTCCAACCTCTTGTAGCAGTTTTTAAATCAATGATAATGTATTCATCTTTAACTTTATCTTTTAAAAGTACATCAATAAAACCAATGAAGTTAACACCAGGTTTAATCTCAGCATTCAATCTCTGTTCTATTGCTATGAGTTCAAATCCACTTTTAGTGTATAACTTATCTAATTTACTTGTGAAGTATTTTAAGATTTTCTTACCATCTTCAAAGAACTCACCAAGTTCTGCTTGGGTACATGGGTCATCTTCACCCATCTTATCTTTGTACTTCATGAAATGTTCTACAAGTTTGGAATGTAACATCTCTTCTAAGTTTAGTTGTAATGCCTGTTTTTTAGTAACATTATACATTACATCTAAGAAATGTTGTACTACTTCGTGCATTGCAGAACCAAAAATAAGATGAATATTAGCATTACTAATACCCAACTTATCTATATAATTTAATTTGTATTGTTGTTGGCATGAACTATACATACCATATTGTGAATAACTTACTCTTGCCATACTTTTATGTTTTATTTACTATGTAAATATACGAAAAATAAATGAGAAATCCTAATTATTGTGAGGTTATTTTTACAGGAGATATATCTTCAAAGTTACCACCTTGTAATTCTTCAATTCCTTTTATATAATCATACCTCATTAACTCAGATACCTCTGCATCATTTACTACCATATTTGAACTCATAAATTCTATGATTCCATTTAGTTCATTTTGAGTTTTTTCAGTATATTTTTCTTTATTTTTATTTATAAAAGTTGTGATTTTTTCTTTTTCCTCATCTGATATTTGAGATAATGAAAATTCTAGTGGAGACCATGCGTAATAGAAATCAATTTGTTCTGGTGAAGTTATGTGGTTTTTTTCTAACATATAATCTATAAAATCAAATATATGATATACATTCATTATAGTAGTTGTATATTGAAACCCATACATTAAACCCACTCCACCTTTGTAAACAGCTTTTGGTTCTGCATACTTTTTTATTATTTCTAAATTATCATCAAACCTTTTAGTATTAAAACCCGTTCTCTGATATTCTCCTACCTCATTAACACCATCACATGATATAGATAAATAAACTCTACTAAATCCTTGCCACAAATCAATTAAACTTTGTTCATCGTATTTTATTACTGATAAATTAGTATTATAATGTATTGATAAATTTCTTACTTTCTTTTGTTTCCCATTAATTAACATCTGATACGGTTTCATTGTATCATATAGATGTCTTAAAATCTTATAATGTTCTGGCATTATTAGAGGTTCTCCACCTGCAAAGTAGAAACTTTTAATGTTACTTAAATGAGGGATTAAATCTTCAACAATGGTTTCGGTAACTTTTAGTACTCTTGATTTTTTTTCAATACCATCATTTGGTTTTAATTTTTTAAAATCATCATACCAATTAGATGAAAAATCATGATTACACATTCTACATTTAAAATTACATAAATTAGAAAATCTAATATCAATGTGTTGAAAATCGGAAGGAACTGAATAATCTTCTTCTAATTTTGGTTGTATCCAAAGTGGATTATTATTAAAATCTATTCTTGGGGAATGACCTGTACTATCTTCTCTTTTATAACATACATCACAAACTTTGTTTCGTTTACCATTTATCATATCTTTTCTTAACTCTTTCATTTGAGATGAGTTAAAAGCAGATTCTATACTCATTTTTTTCAGATTAACTGATTCTTCAAAACCTCCTGCAATACAACAAGGTTTTAATTCACCATCTGGTTGAGAGTATAAATGTAAAAAAGGTAACTTACAATAGGTTGAACTCATACCTTTAATTTTAATTTTGTAATTTGTTTTTTATCAATACCATATTTCTCACACATATATTTGATATTTTCTCTACCTTCTTTTGTTGAATAAAGGATTTCACAATAATCAAACGCTTCTAATGAAGAACATTGAAAATCTTGAATAATCAGTTCTAATAAAAAACTTTCATATTTAGTTTCTCGCTTTCCTTTAGTATATTTTAAATAATACCTACCTTTTGGAATTAATCCAATTAAGGCAAGATATAACTGCTTAGGTTCTAATGTTTGAGTATATGGTTGTATCTCAGAAAGAACTTGTATCCAATCGGAATTCATAGAAAGAAAACGATGTACCATATAGTTACTCCAAGTTTTCTTATCACTATCTTCAAGTTTATCCCAATACTTTGGGTCTTGAAATTGTGTTACTGCCTTTATGTGGTCAAATAAAGATTTAGCCATTTTATGATATAATTGGTTTTAACTCATCAGGTAATAAATCTGAGTTTATTTCACCACAATCCCCACATAGATATAATTCTACTGGTATGATTGCATCTTTAGGTTGTCCTGTTGCTATCTTTGATAACTTCAGAAATTTAGTTCCTTGTATGAATACACTTCCATCACATTCACCACTTGTACAAACCATTTCTTTAGCTTGTTTTAAGTCTACTTTTGGTTGTTGATGTGGTTGATTACCACCATTCATTCCTACTATTTTTGCCATAATTTATTTATTTAATCGAACCATTGGTCACGATTTGTTTTAATTTTTGTTATACCAGTTTTTCTAAGAACTTCTCGTTTTTTTTCTTTATGTTCTTGTACTCTTGGATTTTTTTTTCTTTTCTTATACTCTGACATTCCATCAAGATATTCAAGAAAAGAATCGAAATCTTCTTTTCCTAATATTTCTAATGCTTCTTCAGTAAGTGGATTATCATGGTCGTACTTCATAATTTATATAGTTACAGTATTCCTATTATTTGAATTATACAAGACATAAAAGTAATTTCTTTATCTACTACTAATGCATCTTTGTGTTGTGATTCTGATAAGATTAATATTATATTAGATGTATTTGAACCACCATACTCATCTACCTTTTCATATAAGAATGTATAAAGTTCTGTGAAATCTTGTGTACGAGAATCAGCAACTGCTTGTCTAATATTTTTCCACTTGTTAGGTTTGGAATCATTTCCCTTAATAATCTCAACTACCTTTGATTTTAAATCAGAATCAATTACAGAGGTTGTATCAAGTTTTAGCTGTCCTTTAGATGAATTTAACTGACAAGTATTAATAATCTTTCTAATATCAGGATATGAACTATCAATGATAGGTACAAGGTCTTTTGGTTGAAAACTTACAACTTCTTTACCTAAAATCTGTGAGATTTGGATTGCAACATCTTTTTTAGTTGGAGGTACAATCTGAAACTCTTGTGTTCTACTTCTAATTGGTGAGATTACTTTCTCAACATAATTACAAGTTAGGATAAATCTACAATGTCTTGAAAACGTTTCCATTAAGTTTCTTAGGATTGCCTGTGCGTTTGGTGTCATATAATCAAACTCATCAAGTATGATTATTTTCATATCTTTGAAACCAACAGTTGAAGCAAATCCCTTTACTTTATTACGAACTGTATCTACATTGTTTTCATCAGATGCATTTATAATGATATGGTCACAATCAATTGAATTTACAATTAACTTAGCTAGAGTTGTTTTACCTGTTCCAGCTTTACCGAAGAATAAAAGATGAGGGATTTCTCCACTTTCAAGATAATCCTTTACCTTATCCTTTAAATGTTCATTACCAACGTATTCTGTTAGTTTAGACGGTCTATACTTCTCTACCCATAGAGAGTTGTTTACCTTCTTAGTTGTGTTATTATCCTCGAAAAATGCCATTTTAGAATGTAGAGTTTTTTACTTCTTTACAAAATGATGTTAATCTTTCTAATTTTTCTATTAGAGATTCTTTCTTGTTTCTGTCTATTTGACCAGAGTTCATTTCTCCTATAATGTCTTGTAATGATGATGCTACTATTAGTAACCCATCTTCTTTTGAATTTAGAAAATTATCTGAGATTCTAAACTTTTTTGCGATTTCTTGTAAGTTTGCCATTTTATCTATTTTTATTTGTTATACAAATATACGAAATTTATTTGGTATTTCCTAATAATTTCATAACTTTTTTTACTGTTTTACCATCAACCTTAATTGTATGGTAAGGAATTTTGTTTTCTTCTAATATTTTTTTACACAATTTATCAATTTCTAGTGATTGCTGATAATCTTGGAATCGTTCATCATCATTGTGTATTGTTTCACCTCGTTCTAATAAGATATTGATACTATCATATTTTCTATGTAAATCAATAACTAAATTATGGAAAGGTTCTCCATAAAATTCAGCAGGATATCCTTTTGTATAATATCTATGATAAATTGTAGAAAACATAATTGGTGAATCAATCACTATATAATCTACTTTACCATAACATTCTGCTATTCCTCTATGTTGGTTTGCAAATACATAAAGTTGGTCTGATATTGCTGGTATGTTTTGGTCCCAAGCTAATTTCTTTGGGAATTCATAAGGATTGTTACAACTTATATGTTTCTTTTTGAGTTTGTAAGTGATACCATTTGCTATTGAGGATTTCCCAATACCAGGTCCACCGAAGAGGTTTATTAATTTACTCATTTTTTAATTTTTATGAAACTTGTGATAATAAAAAAGGGGGAAATTAATCCCCCTTATTTTATAAGTTTTAGAATCTTACTTTTAGAGAAGCATTGAAAGTACGTCCGAATCCGAACCATACTGAGTTTCTTGTATCTACACCATTCCATGTTTCTGAAGCATCTCCAGCATGAATATTAGTATTAGATTCTGCTATGTAGTAAGTATCAAACAAGTTATTTACATTAACTCTAAACGAACTACTATTTCCGAATAAATCAAATCTGTAAGTTGCACCTAAATCAGCCAATCCATAAGATGGTAATTTTAAAGCTCCCTTGTTACCAGGTTGAGTAAATTCTGAATCTGTAATTGAATAATCAGCATATAATCCATCAACAAATCTATATCCTAAATCAACTCTTAGTTTATCGAATACTTGGTAATCTGCTTCGAAGTAAGATGTGAACTGAGCAGCATCTCCTACCTTAGCATCTTTTAGGTATAATGTACCTGTACCGATTGATTGTTGATTATCATCAAATAATTCTGCATCGAAATCTTTAGTATATTTCCAATCACCGATTGATAACATACCTTTTAATCTCAACTTATCTGTTGGGTTATAAGAAGTTTCAATTTCAATACCTTTGTGTGATACATCGATATCTTTAAATTGAGCTGAACCATCTACACCTTGTTGGTTAGATAAACTTCTTTGAACGAATCTATTACCCCATACTGTTGAATATGCATTAACATTAACTTTAAAGTTACTACCAATGAAACCATATCCTAATTCGAATGATTTAATTTCTTCGTTTTGTAAATCTTCGTTGATTGCATTTCCATAGTTAGGGAATACAGCACCGAATTGTGGTTGTCTTGAAATCACACCAGCATTAAAGAATACGTTTTGTTTCTCATCAATATTGTAGTTTGCACCACCTTTGATGTATCCACCATCTACATTCTTAGTATCTGATTCTGGATTACCTGGTTGGTCAAAGTAATCAATTCTTTGGAAAGATTGATTAGAACCACCTACTTGTAATACAGCTGAAATAGTTTCGTTGTTATATTCAACTAAACCATTTAATCCTTGCCATCCAACTTTACCAACATTATAATAATCTATCTTCGGTCCTCTGATACCTGTATCATTGAACGGAGAAGCTTCGATTGTAGTGTTGATAATCTGACCAGCAGAATTCTTATTACCCGTTGAGTAATATCCATCTAATCCCATTAGGTTATTTATAGTTCTATAATGATAACCTGTGTAGTTTCTTAAATCTACTCCTATTGAGTATTTCCAATCACCACTTTCATATTCTAAGTTAGAAATTGCTCCAACCCAGTCATGAGAGTTCATAGATGCTCTTCTTACAAGTGCACTTCTATTAACACCATCATCTTGGAATCCATTAGAACCAATTAACTGACCAGCAAATGGTAAATCACCACTATATGGGTCTGTGTTTGATTGGTTAAATGCAACAACTGCATCAAAATCAATAAATCCTTCAGGAGTTCTTGAACCTCTACCATTTTCTAAGTAGTGTTCTGTAAGGTCTTTTCTGAAAGGTAAGATATCAGTTTCCGAGTTGTAGTAATTTCTACCTCTTGGTCCTGTTCCACCACCTCTACCAGCTGAACCATATAATGATGTAGCTAGTTTAAGGTTATCGTTGATTTCCCAATCCCAATTTAATGTTGCTAATGGTTTGTTATAGAAGTTTCTTCTCATTGAGAATTCTTCACCATTTAAAACACCACCATTGGAATTCCATCTTCTATCGATTCCTTCGCTACCAAAGTTTTGGTAATCTCTAATAGAAACCCATACATCTCTTTGATGATGCCATTGTCCAGCACCTAAGAAAGAAAAGTTAACAGAATGGTCTGAATCTTCAGGTGCATATCCTAACGCAAAGAAGTAAGTGTAACCCTCTCCTTTTGTGTTATAGATATAACCATCACCTTGCCACTTAGAAAGTAACACAGATGTAGCCCACCCATTATCATTTAATCCTGTTGATACTGCTGCAGTAGTTTTAAAGTATCCATCGTTACCAACTGATTGTTGTATAGATGAGCCCTTTTTAGCTTCTGCAGCCTTTGTAAAAATAGAAACAGTACCACCTACTGATGGTACTGCTAATCTTGAAGCACCAAGGCCTCTTTGTAATTGGATTCCACTCGCAACATCTGTTAAACCTTGCCAGTTAGACCAATATACCCATCCATTTTCCATATCATTTACTGGTTGCCCATTGATAAGGAATGATGTGTTTCTTTGGTCGAATCCTCTTAAAGAGATTCTTGAATCACCATAACCACCACCTTGTTTGGTAGCGTAAACTCCTGGAGTTTTGTTCATGATTTCAGGAAACTCTTGGTTACCTACTTTTAAAGCAATTTCTGCAGGTGAAATTGTAGATACAGCAACCGGAGTTGTTCTTACCTTTGCAATATCAATTACACCAGAAGTTACTACTACTTCACCTAGTTGATTCAAATCAGGATATAATCCTATAATATCCGAATCAATACCAGCTGAAATTTCAGCAGTTTCATAACCCAAGTAAGAAACAATAAGAATTGTTCCTTCTTCAACATCGATACTAAATGTTCCATCAAATCCAGTTACAGTTCCATCTGCCGTTCCTTGAACGATGATGGTTGCTCCTGGTAGAGGGTCATTTGTTTCGCTGTCAATTACTTTTCCACTAATTTGTGCAAAAGTAGTGATACTCATTAAGAGCATCAATCCAACTAATAATAGTTTTCTCATAATAATTGTTTTTAATTAATTAAGTTAAATTTTAGTAACCTATACCTATTAGGTATTTTATGTCCTGTTACTAAGAAGGACATTCGTTTTTATTAAAATTAATAGTATCTGTTTTATAGAAAGTTACTCTATCAGCGGTTGCTGTAGAGTTTGTAAAATAGTTGTTATCTTTGTAATTTGTAAAATTTATAATATAAGTTTCACTCATCTTTGTATAAGTATTTAAGGTTTATAAAAAACGAAGATTGGTTCAAATTTATATGCCTTTCCTTCGTATTGAACTGAATTTTTTATTCCACTCTTAGATGGGTCTAATCCAACCATTCGTGTCATTAACATTTTAAGTTTACCTTTATATTCACAACCTAATTCATTTAAGATATCAATTGAATCTTGTTCTAATGGATAGTAAATTGATTTACCGATTTTAATATCTGCAATATTCCATAGTATATATCTATCGTTTTTAAGATATTCATAGATTGTTGTTAGAGTAGGTCTTAAAAAGTTATCTCTCCAATCTTCATATTCACCATAAGCTTTGAACGATTGATTCTCATCTTGTGAATATTGTTCTCTATTAAAGTAAGGAGGTGAAGTAAATGAAATATCTAATTTACCTTTATACTTTTGAAACTTAGGATTGTTTGAGATTAATTCTGAACCATTTTGAAATAACTCATAGGTGTTACCTTGTGGTGTTACATCAAAGAATGATGTAAGTTTATCTGAATAATCATCTACACAATTATCATTATAAAACTTAGCCATGTACTCATAACGAGAAATACCTTCTTCATTTAAGAAGTTATCAGGATTAGGGTCTGTACCAACATAGTGAATTTTCTTACGAGAACTCATTGCTCCTAAGATTCTACCACCCCAACCACTTGATGAATCATAAATATGTAATGGTTCATCATCATCTATATGTTTAGTATAGTTTTCATAAATCCATTTAGCAGTTAATGCTGGGAAGTTTACTGCTGGTTGTCCACAACTTAATCTAAATACTTGTAATATTTTTGGAAAGATACCATCTGTTTTATCATACCAACGAATTAAATATTTATAAGTAGTAACAGTTCCTGCATCAGATGTTGTTGAATCAACTATCTCACCTAAATTAGAAGTTTGAGTTGTATTTAAATACCCCTCATCAACTAATTTATTCACTTCATCTGCAGACATATACAAATTACCATATCCAACAAACTCTTCATTGAATGTACCATAATTTTCTAATGTAGATGATTTAGCCTTTGCAAGAACAATACTTAAATTTTTATATTTTCCTTTAAAAACTTTATCATTATGAACATCTTTTACAAATTGAACTATATTTTGTCCAGTCCAAAAAGGATTTTCATCTTTCTTATCAACAATTGAACGAGACCAAGAGTACATTGAATCTCTTTTAACTGCTCGTTTCATTATTTTAACAAACTTATCTTCTAACGTAGGGTCTGAAAAATGGTCATAAATAGATAAACCACCATCTGCAGATTTACCTGTTGATATCTTAGTTTTTAACATTGTAGGAAAAAACTGATTTACAACTGATGCATCTTTATTAAAGTTTTTAATGATACCCAATGATTCTGTATCATCAGTTACATCTTTAATCCAATAATTAGATGGATTAGATTTAAGTTTCTTAAACTTTTCAATAATACCATCTTCATCTCTACCAATTACTGGTGGAGTTCCTCTTTCATCCCATTGTGTAGTAACCTCTTTACGGAGTAAACGAGCCCATACCACAAACTCATCATCAGTCATTTCTAACAACTGATGATAAGTAGTATTGGATTTAAACTCGGAAAACTTACTTCTTTCGTAAAAGTGTTTATCACTCATTAAGCTTGTATTTCTACTAAATAATAATTTGATTCGTAGTTATCGATTGAAAAAGAGATATGTGATAATCCTTGAGATGAAATCTTTAAAATTGCATCAGTAGCCTCTTTGTTTGCAACTAGTATCTCTTTTAAGTATGTTGCCGAAAAAGAAATTGGGTCAACATCTTTTTCACAAGTACAGTCAACATCTATGTTAATTCTGTTTGTGTTAATATTTGAATAACCTAAAATAATTTGACCAGCACCATCTTTACAAGTAAATGTAAAGTTATTCTCATCAGCTAAAGCACCTTTTGCTTTAATAAACTTTGAGATAAAGTTTGCATCTAATTTAATTTCCACATTGAATGGTGGTAATTGTTTCAAATCTGGTACATTAGGGATAACTGATAAATCAGCTAACATATAATTTACATTTGTTGAACCATCTTTGAATTTCAAAGAAACTGGTTTCCCATCAATATCATTGATTGAGAAATCTACATCGTTACCAAGAACTGATAACATTTTTGTAAGTTTTGAAGTATCATATACACCAAAAGATGCATCTGAAGTATCAAACTCTTTCATACTTACACTTCCTAATACTGATTTATCATCAGAAATAAAAGAAGTAGTTAGAGAACCATCTTTTGATTCCCACTTTACAGATTCTACTAAACCTGCGAGGTTGTATTTTGATACAAACCTGTTTAATGATTGTTTTTCCATTGTTTATTTACTTAATTATAATTTATATTTGTACAAATATACGAAAATTATTTGTGATTAACAAATTTTTTCGTATATATTTTTAAAAACTGAAGAACTTTTCTGCAGTTCGTTGTTCACTTACAACATCTCCCCAACCAATAGCATCGAAGAAATCTTGTAGTTTACCTTTTAATTCTCTTTCAAAGATTTTATTATAGTCAATATATGTTGCAATAAATTCTTCTATCTCTTTTGGGTCGTTATATCCACTAAATGCTAATCCATCGATTCCTAGTGGATTATCTTTAAGATATACCCATTTTACCTTATCACCATTTTTCATTGGTTCATATTTGAAAGGTGCATTGAAATGTTTCAAACAATCATTATATAAGATTGCTGCTTTAACATGGGCAGGTGTTCCTTTCATCATTGTAAACGGTTCTCTCTTACCTTTCGGCATATATTTTTTAAGATTCTTTACCGCTGAGTTCTTTGCAATCTCAGATGTAGGTCTGTTTACCATTTTCTTTTTAAAATCTAAAACATAATCTGAAATTTCTTCTTCTGATTTACCTTTTAGAATATCAATCAAAACTGTACCCATACATTCTTGGAATGCTTTTGGAAACGAACTTCGTTTAACATCTAAACCTTTTACATCTAACTTATCAACTGGTACACCATTATCTGATATAATCCATTGTGCATATCTTTTCTTTGCAATCCACAATCCTGCTTTTGCAACATATTCTTTTTTAATCTCTAATCTATGTTTATCTTTATCTACATTTAAAACTTTTTTTGAAAGTATATCATAGAAATCATTTAAATAATCTTGCATTTCTTCTGCAATATCATTTACATAACCAGCAATTGTATCTTGTTCTTCATCTTTCCAATTAGGAAATCTTTTATCCATTAAAGGAACTGCTGAGAAAAATACTGAATCAGTATCAATGTATATATTAGAGTCAGCATCAGGAGTATTAAGCTCCTTGTTGTACTTGATATTAGCCATATCCGCAGTTGATTTAATAACTGTCTGTCCTGTCGTGGTAACAGCGGTAGCATTATCAACATCATAGAACCTAAAGGCAGGAAGCCCAAGCACACCATATAAAGAGTTAAGTAAAATTTTCTGAACCAACTGACGTTTGTGAAAGAAGGCATATTTTGCTTTGTTTCCTGCTTTTCCATATTTTTTCATTTCGTTTTTATATTCTACCCTTTTATCAAACCATAAGTTTAGAATACCTGGAATACAACCTACTTTATCTGTTCGGTAAAGTACACCATTTGATGCTATTGAAAATTTAGATTGTTCTAAATATTTCTTTAAATTTTCTTTTGTGATAGTATCTTCACCAATACGATAAGTATCAACTTCACCTTTAACAAACTTATTTGCATCCCAATCTTGAACTTTTCCAACTTTTGCTTCTGGTGATATATTTAGAGTCATAATAATAGATGGATATAGAGATGTTAAATCTAAATCATATATCCAATCATACTTACCAACGATTGGTGCTTTTACATAAGCTCCTATAAACTTTTCAGAACCAGATTCTTTAAGAGCTTCCATTCTTTCACGTCTATCTGCTGGTTTGTTTGGTGCAACTAATCCTTTTCTTCGTAGATATGTTAACATTGCTCCTTCAAGATACTTTGATGAATATACAAAATCTTCATAAGGTACATGACCTGCATGTGCAATACCTCTACATAAATCTATAAATTCAAGTTTTTCTTCAAATCCTACAACCAATTCAACATCCACTAAGTTATACTCAATGAACTTTTCAATATCATCTCTGAATAATTGGTCTAAGTTTCCTTGATATTCAATCTTACCTCTACCTAATTCTATTTGTGCAACTGTATCTAATCGATAGTTTGGAAGTTCACCATAGTTGTATTTCTTATAAAGTTCAATATAATCTAAATAAGATACACCTGCCATAAAATATCTCTTACGATATGGTGACCAGAAACATTTACCGATTGGTGATAATCTATTAGCATGTTTTTCTCCTAATAATCTTTTGATTCTGTTGTATAACATTGGTGTATCGAAATAATCAATATTCCAACCTGTAACGATTGATGGATTAATCATTTCATATAATTCCAAATACTTCATTAACATATCTCGTTCATCTTGAAATGGAAATACGATACATTTATCGGTAGTTTTTTCTTTCATACCACCTTCCTTATCAACAACTAATACCCAATATTGGTTTGTTGCTGAATCATGAAGTGCAATTGAAGTTAATTCGTTTTTGGCTTCTTGTGGGTCTGGTAATCCACTTAACATTTCACACTCAATATCATAAGTAAGAATAACATGACCTTCTGATGGTTCATCAGATTCAGAATATAAATCTACTAAAGCCCTTGTAGTTTCGGGTACATCAGATTCAAATAAATCAGGATTATCTCCTTTGAATTTATAAATTTTGGTTAGTGTATCTCCATAAATAGATTTATACTCACCTCTTAAAGATTTCTCATACGCATATCTTGTATATGGAAATGCAGAATATCCTCTCTGGTCATCCCATAAATGGATTAAATTTCTTTCTCTCTGGTAATAAATGTTTTGATACAATCTGTTCTGTTTTATTTATTTATACAAATATACGAATTATTTCTGAATTATCCAAATTGGTTCACAAAAAGTTTGATTTTGTGTTTCTTCTGCTAATTTTAAACTTTCCTCTGAATACTGTCCATCATCTTTAGCAGTTCCTGCTCCACCACTATTAGGTCTCTTTGCCATTTCCATACCAATACAACCTTTGTAAGTTAATCCTTGTGATGTTAGGAAATCAATCATTGGATTACATATTTCTAACCAATCTTTTCCTCCTTTAGAACTTGCATATACATCAGCTATGTTTACTGCAATTATCCCACCTTTTTTTACCGTTGGTATAATCTTTCCAAGTGCCTTATGTAAGAAATGCTCATTCCACACATCAATGTTTTTATATCTTACCCAACTTTGAGTATCATCATGTGAATATCTTTCTACTGAGAAATATGGAGGTGATGTAAATACTATATCAAAGTACTCATTATATTCAGAGTAATCAAAATCTTCTGCTGGTGATTCATAGAACGTTGTTTTAGTTGGGTTCTCGAAGAAAGATGTATGTTTGGTATAGAAATCTCTTTGTTGTTCATAGATAGGGTGATTCTCTTTACGAGGGTCTAGTCCTACATAATGTTCAACAGTTTCGCTTGAGAAAGCCCCTGCTAACCTATCTCCCCAGCCCATTGAAAAATCAAGTACGGTCTTGGCATTATTCATATCATAAAACATCTTGGCTACATTTGGCTTGAACTGAGCACATATGTACTTGCGTAACCCAATCATTGTTCTTAATTCTTTTTTACCAACTTGTGGTAATTTTAAAGAATAAGCTGAACCCATTAGTGATTTCATAAATGCTTTGGTTTCCCATGTCCTTTTTGGACCTGGAGAAACTGAACCATCTACTGACCATCTGTTGTGCTGTTGAAAGTAATTAGATGCCCTATTACCTGTATTAATACGAGAAAAGAATTGTTGTTTTCCATTATATGTTAATGGATATTTTGATTCAGCTGCTTTTCTTGGGAACCACTCACCTTCCTTTAGATATTCTATCCAGCGAAAAGCTTTTAGTTTAAGGTAATCATTGTAAGCATTTTCTTCACTAATTTCTGCATAGGGTATTGGATATTCCATAAAAAGTTCAGCCAACATTTCTTTTACTTGGTCTTTTGGATATGATTCTTTTAAAGTTTCCCAATCATTTTCTGAAATTGTTGGAAAATCTCCTTCAAATATATCCTTCCTATATTTTGCTAATATATCTTCGCCGTTTGTCATAATCCTAATGATGTTTGATAAGAACCACCAATGTTCCAAAATAGTATTTTACCATCTAGTGATTCAATATTTTCTTCTAACCAAAACCACATTTTCTTATCCCAAAATTCATTACAATCAAATGGAACAGAATAATCTTCCATTAAATCATTAAACTCAAATGGGGATTTGTAAATATTAATATTGTTTAAATCTCCTGCTTTATTTTCATTGAGAATCTTTTGAGTAGAATGTATTGCAGACATTGTAATTGTATGAACTTTTCTTTTGTTATTAAGAATATCTTTCCAATCTTTATATTGTAAAAATTCTCGAATTAAACCAGATGCAGTTACACCACTACCAATTGATACAACAAGGTGGTCAAAATCTTGTTCTGCTAATACATCTTTCATTCTATTTTGCATATAATTTATGTAAGTAGGATGATTAAAAGCATATGGTAGTTGTTGCCAACCATTCTTTTTTGCGATACCACCTAATTTATTCTCAAGCAGTTTCATCATATTTGGTTTCATTGGATTCAATGTTGCCCCATTACTTTTAATAATTTCTAATAGTTCTGGTGGATATGTTTTAGAATCTGGGTATGATGAAATAAACTCAATACCATATTCTTTACACATTTTAGATAATGTCCAACCTGTCCAACTTCCATATACTGAAAGGTGTGTGAGTGGTTTTGATTTATCAATATAATCTGATTCTATAATCTTTCTTATACCTTCAACCTTTGCCCATCGTGGATAGTTTACACCATCACCAACCAAATCATCTCGTTTGACATAAACAGTTTTACCTTTAAGTTGATATTCTTCTATTGGTGTTTGTATTATACCCATTTGTAGATTCCTATATTATTATTTGTAATTGGTTGTCTAAGTTTTTTGTGAGAAAACCCATTTATTTTTTCAAAGTTATCACAAATGACGTGAAACATTTTTTTTCTATTTTTAAAATTTATTTCAGAATCATTCAAAATAATATCTTCGATATATTCTTTAAAGTTTGTACCTTTTTGAAAAGCCCTTTTCTCTTGGTCTAATATTTCATCTGGTAACTTTCCTCTAAATGCATCAGCAAGTGGTTTTTTCCATTGTACTTTATCTGATAAAAATTCATCTTGTAGATTTGTTGTATATTGTAGAAACTCTGTATCAAAGAATGGACACCTTAATTCAATTGTTCCATAATTCATAAAGATTGTATTACCTCTTAATAAATTACCATAGTGTTGTTTTTCAAATAAGTTTTTTCTAACATCACTCCAATCTGGTTTCTTACTGAACATTCTAAACGTTCCATATGAACCGTATGATTCATCAGAACCCTCTCCACTAAAAGCAACTTTGATTCCATCTTTAACCATTTCCTCTGCAATAAATGATTGTAATATACCAACTTCCATTTGTACAGTTGATGGGTATTCAATAACATTAATTGAATCAAAAAATCTCTGTTTAATAATTTTTTCATCTTTTGGTACAAATACCTCAACAAGTTCTACATCAATACTTTTTGCACAAACTCTTGCTTTTTGTAAATCTTTTGAATCTTGGTCAAATGCAATTGTATATGCTTTGATACTTGGTATTCTTTGTTTAAGTAAGTAAGTTATAATAGCAGAATCAATACCTCCACTTAATGATGTTGCAATTGGAACATCTGATAATAATCGTTTATCTACTGCTCTTTCTAATAATTTAAATGTGGTTTCACCAACTTCTTTACTTGATTTTGGTTTTGTTACATCCGATGACCATTTAAAATAAAAATCGCTAGTTACTTTAAATTCATCAGTATCTAAATCAATCTCTACTAATGAGTTTTTTGGAACGAATCTAATATCTGATGTTTCATTATATCCAAGTATAGATTTTAATTCACTAGCAACAATATATTTGTTTGTATTATAGATGTAAAGAGGTATTTTACCAACCCAATCACGAGATAATATTAATTTGTTATCATCATATATAACAAAGGAAAACATTCCATCTAATCTCTGTAATTCATTTTCTTTATAAAGGTATAATATAATTTCCGAATCTGATGATGATTTAAAAATATATCCTCGTTCTTCATATTCTTTTCTAAGTTGTGGGTAGTTCCAAATCTCACCATTTACAATTAAGTGAGTATTTTCAAAACTCATTGGTTGGTTGCCTAAAGGAGATATATCATTAATAGATAAACGATTATGTCCTAAGCATACTTTTTTACCATTATAATCAAATTCTTCTATTCCTCTATTATCTTTACCTCGATGAGAAATAACTTCTAACATATCGTCTACCTCATTACGAGAATATCCAATTGTTGCCACGATTCCACACATACTATCTATTTAATACTTCTAATAACTTGTTTGTTTTCTTTTTTTCATTATCCATATCACCAATATGACACGAACAAGCGAGGGTAGTTACTTTTCCTAATTCTAATCCACTTTGTTCAGCAAGGAAATGTCCCATTTCGGTTAATGCTGTGTAATCTGCATAACCACTTTTAGATACTCTATTTGAACGAAGTACTGATGTTAGATATAATTTACCATTTCTTGGTTTTAAATCAATCATAACCATACAAGGTTGTGAATATGGATTCCTTGCATCTTTCTTAGGGTCAAAAATAATAAGTTCACATCGTTTTACTGCTTTACCAGTTGATAGAATTTTGATTACATTTTCTATTTGATTAAATTCACCTCTCCAAGATACCATTCTACCCCAATAGGATTGATGGTAATGGTCTTTAATAAATTTATAATCTAATCCCTCTCCCTCATCAAAGAATGGGTTATCTGATTTCTTTTGTTCTGGTTTAAGAAAGGTTACTGTTTTAGCGAAATCAATTCTATCATCTCCCATAATTTCTCTGAAGTGTCCATCAAACCAATCATCTGATTTAAATTCTGTGATTTCGGTAATCACATTAAGTTCTTCTGTAAGATTACCTACTCTTACACCATGTTCTAATAAATGTTTTGATACTTTTACCCAAGCATCACCAGGTGAAGTTGCTTCTATAACTGTCATATTTTAATTTTGTTTATAAATGAGTCCAGGTTCTTCTTTTACAAATTTCTTCTACATTCCAAGCCGATACTTTGAAGTTTCGGGCAATTACATTAGTAGAAAATCCTTTAGAATAAAGTTCTCTTATTTGGATTACTTGTTCAGATGTTAATTTTGACCTGGGATGAGATTCCCCTCGTAACCTATTACTAAAAAACCATGCGGTTTTTGACATAAATTTATATTTTAATTTTCTTCTCGATTTATTGGAATAGTGATAAGAGCATAATTCTCGTCTTGAGGATGTTTTTGAGTGAAATTACAGACAGAATCTAATTTTAATTTAAATGCTTCTTCAATATCAATATAATATAACGGGTTACCACCAGTCATACTAGTTAATTTTTTGCTCTTAGTAAATGGAACTTTAGGAGTTCCCTTTATTTTAATTTGTTTTTCTTCTTGATGTACAAATTTAATGTTTGCCATATAGTTTATTTATTTGTTATACAAATATACGAAATTTATTTGGTATTTCCAAATTATTTATGATAAATTTTCATTTAAAGCATTTATATAAGCCAATTCTGATTGAACTCCTACAAATCTTTCAACTTCTTTACCATTTTTTTCTATAATTACCGTTGGGACTGAACGAACAAAGTATTTTTGAGCTATTTCAAATTGTGAATCAATATCCACATTTTCAAATTTAACATTTGAAAACTTTGTTTTTACATTTTCCATTAGGGGTGTTAGAACCTTACACGGTCCACACCATTCTGCATAAAATTTCTTTACTTGTATCATATCAATTCTCCTTTTAAATTATTTATTCTTTGTTTTTTGTTAGTTGATAAAAACTGCTCTCTTGTTTTTTTATTTATTTTTATTTTTAAATAATCAGATAATTTTTGTAAACCATCTTCGTAATATATTTCTTCATACCAAAAAATTGGAATGTTGAAATCTTTTGATAATTTTGTTATAACATCTGTTTGTTTATTGTATTGTAACAAACATTTATTTACCACATTCTCATCGATATTATCATATGGTTCTCTTATATGATATTTACTAAAATCATTTTCGTATTTTAGTTTTCTAAATGCCAATGATTCAGATTGTTGTAATTTATCTTTTCTATCATATAAAATAACAGCATCAGATAAACTTATAACATCTTTACCAAATTTGTATAAATCACTATAACCACTAGGTAACCTATGAATCATAAGTTTATACAAATTATTTTTTTTCAAAGAACCAATTAACCCCTCATTATTTATAAAGGGAGTGTTTACTAAACCTAAATCTAAAACTTTCTTTAGGTATAGTGATAAATTAGTTGACCCACTTCGTGATGTACATAAAATACTAACCATCACATGCCACACAATCGGGATCAACTGCTCGTGTTGCTATATCACCTCTAAGAACTGATTCAGTTCTCATATAATACAACGTTTTAATTCCTTGTTTCCAAGCTTCCATAGTTACTTGATTAATCCATTTCGGTGATGCAATGGAAGGGAATGCTAAGTTTAATGAAACTCCTTGGTCAATATACTGTTGTCTTACACCAGCTTGTTTAACCAAATCCATTTGATTTATTTCTTTGAAAGTTCTGAAAACATCTTTAACAGGATAAATCTTATCTCTATCTCCATTTTCTACATCATTACAAAGTACCATTTTACCAGCTAAGTAACACCACTTATCAAGTTCTTTAATACCTTGAACAGAACCACCATCTTCCATTATCTTATCCCAAGTTTCTTTGTTATTGATACCTGCTTTTCTTAAAACCTTTACTAACTCATTGTTCTTTCTAATGAAAGTTCCTTTTGCAGTTTGTTCGGTGAATACATTCGCCGCCCAAGGTTCAATACCAGCAGATACGTTTCCAGCTAATTTAGAGTTACTAACTGTTGGAGCAACTGCTCTTAAGTGAGTATTTCTAAATCCACTTTCTCTACACCATAGAGGTTCACCATATTCTGATGCTAAATCTCTTGATGCTCTTTCTGATTCTATCTTTAACTGAGAAAAAATCTTACGAGTTTCAAATTGAGCCTCCATACCTTCAAATGGAATACCATTTTGTTGTAGGTAAGTGTGCCATCCTAAAACTCCCAATCCTAATGCTCTACCTTTTTCAGCAGATGCAACAGAATGTTCAAACCCTTTCATGTTTTTAGCCTTTTGAATAAATTCAGAAAGTACTCCATCTAAGAACCAAGTTGCTGTATAAACTAAATCAGTATCTCTCCACTCGTTGTACTTAGCAAGATTTACTGATGATAAACAACAAACAAATGAATGGTTCTCATCTGTATGTAAAGTAATTTCAGAACATATGTTTGTCATATGAACTTTTAATCCATTTTTTTTGTACATTTCAGGATTAGCTTTATTGATATTCCCTTTGTACATGATGTATGGTTCACCAGTTGCTTTTCTTTTTTGTAGTAATTTTCCCCACTTTCTTCTCGCATCAGGTTCTCCTTGTTCAAGTTTTCTCATAAACTTATCACCTACAACTGCACATTGGTGTAGATTAAGTGATTGTCTATTTACATCTCCTTTAGGTTCTCTGATTTCTAACCACTCTTCAAAATCTTCGTGTTCAATATTAAGGTTAACTGAAGCAGCACCTCTTCTTACTGAACCTTGGTTAGTTGCAAGTATTGTAGAATCGTATATTTTACAAAATGGTACAACACCATCTGATGTTCCATTACCTGTAATAGTAGCTCCTGCTGGTCTAATTTGATTTACACCAATTCCAACACCACCACCATGTTTTGCAAGTAACATTAGTTCTAAGTTCTTTGAACCAATATCATATATAGAATCGGCAACATCAATACCAAAACAAGATATAGGTAATCCTCTATCAGTACCAGTATTTGAAAGAACTGGTGTTGCTAAGTTTAACCAACCTTTCCAAATGTAATCAAAGAATTTGGTTGCTAACTGAGGTTTTTCTAATCTCATTGCAACTCTTGATGCAACTCTCCAATAGGCATCCTTTGGTTTTTCACCTGGTAACAAATATCCATTTGATATTGTTTTAACGTATATCTCTGTATTTGCCCATGATGGGAAATCTACATCAAGTTCCCAACCTAATTCGTCACCGTAATTTTTTACTGCCATTTTATATTAATTTTACTTGTGAGTAACCTTCGCCTGTATAGGTTGCTGTTATCTCTTTATTTATTTTTATATCCTTTATTGCTATACCGTTAGTATCTACATTACCATTTTCATATTCGGTATTAAGTAAACACAATGGGTTTGAAAATAAAAAGTTAGTATCCTTTACCAATCTAAAATTGATGTCTGAATTATCATTTTCTATTTTTGAACCATAAGAACGAAGTATGTATGATAATACTTCTTTTGGTAATAACTTAGCTTTACTAAACTTTATTTTATACCAATCAGTTTTTCCTTTCCATAGTGGAAAAATATGTTCTCCTTTTTTTATATCAACCAAAGTAAATAAACCAATTCCATGTATTTTACTTACTCTTATATATGATTTAACACTTGTGTTTAAATAATCAAATGGTTTCATTTAATTTCTTTTTTTGGAATTTACTATCTATAAAATAACTCCAATTACAAGTGTGTCCCTTTTCAATTATTTTTGGATAGCTTTCTCTATATTTTGATTTAATTTCAAAATAATGTGAATGTAAATCTTTAGTATCTCTTAATGCAAAATAACTAAAAACTGATAATACACAATTTTCATTTGAAATTAGTTTTGAATAATCTTCAAACTTAGAATAGTTAGGGTCATCGTAAGTATCCATAAAGATACCATCAAACTTAACATCTAAAGTTGGGATTACATCTACCCAATTACCAAAATATAAATGAACATCCTCTTTATCTTCAGCCCACTTCTGAGCCTCCTTAAAGATTTGTGGGTTTGATTCAATACAATGATAATTACCAACCTTATTATAGATTGCATTAGCACTATACCCTAAACCAAATCCAACATCTAATACCTTTCCACCATTTTGTGTAACTATATTAGAATAAAATTCCATCAGTTCTTTGGATATTACATCCATTACAATTTTGGAATCATCTTCTTGATACGATATTCTCGTATCTGTTATTGTAACCTTTTTGTTTTTCATTTATTTAAAATAAATCACCCCAATCTTCACCTTCATTAGCCTTACTATAATCAGTAGGTCTAACAGCAAAAAAATCAGTATGAGTGAGTCCACCTGTAAGATGATAAAACCATTCTAGCTTTTCAGCCTTCGGTTTATCGAATTCGTGAATAGGGTTATAGCCCAATTCTTGTAATTTTGTATTTGTTCTTGCTTTAATAAACTCTTTTAAATCTTCTTTCTCAAGGTTTTCTAAATCACCTTGTTCAAATATCATATCAATAAAGTTTGTTTCTAACTGAACGATTAATCTTGAAGCCTCTTCTATTGATTCTTTACACTCATCTAATAATGTAGGATATTCTTCACACATATGTCTGAACAATTGACAACCCATCTTAGAATGTAGAGATTCATCTCTTACAGACCATTTCATTTGTTGTCCGATACCTTTTAGTAGATTTCTCATTTGGAATGAGTAGAGTACTGCAAATGAAGAGTATAGGGATACTCCCTCACTAAATGCAGAGAAGATTGCTAAACTTCTACCAACTTCTTGTCTTGCTTTTGGATTTGTTGCCAAATCTTCATGTGTCCAATTGTTAGTAGTAGCAGTAAGGAGTTCAAACTTCTCAGCAACTGCAGGTTCGTGCAAAAACGCTGAGAAGTCATCTAATCCTAATGTTTCATTTAAGTATGAATATGCAGTAGCATGAATTGTTTCTTGTGAACCAAACATCATCGCCATCTGTCTTATCTCGTGTTTAGGAAACCAATCGGTAACCATATTAGTCCAATAATCAGAAACTGCACATTCAGTTTGAGCAAAACCAAGTAGAATATTCCCCACTAAGTTTTTCTCAGCTGGGGTTAAACGTTCATTCCAATCTTTTACATCACCCTGCATCGGTATTTCAGTATGTAACCAAAATGCCTGTGCCTGTTTTAACCAACCTTCTGTATAGTAGATTGGATATTCAAATGGTTTAAATGGAATTCTTTCTTGGAAAATTTTGCTCATAGTAATTTAATTATTTTGATTCTTCTACTGAAGCTTTTCTATAATCTGTTACTAATTTTTTAACTTCACCAATTGCTTTTCTTGCTCTTGATTTAGCTGCTTTAGAACCACCATTGTGTTCTGTTTCGAATTGAACGAATAAATCTTTAATCTGTTCAAATAATTCTTGTGAATTTGCCATAAATTTTATTTTTTTTAATTTGTGTTTGAAGTGACCAATTGTTTGGTCGTGTTTATAATTATAGTATATATTGAAAAACGATATTAATTTTTATAATTTTTTTTTGTGTTTATTCATTTTTACACATATACTACTTTTATCATAACTATGTTATAATTTTTTTGATAGGGTTACCCCATATTTTCCACATATTTCTTATGTAGGAGTTTTTTAGTTTCTAATTGTCCACTTGCAGATTGTTTTGTTGCAATTACACCATCTGGTGAATTACCATCATATACTTCAATGTAACCTGTATTCGTATTCATCTTACATGGAAACGTAATTCCATCAGGTCCAAATCTGTTTTTCATAATGTGAGCTCTTGCAGTATCATTCAATTTATCTTTTGATTTTCTACTCCAACTCATAATGAAATCTGCATTCATTACTTTAGCATAAGAATCTGCAATCTTATCTGCTTCAATTACTTCTGAATCAATTGCTGAACGATTGGTTTGAGATGCTGTCCATATTGGGATTTCTAAATGTCCGCCCATACCACGAAGGTCAATATAAACACCACCTTGTTCTGCATAAGTTGAATCAGTTTTGTTTGAATCTGATAATAGTAAATCTGCATAATCTACAATGATTAAATCTGGTTTGTTACCAGAAGCAATCATCTTTTCAATATGTTGATTTAATTTCTTAACAGAAACACCCTTTGGAGGGAAATACTTAATAAGTAACTTTCCTTGTAATGATTGTATCTTTGATTTAACTTCTTCTTTTTTATCTTTCAAATCTGTTGATGGTATTTGAGTAAATACAGTATCATATCTAGCACCAACATAATGTTCTGATAATTCCATTGAGTAATGAACCACACTTAAACCATTTCTAACTGCATCTGCACCAAGTGCAGTAAGTATCCATGTTTTACCTACACCAGATGGAGCAACGATTACACCAAGTTCTCCAGGTCCTAATCCACCATCCATTAAATCATTTATAGGTTTCCAATTAGTTGCAACGGTTGAACGATTTAAATCTTCCATTCGTTCATCGAAATCGTTTTTATAATCTAATCCTAAATCCGTTTCATTACCAACTTTCATTGCAGCATCTACTAAATCTTTGATTCTATCATAAGAACCAGCTTGTAATAAATCAACTGAACGTAGAATTACTCCCTTAAGATTTTGATTTATACAAAAATCTTTAAATTCATTTTTAATATAATCTAAATCTACATTACCAATTTGTGTATGAACATGCTTTAACTGGTCTATTACAGTTTTTTTAAGAATATCATTATCTACTTTTGATAACTGTACCTTAAATACATCTAATGTAGGAGCTTTTTTGTACTCATTGTGATAATCAAGTATCTCGGATATAATCCACTTGTTAGCATCGTTCTCAAAGAACTTAGGAGTGGTTATTTCCCCTATTGTATCGAGGAACTTAGTATCAGTAAGAAGTGCAGATACAACCTTTGATTGAAATGATTGCCCGTATTTCGATAATGTATCTACTTTTTGTTCTTGCATTGATTGGGTTTTTAAAACTTATACAAATATACGAAATTTATTTTTAATATCCAAATTAATCAGTTATTAAATTACCAAAAGTATCTTTCAACCAAGAATTCAGGTCTCCAAATTTATCTGTAACTTTATATTTCAAACAAACTTTCAGGAAATCTATTTTATTTAATGGTTTGATATCTTCATTAAATCTATCTAAAACATTCATTTTTATTTGACCTGAGATATCAACATCTTTTAATTGCATTAATTTCTCATTCATGATAATCTGTTTTTTAGATTCTAAGATATCATTGTATAATTTAATCTTACCTTTAGTTTCTTCCTTTTTTTGTTCTGCCAGTTCAAGTAAATTATCAACGGATAGTTCATTATCATCTGTAAGTTCTGGAAACCTCTTTAGAAGTGTTTTAATACCACATCCATATACACCTGGTATATTATCTGATTTATCACCATCAAGTACTCTATAAAGTAATAAATTTTTTGGGTCTAAACCAAATTCTTCTTTGATTCGATTTGTATTATAAATTTTCTTTTTAGTAGGTGACCAAACAATTGTATCTTCATCAACTAATTGTAAAAAATCTTTATCAGTTGACATAACTACAGCTTGTTCTCCTTCTTTTAAAATTTTAGTTGGAATATATGCCATAATATCATCTGCTTCTACACCATCGTATATCATAGTAGTAAGTGGAAGTTCATGCATCATTTCCATTAACCAAACATACTGACGTTTCATAGATTCTCTTTCATCCTCATCGTTCATCATATCAGCGTACTGACGATTTACTCTAAGTTTGTTTTTATCTCTTCCAGCCTTATATTCAGGATATATTTTTTTTCTACTCTGTGAACCATTTTTTCCATCAAAAACAACAACAACTCGAGTCGGTTGAGTTTGTCTGATTGCATATCCAATAGAACGTAGGACACCAGTTACTCCTGCAACATGGTCTCCATCATCATTCATAGTTGGTATAGATGTCCAACATCTAATAAATGTATTTAACCCATCAATAATTAATACACGAGAATTCTTGTGTTTATCGATATTTTGAGTTCTATCAGTTTCAACTGACTCTAATATGTTCTTGTATAGTTCTTTCATAAAACTTCTTTTAAATCTTCTTCAAAATAATCTTCTAATGCATTTAATCTATCATCTGCATCTACTAATTTAATCAGAGCTTCCTCTGCATTTTTGTAGAAATCTTCAGTAGAATGGTCGCCGATACCAACTGATTTGTTTCCAAGAAGGTCTAAAGAAAGTAGAGCTTTGGCTTTATCAGCCTCAGCACTACTTTTTAACATTGTATATAACTTTTTATTCATAATTATTTATTCTGGTATTAAATTAGGGTCGTGTACTAGTGAATCAATATCTTTAGTATCTGTTTTATATTGTAATATTGATTCTTCACATATTTTCTTGTAAATTTGTTCTCTAACTGAATCTCTATCTTCCATAATATCTATGAAATCTTTAGATTGAAATTTAATTTCTTCACCAGTTTCGGTATCTACATATGTGTACCAAGCTCCTGCTTGTTTTACCAATTTGTTTTCTTTCATTACCTTTAACCACGAACCGTAGTTATCGATACCTCTGTCAAAGTAAATCTCAAAATCAGTTGCTCTCAATGGAGGACCCATTCTGTTTTTTACTACTTGACATCTTACTTTCATTCCAACTGTCCTATCGTTACCGTTTACCTTTTGTTTGATTTGTCCCATACCTTTCAACCTCAATCTTACAGATGCATGAAAAGCAAGAGCTTTTCCACCACTTGTAGTCCATGGGTCACCGAATGGCATGGCATTCATCTTCTGTCTAAGTTGGTTTGTGAACACTAATGAGATTTTTTGTCTACCAATCATATTGGTAATCTTTCTCATTGCTTTGGAGATAATAATTGCTTTATCAGTAGCATATCCATCTTTACCATAATCAGCTGCTAGTTCTGTTTTGGTTGATGCTGCTGCAACTGAATCTACTACGATAGTTACAATTTTATCTTTAGATGTTTCACGAACTTTTTCAATAATAGTTTCAGTAAAGTCAAAAATCTGTTCAACCGAATCTGCGGTAACATATAGAAGTTTAGAAACGTCAACACCGATTGCTTCTAAAAATTCTCTACTTACTGCAGTTTCTGTATCAATAAGAACAGCAACACCACCTAACTTTTGTGTTTCCGCAAGGAGGTGTGCCGATACTAATGATTTTCCACTTTGTTCTAAACCTGTTATTTCTGTAATTCTTCCAACGGGTAAACCACCAAAAGGACGATTAGAAATAGCAACATCCAACATAGCACATCCAGTCGATACCCAGCCTTCTACATTAGTAGGTGCTTCATCGGAATCTAAGAAAAATGCTACTTTCTGTTCTTTGGATTGTTTGTTTAACTCACCTGCCAGAATATCTGCTAGGTCCAGTTCTTTTACTGCTTTCTTTTTCGCCATTTAGTTTGATTTAGTTGTTAAATAAGTCATCAAATGCAGCTGCAACATCATCAGTTTTCTGAGGAGCGTTGACTTCTGCTTTTGGTGTAGTTGGTGTAGATTGTACTGGTTTACTTTGAGATAAAGTAGACTGAGATACAGTTTCTTCCTTTCCTTCACCACTTGGATTTAACCATCCCTCTAATACTGATTTTAATTCATCATAAGATAATTCAGAATATAAATCTGTAATTTCAGTTTGATTTTCAATAAATGCAGTTGCTTTTGTAGCATCTTCACTCACTGGTGTTTCATTTGGTTTAACTCTAATAGTAGTAGTTGGATAAGTAGTTCCAGCTTCTTCTGCTGATTTATACTCGATTGTTAAATCTCTACCACTTGTTGGGTCTGTAATGTCTCCATAATCTGGATCAGCAATATACCCAAGAATTTCTTGATATACTGTTTTACCAAATCCCCAAAAACGAACTCCTTCGCCTTCTTCACCTCTTACAACAACAGGTACGAAAGTTCTCAACTTAGGCTCCATAGCCTTTGCTGCTTTCCAATCTTCTTTATCTCCCATTCTTTTTAGTTTATCCGCAAACTCTACAATAGGGTCTGGTCTACCAAATGATTGTGGTGATAAATAAGTTTTGTTGTTAATGTTGTAGTGAAAATACAATTCGATAAATGGATTATCCTTATCGAATTTGTAAGGAACTACCCTTACTTGATGTTTACCTGGAGTTGGTTTCCATAGTGAATCTGATTTTCTTTGTGTGTTTTGTAGTTTGTTCAGTCTACTTCTGATTGCGTTAATGTCTAAAGCCATGATTTTTACCTTTTAGTGTTAATTATTAATTGTTTAAGTTTAAAGTTTTGAGTGCTAAACTAGTAACACTCGGTGTATATATAAATATAAAGAAATCACAAAAACCACCGAATTTTTATGATTACTTATTAACATTTTACTTAGCCCATTTTCCACTTGAAACGAGTTGAGCAATGATTCCATATACTGATAAATCTTGGAAGGTATCTTCACATGATTCACCTATATTATCTTGTTTACCTAATACTACCAATTGTTTTAATCTTTGAATCTTATCATTCATTCTAAACCAAAGACCTGTAAGAGATACTTTCTTTTCTTGTTCTGTTTCTAAATTACTACCAACCGAAATATTATCTGGTCCATAGTTAGATTGTTTTAAACAAAATAATTCATATTGTGTAAACATAATTCTTTTAAACTCTGCCGTCATTTCAGGCCATTGTTTTTCCATTTCCTCAACCACTTTTGGATTATCATATGCAATAACCTCATCATATTGGGGTTCTACTTTAATTGGGTTAAATTTGTGGTTTTTACTTTCTTTTTTTATTATCTTATTCATTATTTAAATTTTATTTATACAAATATACAAAATTATTTTATTATATCCAAATATTTTATAATTTATTTATTTAGTTGTTTTTAATTTTCTTTTAAAATTGAGATTACGCATTCTTACTTTTTTTCGGAATGCGTTTCTATCTCTTTTATAACTTATGTTATTTCTTACTGTTTTTTTCAACCAAAGCCTCAGAAGTAAACGAATCTTTAACATCGTCCTCGAATCCCCAATCAGCAACTTCCATCAAATCATACTTGATATCACTTGTTAACTGACCTGTTCCATTCGCTTTAGCAAAGAATTCTTTAAATAATTTATCATTCTTTGTTTTGATGTTTAATGAAACTCCAACAATTTGTGTTGCGTTAACTGTCGTTGTAATGTAACCCATTGATTGATTAGTATCTCTTCTATTGAAATCACTTCTCTTTACTTCAATAATACAACTCTTAGTAAACTTAGTAATCTTATTATTGGTATCACCAACGAGAAAGATTCTAAAATCCTGTCTACCTTCATCTGAATCATATTCCATTATTACGAATTTGGTTCTTTTGAGTGGAGTCATATTATTTAAGAATCCCCAACCATAATAATTTCTAAGATTGTTAGCGTTATTCTTACCACCAAAATCATTAACGATTACAGCATACAACCATAGTTGAACTGCTCTTTCTAGTAAATCATTATCTGGATATCTATCTAACAGATACTGTCTTAACTCATTGAATAAAGTTGCTTTAAGTACTCCTTGAATATCACCGAACTTATCAGTTGAAGTAAAGAAGGGTCTTAAATCATCCTTTGCTATTTCACATTCTAAAGTAACATTGTTAAGGGATGTTAAACCAGAGTTTCCTCTAAGTTGTAATGTAAACGCTATTTGTTTAGAATCTTTATAGTAAACAATTAGTTGAGGAATATCACCAGTTATCTTTGATGGGATTTTCCATTGTTCACCTCCAGCTGATTTTCTGTAATTATCAGCTCTTTTACCAAACTTAAAGTTTGTAAGTAAAACTGTCTTGTCACCATCATCATGTGGAACAATTATAGGAAGTTCCTTAAAAACTTTCTTATTTAAAGTAAGGTGTGTGTATGATGGAATCTTTGTAATCTTACCATCTGGTTGTACCCAATTGGTTGCAGTTGGGTGAATTGGTAAGGATAATCTATCATTACCACCAGTATCGAAACCTTGAGCTTCAATATGATAGGTTCTACTATTGTTCCCAACAAGGTTTTTGTTATCGTAGAAAGAAATCATCCATCTTAAATCATCGATAAATCTTTCATAACTAACCATTTTTTGAGAGTATGGTACAAACATCTCGATAATTACCCCACTCTCGTGAGATAATTTATCATCAAACCAAGTTTTACCGGTTAATACATCCCAACAATGGAATGAATCCATTCCTTTGGTTTTAACTTTGTAGATAAGTTTACTTGTGTATTGGGACTGTGTACCAATACCAGACCCATAGATTGAGCCTGATTTGTTATCCTTACGAATGAATACTTGTGATTCAACCGTTTTGGAGTCAAGTAAATTACCGTTAATTGTCTCAAGTGTTGTTCCTGGTCCAACTTGTCTGATGTGGATTTCATATCCCTTGTTCTTAACCTTCTCAATATCGAAGTAGATATCGGTCACTCCTAGTGGAATGTTGGTTATACCTTCAAACCATAACTTTAATGGATTGAATTGTAGTTTCTGATTTTGTTGTTGTGTTGCAGATAACACGTCACTCATCGACTTCATTTCGATTTCGATTTGTTCGTTAATAAATGACTGGACCTTCTGTTGTGTAGGGTTGTCCAACTTTCCTACGGCCGTTGCGTACTTTGCTTCTGCTAGGGCGTTTAGATTGTTAAATCTCAATTTTCTTAATTTATTTATACAAATATACGAAATTATTTTTACAATTCCAAATTTATTTGTATTTTTTTTTAAATTTGGAGTAATTAATGTAAAACTTTCACATTTGAGCTACTAATATACAAAATTATTTTGTTATATCCAAATTTTTTGAATATTTTTTATTAAACCAAAAGGTTCTTTTTTGTTTATCTTTCATTGATTCTTGTTTACCATAAAATTGCATCCAATCATTCCAAGTTAAATTGGAATCAATTGCAGATTCATTTTCATTCATCCAAGTATATAATTGTCCACCACCTAATCGATATGACCAATGTACTTGTTCTATTAAATGGTCTAAAAATGGTGTATTTATAATATTTCTCATTGGTTGAAAAGGATTTACATCCCACTTACCAAGAATCTCTGCTCTAAGATAGTTTCCAATTCCATTAAACCATTGTTGGTTCATTAAAACTTCATGTGCAGGTTTATTAAAATCTCTATGTTCTATATTATTTACAATGTTCTTTCTAAATTCTTCTTCTTCATCAAAAATATCTGGTCCTCGTTTCGTTCCCCAAGTATCACCAAGTGATTTACCAAATCTACGAATATCAGACCAAGTAAACCAATCACCATCTGACATCTTAAATCTGATATGAGAATGTTTCCAATGTTTATCTGAATCATCACTTCGTTCTTTGTAGTTTTTAAATCCACCACTCATACCTAATGTAATAACAACTGGTTCAAAATCGAATTCAAGTCTTAATTCTTTTCCTCTACTAGTTGCGGATAAAGTTTTTCCTATTACATCAATTTCCTCTACCATTTTTAGTTTATTAGAGGAAAGATATTCTACTTCTGTAATTGTTCTCCTTTTATTTTTTTGAGTAATCCACTCAGATGTAAGTCGTACTTCGGATATTTCTGGCATTTTATATACTTAAGTGTGTTAATTTTTCGTGTAATCTTTTCATGTGTTTACAAGGTGAATAAGAACGAAATTCTCTTGCCTTACAATTACAATCATCAATTCTATAATCAGTTACTTTTACTTGGTAGTAAGATAACTTACCAGTCTTTTTATTACGAGAACCCATCTCTGTATAATACCAACTATTTGTCATATCCAACGAATTTTAATTCAACATCATCAACCCATCCTTTTGATACAGCATATGGGAATTCTTCATGTAACCAATAGTTCTGAACGTTCTGTAACTCTTTTAAACAATCTTCCCATAGTTCACCAATTGTGTAACCATCACCATATTTAATACCACCACACAAAGTCATTAGTTCGTTTAGAGTATCCCAATCATCATTGTTTTCAGCTTCGTTAATCTTAGTTTCAATTTCCATCTTCATGAATTCAGCAACGTAATCATTATATTCATACATTTCATTACTCCATGGTTTTGTTATTTTAGGTATCTTCATATTTTTTATTTTAAGTA